>Ga0302325_10004903_pt1 | contig 30790 bp, 20 predicted proteins | sample Palsa_T0_2_FD_201948 | JGI IMG/M metagenome (GOLD analysis project Ga0302325, IMG submission 201948) | Peat permafrost microbial communities from Stordalen Mire near Abisko, Sweden - Palsa_T0_2 | ecosystem: Environmental > Terrestrial > Soil > Palsa > Peat permafrost | place: Sweden: Abisko... | reverse complement strand
AAAGCCAACCGACCTAAACCGGCTCGCAAGTCAGACCGAGACCCAGGACTCCCGACCATACGCCCCCACCAACACACCGGCAGGGATAGCAGTCAGAAGCACACCTTCATTCTCCATGCCGACTCGGCGCTACCGGTCGATGGTCCTCCCGACCACGCAGGCGGCGCGAGATGGAATGTTATGTCCCCGACGCCTGAGGGTCAGGGAGCACTCATCGCTCGGCGGCAAACAAGTCGCTGTACACGTCTAGCCACAGGTCACCGGGAAGAGCCAGTAGGCGTTCGAGGGTTCGACGGTCTAACTCGGCAGCGTGCTCAGCGGCGTGTGAGCCCAGATAGCAGGACCAGTTGACTCGGTAGCCTTCGCTCTCCAGGCCCCACAGCGACGCTGCCGCGGGTTCGACGAGTTCGATGACCCGCCGAAGGGCATCCGCCAGTTCCACCCCGTCCTCCGGAGTCACCGTGTTCTGTAGCAGCCACCCGGAGTGGGTACGCGTCTTGTCGGACCCCCGACCAACCGGATCGCCAACCTCGAAGGAGGCCGTCGGCTCGATTCCCAGGGTCTCAGTTACGTGGGAAGCTGCCCTGGAGCCGTCTCCCATGACCCGGAGCGTGACCATAGATCTCATGAGGAGAGTTTGACTCGCAGAAGCGCCGAGCGCCTAATACACGGGTGATCGTTATCGCTTCTCATGACGCGGCACCGGGCACGATCACCCGTGTATGTGCCGTTATACGGCCCGTCAGGGCGAAGGTGATCTTCGATCACCCGTATAACGCCGATTCCGCGCTCCTCCGACGACGACGTTGGGGCGAGCGGGAGACGCACGACGGATTATTCGGCGCTGCTGTTATGGCGTCTGACGGCTCTGGGTTTGTCAGGGGCGATAGTGACAACGGCGGCTAGCCTCGGTGGCCGTGAAGCAAGGCGGCTTCCTACGGATTTACAGGCCAGGTCCGGCCATGTGGTCTGACATCGGCTGGCTGCCTTACTTCAAGGTGCTCATCGACGGTGCTGACCGAGGCGACCTCTGGGCCAAACAAGTCAAAGTGTTCGAGGTCGAGCCAGGCGATCACGAGCTTCGGCTGAAGGTAGGTTTCGTGCTTCGTTCTCGCCGCCGGAACTTTCATGTAGAGGTCGGTCAGATCGCAGAGTTTGCGTGCTGGCCACAACTGCTGAACATCGGACCAATCGCTCTGCACGCCGCCACGGAAAGAGAACGCCGTGCTATGAGGGACCTCGTAGCCACCGGTCATCCACCCACGAATCTGGCGGACCTACCCCCAAAAGGCCCCGTCGCTCCTGAGCAGCACAAAGCGGTCGGGTGGCCGGGGGGAGTTTCACCCCCCGGCTCCCTCAGATCCCGGCGTGAAAGTCTCCTTTCACCGGGCTCTTCTCATCTCGTCGCTGTCAGTATGAACGGATCCATCGCCATTGGGTGAAGAGCACGGGCTGTCGTTCGATCAGCCCTGTCCACCACTGTTTGAACCGGGCGACGGCCCGTAGACGCCGATACTTCTTCCCAGCCCAACGCCTCAAGTAGGAGTTGACGCGCTCGAGGAGGGGATACATGGCCGACCGGTAGAACCGGCCGTAGTAGTGCATCCATCCGGCGACGATGGGGTTCAACCATCGGGCCAGTTCGTTTAGGGTCAGGTCGACGCGCCGATGGATCCGCAGTTGGCGGAGCCGGGCGCCTTTGGCCTTGAGCGCCTCGGGACTGATCGCGGGCAGGAACGAAGTGAAATGGCTTCCGTCCTTGCGTCGCGCCTCCCGGGGTCGGAAGGTGTATCCCAAGAAGGTAAAGCTGGTGTGCTCGTGCTCGCCCCGCCGGTCGTCGTCTTTGCAGTAGACGATCCGGGTTTTGTCGGGGTGGAGCCGTAGACCCACTTGCTCCATCCGCTCGGCGATCCCGGTCAGCACCACCTGCGCCTGCTGGTGGGTCGAGCAGTGCACGACCGCATCGTCGGCGTAACGCTCGAACGGGCAGTCCGGGTGATTCCGGGCCATCCAAGTGTCGAACGCGTAGTGCATGAACAGGTTCGCCAAGATCGGCGAGACCGCCGACCCTTGCGGAGTTCCCTTGTCCCGCTCAATGAGGGTGCCGTCTGCCAACTGCAGCGGGGCTGCCAGCCACCGCTTGACATACAACAGCACCCAGGGGGTGTCGGTGACAGCCTCCACCGCTTTGACGACCAGGTCCCAGGGCACGGTGTCGAAGAACTTCTGGACGTCTAGATCGATCGCCCAGTCGTATCTCCAGCACCGCTTGCGGCACGCCTCCAGGGCGTCATGAGCGGACCGTCCCGGCCGGTAACCATAGGAGTCGGGGTGGAACCTTGGTTCCGCCCTTTCCCCCAAATGCATAGCCACCACCGTTTGGGCCACTCGATCCGCTACCGTTGGCACGCCGAGCACCCGGACCCCGCCGCCGTGCGGCTTGGGGATCTCCACCGCCTTCACCGGGGGCGGAAAATACGACCCCGAGCTCATCCGGTTCCAGATCTTGTACAGATTGCTCTTCAGATCTGTCTCGAACTCGCCCAGACTCTGCTCGTCCACACCCGCAGCACCCTTATTAGCCGCAACCCGCCCGTACGCCTCCCCCACCATCAGCTTGGGAATGTCGAACGGCTTGACCTGCGACGACGTCATGTTCTCCTCGCTTCCTCCCGGACCACTCCGGTTGAACGTCTCAAACACTCCTGATGAGCCGGCCCCTTGGCTCCACCACCACCCCAGAAAGCAGCGGCTTCACAGCTACTACGAGCCGGTCCGCCGGCGAACGACGCATCGGTACTCAGTGCCTTCGGTTTGACTGCCTCGGCACGCTCCCTCTCGACGACCGGGGGGCTCATGGGCCCAATGAACGGTCGACGGTATCGGCGCTCGCCTTCTCACGTTCCGTGCAAGAGCCGCAGACCAGGCTCACGCCGCCTCGGCGCCGGACACCACCTGGCCAATACACGGGCACCCGCCAGGCTCATCCCGGGGATAATCGGAGGACCCCCGGTTTCGATGTCATCCATTTCGCCATTACGACGCTTCAACAGCGACGCCCGGCCAGGTCTCCCCAACCGAACGCTTCTGGGACGTCTTCCTAGTCCCCACCTGACGTGATCACAGCCACGCCTTTTCCCCTGTCGCTCACCACGACGGTCTTCAGCCAACGCAGCACAGGGTGGTTTAGCGCCTGCCCCCGAAGGCCGACGCTGGAGGGCCAACATCCTCCATCTCTCGCACAGCACCACTGTCAAAGAAAGTTCCTACATGTCTCCTCCTTCAGTGTTCGTGACACACCCGAATCGGTCGCGGTAGTTGACTCCACAACCGAAGCGAGCGTGCGCGCGTTCGAGGGACGCCACCGATCAGCGGGCTGCCGTCGATCAGTCTGGGAAACAAGCCCGAAGAGTTCGTCGGGAACGGTCACCCGACCACCCCTGTCGGCAATAGCTTCCTGCCAAGCCTTGGGTACCATCGGGAACCCGTTGGATGGCCCCGCCCCTAGAACGCATTCAAGTGCGAACGCCACAGGTTTCGTCACGGTCGGCCAGACGTTCTCACCTGCCCCGTCGAGAAGGTCCACGAACACGTCCCACGCATCGCTGGGAACGACACCCTCTACCGACTCACACCAGATCCTCGTGCGCCGGTGCGGCTTTATTCCCACGACAATCAGTACTCCAAGCGAACCGAAGTCGCGACCGAGCCGCCCGAAGTACTCGGTGCCAACCCAAGCGAGCGTCTTGCAATACGCCGCCAGTTCACCGACGCCATTCGGTAGCCGCGTGGCGAGGACGTCATCCGGTTGGTAGAGCCTCATTCCACCTAGACGGAAGTACTCTGCGGTCGACCCTGATCCGTGCTCGGACATCTGAACCAGCATGGCCGAACTCGACCAGTCCGGCGAGCCGAACGATTCATCTGGATGGGCAGCGCACGAAGACGTAACCGCGCTTGGAGCAGCGCAGATCGCCTAATACACGGGTGATCGTTATCGCTTCTCATGACGCGGCACCGGGCACGATCACCCGTGTATGTGCCGTTATACGGCCCGTCAGGGCGAAGGTGATCTTCGATCACCCGTATAACGACGGTTCTAGTATTTAGCCTTGCTAATGAGTTAGCTCCAGAAAACGCTGCCAGAACGTCAGCCCGAATGGCGGAGACCGCGCAATAGGGCTCCGGCCGGTCGGTCGCATGACAACTCCGTCCGACGGGTCGGACCGAAGTCGACCGCTGCCGTCAAGGTCTCGCAGCAAGAGGCCAGCGGTTGCAACGCCCACCTGAGTCGGTCACGGGGCGAGGCTATGTGGGTACCCCGCCCTGCGTTCTACGGGTGATCGAAGCCTCTTCATGAGAGACGTCGACCATATTCGTCTCGCCGGTTCCGTCGTCAGCCAGCATCTTCCGAGGGAGCGGGAACCGTGCGGTACCCGGCTCCGGTCAGCCACTGGCGAGCGCGCCCGCGACATCGCTCGTCGGAGAAGCGATACCAGCGCTCCTGCTCATCGGGCCATCGAGAGATCACATCCTTAAAGCGCCGAAAGGCGCCCCTGCCCTCGATAGCGATAGCCAGACGATCGGCTCGGCCGGCATCGGTTACCGAGGCGACGAAGTCCTCCATGTCCCGGTACCCCTCGCCAGATCCCTCGGGGCCAACGTAGAGGCAGCGGTCGGGGTCGTCGAAGTCGGGTGCCTCCCCATCCACCTCTTCCCGGCAGTACTCGATGGTAGAGGCTCGCCACACCTCGCCCGTGTGCAAATCAATGACCCCGCCGTCTTCGCCGAAGCCCGCCTCGAGGAGCATGGACAACTCCTCCAGATCCACCGCCAGCTTCTTTAGCGCCGGCTCCGGCCGGCGCCCTAGGGCTGCTTCCATATCGACCGCTAGCTCATCGTCGCCTGCCCAGTCCCTCTCGCGAAGGGCGTCGATCCATCCACCAGCCAACTCAGCCGACCCGGGGACGTTGTGCTTCACCGCTTGGACTACAGCGTCGCCGGCAAGCTGGATCACCTCGGCCCACACCCGTCCTCCAAGCACCGCCAAAAGGGCCATCCCGTCGCCCTCGTGGATGGCGATCCGGAGCTGCTGCAGCCGATCCATAGTCACCTCGCGATTCTGGCGCACCCAGGGCCGATCCTCCCCTTGGCTCGCCCGGACCGCGCGGGGCCCATCCGCAGTGACTGACCGGTATTTACCGTAGCTAACCGTCGTGCCCCCCGCGTGCCCCTCGCGTGCCCCATCGAGGGGCACGGAACGGTGATTTACGGATAACTACGGTCAAGTTTGCGATACCTAAATATGGGCCTTGACCTGCGGAAACAGCCAGAACACTGAGTGGGCGCTAGAGGACTCGAACCTCCGACCTCAGCCGTGTGAAGGCTGCGCTCTAACCAACTGAGCTAAGCGCCCGATAGGGATCTCGGAGCGTAGTGGCAGACCGGGGAGCCCGCCAGGATCGTAATGGCGGTCCGGATTGAGCCGGTATCGCGTATGATTCACAACCGCAGCGAGGGCCAGCGTCGTCCCTTCCAGCGAGGACCTCAGAAATCGATCCCCGGAAGGACGCAGATGGCTTCACCTACACCGGTCGGGCTCTACCGACCTGAGTTCGAGCACGACGCGTGCGGCGTGGCGTTCGTGGTCGACATGCACGGCCGACCCAGTCACGGCTTGCTGCAGATGGGCCTCGACAGCCTGTGCCACCTCGAGCATCGCGGCGCCTCCGGGGCGGAAGTCAACACTGGCGACGGCGCCGGAATCCTGCTCCAGGTACCGGACCGGTTCTACCGGGCCGTGACCGGCTTCGAGCTTCCCGAGGCGGGTCAGTACGCAACCGGGATCGGCTTTCTGCCCGCTGAACCGGAGGACGCCGACCGGGTTCGCACCGCCATCGAGAACCTGGCCGGGTCAGAGGATCTGGCGGTGTTGGGCTGGCGGGAAGTCCCCGTGGATCCGTCTTCGCTCGGCAGCATCGCCCGCTCCGCGATGCCGGCATTCCATCAGGTCTTCGTTGCGGCCAGACCGGGCCTACCGGCCGTCGGCGGGTTGGCCCTGGAGAGGCGTGCGTTCATCCTGCGCAAGCGGATCGAGCACGAGATCGAAGGTACCTACTTCGCCTCCCTCTCGTCGCGAACCGTGGTCTACAAGGGGATGCTGACGGCGCCACAGGTCCGCGTCTTTTTCCGAGACCTCAATGACGAGCGGGTCGAAACCGCACTCTCCCTGGTCCACTCCCGCTTTTCGACCAACACCTTCCCGAGCTGGCCCTTGGCCCACCCGTACCGGTACGTGGCTCACAACGGGGAGATCAACACCCTGCAAGGCAACCGCAACTGGATGCGGGCCCGCGAAGCGCTCCTCGAAAGCGATCTCCTGCCCGGCGACATCGAGCGGATTTTCCCGGTCATCACGCCCGGGGCCAGCGATTCGGCCAGCTTCGACGAGGTCCTCGAGCTGCTCCACCTCGGCGGCCGAACGCTGCCGCACGCGGTCTTGATGATGATCCCGGAAGCCTGGGAGAACCACCGGACCATGGACCCGGCCAGGAAGGCCTTCTACCAGTTCCACGCCGCCATGATGGAGCCTTGGGACGGCCCGGCGTCGATCGCGTTCACCGACGGAACCGTCATCGGTGCCGTGCTCGACCGCAACGGCCTCCGGCCTTCGCGGTTCTGGGTCACCGACGACGGCCTCGTCGTTATGGCGTCGGAAGTAGGCGTCTTGGACATCCCCCCGTCCAAGGTGGTGCAACGGGGGCGTCTGCAACCAGGCCGTATGTTTTTGGTGGACACCGCCCAGGGCCGGATCGTCGCCGACGACGAGATCAAGTCGACGCTCGCGGCCGAGCACCCGTACGGAGACTGGCTGGCCAACCGCCAGATCTACTTCGACGACCTGCAGCCCCGCTTCACCCTGACCCCGCAGCACTCGTCGGTCGTCACCCACCAGCGGCTGTTCGGTTTCACCACCGAGGACCTCAAGATCCTGATGACGCCGATGGCCAAAAATGGCTACGAGCCGATCGGCTCGATGGGCACCGACACCCCGTTGGCCGTGCTGTCGGATCGGCCGCGGATGCTCTACGACTACTTCCAGCAGATGTTCGCCCAAGTGACCAACCCGCCCCTCGACGCCATACGGGAGGAGTTGGTCACGTCTCTGTCCGGCACCATCGGGCCGGAGCGGAACCTGCTCGCTCCGGAGCCGGCTAGCTGCAACCAGATCGTGATGCCACAACCGGTCATCACCAACGAAGACCTGGCCAAGCTCATGTACATCAACGAGGACGGCACTCAGCCGGGATGGCGTTCTTTCACCGTCGATGGCCTCTTCCCGGCCAACAGCGACAACCCGGGCGAGGCCCTGCGTCTGACCCTCGATTCGATCTGCGCCCAAGTCAGCGCCGCCATCGATGACGGCGCCAAGATCATCATCCTCTCGGACCGGCACACGTCTCCGGAGCTCGCTCCGATCCCGGCGCTGTTGTTGGTGAGCGCAGTCCACCACCACCTGATCGAAGAGAAGACCCGGACCCGCGTGGGCCTCGTCGTCGAGACCGGCGAAGCGCGCGAAGTGCACCACATCGCCCTCCTACTGAGCTACGGGGCGGCGGCGGTCAATCCGTATCTGGCTTTCGATTCCCTGACCGATCTCGTCCAGGATGGATCGCTCGACGGCATCACGCCCCGTCAGGCGGCGCGCAACTACATGAAGGCGTGCGGCAAGGGCATCCTCAAGATCATGTCCAAGATGGGCATCTCGACGGTCGCCTCCTATACCGGCGCCCAAGTGTTCGAAGCCATCGGGCTGTCCACGGAGGTCGTCGACGCCTATTTCACGGGGACCGTCAGCCGCATCGGTGGCATCGGCCTCGACGAAATCGCCCGCGAAGTGCTCAGCCGTCACGAAATGGCGTGGCCCGCGCAGCCCACCCAACTGGCCCACCGCGATATCGAAGTGGGCGGCGAGTATCAGTGGCGGCGCGAGGGCGAGTTCCACCTGTTCAACCCGAACACGGTCCACAAGCTGCAGCACTCCACCCGGACCCAGCGGTACGACATCTTCAAGCAGTACACCAAGGCCGTCGACGACCAGGCGGCCCGGCTGGGAACGCTTCGCGGGCTGTTCCGTTTACGCGACGCCACCGCGACCGGCCGGGCCCCCATTCCCATCGAGGAGGTCGAACCCGTCTCGGAGATCGTCAAGCGGTTCAGTACCGGGGCCATGTCGTACGGCTCTATCTCGGCCGAGGCCCACGAAACGTTGGCCATCGCCATGAACCGCATCGGCGGGAGGTCCAACACCGGTGAAGGTGGTGAGGACGCCGACCGCTACACCCCCGACCCAAATGGCGACCTGAGGCGCAGTGCCATCAAGCAGGTAGCGTCGGGACGTTTCGGCGTCACCAGCGAGTACCTGGTCAACGCCGACGACCTGCAGATCAAGATGGCGCAGGGGGCCAAGCCCGGCGAGGGCGGCCAGCTTCCGGGTCACAAGGTCTACCCGTGGATCGCGAAGACCCGGCACTCGACGCCGGGCGTCGGGCTCATATCGCCCCCGCCCCACCACGACATCTATTCGATCGAGGATCTGGCCCAGCTCATATACGACCTCAAGAACGCCAACGACCGCGCCCGCGTCCACGTCAAGCTCGTCGCCGAGATCGGCGTGGGTACCGTCGCCGCCGGGGTCAGCAAGGCCCACGCCGACGTGGTGCTCATCTCCGGTCACGACGGCGGCACCGGAGCCTCTCCCCTCACTTCGCTCAAGCACGCGGGCGCCCCGTGGGAGCTGGGCTTGGCGGAGACCCAGCAGACGCTCATGCTCAACCGGCTCCGGGACCGGATCGTGGTCCAAGTAGACGGGCAGCTGAAGACGGGTCGAGACGTCCTCATCGCGGCGCTGCTCGGCGCCGAGGAATACGGCTTCGCGACCGCTCCGCTCGTCGTGAGTGGCTGCGTCATGATGCGGGTCTGCCACTTGGACACCTGCCCGGTCGGGATCGCCACCCAGAACCCGGAGCTGCGCAAGCGGTTTACCGGCCGTCCGGAGTTCGTAGTCACCTTCTTCGAGTACATCGCCGAGGAAGTGCGCGAGCTGTTGGCCTCGCTCGGATTCCGCTCGCTGAGCGAGGTGATCGGCCATCCGGAGCTGATCGACGTCAACGAAGCCGTCGGCCATTGGAAGGCCAAAGGGCTGGACCTCTCCCCCATCCTTGCCGTCCCCGACGTGGACGCTGACGCGCCGCGCCACTGCGTGACCTCACAGGACCACGGCTTGGACCGGGCCCTGGACCGCCAGCTCATCGAAGCCTGCCAACCGGCCTTGCTCGACGCCCGGCCGGTGCAGCTGTCGCTGCCCATTCGCAACGTGAACCGCACGGTAGGGACGCTTCTCGGCGCCGAAATCTCCCGTCGCTACGGAGGAGAGGGCCTGCCCGACGGAACGATCGACATCTCGTTCACTGGTTCGGCCGGGCAGAGCTTCGGCGCTTTCGTGCCGCGAGGGGTGACCTTGAGATTGGAAGGCGACGCCAACGACTACCTCGGCAAGGGTCTCTCCGGTGGCAGGCTCATCGTCCGCCCGTCCCTCGATGGTCCCACCTCGTTTGTGGCCGAGGAGCAGGTCATCGCCGGAAACGTGATCCTCTACGGAGCCACGGCCGGCGAAGCTCTGATCAGGGGTGTGGTTGGTGAGCGTTTCGCCGTTCGCAACTCGGGGGCGGTGGCCGTGGTGGAAGGAGTTGGCGACCACGCCTGCGAGTACATGACCGGAGGCAGGGTTGTCGTGCTCGGCCCGACGGGTCGCAACTTCGGCGCCGGGATGTCCGGAGGAATGGCGTTCGTGTGGGACCCGCGCGGCACGTTCGGCGCCAACCTCAACGGCGAGATGGTCGACCTGGAAGACTGCAACGAGGACGAGGCTGCATGGCTATTGGAGATCCTCGGACGGCACGGTTCCGAAACCGGTTCCGACGTGGCGAAGCGTATCTTGATCTCCTGGCCCCGCGCCGTGTCACAGTTCGTAAAAGTGATGCCCCGCGACTACAAGCGGGTCCTGGCGGCGGTCCGCAAGGCCGAAGCGGCCGGCGCGCCGGTGGAAGACGCCATCATGGCCGCTTCTCGTGGGTAAGCCGACCGGGTTCATCGAGTTCGGGCGCGAACTGCCGACCCGCCGGTCCGTACCCGTGCGGCTCCGGGACTGGAAGGAGGTGTACGAGCCCTTTCAGGACGACCGTCTTCAGACCCAGGCCAGCCGCTGTATGGACTGCGGCATCCCGTTCTGCAACGACGGCTGCCCGCTCGGCAACCTCATCCCTGACTGGAACGACCTGGTGTACAACGACCAGTGGCATGCCGCCATCGAACGACTTCACGCCACCAACAACTTCCCTGAGTTCACCGGGCGGCTGTGCCCGGCGCCGTGCGAATCGGCATGCGTGCTCGGCATCAACTCGGACCCGGTGACCATCAAGCAGGTCGAAGTGGCGATCATCGACCGGGCTTGGGACGAGGGTTGGGTCAAGCCGTTGCCTCCCGAATCGCAAACCGGCAAGCGGGTGGCCGTGGTCGGATCCGGGCCCGCCGGGCTGGCCGCGGCCCAGCAGCTCACTCGAGCCGGCCACTCGGTGACCGTGTACGAACGGGCCGACAAGCCCGGCGGCTTGCTGCGCTACGGCATCCCCGAGTTCAAGATGGAGAAGCGCCACCTCGACCGCCGCCTGGCCCAGATGGAGGCCGAGGGGACGACTTTTATTTCGGGTATGTCCGTCGGAGTTGAGTATTCGGGGGATTCGGCAGGTTCGCCGGCGGGGTCCATCTCGGCGGCCGATGTCCGGGCCGCCCACGACGCGGTCGTGATCGCGGTGGGGGCCACGGTGGCTCGCGAATTGGCCATACCGGGCCGGGAGTTGAGCGGCATCCACCAGGCCATGGAGTTTTTGCCGCTGGCCAACGTTGCGGCCTATGCCGACGACCCGGTCGCGGCCTGCCCGATAACCGCGGCGGGCAAGCACGTGGTGATCATCGGCGGCGGCGACACAGGGGCGGACTGCCTGGGGACGGTGCACCGCCAAGGTGCGGCGTCGGTGCACCAGTTCGAGATTCTGCCCCGGCCACCTGAGGTCCGAGACGAGTCGACTCCTTGGCCCACCTGGCCTCTCATGTTTCGCACGTCGTCGGCCCACGAGGAAGGCGGCGAGCGGGTGTTCGCCGTCAACACGGTGGAGTTCCTCGGTACGGAGTCCGGCCAGGTACGGGCCTTGCGGGCTGGCGAGGTCGTCATGTCCATGGTCGATGGACGGCCCCGGTTCGACCCGGTCGAGGGGACCGAGTTCGAGCTCCCCTGCGAACTGGTGCTGCTCGCTTTGGGCTTCTCTGGTCCCGAGCCCGAGCTGGCGGCGTCGCTCGGGACCTCGTTGACGCCCCGCGGGACCATTCTGCGAACGCCTTCGTACGAGACCGACGAGCCGGGCGTCTTCGTCTGCGGCGACGCCGGCCGGGGGCAGAGTCTCATCGTGTGGGCCATCGCGGAGGGGCGCAGCGCGGCCATGCACGTCGACCGTTTCCTCTCGGGCTCCACCCTCCTTCCCGCCCCGCTGCCGAGCGCCTGAGTCACCCACCCAGCCCCGGCCCGACCGCCGCCCGCCGCCGGCTCGCGAGAGGTGTGTTCGATTCGTGTTGTTGTGCGCGATTTATGTCGGTAGCCGACACAAATCGCGCACGGGAGGCAGAATCGAACACGCGCCGAGGGGGGAAAGCGCCGTAGAGGAGTAGCCTTGGAGGCGTGACACGCGGTACTTCCGACGACAGGGCTGAGGGCGGGACCGACGACGAAGCTGAGTCGTCGGGCCACGAGTCGGAGTCTGAGCCGTCCCCAGAGGCCCAGCTGGACGACGAATTCGGAGACGAAACCGAAGAGGTGTACGAAGGATACGGGCGGTACGAAGCCTTCCCGCTCGAAGAGGAGTACCACACGGCTCTGCCCCGCAAGTTGGAGGCTTGGCGGCAGCGCAGCGCGACCGGCGCCATCCTCACCGGGATGGCGCTCGGATTGCAGCAGGCCCTCGGAAAGGAGCGCAACGAGCCGTCCATCGTCGTGCAGACGTCGGGCGACCCGCCTCGAGACCTGCCCGTCGAAGCCGACTTCGAGTTCCGTCGGCCTCGCCAGAGCGTCGTCAACATAAGGCCATGGCTCCTCGAAGGTACTGACTCAACTGCACAGGAACTCAACGGCGACGAGCAGCCGCCAGTCGACGAAGACCGTTCCGAGCCGCCCGAACCTTGAGAAGGCGGGGCGCGGGCGACTCCGAATTGCGGTTCGAGACCGACGACTCGGACCTGAAGCCCTCCGCCATGCGAGGCAGCGAGCCGCTGTACGGCTACGTGGTCGCCCTCGAGCTGGTGGTGATAGCCATCATCAACCTCACCGACACCCACGGCAAGGGAGCTCCGGTCCACCCAGACAGGGTGCTGTCGATCGTAGGCCTGGTCGCGTCGGCCGGGATCGTCGGCGTCATAGCCGGCACCCGCAACCGATTCTTCGTGGGGTTCTACGCCATGGCCGCCGCGTTTCTCGTCACCACACCGAAGGTTCCGGACTCGCTGGAGCTGACCCACTTACTAGCCATAGCGATGCCTGTCGTGTACGCGCTGATCCTCACGCAACGCCAGAACCGGGCCCGATTGGCTCAGGCCAAGAGCCGGCGAGTCGCCACCCCCGGCCGGGCCCCGGCTAAAGGCAAGACCACCGCAGCCGAGCGGCGCGCCGAGCTCCAGGCCAGGCGGCGGCAGGGCCAAGGTCGCCGTCGCGACGCCAACGAGCCAACCGGCCCGGCCCGCAGCCGCCGCTACACACCTCCGAAGCCCAAGCGCAAGATCCGCTGACGGACCTCCTGGTCGAGCGCTACCCGCGCGAGGCCGGGGGCAGGAGCGCCGAGCGGAGGAAGTCGAGCAGGCCGGCCCTTTGCGTGACCATAGCCCGGGCCGTCGGCTCGACTCCGAGGGCTCGCAGCACCTCGACCTCGGTGGCCACGCCCACGACCGTCGAGTAGGTCGCCAGGAGGAGCAAGCGGGCGTCCTGCTGGCGGAGCAGCCCGGCGTCCATCCCTTCCTCCAGGAATCCCGTCGCACGCGCTATGAAAGGCCCGAGGATCTCGGTGAACCTGGTCGCCGCGGGCGGACCGAGCCGGCTGACCTCACGGAGCAGACCGAGCAGCTCGGGCCGGCGGGCGGCGAGACGGAACACCGACCTCACCACCGAGTCGACACGATCCCAGCCTTCCGTCGGCCCGGACAGGGCCCGCTCCAGGGACGCGATCATTTCCTCTCCAGCCTCGTCGATCACGGCATCCAGGAGAGTCTCTTTCGAGCTGAAGTAGTACAGGATCGTCTGCTTGCGAACGCCGAGTTCGCCGGCCAGGGCGTCGAGCGACGTCGTGTCATAGCCTCGCGTCCCGAAGGCCCTGAGGGCGGCGTCCACGACCCGGTCCCGGGTACTCGCATTAGGCACTTACCAAATGGTAGACAATACCGATGCTCCGTGAAGCCCTGGGGGGCCGTCGAATAGCCATCACCGGCGCGACCGGCTTTCTCGGCACGGCGCTGACCGAGCGGTTCCTCCGGTGCGTGCCCGAGTGCGAGGTGGCCCTCCTCGTCCGCCCCGGGCGAAGGGGCGCCGCCGACCGGGTGCGCCGGGAGATCCTCAAAAACAACTGCTTCGATCGCTTGAGGCGGGAGCTCGGCCAAGACTTCGACGGCGACATGAACCGACGCCTGCTCGTCATGGCCGGCGACGTCGGCGTCGACGGTCTGGGCCTGGACCCGGCTGGCGAAGAGCTCCTCGCGTCCTGCCAGATCGTCATCCACTCGGCCGCAACCGTCAGCTTCGATTCCCCGCTGGACGGCGCGGTAGAGATCAACCTGCTCGGGCCGACCCGGGTGGCAGAGACCCTCAATCGACTCCACGCCGACAAGCCGGCCGCTCTCCCCCACCTCATCGCGGTATCGACCGCGTACGTGGCCGGAAGCCGCAGAGGACGAGCGCCTGAATCCACCTTGATGGACACACCTTGGTCCACCGAGATCGCCTGGCGACCAGAAGTCGAAGCAGCCCGTCGAGCCCGGGCCGACGCCGACGCCGACAGCCGCGATCCGAAAATGCTCGCCCGCTTCCACCGCCAAGCCCGTTCGGAGCTGGGCGCGGCCGGCAGCCCCGTCCTGTCGGCCAAGTCCGAGCGGCTTCGCGAAGAGTGGGTCAACGATCGCATGGTCCAAGCGGGCAAGTCCCGCGCCCAAGGGCTCGGCTGGCCCGACGCTTACGCCTACACAAAGTCTCTCGGCGAGCGGGCCCTGCTGGAAACGCGCCGCCAGCTCCCGCTCACCATCGTCCGCCCGTCGATCATCGAGTCGGCCATGGCCGAGCCGCAGCCCGGGTGGATCCGGGGCTTCCGCATGGCCGACCCCGTCATAATCTCCTACGCCAAAGGCCTGCTCAAGGAGTTCCCGGGCGTCCCCGAAGGCATCATCGACGTGATCCCGGTGGACCTGGTCGTCGCTTCGATAATGGCCGTCGCCGCCCGCGGACCGCTGGACGAGCCCGACGTGTTCCACGCCGCGTCTGGGTCGCGCAACCCGCTCCGGTACCGGCAGCTGGTGGACCTGGTCCGTACGTGGTTTATCGCCCACCCGCTGGCCGACAGTCAGGACCAGCCCATCACCGTTCCGGAGTGGTCGTTTCCCGGCCGCAGGCGGGTCCAGCACCAGCTGAGCCGGGCGACAAAAGCCCTCGGCGGGGCCGAGCGGGTCCTACTCGCGCTGCCCCTTCGCGGTCACCAAGCCGAGCTGAGCGCCCGCCTCGAGGAGCGCCGTGACGAAGTTGAGCGCGCCCTGTCATATGTGGAGTTGTACGGCGCCTATACCGAGACCGAAGCCATCTTCTCGGTGGACCGGCTGATCGAACTTTTTTCCACCCTTCCGCCCGAGGACCAGCGGGACTTCTGCTTCGACCCGGCGGTCATCGAGTGGCCCCACTTCTGCCACAACGTCTACCTCCCGTCGGTCGTCGCCCACGCCCGAGTGCGCCAGTCGCGGCCCGGGCCCACGCCAGCAGACAGCGCCACCCGCACGGCGGCCGGGTACCAGTCGAGGGCGAACAAAGGGGCGACCGGCATGACTCGCGAGGAGCGGGGCCGCAAAGCGGTCCTGTCGCCGGACCGGCAGCTGGCCGTGTTCGACCTCGAGAACACGCTCATCGCATCCAACGTGGTGGACTCTTACTCCTGGCTGGCCACCCGGCACCAGGACGACGAGGACCGCGTCCGGTTCGTCCTGCGCACGGTCAAGGAAGCTCCTCGCCTGCTCGCCCTCGACCGGGCCGACCGCAGCGACTTCCTGCGCTACTTCTACCGTCGCTACGAGGGAGCGCCGGTGGAGCGCCTTCGCCACGACAGCTGGGAGCTCTTCAGCGACCTGGTGCTGACCAAGTCCTTCCCGGCCGGGATCCGGAGGGTACGCGAGCACCGGGCCCTCGGACACAAGACGTTGCTCATCACTGGAGCCCTCGACGTCGTGATCGAGCCGCTGCGACCGCTCTTCGATGAGGTGGTCTGCGCCCACTTAGGAGAAAGGAGAGGGCGCTTCACCGGCGAGCTCCTCGATGCCCCTCCAACCGGGGAGGCGCGAGCGCTCATCATGGCCGACTACGCCCGCACCCTCGACCTCGACCTCGAGCAGAGCGTCGCCTACGCCGACTCGGCCAGCGACCTGCCCATGCTCGAAGCGGCCGGCCACCCCGTCGCCGTCAACCCCGAAACCAAGTTGGCGGCCATTGCGAGGAAGCGTGGCTGGCACGTCGAGCACTGGCCGAAGACCCCCGGCGGACCTCGGCCTCTCCTACCGATCGGTCCCCGGGTGTGAAGGCCCTGCAGATCGAGAGGTCGGTGCCTCGCTTCGCCGCGGCCCGGGTGGTTTCAGGCCTCAAGCCCGGCGGCGGCGGGAGCAAGGTGGGTCCGCTCCGACTGGCTGACCTCGACCCCCCGGAGCCACCGAACCCGTCGTGGCAGGTCGTCAAGCCGCGACTGGCTGGAATATGCGGGAGCGACCTGGCCACCGTCGATGGACGTTCGTCGCGGTGGTTCGAGCCGATGGTCAGCTTCCCGTTCGTGCCCGGTCACGAAGTCGTGGGCGACGCCGCGGACGGGCGGCGCGTCGTCGTCGAGCCGGTCCTGCACTGTCGTATTCGTGAGATCGACCCGCCCTGCAGGTCGTGCTCGGCCGGGCTCACCAACCACTGCGAACGGCTGGTCTCCGGTCACCTTCACCCCGGCTTGCAAACGGGGTACTGCAAAGACACCGGCGGCGGTTGGTCGCTCGCATTGGTCGCTCACGAGTTGCAACTGCACGAAGTACCCGAAGGGTGGTCCGACGAAGCCGCCGTCATGGTCGAGCCCACGGCGTGCGCCGTGCACGGTGCTCTTTCAGGGCCAGCCGGGCAAGACCTGGTCGCCGCAGTCATCGGAGCGGGCACCCTGGGTCTGGCGACGATCGCCGCTGTCCATCTGCTGCGCCCCGACATCGTGTCGCTGATCGTGGTGGCCAAGCATCCCGAGCAGCGCAGCCTGGCCCGGGAGCTCGGATCCACCCAGGTCGTCGAGCCGGGCGAGCTACGCCGAGCCGTCCGCCGAGCCACCGGCTCCTGGATCCTGGACAGCGGACAGCTGACGGGCGGAGCCGACATCGTCTTTGACTGCGTGGGCAGCGACGACTCGATCGCCGACGCGCTCGCCGTCGCCGCCCCCGGTGCCACGGTGGTGCTCCTCGGCATGCCGGGCCACGTCGGCTTGGACCTCACTGGGCTGTGGCAGCGTGAGGTCCGCTTGGTCGGTGCCTACGCGTACGGCCCCGAACCTGCGGCGGGCGGCCGCCACAGTTTCGCCTTATCCATGGACGTCATCGAAAGGGCCGGGCTGGAACGACTGGTGAGCGCCGTCTACCCCCTCGACCGCTATTCCGACGCCATCGAGCACGCCGCCACCGCGGGCCGCCGAGGTGCGGTGAAGGTCGCGTTCGACATGCGCAACGAGAAAAGACGATAGGGAGCTATGTCCATGGCCCGTCCCGGTTTCGTACTCGACGTAGACCGCTCCACCCCGCCGATCCTCACGTGGCACGGGGAGGGGTTCCGCCTCGAACGGCTTCCCGCCGGCCGCTCGCGGGTGATCTATGCGCCCGAGCCTCTCGACGCCCTCGACGATCCCGACGACGCCATTCACGAAGCGCTCCTCCACCCGCTTGGCGATTGCAAGCCCCTGCCGGAGCTTTTGTTCGCCGGGATGAGTCTCACCATCGCCTTCGACGACATCTCGCTTCCGATCCCCCCGATGATGCGCCCGGACAACCGGCAGCGGGTCATCGAGGCGGTTCTCGACCTGGCCGCGGCCGCCGGGGTCGACGACGTGGTCCTGATCTGCGCCCTGGCGCTTCACCGTCGAATGACCGAAGCCGAGTTGCGCCACGCCATCGGAGACCGGGTGTACGACGCCTTCGCACCGACCGGCCGGCTGCTCCAGCACGACGCCGAGGACCCCGACGGGCTCGTCCACCTGGGCCAGACCGATCACGGCGAGGACGTCGAGATCAGCAAGCGAGCCGCCGAGTCAGACCTTTTGGTGTACGCCAACATCAACCTGGTCGCCATGGACGGCGGACACAAGAGCGTCGCCACGGGCCTGGCCAGCTACCGCAGCCTTCGCCACCACCACAACGTGAAGACGATGCAGCACAGCCGGTCGTTCATGGACCAGGAGCGGTCCGAGCTTCACACTTCCAACTGGCGCATGGGCCGATTCATCGCCGCTTCGGGCATCAAGGTCTTCCAAATTGAGACGACCCTCAACAACGAGACCTTCCCCCCCCAAATGGCGTTCCTGCAGAAGCGGGAGTGGGAGTGGACGGCCCGGGACCGGGCCACCTATCTGGCCACGACCAAGAGCCTGTCCGTGGCCCCGCCGCGCCTGGCCCGGTCGATCTTCCAGTCCATCAAGGCCCCGCACTCCATGACGTCGGTTCACGCCGGCGAAGTGGAAGCTGTCCACAAGGCCACCACCGAGATGGTGTACCGGCAGCAGCTCGTGCACGTCGAAGGCCAGACCGACATCGTGGTGCTCGGACTGCCCCATCTCTGCCCCTACAACGTCAACTCGATCATGAACCCGATCCTCGTCATGTGCATGGGGCTCGGCTATCTGTTCAACCTGTATCGAGGCCAGCCTTTGGTGCGGGAAGGGGGCGTGGCCATCCTGTCGCACCCGACGCCCTGGGCGTTTCACCCGGTTCATCACCCGTCCTACATCGACTTCTTCGAGGAGGTACTGGCCGAGACGACAGACCCGGTCGAGATCGAGAAGACCTACGAGGAACGCTTCGCCACCGACGAGTGGTACCGCCACCTCTACCGCACCAGCCACGCCTACCACGGAGTCCACCCGTTCTACATGTGGTACTGGGGAGCCCACGCCTTGCAGCACCTGGGCCGAGTGATCATCGTCGGGGGCGAGCGGCGGGCCGTGCGCCGCCTGGGCTTCTCCCCCGCGTCCACCCTTACCGACGCCTTCGAAATGGCGAGCGACACCGTCGGACACGACGCCACCATTAGCCATCTCCACTGCCCGCCCGTCATGATCGCCGACGTCCACTAGTGGTCCCGCCCCACCGAGGTCTGCCCGGCTCGGTAGAGCCGGACCGGCGCCTGCCGGTCACACCCGGCGCGTTGCGAGCCGTCGCCGAGTCGCTGCGATCCAGGCTCCGCCCACCATCCGCATTCCCGGTGGCCCCTCCGACGTGGCCTGGTGGCGTCCCCCGACCGCCGCTGGAGAAGACCCTCGGAGTCGACTACGACACCGACTGGTCCCGCCGTTACGCGGCCAGAACCGCTCGAGAGGCCGTGCAGGAGCTCATCGCCGGACCGGCCATAAGGGCCGTGGCCTCCCCCGAAGTGCTTGGGCTGGACCGCATAGCCCACTTGGACGAGCCCGTGATCTTCGCGGCCAACCACGCCAGCCACGTGGACGCCCCGCTGCTCCTTTCTGTGATCCCGGACCGTTGGCGGCGCGATGTGTTCGTAGCCGGAGCCGCCGACTACTTCTTCGACACCCGGATCAAGGCCGCCACGTTCGCATTCCTGCTCAACGCGGTTCCGATCGAACGTCAGCGGGTGTCGCGAGATTCGGCCAACCGGGTGGTCGCCCTGCTCGCCGAAGGGTGGAGCATGCTCATCTTTCCGGAGGGCGGCCGCAGCCCCGACGGTTGGGGCCAGCCCCACCGGGCCGGGGCGGCCTGGCTGGCCGGACGCACCGGGCGGCCGATCATCCCGATCCACGTCGAAGGGACGCGGCACATCATCGCCAAAGGGTCCAGTCGGGTGAGGACGGGCACAACGCGCGTCACTTTCGGCCGGCCGCTGCGGCCCGAGGCGGGCGGCGACCCACGGGTGCTAGCCGACCTGCTCGAGCGGGCCATCGCCGCTTTGGCCGACGAGCAGACGACCGACTGGTGGACGGCGCGCCGCCGCTTTGCGGCCGGCACCAGCCCTTCTCTCACCGGACCCGACGCCGGCGCCTGGCGAAGAACTTGGGCCCTCGGAGACGGTCGCCGCCGCGGCGACGGCCGGGGCCGCGGCGGCCCCTCCGACCGCTGGGGCGCCGCGACCGACCGCTGGCCTCGGCCATAGCGGCGGGGCTCGGCGACCGGGGGATCCCGGAAAGTGCCGTCGGCGCCGATCGGTGGCGCCGATTGACGCTGCCGATCCTCCCCTTCGACGGTCGGCCCCAACCGTCATTTGGGGCGCGCCTTCAGGCAACTCATAGGTTCGGTGCCCTATCCTGGCTCGTCGGCAACAGCCGGACGTGGACCTGAACAAACATGGCCACGCCGATAGGCCAAACTTCTCCGGTGAGACCGCTCGCAAGGAGCCTTGACTTCGTGAACAATCCGACGAATCCCCCCTCCGGCGGCGAAGGAACCCCAGTCCCGCCGCGCAAAGGCCGGAAGGGTTCGCGCCCGGCACCGCTAACACCGCCAACCAAAGGCAAAGCCGCGGCAGGCAACAAGGGGGCCGGCTCGGCCAAGGCCTCGACGGGCAACAAGAGTGGAACGCAGCGCGCCAGCGCCGCCCGCCAGGCTCGCCGACGTCGTAACCGCTTCGCGTCGGTCGCGGTGACGGGAGTGGTCGCCATCGTCGCCGTGGTGGTCATCGTCGGGCTGAGCTCGGCCAACTCGGGCAAGCCCACCCCGCGGACGCCGGTACCAGCCGACGTCGCCGCTCACCTCACCAGCGTGGCCGTCAACGACCTGGTGGCCGCGTCGGCCAAGGCCGGTTCCGGACTCAGCGCCGCCGTACAGCTCAACGATCCACCCGCGCCAGGCGCCAAGCCGCTCATGTTGTTCATCGGCGCCGAGTTCTGCCCGATCTGCGCAACCGAGCGCTGGCCCATGGTCGTGGCCCTTTCGCAGTTCGGGACGTTCGGAAACCTGCACCAGACGCGCTCTGCGGTGCGCGACGGGAACATAGCCACGTTGAGCTTCTATGGCTCTACCTACACCAGCCCGTACCTGACCTTCACTCCTGTAGAGACGACGACGAACGTGCCGAAGGGCAGCTACTACCAGCTTCTGCAGACACCAACGAACGCCCAACAGGCCCTCTGGAGCTACGTACTCGAGAAGCAGCTCGGCGCCAATGGCGTCTCATTTCCGTTCGTGGACCTGAACGGCAAGTACGTGATCAACACGGCCCAGTATTCGCCGTCGGATCTGTCGGGCCAGAACTTCACCCAGATCGCCAACGACGTTGGCAACAACGACACCACCATCGGCGCCGACATCGATGCCTCGGCCGCGGCGCTCACCAAGTACATCTGCGTGATGACGGGCGATAAGCCGGCGACCGTTTGCAATGCGGTCGCCAACGTCACCGCGCCGGTGTCGTCGGCGCCTTCGGGCACGAGCACCCCGGCGGGGTAAGCCGTGTCCGTGGACACCCCGGCAGCAGACCCGGCCAGGAGCCCCCGTTGGCCATGGGTTGTCGGCATGACGCTGTGCGTCCTCGGACTCGGGGTGGCCACCTACCTCACGTACGAGCACTTCACGGGCTCGAAGAGCCTGACCTGCCCGGCCACCAGCCATATCGTCAACTGCCTCAAAGTCACGACCAGCTCCTACTCGAAGATCCACGGGGTCCCGGTATCGGTCCTCGGCTTGATCTTCTTCGCGGTGATGATCGTGCTGCAGAGCCCGCCGGCCTGGGCGAGCGTGTCGCGCTACGTGAGAGCCGCCCGGCTGGCCTGGTCAGTCGTGGGCGTCGGGACCGCCGTTTGGCTGATCTACGCGGAGCTGTTCAAGCTGGACGCGATATGCCTGTGGTGCACTTCGGTGCACATCATCTCGTTGATCATCTTCATCACGACCGCATTCGGGACGGCGTCCACCGCACCCGACCTCGACTACGAAGACGACGGTGAGGGAGGCGAAGACGACGATGACAGTGACCACGTCGACGGAGGCGAACACGACGGTGACGAACACGACGGTGACGGAGACGACGAGCTCATCGAGGACCCTGGAGCGACCACCTCCAACGTGGCGGACTAGGTAGCGGCGTAGGTGTGCAGCCGGTGCGCCCACCACGCCGACACCGAAGCGAGCGGCAACACGGCCGCATAGCTGATCAGGCCAGACAGGGCGGCGTCGATGCCGTGTCCGAAGTTGGTCAGCTCCACCAATAGATCGATGGCGGCCGACGCTCCGACGACTCCGGCCGCCAGGAACAGACCCAGCGACAATGCGTCATGGAGGGTGCTGCGAGCGGCGGTACCCAGATCGAAACGGCGACCGGCCGCGACCAGGCACACCGCCAGGAGAATCGCCACGCCCCAATCGATTGAGCCGGGGGCGAAGAACTGCAACACCCGGTCCTGGCTGGTGATACCCGGAGCGTGACGAAAGGCGAGCACCAAGTCCGCGAACCACACGGTCGCGAAGGCGACCAGGATCGCGACCGCCCCGAGGACCCACGGCGAGTGACCCCTGAGGTGGCGCACGCCCGCCCTCAAAGCGCTGGATCCTTCGCGGAGCGGCGACCGGGTCGGCCCCGTCAGACTCTGGTCTCCTGGGGCGGACGTTCCGGTCCTGTCTGCGGATGGAGCGCCGCCTGACCCACCTCCGGATCCCGACGACCCGGCACCAGCGGCCCGAGACCCGGCCGAACCAGATCCCGAAGATCGAGAACCCGGTGACTCAGATCCGGACGGGATCTGAGTCGATGCATCGCCGGGGCCCGACGGCGGTGGGGGCGGCGGCCCGGCCAGCCACTTGGGCTCCGGTGGTTGGAGACCCTCGCTGGCGGCCTCCCCGTCGGTCACGGCGTGTCGCTCCCACCGGGAGGCGTGGCCCGAGCCAGCTCCTCGGCTGTCGGTATGCGCCGCAGGCGGGCCTCGGGCGGCAGGAGTTCGGTGATCGCTTCCATGATCCGCTCGGTGTCAGCCTGGAAGTCCGTCCCGGTCAGTCCTTGTACCGGGGGGCCGACCCGCACCCGCACCGTCGGCCGATGCAACAGGTTCGCCATTTTGGGGGCCCTTGACGACCGGGGCCAGACGTTCTCCGAGCCCCAAACCCCCAACGGGATCACGGGCGTATCGGTGGCCGCAGCCAACCGGGCCGCCCCGGTCTTGCCTCGCAGTCGTGGGTCGAAGAACTCTTCGCCACGCGGAATGGTGCCTTGAGGAGCGATGATCAGCACCTCTCCGTCGCGCAACGCCTGCTCAGCGGCATCAAAGGCGCCCCGACCGGAATTCTTGCGGTCGACGCATATGGCGCCCGAAGCCCGCATCAGGGTTCCGATCACCGGCGCGTCGAATAGCTCCTTCTTGGCCAGACCACGAGGGTTGCGCCCACCTTCGAATACGGCCAACCCGTACGCCGTCGTGTCGAAGTAGCTGCGGTGATTGGCCGCGACGATGGCCGCCCCGCTCCTCGGGATGTGCTCGGTGCCGGCCAGGTCGAAGCGTGCGAAAGGAAATGCGACCTGCTGGAACAGCAGCCTGAGGACGTCTAGGGGCTCAGCACCCAGAAGCTTCGGCACCCCGGCCGGGCTGTCGAGGTGGACGATCGGCCAGCGCCGCAAGGTGGCAACCGCTTGAAGCCGGAAGTCCGGATTCACCGCGGTCGGATGGCCGACCGCCGACAGCAGGGGCACGTCGTAAGCGCTGTCTGAATAGGCCCAGCTATCACGAAGGTCGACCCCGCCGCGGCGGGCCCACCGCCTCACCGCTTGCAGCTTCCCGACCGACCACACGAAGCTGCCATCCAGCCGGCCCGTGAATCGTTCGACCCCTTCGTCGTCCTTCTCAGTCGCGTAGCGGGTGGCGATGACCTCGTCGAAGCCCAGCCGGCTGGCGAGGGGCAGCAGGTAGTGGTCTGGAGTGGTAGTGGCCAGGACCAACCGCCGCCCGGCCGCCTCGTGGGATGCCAGCAGGGCCCGGACGTAAGGAAGCACTTGGGCCTCCAGGAGGTCAGCCGCCCTCTCGGCTGCTTCGTGAGCCGCTTCGACCGGCCAGCCCCGAGCAGCCAGCGCCGCCCCGCGTGCCAAGACCATGGCCGGAGCCGTCTCCCCGAACACGTCGTAGAACCTCATCATGAGGCCCTGGCCGGGCAAGCTCGCCCTCCCGACCAACCCCGCCTCGAACAGGGCCTGGTTGATGGCCGGAGTGCTCGAGGTGCGCAGGAGCGTGCGGTCCAGATCGAAGATCGCGGCGCCAGCCATGTTTGGAAGCTACCGCTTTTGCGTAAGCACCCGAGCCATTCCGCTCCCGACCGCAGGGCGTGGCCAGGGCCCGTATACACCCGTATAGGCAGCCTCTCCAGGAATCGGATGCGACCCGTCAGGGAAGGGAGGCTGAAGGGCAGCCGCCCCAGGCATTCCTGCGCCTGATCCTGATCGGTCCAACAGTTGTGCCTGCGGTGTGGTATCTCTATCGACGATGGATTTGCGCCAACTTCAAGCCCTGATCGCCATCGCCGATCACGGCAGCTTTTCGTCCGCCGCGGCCGCCCTCGGCACCGTGCAGTCGAACGTCTCCAGCCACATCGCCCGCTTGGAGAAGGAGCTCGGGGTGCAGCTGGTGGATCGCCATGCCGGACGGCTGACGGAAGAGGGTTTGGCCGTCCTCGAACGGGCCCGCCGGATCACCGCCGAGCTCGAAGCCGCAGCAGCCGACGTCGCCGCCTTGCGCCACGAGGTCTCGGGAACGGCTCGGATCGGCATGATCGGTACGACGGCCCGCTGGTTGGCGCCGTTGCTGCTCGACCGCATGGCCGCCACGCACCCCAAGGTGAAGCTCGTGATCGGCGATGGGACGTCGGCCACCCTGGAGCCCCACCTGGCCGCAGGTTCATTGGACGCGGCGGTAGTGAACCTCCCCCAGAGCAGTCCCGACCTGATCGAAAGACCGCTGTTCGATGAGGACTTGGTGCTGGTCGTTGCGAGAGGCCACCGTTTCGCCGAGCGAAGCCATATCGAGATGGTCGAGCTCGACGGGATCGAACTGTTGCTCCCTGCGCCGGGCACGGCCTTCCGCAAGGAGATAGACGACGCCTGCCGCCAGCGCGGGGTGACCCTGTCGCCGCGGGCGGAGCTGGACGGAGTCCGGCTCATCGCGTCGCTCACCCTGCGGGGCTACGGCCCGGCGATCCTGCCCGCCACCGGCGCCACCGAGGGATTGCAGGGGTTCACCCGCATAACCGTCGCCGGTCTCCCCCGGCGTACCGTCGGGCTGGTGCTGCGCCGGCGGGGACGTCCTAGCGCGCCCGCCCGAGCCATGCTCGAAGTGCTCGAAGGCGTGGTCAGCTCCAACCTCGACCCGCTCAGCGGCCTGCACGCGCCGTCGCCCTAAGGGCTCGCCACAAAGGGGGGCGCTCAGCTGCCGCGGAGCTGGCGCAGGACGAACGGCAGGATGCCGCCGTGCCGGTAGTAGTCCTCCTCCTTCGGAGTGTCGATCCGCAACACGACCGCAAACGCCCTCGCCGCCATCCCTCCGCCCGCGACCGTGACGGTCAGCTCGTGCGGTAACGACGCCGCCTCACCTATTCCTTCCAGGCCGGTGACGTCGAATATCTCCTCGCCGGTCAAGCCCAGTGAAGCGGCCGTGTCCCCGACCTTGTATTGGAGGGGCAGGATCCCCATGCCCACCAGGTTGGAGCGGTGGATGCGCTCAAAACTCTCGGCTATGACGGCGCGAACACCGAGCAGGGCGGTGCCCTTGGCCGCCCAGTCGCGAGACGAGCCCGAGCCGTACTCCTTGCCCGCCAGGATGACCAACGGCACCCCGTCCGCCTCGTAGCGCTTCGCCGCGTCGTAGATCGACATCTCCTGGCCCTGTTGGGGGGCTCCGGAACCGGTCGTATCGGAAGGCATCCATCGGGTCACACCGCCTTCGGTGCCTGGGGCCATCTGATTGCGCAGGCGGATGTTGGCGAGGGTGCCGCGGATCATGACTTCGTGGTTGCCCCGGCGGGAGCCGTAGGAGTTGAAATCCTTTGCCTCTACCCCGCCATCATCCAACCAGCGTCCAGCCGGACCGTCGCGACGGATGTCCCCGGCCGGCGAGATGTGGTCTGTGGTAACGCTGTCGCCGAGCTTGGCCAACACCCGGGCCCCCCTCACGTCGGTGAGGGCGGCGGGCGTCATCCCGATCCCTTCGAAGTACGGCGGCTTGCGGACGTAAGTGGACTTCGAGTCCCATTCGTAGGAGTCACCCGACGGCACGTCCAGGTTCTGCCACCGCGAGTCGCCCTCGTATACAGACTCGTAGGAGGAAACGAACATCTTCGACTCGATGGACGTCTCGACCACGCCGGCGACTTCCTGCGGTGTGGGCCAGATGTCACGTAGGTAGACCGGTCTGCCATCGGTCCCTTCACCCAGGGGCGAGTTGACCAGGTCGAAGTCCATCGACCCGGCAAGGGCATAGGCGACCACGAGCGGCGGGGACGCCAGATAGTTCATGCGGACATCGGGGCTGATGCGGCCCTCGAAGTTGCGGTTGCCGGAGAGGACCGAGACGACCGCGAGGTCTCCCTCGGCCACCGCTGCGGAGATGGCAGGCAGAAGCGGACCACTGTTGCCGATGCAAGTGGTGCATCCGTAGCCGACCAGATCGAAGCCCAGCTTCTCCAGGTAAGGCGTGAGACCGGCCCGTTCGTAGTAGTCCATGACCACCTTCGAGCCGGGCGCCAACGTCGTCTTGACCCACGGCTTGGAAGTCAGGCCGCGCTCCACCGCCTTCTTGGCCAGCAGGCCGGCTGCGACCATCACGGAAGGGTTGGACGTGTTGGTGCACGACGTAATCGCGGCTATCACCACGCGCCCGTGATCGAGGTCGAACGAGGTGCCGTCATCCAGCGTGACCGGTGTCGAGTTCGAAGGATTCGCGGCAGCTCCGTCTTGGCCAAGAATCTTCAGCACGGACTCGCGGTATCCGACCTGGGCCGAATCGAGCGGGACCCGGTCCTGGGGCCGGGCCGGGCCGGCCAGAGACGGGACGACCGTGGAGAGGTCCAGCGACAGCCGTTCCGAGTACTCGGGTTCGTGGGCGGCGTCGTGCCAAAGTCCCTGCACCTTGGCGTACGCCTCGACGAGGGCGATCCGCTCAGCCGGGCGTCCGGTCAGCTCGAGGTATCGCAGGGTCTCCTCGTCGATCGGGAAGATGGCGCACGTCGAGCCGTACTCCGGAGACATGTTTCCTATGGTCGCCCGGTTCGCCAGTGGGATGGATGCAACCCCGTCGCCGTAGAACTCGACGAACTTGCCCACGACCCCGTGCTTGCGCAGCATTTCGGTAACCGTCAGCACCAGGTCGGTTGCGGTCGTCCCTTCCGGGAGCGACCCGCTGAGCTTGAAGCCCACCACCCGCGGGATCAGCATTGAGACCGGCTGGCCGAGCATGGCCGCCTCGGCCTCTATACCGCCGACGCCCCAGCCGAGAACCCCCAGGCCGTTGATCATCGTGGTGTGGGAGTCGGTGCCGAGGAGGGTATCCGGATAGGCCTGGCTCGGCCCCTGCGAGCTGGCCTCGGTGGTGAACACCACCCTGGCCAGGTGCTCGAGGTTGACCTGGTGGCAGATTCCCGTGTTCGGCGGCACGACCCGAAGCGTTTCGAACGCGCCTTGCCCCCACCGCAGGAACCGGTAGCGCTCCTCGTTGCGCTGGAATTCCAGCTCAGCGTTTCTGGCGAAGGCGTCCGGGGTGCCATAGACATCGGCGATGACCGAGTGGTCGATGACGAGCTCGGCCGGGATCAGCGGGTTGATACGGGATGGGTCGCCGCCTAGTTCGACCATGGCGTCGCGCATGGCGGCCAGGTCCACGACTGCAGGCACGCCGGTGAAGTCCTGCATCAGGATTCGGGCTGGAGCGAACGCGATCTCCTTGCTCGGTTCGGCCGACGCTTCCCACGTCGCGAGCGCTTCGATGTCCCCAGAATCGACCGAGACCCCGTCCTCGTGGCGGAGCATGTTTTCCAGGAGCACCTTGAGCGAGTACGGAAGACGGCTCGAGCCGCTCAAAGCGTCGAGCCGAAAGATCTCGTACCGTCGGCCGCCGACGGACAGATCCGCCTGGGCGCCAAATGTGTTGCGGCTGATGGCCATCGCCTAACCAACTCCTCGTCGAGCCGTCGGAACCAGCGACCAGTCTTACTCACCGAGCCCGATTGGGGAAAAAGAGCAGGACCTACGGTCTGTGGCTACCCATCTCCGCCTTGGCCGGGCTCGGCGGAGGCGCCATCGCTCCGGCGCGAGGAAGTCGCCGTAGGCCTCGGGGCTAGCTCCACAAAGGACCACCAGCGCCCCTACAGTCGCCCAATTCCTCACGCAGGAGGCTCCGCGCCCGGTCGGTCGGGATGTAAGATCGCTACGGGCAGCAACCGGGAGTTCGCAATACCCGGGGTAGAGAAGGGGCGTTGCATTTGTTTGGCCATAGTGACGGGACTGGGTGGAATCCCACGACAACGGTTGCCTTGGAGGCCGTCCCGTTCGCCGCGCTCCTGGCCGAGCCCTCTGGCCGAGTCATCGCCGTAAATCAGCGCTGGGTCGAGCTGACGGGCCTCGGAGAGGCCGCCTCTCTCGGGTCGGGTTGGCTGGACGCCATCGATCCCGAAGCCGGGGCACGTATTCGCAGCGACATCGCCGCCGTGCACAGCCTCCTAAGCCCCATGGCGACCGATTACCAGCTGCTCGCCCGTGATCCTGGGCGATGGACTCGCTGGTGGCTCAGCTCGCACGACTACAACGGTGAGCCCGTCGTCGTGATCGCGGTGGCGGACGTCCACGAGGAGCGGACCCGGGAAGCGGTCCTCTACCACTTGGCGACCCACGATTCTCTCACCGGTCTGCTCAACCGAAGCCATTTTCTCGAGTGCACGGACCAGGCCTTGCGCCGCAAAGAACGCCACCTCACCCGCGTCAGCGTCGTTTTCATTGACCTCGACGGTTTCAAGCGGGTCAACGATCTGGGTGGGCACGCCCTGGGCAATCGCGTCCTCGTCGCGGTTGGGGCCCGGCTCCGAAATACCGTGAGGGGTGCCGACCTGGTAGCCCGTATCGGTGGCGACGAGTTTGCCGTGTTGTGCGAGGACCTCGTCGATGAGGAGCAGTCCGACTACGTCGTCGGCCGAATAGCGATGAGCTTGGCCGAGACCGTCGAGCTGGACGGAGAGTCCTGGCCCGTGGCCGCGTCGGTTGGAAGCGCCCTCGACCTGGGCAACTCGGATACAGCGGAGGCGCTTCTCGATCGAGCCGACCGGGCCATGTACCGGGTCAAGGCCGGACGCCACGGCTCCGAGCCCGAATACCCCCGGTACGAAACTCCGTACGAGACTCCGATCGAATCGGCGACCGACTACTTGACGGAGCCCGAGCCAAGTTCGGCTACCCCTGAGCCGCCGGCGGCCGAGCGCGAACCGACTCCACTCGACAGCTTCGTTGCCGATCTGCGCGACCTGCGCGACAGCTTTCACGCCATTCGTTCGAGCTTGGATCGACTGGCCGCCTCCGAACCAACGGTCATCGACGTCCGCGACGAACTCAGAAACAAGATATAGAGCGGCCGATTAGCCTGCTCCGCTGTAATGGAGCAGACCCGACCGCTGACGATCAACCGGTACAGAGACACGCGAGGCGGCGACCTGGGCGGAGACGACGTCGGGCGTCACGTCCTGCTGGCGGGGTGGGTGGCGGCCAAGCGCGACCACGGCGGGCTGTTGTTTATCGACCTCCGCGACCCCGCAGGGGTCGAGTCCGCGGGCTTGGTACAGCTCGTCGTCCACCCTGGTGTTCCGGCCTTCGAGTCGCTCTCCCACTTGAGGATCGAAAGCGCCATCAGCGCCGGCGGTACCGTCGTCGCCCGGGCTCCCGGGACGGTCAACCCGCGGCTGCCCACCGGCGGGATCGAGGTGATGGTGGCCGACGTCGAGGTCCTGTCGTCTGCCGATGTTCTGCCCTTTCCGGTGGAGCGCGACACTGACGTGGGCGAGGAAGCCCGGCTGCGCTACCGCTACCTCGACATGCGGCGCGGACCGCTCGTCGAGCGCCTCGCGGCCCGGGCCCGGCTGGCCCAGGTAGTCCGCTCCCACCTGACCGAGCGGGGCTTCCTCGAAATCCAGACCCCAGTACTGACCGCCTCGTCCCCCGAAGGAGCTCGGGACTTCCTCGTGCCCAGCCGGCTCTACCCGGGCGAGTTCTACGCCCTCCCGCAGGCCCCTCAACAGTTCAAGCAGCTGCTCATGGTCGGAGGGGTCGAGCGGTACTTCCAAATCGCACCCTGCTTTCGGGACGAGGCATCCCGCGCCGACCGCAGCCCGGGCGAGTTCTATCAGATCGATTTGGAGATGGCCTTCGCCACCCAAGAAGACGTGTTCACCGAAGTCGAGCTCATGATGGGACGGATCGTCACCGAGTGCTCGACCAAGAAGGCGCCGGCCTCGTTCCCTAGGATCGGCTACGCCGAGGCCCTCGATCGCTTCGGTACAGACAAGCCGGACCTTCGTTTCGAACTTGAGATAGCCGATGTCACGGCGGCGCTCGGAGGCGGCACCGAGCTGCCGATGTTTAGCGCCGCTCCGTCGAGCGGACATGTCATCCGGGCCCTCCGCGCCCCGCAAGCAGCGGTTCGATCGCGCAAGTGGTTCGACGAGTTCCAGGAGGCGGGCAAAAAGGGCGGGGTCATCGGGAGCTGGCTCCAACTGGACCCGGATGGCGTGAGGGGCACGCTGTCGAAGAAGCTGACCGAGGACGAGGTGTCCATCCTGGTTGGCGCGACTGGCGCTGCGCCCGGTGACGCCATCCTGTGCGCAGTCGGTCCCCGCGCCGCGGTGGCCTCGGCCCTCGGCGACCAGCGCAGCGCGCTGGGCCGGGACCTGAAGCTGGGGGAGCCGGACGCGTTGTCCTTTTGCTGGGTCGTGGACTTCCCGATGTTCGAAGCCAATGTCCTGACCGGTGAGTGGGAGTTCTCCCACAATCCGTTCTCGATGCCGCAGGGCGGATTGGAAGCCTTGGCAGCAACCGATCCGGGTGAGGTCCTGGCCTATCAGTACGACTTGGTGTGCAACGGCGTCGAGCTGTCATCCGGAGCGGTTCGCAACCACCTGCCCGAAGTGATGGAAAAGGCCTTCTCGATCGCGGGCTATGGCCCCGACCGGATCCAGGAGTCGTTTCCTGCGCTGTGGAACGCCTTCC
>Ga0302325_10004902_pt1 | contig 30799 bp, 30 predicted proteins | sample Palsa_T0_2_FD_201948 | JGI IMG/M metagenome (GOLD analysis project Ga0302325, IMG submission 201948) | Peat permafrost microbial communities from Stordalen Mire near Abisko, Sweden - Palsa_T0_2 | ecosystem: Environmental > Terrestrial > Soil > Palsa > Peat permafrost | place: Sweden: Abisko... | reverse complement strand
GCAAAGTACACGAGCAGCAGCATCAGCTGATAGAAGGGCAGAAAGATTGCGTTGCGGCGCAGCGTGCCGGCATCGCGCGCGGAGAAGACCGCGGCGAACGACTGCGGCCACATGAAGAAGCCGAGCGACGTTAGGACCACGGTCGAGACAAACCAGGTCGTGCTCTGGGCGGAGAGATCGCTCGTGAGCGTCATCCAGTGCGGCCGCGCCGCGAGGACCCGGTCGATCGCGCCGGCCGGCGAACCGAAAAAGCGTATCGGCAGTGCGATGCCCGCGAACAGGACCGCGACGAGCACCGCCACGTCCTTGGCGACGCTCGCCCAGGCCGTTCCGCGCAGTCCGGTCGCCGACACGAACACCGTTATCAATGCGAACGCGATGCCGACGGCGGTCGCCGAATTCAGCGTCGAGTAGCCGGCGATGCGCAGCAAGATCTCGAGCCCGGTCAACTGCAGCGTGACGTACGGCACGAGAAAGATGAAGCCGACGGATGCGACCAGGATGCCGAGCCACCGGCTGCCGTAGCGGTCGGCGAAAAAGTCCGCCTCGGTCAGCAGGCCGCGCTCCTTCGCGATCGTCCAGATCGGCGGCAGGATGAAGTAGGACAGAATGTACGCGACCGTGCCGTAGCAGAGAATGTAGAACGCTGGCGCGCCCTTGCCGTATGCCCAGCCGGCGGCCCCCAGGAAGGTGAAGCTCGTATAGATTTCGCCCGCCAAGAGCAGCCAGAGAAACAATGCGCCGAACGAGCGGCCGCCCACGATGTACTCCTGCGGGTCGACGTTGGTGCGCCGCGCGGCCAGCGTGGCGAAGATCAGGACGCCCAGTATGCCGGCCCCGACGATACCGAGGCTGACGGCCGCATTCACCGCGCGCGGTCCAGATGCGCGACCAGCGCGAGAAAGGCCGGCGTCAATAGGATCCAAGCCACGATCCACGCCAGCAAGAACGGCAGCCCGAAAATTCGCGGCTCGACCCGATTGACGGCCGGGATCGCGAGCGTCAGCATCACGACCGGTATCGCGGCCAGGGCGTAGCGCTTCATGCCGGCTGGAGGTGAGGCAGCGCTCTTGGCCGCTCGGCTTCGTGCATTCGCGCGACGGCAACGATGCGCTCGAGCAGGCGCTGCAGCGGCCACGCGCCGTCGGCCTGTGCGCGCAGGATCGTCGCACCGTCCGTCGCGCCGAGTCCGCCCCGAACGGCCGGCTCCCGTGCGAAAAGTTCGCCGAAGGCGGTCGCCAGGCTCGCTTGGCGCTCGTCGTCCGCGCTCAGGGCGATTGCGGTCAGCAGCGCGCGCTCGGATCCGTCGCCGTCGAGGTCGCACGCATCGCGTACGGCGAGCCGGCCGTCGATGCGCGCCAGCGTGCGCGAGCGCAGCCGCGCGCCCGCCCCGAGCACCACGATCTCGGCGTGCAAGGCGAAGCCGTCGCCCGACACGTCGAGCCGAGCAGAACTTTCGTGGGCCGCCCCGGCTGCGAGCAGAAGCACGTCACCGGGGGCGAACAACGCCGCGCCGGCCGCAACCCGCGCCCACGCATCGCCGCGTGACGGTGCGGTGCCGGCAAAGACCGGTGTCGCCATCTGCGCGGCTACGACTAGCCTTGCCCCCGCGCCGACCTCGACCTCGCGCATCAGGCGGTCGCCGGCGAGTATCCCCGGGCCGAGTGTCGAGGTGACGACCCGAAGCGCGCGGTCCGGCTCGCGCAGCGCGCGGCTGGCCCGGGCAACGCCGTAAAAGCGCGACGTCAAGAGGCGCGAGCAGCCGTCGCGCTGCGCGCAGCGAAGCACCAGCTGCCCGTTCACGGCCGGGGTTCCAGGTCGAGCAGCGCGGCGCGCTCGACGAATGCGATGACCGGCTCGAGCCCGGCCCCGTGGCGCAGATCGGTGAACACGAACGGCAAGCCGCGGCGCGCGCCTTCGGCGTCGCGCCGCATGCGGCCGAGATCGGCGCCGACGTGCGGCGCCAGATCGATCTTGTTGATCACGAGCAAGTCGGCGTTGGAGATTGCGGGGCCGCCCTTGGCCGGGATCTTGTCGCCGCCGGCGACGTCGATCACGTAGATCGTCGCGTCGGCCAGATCGGGGCTGAAGGTCGCCGCGAGGTTGTCACCGCCGCTTTCGATGATCAGCAGACGCAGATCGGGGAAGCGTGCCTCGAGTTCGCGCACGGCTTCGAGGTTCATCGAAGCGTCCTCGCGGATCGCGGTATGCGGACAGCCGCCGGTCTCGACCCCGACGATCCGGTCCGGCGGCAAGCAACCGCTGCGCGTCAGAATCTGGGCGTCCTCGCGCGTGTAGATGTCGTTCGTGATCACGGCCATCTCGACGCGCGGATGGAACGCGCGCGCCAAGCGCTCGAGCAGGGCCGTCTTGCCCGCGCCGACCGGGCCGCCGACGCCGATGCGGATCGCGCTCACGACGCGAACAAGCGTCCGTCGAGCCGGCTGTGCCGCATCGCGTCGATCTCGCAGTCGATCGCGCTCGCGGTCAGATCGTCGAGAGAGCGCGCCGCGGCAGCCGACTGCGCGGCGGCATCGATCGGGTCGCGCAGCGACCACAGCAACCGCCCGACGTCGCGTTGCCCGAGCGGCACCGCGCGTGCCGCGGCCGCGCTCAACATCGCGGCGGTCGAACTGAGGTAGGCGCAGGCGGCATCGCGCGCGCTCGCTCCGATCGCCCCGAAGCCGAGGGCGCACGCCAGCGCCTGGTGGCCCTGCGCGCGGCCGGCATCGAGCGCCGCGCGGTAAGCGCCGATCGCTTCACTGCGCAGGCCCATCGCCTCGTAGGCGTCGAGCGTGGCGCGTGCCAAGCGCCGGGTCGCGGCCCGCACGTCGGGCGCGAACGTGGCCGCCGACAGCGCCTCGTCGAGCGCATCGAGCGCGGCGCGGCCATCGATCCAAAGCGCGATCGCGCGCGCGTCCAAAGTCGCCGCGCTACGGCGAAGATAGGCCTCGATCCATTCCCGCACGCCGCGCGCGTCGCGCAGTTCGCGCTCAAGCACCGCCGTCTCGAGGCCGAAGGAGTGCGAGAACGCTCCGCTCGGAAAGGCGCTGTCGCACAGCTGCAGCAGGCGCGGATCGATCATGAGGCGTGCTCGTGTGGCGCCGCCGGTGCGACGAACGGCTCCGCCAGCACCCGTCGCGTCCTCTCCCACGGTACGCCGCAGCGCTCGCACAAGGCGGCGATCGGTTCGCTGTAGCGTACGATCAGCGCGTCACCGTCGCGCTGAATCGGCAGGTGCCGGTTGCCGAGTCCGTGGGCGAGTTCGACGGCGGAAGCGATCGTCTGCGGCGCCGCGACGATCACGTCGTCGGGCTCGACTCCGACGGCCACGATGCGCTCGTCGTCGGCGTACAGGACGTCGCCGTCCCGCAGCCGGCGGTCGTCGAGCACCAACGCCAGATCGCCGACCGAACTCGTCACGCGCACGACGCGCCGGTTCATCGCGTCGCTGGAAACGGCGATCCGTTCGAGCGCGCGGCCGGCCAGCCGGAAATCGCGCAGGTTCCCGAGCACGCGCTCGATGCGGCGGTCCATCAGAAGAGGGCGTAGCGCTGCGCGAGCGGCAGGCTGGCGGCCGGTTCGCAGGTCATCAGTTCTCCGTCGGCGCGCACTTCATAGGTCGTCGGATCGACCTCGATGTGCGGCAGAGCATCGTTGTGTACCATATCGCGCTTGCCGATCTTGCGGCAGTTCGCGACCGGCACAAAAGCACGCCGGGTGCGCAGGCGGTCGCCGAGCCCGCATTCCAGGCTGCGCTTCGAAACGAACGTCAGCGACCCGGCCGACGGTGCCGCGCCGAAGGCACCCCACATCGGCAGCATCCGCACCGGCTCCGGGGTCGGAATCGACGCGCCGGGATCGCCCATCGCGGCGTAGGCGATCGTTCCACCCTTGATGACCAGCTCCGGCCGGAAGCCGAAAAAGGCCGGTTTCCAGACGACCAGATCGGCCAGCTTTCCGACGGTTATCGAGCCCACGTGTTCGGCGATTCCGTGTGCGATCGCGGGGTTGAGCGTGTACTTCGCGACGTAGCGTTTCACGCGCAGGTTGTCGCTGCCCGCGGCTTCGCCCGCGAGCGGGCCGCGTTGTACGCGCATCTTGTGCGCCGTCTGCCACGTGCGCATGATCACCTCGCCGACGCGCCCCATCGCCTGCGAGTCCGAGGACATCATGCTGATCGCGCCGAGATCGTGCAGCACGTCCTCGGCCGCGATCGTCTCGCCGCGGATGCGCGAGTCGGCGAACGCGACGTCCTCGGGAATCGAGGGATCGAGGTGATGGCAGACCATCAGCATGTCGACGTGTTCCGCCAGCGTGTTGACCGTGTACGGCCGGGTGGGGTTGGTCGACGAGGGCAGGACGTAGGCTTCGCCCGCGATGCGGATGATGTCCGGAGCGTGTCCGCCGCCGGCACCCTCGGTGTGATAGGTATGAATCGTGCGCCCCGCGATCGCGCGCAGCGTCTCCTCGAGGAAGCCCATCTCGTTGAGCGTGTCGGTGTGGATCGCGACCTGGACGTCCGTTTCGTCGGCAACGCGCAGGGCTGCATCGATCGCGGCTGGGGTCGAGCCCCAATCCTCGTGCAGCTTGAGGCCGAGCGCGCCGGCATCGATCTGTTCGTGCAAGGGCGCGGTGCCGCTCGCGTTGCCTTTACCGAGGAAGCCGACGTTGACCGGCAGCGATTCGCTGGCCAGGAACATTTGGTCGAGATGCCAGCGGCCCGGCGTGCAGGTCGTGGCACAGGTGCCCGCGGCGGGTCCGGTGCCGCCGCCGATCATCGTCGTCACGCCGCTGCCGATGGCGGTCGTCACCTGCTGCGGCGAAATAAAATGAATGTGTGTGTCGATCGCGCCGGCCGTGACGATCATGTTTTCACCCGCGATCGCTTCGGTCGATGCGCCCACGATCATGCCCGGCGTGATGGCGTCCATGATCAACGGGTTGCCGGCCTTGCCGATTCCCGCGATGCGGCCGTCGCGCAGCCCGATGTCGGCCTTGTAGATGCCGCTGGGATCGATGACGATCGCATTGGTGATCACGGTGTCGAGCGCGCCCTCGGCGCGCGAAATCGTCGGATGCTGGCCCATCGCATCGCGGATGACCTTGCCGCCGCCAAAGGTCAGCTCGTCGCCGTAGCCGGTCAGATCACGCTCGATCGCGACGACCAAGTCGGTGTCGGCCAGCCGCAATCGATCGCCCGCGGTCGGACCGTAGAGCCGGGCATAACGCTCACGATCGATCCTCACGCGAAGCGCCGTTCGCCGGCGGCTTCGACGAGATCGACCGGCCGCTCGATTCCCGGCTCGAAGCGCACGGCCGTGCCGGATGGAACGTCGAGCAGCATCCCGCGCGCGGCTTCGCGGTCGAACCCCAGTGCCGCGTTGACATCGAAGAAGTGCGCGTGCGAACCGACCTGCACGGGCCGGTCTCCCGTATTGCGGACGACGACCGTCGTGCGCCGCCGCCCCGGCTTCAGCTCGATCTCGCCCGGCAGGACGAACAGCTCGCCCGGGATCACGGGATCGGCTCGTGGACGGTCACGAGTTTGGTTCCGTCGGGAAACGTGGCCTCGATCTGGACCGACTCGATCATCTCGGGAACGCCCTCCATCACGTCGTCGCGAGTCAACACCTCGCGCCCAGCCTGCATCAGCTCGGCGACGGTGCGCCCGTCGCGCGCGCCTTCGAGCACGAACGCCGCGATGATCGCGACGCTCTCGGGGTGATTGAGCCGCAGCCCGCGCTTGCGCCGGCGCCAGGCGATTTCGGCGGCGTAACTGAGCAACAGTTTGTCGCGCTCGACGTCGGTCAAGTGCATGAGCTAGCTTTGTGACCTCACGCTCGGCAGCCATGCAGCGTTCGGCGCGATTTCTGCGGGTCCGGTCAACCAAAGGTCAAGAAGAACCGGCCGGGCGGGGAGGAAGCGGAAAGGATGGTCGAGGTCTTTCTCCGTCCCACCACGCTGGCCGAGGCCTTGGGTCTGCTCGCCCAGGCCGGACCGGAGACGCGCGTGGTCGCCGGCGGAACCGACCTGATGGTCGAGTTAGGCCGCGGCGTCAAGCCGGCGACCTGCCTGATCGACCTGACCGGCCTCGAGGACGAGCTGCGTTTCGTGGCGGCGGCCTCGGGCCGGCTGAGCTTCGGCGCCCTGACGACCCACAACGACGTGCTCGGGTCGGCCGCATTCAGGCGGGACGCGCTGCCGCTCTTCCAGGCCTGCGCCGAGATTGGCGCGCCGCAGATCCGCAGCCGCGGGACGATTGCCGGCAACCTCGTCACCGCCTCGCCGGCCAACGACACGATCACGGCGCTGGTCGCACTTTCGGCGGAGGTCGAGCTGGCGAGCCCAGCTGGCGTCAGGCGGTTGAGCGTCGAGGACTTCTGTACGGGTTTCCGCAGAACGGCGCTGGGACCGGGTGAGTTGGTGCGCGCGTTCTCGCTGCGGCCGCTCGGGGGGTCGAGTCGTGGAATCTTCCTGAAGCTGGGCTTGCGCCGAGCGCAGGCGATTTCGGTCGTGAACGTCGCGGTCGTGCTCGAGTTCGACGGTGCGACGGTCACCCGGGCGCGGATCGCGCTCGGCTGTGTTGGTCCGACGATCGTTCGCGCTCGCGAGGCCGAGGACGCGCTCGTCGGCCTGCCGGTCGAAGTCACGAGCGCCGCGGCCGCCGCTGCCGCCGCGCGCGCCGTCGCGCCGATCGACGACATTCGCGGTTCGGCGGGCTATCGCCGCACGATGGTTGCGGCGCTAGTCGAACGCGCGCTCGAGCGCATCGCCCGAGGCAGCGAGGCGGAGGGCGCCAGCGCCTACCCGGTGCTGCTCGAAACGCCGCTGCCGCGCGAGCCGGTCGAACCGTTCGCCGGCACGGTCGTGACCACGATCAACGGCCGCAGCGCGCGCCTGGCCGACGTCGCGCACCTGTCGCTGCTCGACGCCTTGCGCGACCGCGCCGGCTTGACCGGCGCGAAGGAAGGCTGCGCCGAGGGCGAGTGCGGTGCGTGCACGGTTTGGCTCGACGGCCGCGCGGTGATGTCGTGCCTGGTGCCCGCGCCGCAGGCACATGGCGGCGTGCTGACGACGATCGAAGGACTCGCCGCGGCCGATCGCTTGCACCCGGTCCAGCAGGCGTTCATCGACTACGGTGCGGTGCAGTGCGGCTTTTGCATCCCGGGCATGATCATGGCGGGCGCCAAGCTCCTGGGCGAACGGAGCGAACCCTCGAGCGACGAGATCCGCACCGCGATCAGCGGCAACATCTGCCGCTGCACGGGCTATGCCAAGATCGTCGCGGCGATCGAAGCGGCCTCGGTCGGCGATGAAGCGGCGGAGCGGGTCGAAGTCGGAACGTGAGGCACGTCGGAAGGTCGCACCCGCGCCACGATGCGCGCGACAAAGTGACCGGCGCGGCCGCGTATCCGGCCGATCTGTTCGGGCCCCAGATGCTGCGGTTGGGAACCGTGTTCGCCCGGCGTGCCCACGCGCGCATCCTCGGCATCGACGCGGCGGCTGCACTCGCGGTTCCGGGCGTGATCGCGGTGCTGACGGCGGCCGACGTTCCGCATAATCGCTACGGTCTGATCGAACGCGATCAGCCGGTGCTGTGCGAGGACGTCGTGCGGTACTTCGGCGACCGCGTTGCGCTGGTAGTCGGAACGGACGATCGGGCCGCCGCTCGCGGCGCAGCGCTCGTGCGCGTGTCATACGAGGATTTGCCGGCCGTCACGGATGCGCGCGCGGCCCGGGCACCCGGGGCGCCGCGCGTGCACGCCGATCGCGACAACGTGCTCCTGCACCAGAAGCTGCGCCACGGCGACGCGCGCGCCGCGCTCGCCGGCGCGGACGCCGTCGTTTCGGGAACCTTCACGACGTCGTGGCAAGAGCACGCGTACTTGCAGCCGGACGCGGCGATCGCGTTTGTCGACGACGCCGGCCGGCTGGTCGTCGAAACGGCCGGCCAGTGGCTGCATGAAGACCGCCGCCAGCTGGCGGAGATTCTCGAGTTGCCCGAAGAGCAGATCGTCGTGCGCTACGCCAAGATCGGCGGAGCGTTCGGCGGCCGCGAAGATCTCTCGCTGCAGCCCCTGGCGGCGCTTGCGGCCTGGAAGCTGCGCCGGCCGGTGGCGATTCGCTGGAGCCGCGAAGAATCGATCATCGGACACCACAAACGTCATCCGTTCACGATCGAGGCGACTTGGGGTGCGCGCGCCGACGGAACGATCCTGGGGGTCGAGGCGACGTTGCTCGCCGACGGCGGCGCCTACGCCTCGACGAGCGTCGAGGTGCTCAAGGGAGCGATGACGTTTGCCTGCGGCCCGTACGCGATCCCGAACGTCGCGATCGACGGCATCGTGTGCTACACGAACAACGTTCCAAGCGGCGCATTCCGGGGCTTCGGTTCGCCCCAAGCGCACTTCGCAGCCGAGTCGATGATCGCGCGCGTCGCCGAAGCGCTGCGGCTCCATCCGCTCGACGTGCGGCGCAAGAACCTGTACCGTGAAGGGAGCGTCAACGCCTCCGGTTCGACGATGCCGCGCGGCGTTAGCGCCCTTGCGGTGCTCGAGCGCTGTGTGGAGGAAGCGGCACGTCGCCTTCCGCGGATCGCGGCGGCCGGGCACGGGGCCGAACGCCGCGGGGTCGGCTTCGCAAGCGGAATCAAGAACGTCGGTTACTCGTTCGGTTTTCCCGAGCAGTGCAGTGCGAGTGTGACGCTAACGGTGCTCGACGGCGTGCGGGGCGCGAACGTGCGCATCGGCGCGGCCGACGTCGGCCAGGGCGTGCATCTGATCCTGCGGCAGATCGCCGCCGAGACCCTCAGCGTTCCCCTCGACACGGTCAGTCTCGTGACCGACGACAGCGCCGAGGCGCCGAATGCGGGTTCGGCATCCGCTTCGCGGCTGACGCTGATGGCCGGGCGGGCCGTCAAGGATGCTGCGGAGCTTGCCCTGCAGCGGCTGGCGACGACCGGCGAAAGTTCGGCCAGCGTGACCTACCGGCCGCCGCGCACGACGCCGTTCGACGAACTCGGCCAGAGCGAGCCGCACTATTGCTATGGGTACGTCGCGCAGGCGGTCGAGGTCGCGGTCGACACGGCGACGGGCAGCGTGCGCATCTTGAAAGTCGTGAGCGTCAACGACGTGGGATGCGCGATCAACCGCCAGCAGGTCGAAGGACAGGTCGAAGGCTGTATCGCGCAGGCGATCGGCTTTACGCTCTGCGAGGACTTCCGGGTCAGCGAGGGCCGGATCCTAACGCCGAACTTCAGTACCTACCTGCTGCCGACGGCGCTCGACGTGCCGCTCGAGATCTACCCCGTCATCATGGAGACGCCCGACCCAAACGGTCCGTTCGGCGCGCGTGGAGTGGCCGAGATGCCGCTGGTCCCGTTCGCGGCGGCCGTGGCCGCGGCCATCCACGACGCGACCGGCATCTGGCTTTCGGACCTGCCGTTCACACCGGAACGGGTCCTTGCGGCGCTCGGGGCCCGCGACGCGCAGCGCGTCGTTAGCCTGCGCTGACGAGCGCGCGTGCGAGCACGTTGTGGCGCGCGACGAGGCGCTCGACGTCGAGCCGGGTGAATGTTCCGTGCTCGACCAGCGGCACGCCGTTGACGATCGTGAAGTCGGCGTTCGTGGGCCGGCAGAAGACGAGTGCGGCCAGCGGATCGTGGATGGCGCCGCCGGCCAGCGCGAGCGAATCGAGACGCAGGCCGACGATGTCGGCCGCCATCCCCGGCCCGAGCGCGCCGATATCGTTGCGGCCAAGCACCTCCGCGCCACCGCGCGTCGCCAGGCGCAGCACGTCGCGCGCGCTCGCGGAAGCCGGGCCGCCCGCGATGCGCGCGAGCAGCATTGCGTGCCGGGCTTCGTCGAGCAGGTGCGAGGCGTCGTTCGAGGCGGATCCGTCGACGCCCAGCCCAACGCGCGCGCCGGCTGCGACGAGCGCCTTCACCGGCGCGATGCCGCTGCCGAGCCGCATGTTCGAGCTGGGGCAATGGGCGACGCCGGTTTTGGTTGCGCCCAGGGCCGTAATCTCGCCGGGCGACGGGTGCACCATGTGCGCGTGCCAAACGTCTTCGCCGAGCCAGCCCAACTGCTCGGCCAGTTCCACCGGGCGGCAGCCATAACGCTCGAGACAGTAGCGTTCCTCGTCGAGCGTTTCGGCGAGGTGCGTGTGCGCGTGGACGCCGTAGCTGCGCGCCAGGGCCAAACTCTCACGCATCAGGCCGGCCGAGACGGAGAACGGCGAACACGGCGCGACGACGATGCGGGTCATCGCGAACCGGCCGGGATCGTGGTACCGTTCGATCGCGCGCTGCGTGTCGGCTACGATCGCGCCTTCGTCCTCGACGCATTCGTCGGGCGGCAGGCCGCCCTGCGAGCGCCCAACCGACATCGAACCGCGGGCGGCGTGGAACCGCAGCCCGATCTGCTGCGCAACCTCGATCTGGTCGTCGATGCTGCAGCCGTTCGGCCACATGTAGGTGTGGTCGCTCGAGGTCGTGCAGCCCGACAGCAGCAACTCCGCACAGGCGACCGCGGTCGCGCTGCGCAGCGCTTCGGGCCGCAGCCGGGCCCACAACGGATAGAGGGTGACCAGCCAGTCGAAGAGCGCGACGTCTTGCGTGCCCGGCACCGCGCGCGTGAGGGTCTGATAAAAGTGGTGGTGCGTGTTGACGAGGCCCGGTATGACGAGGCATCCGCGCGCATCGACGACGCGGTCGGCTTCGCGCGGCAGGTCGTGCGCCGTTCCGAGCGCCTCGATCGCGTTGTCGCGCACCAAGATCGAACCGTCGCTATAGGTGGAGCCGGCGTCGTCGAAGGTCACGATCTGGGCCGCATCGCGGATCAGCAACGTCGCCATCTCGCCTTGCCTGTTCGATGACGACCCTGGAATACCTCAACGCCGCAAACGAGGAGTCGTTCGTCAGCACGATTGCTTTCGCGTTCGAAGATTCTCCCTGGATCGCGCGCGCCGCCGCCGCGCGCCGGCCATTCGCGGACCTCGCGGCGCTGCATGCAGCGATGGTCGGCGTCGTCCAAGCGGCGGACCCGGTCAGCCAGGTTGCGCTGATCGCGGCTCATCCCGATTTGGCCGGCCGCGTCGCGCGCGAGGGGCGGCTCGGGGCGGCCTCGACCGCGGAACAAGCGGCGGCCGGGCTCGACGCTCTGACGCCATCCGAGATCGCGCGCTTCGACGCGGACAATGCCGCCTATCGCGCGCGCTTCGGATTCCCGTTCGTAATCTGCGCCCGCGAGCACGACAAGACTTCGATTCTGGCTGAACTGCAGCGTCGCGGGCAAAACGAGCGTTCCGACGAGATCGCGACGGCGTTGGAAGAGATCGCGAAGATCGCACGCTTGCGTCTCGAAGCAGTCGTCCGTCGATGAACGAGTACGTCTTGCAGTGGCTGGGCCTGGTCGTGCGCTGGTTTCACTTCACCGCCGGAATCGCGTGGATCGGTGCCTCGTTCTACTTCGTCTGGCTCGACGATAACCTCAACCGCGCGCTGCCGGACGCGCTGCGGCGCCGCGGAATGGAGGGCGAGTTGTGGGCCGTCCACGGCGGCGGCTTCTATCACAACGAGAAGTATCGCACGGGCCCGGTCGGCGAGCCGCTCACCAGGGACCTGCACTGGTTCTACTGGGAAGCGTATTCGACGTGGCTCTCCGGGATCGCGATGCTCGCGATCGTGTATTGGGCCGGTGCCTCGACGTTCCTGATCGACAACGACGTGCTGGCGTTGACCGTGCCAGAGGCGATCGCGATCAGCCTCGGCTCGATCGTTGCCGGCTGGTTCGTGTACGACGCGCTGTGCCGGATCTTGGCGCAGAACCCGGTCGCGCTCTGGACGGCGATCGGTCTGTTCCTGCTCCTCGCGGACTGGGGGCTGTTCCACGTCTTCGGCGCGCGCGCCGCGTTCATCCACGTCGGCTCGATCATCGGTACGATCATGGTGTGGAACGTCTTCTTCGCGATCATCCCGGGGCAGCGCCGGATGCTGGCGCAGATCCGCGCCGGCGAAACCCCCGACCCGCGCCCCGGTCTGGTCGGAAAGCAGCGCTCGGTGCACAACACGTACTTCACGCTGCCGGTGCTCTTCATCATGATCAGCAACCACTATCCGATGACCTACAGCGGTCCCTACGGCTGGCTCGTGCTCGCCGGGCTCTCGATCGCGGGCGTGCTGGTGCGGCGCTTCTACGTGCTCACTCACTTCAAGCGTTTCGTGGTAGCGTTGCCGATCGCGGCGGTCGTCATTCTGGTCGCGATCGCGGTCGCAATCGCGCCGCGCCCGCCGGCGAGCGCCGGTGCGAACGCCGTGACCTTTGCTGAGGTCGCGCCGATCGTAGCCGAGCGTTGCGCCGTCTGTCACGCCGCCCACCCGGCCTATCCCGGCTTCAGCTCCGCTCCGGCGGGCATACTCCTGGATACGCCGGCGCACATCGTCGCGAACGCAGCGCTTATCCGCGCGCAGGCCGTGGCGACCCGCGCGATGCCGCTGGGAAACGTCACCCACATCACCGAATCCGAGCGCACCAAGCTCGGCGCCTGGATCGACGCAGGAGCCAACGCACCATGAGGCTGACAACCCACGTCCTCGACACGTCAACCGGCGTCCCCGCCGGGGGTATCGCGATCTCGCTCTATGAGGTCGACGGAACGGTCCGAATGGCGCTTGGAAGCGCGGTCACGAACGCCGACGGGCGCACCGACCTGCCGCTGACGGACGCGCTCGTTTCGGGCTGCTATGAACTAACGTTCGTCGTCGCGCCCTATTTCGAGGCTCGCAACGTATCCGCGTTCTACGACGAGATCACGATCCGATTCCGCGTCCACGACGGCGCTCGGCATTACCACGTGCCGCTGCTCCTCGGGCCGTGGAGCTATTCGACGTACCGCGGCAGCTAAGCATCTGCTGGTGGGATTAGCGCGGCAAGAACGGCCTACATCGGTAGGCGAAATTCACGCCGCAATTAGGACTTTCGCCCCAGATTGTCGGCCGCTTTCAAGACTACAATGAAGCCAACGAGTCCCGGTTCTTCAGTACTTCGGCGGTAGTGGTTTACCACTTACCGCGTGCTCCTGTCGCTTCACGGAGGGAACATCCCATGACCATCATCGCTGCGCTACTCACGGATGAATCCGCTCAAGGCTTGGTCGAATACGCGCTGATCGTCTCCTTCGTATCCATCGCCTGCATCGCCACGTTGAAAATCCTGGGCCAGAGAGCCTCGAACACCATCTCCAACGCAGCCGGCCACCTCTCTTAGGCGTCCGTCGCCGAACTCGCGGTATCGACGCACGCGTCGATCGTGAGCCGGCGGATGATTAGCTCGCCGACCTCGAGCCGTTCGATGCGCGCGTCGCGCACGCGCAAACGCCAAATCGTCAGCAGTCCCACCGCGACTACGCCGGCCGAAAATCCGAGCACGGCTGCTGCACCGGCGGCGAGCGCGCCGGTTGCAAACGCGCCGGTCGCCGAAGATCCCGTCGCGATCGCACCGGTTGCCGGCCGCGACGCGGGCTGCTCTCCATCGCTCATCGCAAGCGGAACTTGGCGCTGCAGGCTTCGCCGGCCTTGACGTAAGCCGGCAATTGCGGCCTGACGGGGAGCGGGCAATCACGGGGAAAAGCGACCTGCATGCCTAGTCAAGCGATTTCCCTTGGTGCGGTGCTGCTCGCGTTCGGCACGGGTCTCGCCGTCGGCGTCGTATTCAGCCTGGTGAAATTGCCGTCGTATGCGCCGCCGTTGCTCGGCCTCATCGGGCTGTCGGGGATGTTCGTGGGTCAGCGGCTTTGGCCGTTTCTGGCATCCCGCTTCCTGCACCACTGACGCCGCCTGACTGACCGGTGCGCAGCTGGTCCTTTTGGTGCGCGTCGTAGAGGGTTTGATCGAAGTACCAATCCGGCAGGTCGTCCGGGTATTCGAAATTGGTTTGCTGATAGGAAAAGTCGACGCCGACTCGCACGAGCAACACCTGCGCCTTCAGGTAGCCAATCACCGAAGTCAAAACCTGCGTCGTCGCGTCTTCGTCGTAGGAGGCCTCGAAGATGACGCGCGCGAGGCTGGGGCCGGCCGCGGATTCGGCCCGCAAGTGAACGACGCCCAGCGTCTCCGGGTCGATCCAGATGCCGGTCAGGATGTGGTCGGCCGGATGGTCGATCGCAGTAAGCGTGAGATGGATCGTGTTTTTCCCGTCCTCGGTTTCGTAACCGGCGAACGTGACGTCGTAGGGACGCGCGCGCGTCCGGACCACCGCGATCGTGGCCGGCGCACCCGACGGTCGAGTGGCGGGCGCCTGGGTTGGAGGGACGGTCGGAATTTCGATCGGCGCGCTCTTGAAACCGCCCAGTCGCTGCTGCACGAACGCGAACGAGAAGTCGGGCCCGAAACAGCGATCGGTTATCTGGGTCTTGTCGGGCCGGTCCCGGCTGTCCAGCGGGACGCCAACCACCAGGCACCGGCCGTCGTGATAGCGGAACGCAACGTGCTGCTTGCGTTCCTTGCGTTTTCCGTGCAGCGTATAGGCGAAGTCGGTATCGTAGGTCGCAAAGCGCGGACGCGGCAAGGCTCGCCAGCGATCGTAGGCACGGTCGTACCAGTACGCCCCGATCGTGGTCGGCACGGGCTCCGGCAGCGGCGATTGCGCGCCGCCGGGCTGCGTGCAGAGCGCCAGCGCGAGGCTCGCCGGCGCACAGCGCTGGAACCAACGGGAAAACGTTGCGGTCACTCGGCACCGGGTTCGCGTAGGAGTAACTCGTAGGCCACGTAGTCTTCGTCGCCGCCGTCGGGCCAGCGGCGCGGTTCGTCGGCCGTCCAGCGGAATCCGAACCGCTCGATCGCGCGACGCGAGGCCTCGTTCGAGCGGCGGTGTCCGACCTTGACCCGCCTGAATCGAGCTGCGGCACGCACCCAAGCCAGGCGTGCTTCGTAGAAGCGCGACGCGAATCCGCGCCGGCGATATTTCGGCAGGATGTACGACATGCCGAGCACCACCGCTTCTCCGCTCGGCTCGTCACGATCGACGAAGACGCCGCTGATGCCGACCAATCGTCCATCGTCGACGAGTCCGAAGAGTTGCCGCGTGTCGTCTCCGCCGGCGAGCGCGATCCAGCGGCTGTCGGGCCAGAGCACTTCTGCGTCGTACGTGCTGAAGAACACGCCGGGATCCGTGCGCAGCGCGTGCAGGCGCAGCTCGCGTAGCGCCTGCCAGTCCTCCACCGTCAGCGCTCGTATGGCAACGGACATCGTCGCTGACCGCTCAACCGGTCCCGCACGACACGGCAGCGGCGCTCACTGCGGCGCGGACGTGGGTTTCGCAGCGGGCCGGAAGAGGTTCAAGCCGAGCCGCCCTTTGCTCCGCAGGAGCGGCGTCGCGGCGTGGTCGTAAACGCTTTGGTAGAGGTTGCGGCTTCGCTCGAGCGCGCTCGCGGCGATCGTCGGCTGGTTCGTTCCTGCTTGGCCCTCCGCCGCGAAATAGAGATACGTCGCCTCGAGCAGAAGCTCTTGTTGACGATTCGCCCCAGTGGTGACGTCGGCACGCTGCTTGTGCCAGTTCACGGCTGCCGCGCACGAATACACCATCGTCCGGTAGTCCTCGACGCTTCGTGGTTTGGGCGTCGTCGCCACGCGTTCGCAGAGCGCTTCCGAGTCGGAGTAAATGTCGGCCGCTGCGGGCGCGCAGAGGTTGAGGCTCGACGGAAGCCCGATGAGCACCGCAACTGCCAGCCCGCGAAGACCGGCGCACACCAGCCGCCCGGAGGGCGGCTGTTTGCGCGCGCGCAGGATGCGCCGGCAGCTCGAATCGTCCCAGATGTTCGGAGCGGCGCGCATCAGCTCGCCTTGAAGGCAGCCCAGCCGCCGAAGTGCGAGATGTCGGGCCAGCCGAACTCTTCGATCAGCTCGCGCGGGTAGATCATCGCGTTGACGCGGCCGCCGTCCGCCAGTTCGATCGGCGCTTCGTACAGATTCGGAGGCTCGGTCGAGATCAGGTGCGCGTGCTGTTCGTCGCTCAGCTCGTACAGCTCGCCGGCGATCGCGATGCCGCCTTCCGCATCCTCGTAGATGCCGGGGTGCTGGCCGTTCACCGAGTGCAGCCGGTAGCGCGGCGCGGTCTGCGCTTCGCCCAGAAAGACCGCGCCTTGTAAGTTGCCGTGGTCGGGTTGCCCGCGCAAGGCGGAGCCGCAAATGAAGAACCGCATCAGCCTCCTTATCGACCCTCATTCGCCAGGCGGCGATCGATCGCTACGATTGCCTGGGCGAGCGCGACGATCCCGAAATCGAGATCCGCGGGCGAGGTGTACTCGCTGTGGACGTGACTGCGACCTCCGGCGCTGGGGACGAAGATCATCGCTGCCGGCGCGATCGCCGCAACGCACATCGCGTCGTGACCGGCGCCGCTCGGAAGGTCGAGTACCGGTTCGCGGAGCGCGGCGAACGCCTCCGCCAGGGCCGAACGCAGCCGCGCGTCCATCGTGACCGAAGCGCGCCGTTCGATCTCCTTGACCGCGACGCGGACGCCACGCCGCGTACCGATCCGTTCGGCCGCCGCCACGATCTGCGTGCTCGTGCGGGCCAACAGCTGCTCGTCGGCGCTGCGCGCGTCGACGCGAAACGTGACCCGCTGCGGAATCACGTTGGTTTGATTGGGCTCGACGACGAGCCGGCCCACCGTGATCACGGCGTTCTGGCTCGCTACCGCGCCCGCTTCGAGCGCGACGAGGATCTCGGCGGCGGCGGCGAGCGCGTCGTGCCGCAGCGCCATCGGCACGGTGCCCGCGTGTCCCGAGTCGCCGGCAAGCTCGATCTCGAACCGCCGTTGGCCCGCGATTGCGGTGACGTTGCCGAGCCGGAAGCCGCGCTGTTCGAGCAACGGCCCCTGCTCGATGTGCAGCTCGACGTACGCGGCGGGCGGCCGCGTCTCTTCACGCAGCGGCACGTCGCGCAAGAGCCCGGTCGCGCTGTCGCGTGCGTCCGCAAACGAGACGCCGTCATCGTCCCAGAGGGCTTCGAGCGACGCGAGGTCGTTCAACCCGGCGAACGCGCTGCTGCCGAGACAGCCGAGCGGGAAGCGGCTCCCCTCTTCCCCGGCCCAGGCCACGGCTTCGAGCGGGAACTCGGTCTCGATCCCGTCTGCGTCGAGCCGCCGGAGCGCCCAGAGCGCGGCGACGGCGCCGTACGCCCCGTCGTACGCCCCGCCGGTCGGCACGGTGTCGAGGTGCGACCCGCTGAGGATCGGAGCGTCCGAGCGCCGCCCGGCGCGCTGCGCGAAGACGTTGCCGGCGCGATCTTGCGTTACCGTGCGGCCGTCGGAGCGCGCCCAGGCGGCGAACTGCGCGCGCGCGGCGTAGTCGGGGGCCGTGAACAGGCGCCGGTCGATTCCGTGCGGCGTAGCGCCGAAGGCCGACAAGTGCTGCAGATCGCCCAGGATCGAGGCGGCGGCGCTCACGGAAAGCGCTCCGCCGGGTGGGTTGCGATCCAGTGACGCGCGATGTCGACGCGCCGCGCGATCCACACGCCGTCGTGCTCGAGGACGTAGTCGAGGAAGCGCCCGAGCGCGGCGGCGCGGCCCGGACGCCCCGCCAAACGCGTATGCAATCCCACCGACATCATCTTCGGCGCCGTTTTCCCCTCGGCATACAGGACGTCGAACGTGTCTTTGAGATATTCGAAGAAGCCGCTCGGGGCGCTGAAGCCGGGCGCCACCGAAAACTTCATGTCGTTCGCATCGAGCGTATAGGGGATCACGAGATGCGGCCGGCCCTCGACGCGTACCCAATAGGGCAAGTCGTCGTTATAGGCGTCCGAGTCGTACAGGAATCCGCCCTCTTCGACGACGAGCCGGCGCGTGTTCTCGCTCGGTGCGTAGCGGCAGTACCATCCCAGCGGCCGCTGTCCGATCGTGCGCTCGATCGACGCGATCGCTCGCAGCATCTGCGCGCGCTCCTCCTCGATGCTCATCTGCGCAAAGCCGATCCAGCGCCAGCCGTGCGAGCAGACTTCGTGTCCGGCCGCCGCGATCGCGCGTGCGGCCGCGGGATTGCGCTCGAGTGCGAGCGCGGCCCCGAACACGGTCACCTCGATCCGGCGCTCGGCGAACATTCGCATCAGCCGCCAGAACCCGGCCCGGCTGCCGTACTCGTAAATCGACTCGACGATCAGGTCGCGCACGTTCGGGCCCAGGGTCGCACCCGGCACTTCGGTCAGGTACGTTTCCGAGCTTTCGTCGCCGTCGGGGATCGAGTATTCCGAACCCTCTTCGTAGTTCATGACGATTTGCAACGCAAGCCTCGCACCGTTCGGCCAGTGCGGGTGCGGCGGCGATTCGCCGTAACCGGCGAGATCGCGGGGGTAAACGTTCAAACGGGAGCCCGGAGCCCGACCCGACCCTGCGCCTGCATCTGTTGCAGCGTGAAGGCGCTCGCCGCTGCAACGACCAGCGCGCCGATCATGAAGATGAAGCCGCCGGAGTACGACTTGGTCGCGGTCACGATCGCTCCGACGACGATCGGTGCGAAAAAGCCGCCGATCTGGCCGCCGAAGTTGACGAAGCCGGCGAAGGCCGCCCGAAACGGCTCGGGCACGAAGTCCAGCACGATCGCCCAGAACGGCCCGAAGCCGCCGTAGAGGAAGAAGGCTGCGCCGGCCAGGCCCATAACGCTGGTCGCGACGTCGGCTGCGCGGAAGGCGACGAAGAGTCCGAGTCCCGCCAGCAAGTAGCTGACGCCGACTAGCGCCGGACGGTAGCCATAGAGCACGCTGCGGCCGAGCAACCCCAGGGCGAGCAATCCGACGAAGCCGCAGTAGTACGGAATCGAGGCGACGTTGCCGAGGGCTTTGAGATCGATGTGGCGCGTCTCGTTCAGATACGACGGCATCCAACCGAGAAATCCCCAGAACGCCACGTTGAAGCAAAGATACGTGGCGAAAGCGCACCACGTGCGCGGATCCTTCAGCACCTCTTGCCAGCCCCCGCGGGCAGGCGGCAGGACCTCACTTTGCTCGAGGCTAGCGGGTGGCCGGCCCGGGAAAAGCGTGACGATCAAAACGGCCACCACGATGCCCGGGATCGTAAAGAACAAAAACAAGGCTTGCCAGCCGACGACCCGCAGGAGGTGCGCGGCGACCGGCGCCGCGATGGCCGGCCCCAGCGCCAGGGCGGTGTGGAACAGGCCGCTCGCGCCGGAGCGCTCTTTGGAACTAAACCAGTCGCCGAGGGCGCGAAAGTGGGCGCCGTTTTCGAGGCCCTCGCCGACCCCGAACAGGAACCGGATGAAAAGCAGCATTCCAAGCGACGTCGCCAGGCCCGTCAGGCCGGTGAACAACGACCAGACCAGGAGCGCGATGACGAGCATCCGCTTGGCGCCGAAGCGGTCGGCGAAGATGCCGCCCGGCACTTGCAGCAGCGCGTAACCGGCGGTGAAAGCCGCCAGGACGTAGCCGAACTGCTGGGGCGTCAACCCGAAGGTCTTCATCAGCGTCGGCCCGGCGATCGTAATGTTGACGCGGTCGAGGTACGCGGTGAAGAACGCGATCCATAAGAGAGCGAGCACGAGCCATCTCGAACGCATGGGCACCCCCTTCGAGCGGGAACGGCGGCAGGCTTTTTTTCGGCCGATTTTGTCCAGCCCATTGTGGCTGGGGCCGGATTTCTGGCCTGGTTCGTGAACCGTTGGGGTCATGAAGACTCCGCTGACGCCACTCGAATTCATGCGCCGTGCCCGGCGCCTGTACCCCAAGCGTGAAGCCGTCGTCGACGAGGGGCTGCGCCTGAGCTATGCGGAGTTTTTCGAGCGCTGTGACAAGTGGTCGGCGGTGCTTCAGGGCTACGGCGTCCGCAAAGGTGACCGCGTCGCGTATCTGGCGCCGAACACGCACGCGCAGCTGGAAGGTTTCTACGCCGTGCCGCAGACCGGCGCGATCCTCGTGCCGATCAACTATCGCTTGACCGCGGACGACTTCGCCTACATCATCAACCACAGCGGGGCGCGGATCGTGTGTGCGCACGCGGACCAGCTGGACGCGGTCGAGAGCATCCGCGCGAAGCTGCCGGGCGTCGAGCGCTTCGTCGCGCTCGAGGGCACGAAGCCGGGTTGGCTCGACTACGAGGCAGAGCTGGCGCGCGGCGTTGCCGCTGACTTCCTGCGGCCCCAGATCTCGGAAGACGACCTGATCACGATCAACTACACGAGCGGCACGACGGCCAACCCCAAGGGCGTGATGATCACGCATCGCAACGCCTACTCGAATACGATCGGGACGCTGATCCACGTCCACATGACGCCGGACGAGCGCTACCTCTGGACGCTGCCGATGTTCCACGCCAACGGCTGGACGTTCGTCTGGACGATGACGGCCGCGGGCGGCACCCACGTCTGCCTGCGCAAGGTCGAGCCGGCGCGGATCTTCGAGTTGATCGATCGGGAACGGGTCACGCTGATGTGCGCGGCCCCGACCGTGCTGATCGGTATCGCGAATGCGCCGCCGGAGCTGCGAGCGACGGCGCGCCCTGGCGTGCGCGTGCTGACGGCCGGCGCGCCGCCGGCCGCGGCCACGATCGAGCGCATCGAGAACGACCTCAAATGGGAAGTCACGCACGTCTACGGCCTGACCGAGACGGCGCCGTTCATCACGATTTGCGAGCCGCTGGCGGCGCACGCCCTCTTGCCGCCCGCCGAACGCGCGAAGATCAAGTCGCGCCAGGGGGTCGAGCTGATTACCTCGGGCGAGATGATCGTGATCGACGAGCGCGGCAACGAGGTCCCGCATGACGGCGCGACCACGGGTGAGATCGTCGTGCGCGGCAACGTGGTGATGGAGGGCTACTACAACGATCCTGACGCGACCGCTCGCGCCTTCCACGGCGGCGTCTTCCATTCGGGCGACGCGGCGGTCGTCCACCCGGACGGCTACGTCGAGATTCGCGATCGCATCAAGGACGTGATCATCAGCGGCGGCGAGAACATCTCGTCGGTCGAGGTCGAGGGCATTCTCTTACGCCATCCGGCCGTGCAGGAAGTTGCCGTGGTCGGGATGCCCGACGAACGCTGGGGCGAAACGCCGCATGCATTCGTCATCGTGGCCGCCGGTGCCAGCGTGACCGAGCCGGAGTTGCGTGCGTTCGCGCGCGACTCGATGGCGCACTTCAAGGTCCCTACCGCCTTCCACTTAGTCGACGAGTTGCCGAAGACGGCGACCGGCAAGATCCAGAAATACGTGCTGCGCGGCGGACGGACGTCGATCGCCGCACAGTAGACGGCGACCGCCGCTGCTAGGCGGCAGATCGAGCGCCGCCGACGGGCCAGATGCACAATAGCGGCGCGAGGGACGCTCGACGCGGCCGTGGCATTTGGCGGTGATGCTCGATCGCTACTTCGGAATAGCAGCGGCTGGTTCTACCGTGCCGCGCGAACTGCGTGCCGGTTTGACCACGTTCCTGACGATGTCGTACGTGCTGCTCGTGAACCCGGCCGTGCTCGGCAACGCGATCGTCATTCCCGACGGCTTCGCAAAACTGCTGGTGGTAACGGCGCTTGCCGCCGCCATCGGAAGCCTGCTGATGGGCATCGTCGCGCGCTATCCGTTCGCGCAGGCGCCCGGCATGGGGCTCAACGCGTATTTCGCCTTCACGGTCGTTCTGGGCCAGAAGATTCCGTGGCAGACCGCGCTCGGCGCGGTCGCGATCTCGGGCTGCATCTTCGTCCTGCTCTCGGTGCTTGGCGTGCGCCAAGCGATCGTGCGCGCGGTCCCGCAGCACCTGAAGTTCTCGCTGACTGCCGGGATCGGGATGTTCCTGGCGTTCATCGGGCTGAAAAACGCCGGCCTCGTGATCACCAATCCGGCGACCTTCGTGACCCTCGGCTCGTTCGCTTCGCCCGGCGTGCTGATCGCGCTCGCGGGCCTGATTCTCACCGCAGTCTTGTTCGTGCGGCGCGTTCCGGGCGCCATCCTGGTCGGAATCGTGGGCACGACGATCGTCGCGATCCTGAGCCGTGCCGCCGTGTACGCGGGTCCCGAGCATGCGATGGTTCCGTTCGGAGGCTTCCCCCACGGCCTGGTCGCGCTACCGATCGCTCCCAGCGGGCTCGTCGGTGCGCTCGACCTGCACGCGGCGGTCGGGCTCGGGCTCGCGTCGGTCGTGTTCACGTTTTTCTTCGTCGATTTTTTCGACGCGACCGGCACGCTGGTGGCACTCGCCAATAAGGCCGGCGTGCTCGACGCCGCCGGCAACATGCCCCGCGCGCGCCGGACGTTCGCGATGGACGGGTTAGCTGCCGTGATCGGAGCGTGTCTGGGGACGAGCACGACCACGGCGTACGTCGAGAGCGCGAGCGGAATCGAAGAGGGCGGGCGCACCGGCCTCGTTGCGGTGACCGTCGGCGTGCTGTTCGCGGCGTCGATCGTGCTCTGGCCGCTCGCCGCGGCGATCCCGGCGGTCGCGACGGCGCCCGCGTTGATCATCGTCGGCGCGTTGATGCTCGACGGACTCCGAACGATCGACTGGGACGATTATGCGGTGCTGATATCGAGTTTTCTCACCGTCGTGCTGATGCCGTTGACGTTCTCGATTGCCAACGGCGTCAGCTTCGGCGTGATCAGCTATGCGGCGATCATGCTGCTCAGCGGCCGCGGCCGCAAGGTCGACCCGCTGCTGTACGCGGTCGCCGCGGCGCTGCTCGTGCGCTACGCCTGGCTATCGGGCTGATCTCCGCCCGCGCCCAGGTTGGCCGGGAAGCTCGGAAGAATTGACAAATCGATTTGTCGATCCCAGATTTCGCCGAGCGCCCCGAGCACTTCGACGTCCTGATCGTCGGCGCCGGGCTTTCCGGCATCTCGGCCGGCTATCACCTGCAGTCGAGCTGCCCTCGCAAGAGCTTCGCCATCCTCGAGGGCCGCGACGCGATCGGCGGGACCTGGGATCTGTTCCGCTACCCGGGCGTCCGCTCTGATTCCGACATGTACACGCTCGGCTACGGCTTCCGCCCCTGGGCGAGCGAAAAGTCGATCGCCGACGGCCCGGCCATCTTGAACTACATCCGCGAAACGGCGCACGAGTTCGGCATCGATCGCAAGGTTCGTTTCGGCCAGCGCGTCACGAGCGCGTCGTGGTCGTCGGCCGACGCGCTTTGGACCTTGGAGGTCGAGGTCGGGCCCCAGAAATCACTCGCCCGTTACAGCTGCGCGTTTCTCTACAATTGCAGCGGCTATTACGACTACGCCGAAGGTTACACGCCGGACTGGCCGGATTTCGAGGTCTACCGCGGTCAGATCGTTCACCCGCAGCAATGGCCCGAGCAGCTCGATTACAGCGGCCGGCGCGTCCTGATCATCGGCAGCGGGGCGACCGCGGTAACGCTCGCTCCCCAAATGGCGAAAACGGCAGGCGGCGTCACGATCCTGCAGCGCTCGCCAACCTACGTCGTCTCGCGCCCCGCCATCGACGGGGTCGCGAAGCTCGTACGGCAGCGCCTGCCCGAAAAGTTGAGCGGCCCCTTGATGCGTTGGAAGAACGTGCTGCTCACGATATGGTTCTATCGGCTGGCGCGCAGACGGCCGGACTACGTGAAGAGTCAGATTCTGAAGCTGGTGCGAGCGGAACTAGGTCCCGACTACGACGTCGCAACCCACTTCACTCCCAGTTACAATCCGTGGGACCAGCGCTTGTGCCTCGTTCCGGACTCCGACTTGTTCGCCGCGATCCGTTCGGGCAGCCTATCGATCGTTACCGACCAAATCGAGCGCTTCACGCCGGCGGGCGTGCGTTTGCGCTCGGGCAGAGAACTCGAGGCGGACCTCATCGTGACGGCGACGGGCCTGCGGATGCGCCTGCTGGGCGGAATACAACTCAGTGTCGACGGCGTGCCGGTCGATATCGGCAAGACGCTCAGCTACAAGGGCATGATGTTCAGCGACGTCCCGAACCTGGCGTCGGCCTTCGGCTACACGAACGCGTCGTGGACGCTGAAGTGCGAGCTGACCGCGGAATACACGTGCCGCCTGATCAACTACATGGACGCGCGCGGGTATGCGTATTGCACGCCGCGCCGCGCCGCGGACATCGGCGAGGAACCGTCGCTGGGATTGACCTCGGGCTACGTCAAGCGAGCCGAAGGCCTGCTGCCGAAGCAGGGCTCGCGCAAACCGTGGAAGGTGTACCAGAACTATTTGCTGGACATGGCCGCGCTCCGTTTCGGCAAAGTCGCGGAGCCGTCGATGGAGTTTACGAAACTGGGGACCAAGCGTAAGTCCAAGGCTGCCTAGCGCTACCGCCCGATGTGGATTCGAATCGAGGCGCGCACCGTCCGCGTCGGCGCGGGGATGCGGTAGGTGGGATAGGAGCCCTGTTGGATCGACCCGTTCGCCGCCGTGTAGTCGGCGACCGCCGGGACGCCGAGGTTCGGAGCCGCCAGATAGTTGTACGAGTTGGTGTTGAGCAGGTTCTGCACCGAGAAGTTGAAGTCGGTGTCCTTGTGCAGCGGCTGCTTGAACTGGAAGTCGAGGATCGCGAACGGCAGCTGATAATAGGCATTGTTCTTGCCCTCGTAGTCGACGCCGAGACCCACGAACGTTCCGGTGTTGAGCGTGTAGTTGAATTGCCCGTACCCTTTGAGATAGGGGACGCAGGTGGCGAGCCCCGGTGTGAACTCGCCGTTGCCGCAGACCTGCACGCTGTTCGCAGGCAAGGACGGTGTGCTGTTGTACGCCGATGCCGGGATGCCGCTGAGAATCGAGCGGTCGGCCGTCAGCGCGAAATTGTAGCCGAAGCCGCGCAGCGGCGCGTGAACGTACTTGAGGGTGAACAAATCCGCCTGCAGGCGAGCCACGTTGATCGGCTTGAAGATTCCGAGGACCGCCGGCTCACCGTCCAGGGTCACGATTTCCGACGTGGTCAACTGTTGAAAGACGTTGTGGACGGTCGTCTCCTGCAGATCGAAGCTCAGGACGGAGCTATTCTTGAAGCGGTGGTCGAGACCGAGGTCGTACTCGGAACTGTACTCCGGCTGCAAGTTGGCGTTCTTTTCGGTGATGATGCCGGCCGTGTATAGAAACGCCGGCGGCTGAACCGCGGACGGCCCGGTGACGTCGCCGACGAACGGAAACGTTTCGGAGGTTCCCGCCGCTGCCCGGATCGAGGTGTCCCCCGACTCCCGGTAGACGAGCGCGAGGTGAGGATCGAAGCGCGCGACCGTGCGGTCGAGCCCTTCGGTCCCGATCGAGGCTCCCGTCGAGCTGAAGACCGGTTGCGTTCCCACGACCGTCCAGTCGGTGTTGTAGAGCCCGAAGTTGACGTTCAGCTTGGGCATCGGTGCGAGGCTGCCGGTCAACGAGAAGGTCGAATAGCGCGTCGCGGATCCCATCGGGACCACGTAGTTCGAGGGCGCGTTGTCGTACGCAAACGTGCTTTGCCCATGGAAGTCGTACGTCAGGTCGAGAAAGCCGTTGCCGCCCTCGATCGGATGCACGAGTGAGAACGTCGAGCCGTAGAGCTTATCGAGTTCGTAGGTGCTGTACGGATATTGGTAACATTCTTCCTGACCGTCGATCGTCGTGATCGTGTTTTTCGGGCTGTTGATCTGATTGTAACTATAGACGTTGCCGGGCGGACAGGCCTCGCTCTCGAACAAGTTGGGATTCGTGATACCGGTCGCCGGCCCGGTTGACGCGGGGCCCGGATAGCAGGGCAGCGTCGGCATCGCGCCGGTGCAGGCCGGATAGCTGCTGTTCGGTGCGAAAAATGCTGGATAGCTACCCTCGCCTAAACCGATGTAGGTCTCGGGCTCGATCGTTCCGATGTAGGGCCGCACGAGCAACGTCGTCGAGCCGAACGAGGTGCGGAACTGCGCGTCGTAGAGTTGCTGCTGGTTCACGATTTGGGTGCCGGGGAACCAGTAGAAGCCGTTGACCGTTTTGCCGATCAGGTTCGCATCGGCCGGATTCGTGCACTCGAGCGTGCCCGGGATGCAGCCTTCGATCAAGGTCGGACCGTAGGACGCGCCCCAGGCCGAGCCCTGCGGTGAGAAGCCGCCGTACGAGCCAAGGAAGCTAAGATCGAACGAGGTCGTCGGCGAGAAGTTATAGCGGGCCTTTTCGAGTTCCGCGCGCGTGAACAGCGAACCGCTGAAGTCGCCGCAAAACGCGGCGATGCCGGCCGTATTCGTGTTGACCACGGTCGAATAGTCCAACTGGTAGATGTCGCACTCTTTCTTGCCGAAGTACGGCCCGTTCTCGCCTTGGGTGCCGCCGGCGAGCACGTAATCGAACTTACCGGTCGACCCGGTCACGAGGCCGGTCGTGTACTGCGAGCCGTACTGGTCGACCCCTTGCGTCAGCTCGGCGGTCGATTTTTTGGTGAAGCCGATCGTTTGCAGGTTCACGGTGCCGGCGACCGCGATGTTCGCGAACGGCGTCGTGTTGCCGGGACCCGATTGGGTCTCGACGCCGCCGATCATGTACGACGGAAAATACTGCGTGAGCCAGACGCCGTACTGGCCGAGCGCGAGCGGGTGGCCGTCGATCAGCACCTGCGTCTCGTACGGTTGCAGGCCGCCCACGACGATCGCGGTGTCCGCCTGCGTGCCGAGCTTCTCGATCACGACGTCGGGAATGCGCTGCAAGACGTCGTTGATCTGCGGGTTGGCGAGCTGCTGGAACTGCACGCCGCTGACGTAGCTCTGGGTGGCGGCGCCCGTATTGATCTGGCCGAGGTGACCGGTCGCCGTGACTTGGCCGATCGTCCGCAACGTCGAGAGGCTCTGCTCCGCGAGGGTCACCGTGAGAGGTACCGATTGTCCCGCGATCACGGCGATGTCGGGCGTCGAGACCGTGGCGAAGCCCGCCTTGCTGACAGTGACCTGGTAGATGCCGGGCGGGACCGGAAGGTTGAAGGCGCCGGCAGGGTCGGTCGTCGTGCTCGCGCGGGCCGGACCAGTCGCCGCGACCGTCGCTCCAGCCACCGGCGCCCCGGCGGCCGAGTGGACGGTCCCCGTGATGGCACTGTCGCCGGCGGCAAGAGCTGGGACGGCAGCCGGCAACACCAAGCCCAGCAGGGCGGCTCCGACTGCAAGACGACGTGCCCATCGCAGAAGACGCATCATACCTCGATAGCAAGTAACGCCGGGCACATTCCCGGCGTTTTTATCGCTCGATGCTAACCCCCTCACCCCCCTGCGTCATTCGACATTTGGTCAGGTGCAGGCGCGGATGCGTTCGCTATTCGAGTAAAGGGCCTTTGGCGAAGCGGACTTACGCGAAGCCGCGGGCCGGGAAGTCCTCGCGCCGCTGCAACCAGTTCGCAGAAGCGTAACGAGCACGGCCGTCGACGGCGTGGAGCGTGTAGGCGTGGCGCGAATGGTCCGACCGGTTCGGCGCGCTGTAGTGCGGCAGCAAGCCGTGGAAGACGACCAACGTTCCCGCGTCGACCTCGATCGGCCGCGCGCCGGCCGTGGGCCAGGGTGTGGAATCTAGGCGCTCCACCCGCGGGCCACCGTCGCCAACGGCGAAGCGCTCGCGCAGCGGACCGCGATGACCGCCGGGCTCGACCCAGAGGCAGCCGTTATTGCGGTCGGCGCGTTCGAGCGCGAACCAGAACGTGGTCACCGTCTCGGGTTCGGTCGCGAAGTAGGTGGCGTCCTGATGCCAGCGGACTTCACCGCCGATGTGCGGCTGCTTGAAGATGTACATCGACTGATACACCCGCGGCTCCTCGAGCCCGAGTCCGCGAGCGATGCGGTCGAGTGCCTCACCGTGCGAGAAGCGCTCGAATACCGGATCCAGATCGTGCAGCGCGTGGCCGATCTTATTGATCGAGAGCGCCTTGGACTGGCGCAACTCGCCGCGTTCGTCGAAGGCTTCCTCCTCGAAGAAGCAGCGGATGGTGCTGCCGGACCCGAGGAAATAGTCGTCGTTCTTGGTCGACTCGTCGCGGGTCGTGAAGATCGCGCGGGCCTCGCGCGGATCGAAGGCCTCGACGAGTTCCTGGGCGCGTGCCCGCAGAGCTGCGATTTCGCCGTGGGGTTTGAAATTCGGCACGATCGCGAAGCCGTCGCGCGCGAAGCTTTCTCGCAGCGCGCTCGGCGCCGGATCCGCCTGACGCTCCGCTGCGCTCACTCGATGATCCTCATGCTGGTCCGGCTCTTGGCCGTTTCACTGCCAGAGCCTCGCGATACCCCGGCAGAACGCGCGGGCGACGCGGGGGAGAGGCGTCTGGGAGCGAAGCGTCGCCCGTCCCCGAGAGGTCGAGGCGCATGTGCAGAAATATCAAAACGCTTTTCAACTTCGAGCCGCCCGTGACCGACCAGGAGGTCCGGGCCGCTTCACTCCAGTTCGTGCGGAAGATCAGCGGCTTTAGCGCGCCGTCGAAGTCGAATGAAGTTGCGTTCCAAGCCGCCGTCGACGGCGTCGCCGAGGTTGCGGCGCGGCTCCTCGGCTCGCTCGAGACGAATGCCGCCCCGAAAGACCGTGGGCAGGAAGCGCAAAAGGCCAAGGCCCGGGCCGCCACGAGATTTGGCCTGGAACGGGCGCCGCGTTGAGGTTGGGCAGCTCCTAGGCCAGCGACGAGCGCCGCGCTAAGATCGGGGCGGCCGTGGGGAAGAGATACCCTTGGCCGTGCAGGCAGCCGAGTTCGAGCAACTGCTTGCGCTGGCGCTCCGTTTCGACACCTTCGGCGACGACGCCGAGTTCCAAGGAGCGCGCGAGTTCGACGATCATTCGAACGATTGCCGGCGATGCCAGCGATCCGTCCGCCCCGCCGACAAAGGCGCGGTCGATCTTGAGCCCGTCGATCGGAAGCCGATGCAGGTAGCGCAGCGACGAGTACTCGACGCCGAAATCGTCGATCCAAACCTGGATGCCCATCAGGCGTAAACGGCGCAACATCGTTTCGGCCCGATCGCCCGATCGAATCAGCGAACCCTCGATCACCTCGACGGCGAGCGCCGAGGGCGCGACGCCGTAGCGTTGCAGAAGCTCCCGCAGGACGGTGACGAGCGACCCCTCGAACAATTCGCGCGCCGAAACGTTGACGTGCAAGACCCCGGGCGGGGTTTCATATGCGGCGAAACTGCGAATCGCGTCTTCGAACACCCAGTGTCCGAGCGAGACCAGCGAGCCCGTTTCTTCGGCTACCGGCAAGAAGCTCCCAGGCATCAGCAAGCCGAGCTTCGGATGCTGCCAGCGCACCAGCGCCTCGGAGCCGAAGGGCTGTGCCCCGGCGAGGTGCACGAACGGCTGGAATTCCAGCCTCAGCTCGTAGCGGTCTCCCGCGCCGCGGAGGTCCGCCGCGAGGCCCAGCTTTCGCACGGCGCGCTCGCGAATCGCCGGCCCGAAGGTTACGGCGCGGGAGCGACCGTTCGCCTTCGCCTCGTACATCGCGGCATCGGCTTCGCGCAAGAGATCGGCGCCGGTGCGCTCTTCGCCCGCGACGTCGTCCAAGAATGCGATGCCGATGCTAGCCGAGACGACGACGCGCTGTTCGAAGGGCGCGGCGATCGTCACCGGTTCGGCCAGCACCGACGAAATCTCGGCGACGGCGGCGTTGGCTCGAGCGCGGATGTTCTGCGCTACCGGCTCCCGCAGCAGTACGGCGAATTCGTCTCCGCCGAACCGCGCCACGAACTCACTGCTTGCCTGCAGCCGCTGCGCGACGGCGCGCAGGGCGTAATCGCCGGCTTCGTGGCCCAGGCTGTCGTTGATGAGTTTGAAGTTGTCGAGGTCGATGAACAAGACCGCGACCGCGCCACCGTGCTCCCGAACGCCGGCCAGCCGTTCGTCGACGGCTGCGACGAGCGCCGTTCGGTTGGGCAAGCCGGTCAACATGTCGTGAGTCGCGTGGTAGTGCAGTTCCTTTGCCGTCGTGCGGACGCGAACGAGTTCGGCGCGGTGAAGGGCGCTTCGCACTCCGAACAGCACGATCAGAAAAGCGGCCACGATCGCAACGAGGCCGAGCACCAGCGTTCGGAAACGCCGGTAATCGAGGTCGCTGGTGCGCTCGTCGAGCAGCTCACCGAGCGCGGGCCTGGTGTCCGCGAGCAGCCGGTAGAGCTGGCGGATTGCGTCGCTTGCGGCGCCGAGGGCGCGCTGCTTAGCGGCCACGGTCGGATGGGCTTCGAAGGCGGCGAACGCCGAGAGCGCGAGTGTGGTCGAGGCGTCGGCACGACGCTGATCGCTGCCGACGGCGCTCGCGAACTCGCGATTCAAGCCGGTTGCCTCGAGCGTCTCGCTGAGGCTGTCCTCGAGGTAGCCCTGGGCGTGCCCGGCGCTCTGCGAAATGCCTAGGCGCGCGCCGATCCCAGCCGCGCCGCTCGAGCAGAGAAGCAACTGCGCGCGCTGCAGCTGGTCGATCGCGACGGGCAAGCGGTAGGTCAGGGAGTCGGCAAGGTCGATGCCGGCGACATCGGGGTCGTACGTCAGACCGCTGCGATCGGAGATCAAGGGGAAGAGTGCGGCGAGCTGTTCGATGAAGGCGGACGTGTCAGGCGTTCCCGAGGCGCCGCGCCAGGTAGCTGCAGCGGTTTTCCAGTCTTCGGCAGCGAGGGGGTGCCGCTGCTCGGCGGCGTCCATCGCAGCGATGTCCTTTTCGATTGGGCTCGTAGCGGCAGCCGCGGGGACGCAGCTGCGGGCGCGGTACGCGGATGCATCCTCGAACGTGGCACTCAGCGTGGCCAGCGTTCCCAGGCCCTGCCGCTCCCCGTCGGCTACGGCGATCTGCCGGCTCGCCTCGCCCAGGAGCGAACCTACCAAAATGACGATGGGCAAAACGATGGACGCGCCAAACAGCAGCATCCATATGGTCGTTTCGCT
>Ga0302325_10004900_pt1 | contig 30818 bp, 26 predicted proteins | sample Palsa_T0_2_FD_201948 | JGI IMG/M metagenome (GOLD analysis project Ga0302325, IMG submission 201948) | Peat permafrost microbial communities from Stordalen Mire near Abisko, Sweden - Palsa_T0_2 | ecosystem: Environmental > Terrestrial > Soil > Palsa > Peat permafrost | place: Sweden: Abisko... | reverse complement strand
TCGTGCCGAACACCCGGCTGAGCTCAGCCGCCGTACCCGCCACCTTGACCCGCCGGGAACCGGGCAGGGCGCTGGTGACCTCCAGGCCGTAGCCGCCGAGGACCTCACGCACCCGGTCGATGTCGGCTGGATCGGTGCCGTAGGAGTTCGCCAGCTCTTCCGGGGAGATCGTGGCCGGCCCGGTGACCAGCTCGTCAGGAAGCTCCGCGCGGCGGCGGGTGATCAGGGTCAGCTCAATTCGCTCGGTCTCGTCGACGGGCCCGATGTCGCGCGCGCCCGGAAGCGATTGGCGTTCGCTGCCCGGTAGTGGCACGAACGAACTTTCTGTCATCGAATACCTCCGGTGCGGAAACCCTGCCGTTCAGGGCGGGGAGGAGCGCCGGGTACGGCGCGGTAGATTGGTACGCGCAGGACCGCCGCAGGGCATGCGGTGGCAGCGCGTGTGAGCCTTCTTGGGTACGTGACCCCGGCGATGATCCGCGAACCTCTGCGGGCTGGTGACACTCCGCGCAGGAGATGCCACGTGCAAGGGGCGGCGATACCGCGAGAGCCAAGCGGGTGCCGCCCCTTGGCTATGCTGGGACCCGTCACCAGCTCGCAGGAATCCTCGCCGTTCACGGCGATGGAGGATGTCAAGTCCATCTCCCTAGTGCCTAACACCAGCTCAATCCGGATCCAATGGCCCGGCCGCCCGCTCCTGCTACGTCTTGCGGGACCGGGCTGCGGCCGTCACCGGACAGCATCATCCCCTGACGGGAGAGCGTGGGGGGCCCTTCCCGCCCAAAGCACCCGCAATCACCGCTCCCGCCCAAAGCACCCGCAATCACCGCGGCCGGCCCGGTCGGGGGGCCGTGGGCGCCGCCGGGCGGCGCCGGCGGGCCCGCCTGCCGGCGTTGTCTGGGGGCCGGCGCCCGGTCTACTGGCGTTGTCTGGGCCGGCGCGTCGGGCCTACTGGCGTTGTGAAGTGGGAGGCCAGGTGGGGCGGGGCATACTGGGCCCTGTGACCGCCGCCTCCGACTACGCCGGCCGGCTCCTGAGGGCGCTTGGTGACTAGCGCCGCCGCCCCGTCCGCCGCAGGGCCGGCGCTGCACTACTCCACCCGGGCCGGCCGCTGGGTGCTCGCCGGTACCGTGCTGGGCTCCGGCATCGCGTCGCTCGACGCCACGGTCGTCGGGATCGCGCTTCCGTCGATCGGGCGCAACTTCCACGTGGGCGAGGCGAGCCTGCAGTGGGTGTTTGACGCCTACACCCTCTCCCTGGCCGGATTGCTCCTGCTCGGCGGGACGCTGGGGGACCGCTACGGGCGGCGCCGGGTGTTCGTGATCGGCACCGTCTGGTTCGCCGTCGCGTCGCTGCTGTGCGCGCTGGCTCCCAACGCGGCCACGCTTATCCTGGCCCGGGCCATCCAGGGCATCGGGGCCGCGCTGCTGACCCCGGGCAGCCTCGCCATCCTGCAGGCCTCCTTCGTCAAGGACGACCGGTCGAGGGCCATCGGCGCCTGGTCCGGACTGGGCGGCCTGGCCACGGCGGTGGGACCGTTTATCGGCGGATGGCTGATCAGTGCCGTGTCGTGGCGCCTGATTTTTTTCATCAACCTGCCGCTCGCCGTGGCCGTCGTCGCCATCTCCGTGCGGCACGTGCCGGAGTCCCGGGCGCCGGGCGGGACGGGCGCGCTGGACGTGCCAGGGGCCGTCACGATCACCGGGGCGCTGGTCGGGATCACCTATGGGCTCATCGCCGCCTCCGGTCGGGGCTGGTCCGCAGGGCCGGTCCTGGCGTCGCTGCTGGGCGGGACGGCCCTGCTGGCGGCGTTCCTGGTCATCGAGTCCCGCCGCGCCGAGCCGATGCTGCCGCTGGGGGTGTTCGCCTCCCGCCAGTTCTCCGCGGCCAACGCGGTCACGTTCGTGATCTATGGGGCGCTGGGCGGCACGTTGTTCCTGCTGCCCACGGTGCTGCAGGAGGCCGCCGGTTACAGCCCACTGGCCTCTGGCGCCGCGCTGCTCCCGATTACCCTGATCATGCTTACGCTGTCCGCGCGGTCGGGGGCGCTGGCGGCGAGGATCGGCCCGCGGCTGCAGATGTCGGTCGGCCCGCTCGTTATCGCGGCCGGGCTGCTGCTGTTCACGCGGGTCGCCGGCTCGGGCGGCTACATTACCGACGTGCTGCCGGCGGTGCTCGTGTTCGGCTTCGGGCTGGCCATCAACGTGGCCCCGCTGACCTCAACCGCCCTGTCGGCGGTCCCGGCCGAGCACTCCGGTATCGCCTCGGCGGTGAACAACGATGTGGCCCGGGTCGCAGGGCTCATCGCCGTGGCCGTGCTGCCCGTGGCCGCCGGCATCACCGGGGACAGCTACCTGCACCCGGCGGAGCTGACGCACGGATTCCGGAACGCGGTGATCATCGCCGCGATCGTGTGTGCCGCGGGCGGCGTGCTCGCCTTCGCGACGATCCGCAACCCGCCGCGCCCCCGGCGGGAGCCGGATCAACGGGCCCCGCAGGGCCAGCCGGGGCTGTACTGTGGCCTGGATGCGCCGCGGCTGTGCGGTGATCAGGTCGCTGCGGCCCCGGCCGGGCGGGCGGCGGCCCCCCCGGAACCCGGCTGAGCGGGCCCTACCGCCTGGGACGCTCGCCCGGAACGCCGGCCCGAAACGGCATTGTCTCGTGGATCACATGGGCCCGCTGCCCATCGCCGGCCCCACGCCCCGTCTCCCGATCGCGCCCGGCCTCCGCAAGCTCATCAGCCCAGTGCCTCATTCGTCACTCGCTTCACAGACCGACCCTGGTAATGGCGCCATTACCCCGGTCCGGGCCGGGGTAATGGCGCCACCACCGCTCCTGCGCTCCGTGCGCGGGCGCCTCGCCTGCCTACGCGAAGCCTCCGCGTACAGCGGCAATCAGCGGCGGACCGGGCGACGGGGCGGCCGGGGCTGGGATGATGGAGGGCAGGAGGCGAAGAGATGACGATGACAGGCGAGGACGCCGCGCAGCCCGCTTCGGCCCGGGACGGGGCCACGCAGTTCCCGTCCGATCCGGCTGCCGCGGCCGCCGTCCGGGCCGCCGGGCAAGCCGCCCGCCGGGCCGCGCCGAGCCTGGCCCGCGCGCCGGAGGAAGCGATCAGCGCGGCGCTGCGCGCCATGGCGGATCGGCTGGGCCGAGACTCCGGCGCCGCTGGGGCGGTGCGCGCGGCAAACGAGGAGGACATGCGGGCCGCCGAGGTGGCCGGCCTCACGGGGGCGCTCCGGGACCGGCTGCGGCTGGACGACACCCGGCTGAAGGCCATGGCCGCGTCACTGCTGGAGCTGGCCGGCGTGCCCGCCGAGCCGGCCAGCCGGGTGGTCCGTGAGCTGCCGGGCGGCCTGGTCGCGGAGGAGCGGCGTCGGCCGGTCGGGGTGATCGGGGCGAACTTCGAGGCCCGGCCGAACGTGGTGGCCGACATCGCCTCCCAGCTCATCAAGTCGCGTAACGCCGGAGTCCTGCGCACCGGGTCTGCCGCCCTGCGGTCCGCCATCGCCCTGGCCGATGAGGTGGTCGCCCCGGCCCTGGCCGACGCCGGCCTCGACCCCGCCGCGATCCAGCTTGTCCGGATGCCCGGGCAGGCGGCCGCCTACGCGCTGGTCAGTGAGCCCGCGCTGATCCCGCTGGTCATCCTGCGCGGCAGCGGCACCAGCACCCGGACGCTCGCCCTCGCGGGCGCCCAGCACGGCGTCCGGACACTCGCGCATGCCGACGGCGGGGCCGTGATCTACCTTGACGCCTCCGCCGACCGGGAGCTCGCGGCCCGGCTCATCGAGACCAGCCTCGACCGGCTCGGCGTCTGCAACCGGCTCAACCTGCTGCTGGTGAACGACCGGATCTGGGACGAAACGCTGCCCGCGGTGACCGCGCTGCTGGACCGGCTCGGCATCGCCGCCTCGCTGCCGCCGCACGAGCACCCGCTGGGGTACGAGTGGGCGCTGGACGCCGGGCACGAGGCGACCGTCACGGTGACCCCGGCCGCTTCGGCCGCGGACGCCGCCACCTTGGCCAACGACGAGACGTCCGGGCTCGCGGCGGCCATCGTCGCCGAGGACCGCAACGCGGCCCGCGAGTTCCTGGACACCTACGCCGGGACCGGTGCCTTCTGGAACGCCACGCCCCGGCTGCTGGACGGCGTCAAGCTGCTGGCCGTGCCGGAGACCGGCATCAACATCGACAAGGTCCCCGGCCCGCGCGGGCCGGTCACCTTCCGCGACCTGTACCTGCGGCAGTTCGTGATCCTGCCCCGGGCGTGACCGGCCCCGCCTGCCCTGGCGCGGCCGGCGCCGGCCCGTCCGGCCCTGTTCCTGCCGGTACTGGCCCTGCCGGCGGAACGGCCCGGCTGGACGCCCTGCTGTCGGCCCGGGGCCAGGAGCTGCTGGCCCGGGTGGCGGCCGGGCGCGAGGCGGGGCAGTCCGCGCTGGCCCTGGCCTCCGCGCTGCGCAAGGAATACCCGGCGGATCTGGTCGCCGCGGCGACCGCGCAGGATGAGCTCCGCCGGGCCGCGGCGGCGAAGTTCAGCCGGGCCGGCCGGATGCTGTTCACCCGGCCCGGGCTGGAGCAGGCCTCGTCCGAGGCAGCCGCCCGGCACCGGGCCGGCCGGCTGCGGGCCGGCACCGCGGGGCGTCTCGCCGATCTGGGCTGTGGCATCGGCGGCGATCTGATCGCGCTGGCGCCCGGCCGGGCGGTGCTCGCCGTGGATCGCGATCCGGTGCACCTGCGGATGGCTGCCTATAACGCGGGGATCTACGACGGGGCGGCCGGGGTCCGCACGATGGCGGCCGATGTGCGTGACATCAGCCTGGCCGGCGTCGACGCGGTGTTCACCGACCCGGCGCGCCGCCTCCCCGCCGCCCGCGGCCCGGGCCGGCGGCTGCGGCCGGGCACGAGCGAGCCCCCGCTGGACTGGTGCTTCGCCCTCACCCGCCAGGTCCCCGCGGTGGTCGTCAAGGCCGCGCCCGGGCTGCCGGCCGGGACCGTCCCCGACGGCTGGGAAACCGAGTTCGTGGCCGACGGCCGGGACCTGAAGGAGGCCGTGCTGTGGTCACCCGCCCTCGCCACGGCGCCGTCCCGGGCGACGATCCTGCCGGGGGAGCACGTCCTGCTGCCGGCGGACGGGGACGAGGTCCCGGTCGCCGCGCCGGGCCCGTTCCTGTTCGACCCGAACCCGGCCGTGACCCGGGCCGGCCTGGTCGAGGACCTGGCCCGGCAGCTCGGCGCCTGGAAGATCGATCCGCGTATCGCGTTCCTGTCCGCCAGTACCGCGCAGCACACGCCGTTCGCCCGGACGCTGCGGGTGGTCGAGTCGGCACCGTGGAACGAGAAGGACTTCGCCCGCCGGCTGCGCGCCCTCGGGATCGGCGCCGCTGACCTGCGCCGCCGCGGCCTGGCGGGCGACGTGGACCAGATCCACCGCCGGCTCAGGCTGGCCGGGCCGCACCGGGCCACGCTCGTCCTGACCAGGGTCAGCGAAAAGCCGTGGGGCCTGATCTGTACCGACCCGGAGCTTCCCTGACTGTTTTTGCCTGATATGCCGCAGCGGGCATCCGGCTCATGATATGAGCGGGCGATGTTCCCGCGATATGCCTTTTCAGCCGGCTGTATAGGTACCAGCCAATCCTCGCTCGCCGGTCTATCCCGGACATCTCCCCGTAGTGGCCCGCAGGAATGGTGTTACCGATTACACGCTCATGACTACTCGCCGTCCCGGCGAGCAGGTCACTTGCCGCCGCGATGCCGCGTGAACTGCATCGGATCACTCTGGATACGGAAGGCCCCGGCAAGCCAGGACCGGTGACTATATCGTTCCAGAAAGCCGCCCTTAACTAAAAGAGACCCACTAAATAACAATCAGTCAGCACGAAACCTCCCCGTTACTTACTATTTATTGGGGAATCCGTCGAAACGGTAATCCACCGGCCAGCTCGGCACGTCTACCATAGGCATATAAGACATAATTCCGAACGAAATAACATACGGAGTGCCGTGTCGTCCGGCCCGTTTGACGTGCCGTGATCGCGGGTGGGCAGCTGCCCGCGTGCGCGGCACGGCCGGAAAGGTCGTCGATGGCTGGGATGTACCCCGAGGTGATCCAGGCGGCGGTGGTCGGGCTGCCCCGGATCGACGGTTCCTGGTGGCGGCAAGTGCACCACGTGATCCCGATCGGGTTCATCGGCGCCATCTCCTGGTCGGTGTGGCTGGTCCGCTTCACGCTGTCGCGGCTGTACCGTCCGGAGCCGAACGGTTTCCGGGCCACCACGTCCGTCGTCATCCCGTCGTACCGGGAAGATCCCGACATCATTGATGAGTGCCTTGAGTCGTGGCTGAGGGAGAATCCGACCGAGGTGATCGTGGTCCCGGATCTCGAGGACAGGGAGGTCATCCAGCGGCTGACCGCCCGTGCGGCCGTGGACCCGAGGCTGCAGGTGGTGCCGTTTGCCCATCACGGCAAGCGCTCTGCCCTCGGGGTGGGGATCAGGCGGGCGAGCGGCGAGATCCTCATCCTGGCCGACTCGGACACCCGGTGGGAGCCCGGTCTGCTCGCGGCCGTGCTGGCGCCGTTCGCCGATCCAAAGGTCGGTGGTGTCGGGACCCGCCAGAACGCCTACCTTCCGCGTACCAGCGCGTGGCGGCGGGTAGCCGACTGGATGATCGATGTCCGGTATCTCGACTACGTCCGGGCCCAGGCCCGGGCCGGCGCGGTGGCCTGCCTATCCGGCCGGACGGCGGCATACCGGCGGAATGTGGTGCTGCCAGTGCTCGAGCATCTGGAGGACGAGTTCTTCCTCGGCCGCCGGTGTGTATCCGGGGACGACGGCCGGCTGACCTGGCTCGTGCTGGCCTCTGGCTACAAGACGGTTTACCAGTCCAATGCGCGCGCGCTGTCCATGTTCCCTGACAAGGGCCGGGCCTTCCTCAAGCAGCGGCTCCGCTGGAGCCGCAACTCCTACCGGACCTACTTCACCGCCATCTGGAAGGGCTGGCTGTGGCGGCAGCCCTTCATCTGCCAGCTGAGTGTCCTGCAGATCCTGCTGACCCCGGTGACCATGGGCTTCGCCGTCTACTACCTGGCCGCGTGGGTATTGCACCCGCAGAGATTCGTCGCCTTCATCGCGGTGGGCTGGCTGCTTGTCGGCCGTGGCCTGCGCGGTATTTCTCACCTGCGCGAGCGCCCCAGCGACATCTGGCTGCTTCCCCTCGTCGCGGTAATGACGATCGTCGTCGCGCTGCCGGTGAAGGCCTACGCGCTCGCGACGATGAACACCCACGGGTGGCTCACCCGCAATGCCGACCAGATCGGCGGCGAAGCCCAGACCGCCTCGTCGCTGACCTAGGAGACCCATGTGATCCGGAGGAGAAAGCACCAGGACGGGCAGGGCAGGCCGCGGCGCTCGTGGTCGGCCGTGCTCGCCGCACTGGCGTTCTTCGGCCTGCTCGCCTCGACGTCGATCATCTTGACGACGCTGCATCTGCACCTGGAACCGGTGGCGGCGACGTCCAGCCACGGCGTGCCCCTGCTGACGGCGCCGCGGAACCCGCCGCCGGTCGCGTTGCCCGCCGTGGCCCAGCCGATCGACCCCGGCCAGCCGCCGGCCTCACTTCCGGCCGTCAACTCGGCTAAGGAGACAGCCGAGGTCGCTGCCGAGGATGCCCGGATCCGTGTGCTCCTGCACGAGGCCGTGCGTACCTACCAGCCCGAAGTCATCGCCTACCGGGGTGCCCTGCCGACTCTTGTGCTTCCCGCGGGCTCGCACGTCTACACGGCGGCGGATCTCGTGCAGTACGGTGCGCTGATCATGCTGGCCAACAAGTCAGCCCTGCTTCTGGACAACATTTTCGTCTCGACCAACGCCCAGCTCAGCCTGGGTTCTCCCACGCTGGATGCGCTGTACATGGACAGCACAAGCGGCGGCTTCGCGACGGTCGTCGCGTGGGGCGGCAACCTGTCGTTCACCGGCACCCCCGGTCAGCCGTTCACCATCATGGGCTGGGACCGGGCCACCAGGTCCCCGGCCACCGACGCGGGTGACGGGCGGTCTTATCTCCGCGAGGTCGGCGGCACGATGACGCTGGCCGATGTGCGCGCCTCTTCCCTCGGGTTCTGGAGCGGCCGGACCGGCGGAGTGGCGTGGACCGGGGTGAGTGGAGCGGCCAGCAAGGGCGGCGCCACCGGGTCCACATTCACCAACGACACCTACGGCGCTTTCGTCTCGCGCGGCCAGGGCGTCGCCTTCACCAGTGACCTGTTCGAGTTCAACGAGCTGGACGGGCTGCATATCCATCGCTACTCGGTCGGATCGCAGGTGACGTCCAGCTCAGCGTCGCGGAACGGCGGTAACGGATTCCTCGTCGACCGGGCCACGCAGAACACGACGCTCAAGGGTGATGTCTCGGAACACAACGCGGCCAACGGCTACTTTATCGACGGCCGGCCGCTGGTCAGCGGGGCCTCGGCATCTGGCGGCTCGGTACAGCCGGGCAGCGGAACGGTGCTCGGCGACAGCGCGGCGACGGGCAATGCCCACACTGGCGTACTGGTCGAAGGCGGTACCGGGACCGTCATCAAGGCCGACCAGGTGTGCGCCACGACCACGGCGATCGGCGTCCGGGCCGGAGCGACCAACTCCGTTCTCACCGGCAACTACATCGGCTGTCATCCGCAGTCGGGTCTGTCGGTGGGACCATCTGCCCCAGGAACGGTCATTTCCGGGAACTCGCTGTCCGATCCGCGCATCGGGCTGCTCATCCGCAGTTCGGGACCGGTGGAGCTGGACAACAACCGCATTATCGGGGCGACCGTCTTCGGTGTAACGGCCCGCGGGGCCACCTCACAGGTCAAAGGCGTCGGTAACGTCCTGTCGGGAACCGGGTTCCGTGCCGTCGACGCCCGCGCCGATGCGGCCCCGCCGGCCCTGTCGGGCACGGATACCTCGGGCTGGGCGCACCATGCCACGGTCACGTTCCTTTCCTACCTGGAGTTCCATCCGCTCGCAGCGCTGTGGCTGGGCATCCTGGTCGTCGTGATCGTCGCCGCCGCCTGGTCCTTCCGGCGCCGGCTGCCGCCGCACCCGTATCCACTGAGTACCCGGTGGCGCGGGGCGGCCCCGGATGCCGAGGAGACCCGCCCGGTCCTGGACCCAGGGCCAGCCTGGCCGCAGCCGCAGCCGCAGCCGCAGCGCCCAGCCGCATCAGCAGCCCGCCACGCCAGGGCCGGCTGGGAACCGGCGGCACGTCCCGGGGATCGGGCGGCCGGACAGGAAACGAGGCCTGAGCGGCCACCGGCCGCCTGGCCGGAGCCACCGCGCCGGGCGCCGGTATTCCGCCCCCACCCGGCTCCCGAGCGGGAACCGGCGAGTTCGGCGTCGCCACCGCCCGAACGCAGGGCCGTGTTCCGCCCCAACCCGGCATATGAGCGGGAGTCCGCGAGCTGGGCGTCGCCACCGCCCGAACGCAGGGCCGTGTCCCGGCCCGAGCCCGCCTGGGTGGAAGGCCCAGCCCGTCCCGCCCGGCCGGCCTGGCGTGATTCCCCGGCGCCCGCAGGCCCCGAGCCCGCGCGCGCCGGGGCCTGGGACGATCCGTTCTCCCCGCCGCCGGAAAGGCTCCCCGCACCAGCAGCCGGGCGGTACCCGGCTGCGCATTCCGAGCCGCCCTGGCCTGCCGCGCCCGCTCAGCCCAGCGGTGGGTGGCCAGGACAGAGCGACAGGGAAACCGCCCGGGAAAGGGCCGATGCGACCCGTCCGATGCCCAGGGTGTCCGACCGATGAGGGCGCTCCGGCGTAGCCTCGTGCCGGTCACGGCGGCAGCCGCCGCACTCCTCGGCGTTGGTCTGGCCGGCTGCAGCAGCGGCCACCCAGCAACCGGGGAGCACACCTCCGCCGCCGTGGTCTCTCCCACGCCCACAGCGGCCAGCAGCGCCCCGCCCGCGGCGGTCACCGGGTGCCCAGCCAGCGGGGGCACCCTGGTGTCATCGGCCAGCGCGCTGACGAGCGCACTGGCCAGCGCCAGGCCGGGCGAGACGATCGTGCTGGCGGACGGCGTCTACCAGGGAGACTTCGTCGCTTCCCAATCCGGGACGTCGAGCGCGCCCATCACGCTGTGCGGGTCACGGAACGCCGTGCTCGAAGGCGAGAGCATCAAGCGCGGATACACCTTCTACCTCGACCACGCGTCCTGGTGGCGGGCCGAGGGCTTCACGGTGCAGGGCGGCCAGAAGGGCGTCATGGCCGATGGCGCCGCCCATGACCTGCTGTACGGCCTCTACGTCCACTCCACCGGCGACGAAGCCATCCACCTGAGGTCGTTCAGCAGCGACAACACCGTCAGCCACTGCGTGGTCCGCGATACCGGCCTGCTGGAGCAGTTCTTCGGCGAGGGGATCTATGTGGGGTCCGCGCACAAAAACTGGTGCCGGTATTCCGGCTGCCAGCCGGACCGAAGCGACAACAACGTGCTCATCGACAATGACATCGCGAACACCACCGCGGAGAACATCGACATCAAAGAAGGAACGACCGGCGGCAAGATCATCGGCAACCAGTTCAACGGCACCGGCATGGTCGAGTCGGCCGCCACCGGATGGATCAACGTCAAGGGCAACGACTGGACCGTCGAGGAGAACACCGGGGTCGACAGCGTCAAGAACGGCTATCAGGTCCACCAGGTCTATCCCGGCTGGGGGATCGGCAACGTCTTCACCGGGAACCGGGCACAGGTGAACGGGCCCGGGTACGGCATTTATGTACAGAGCAAGAGACTTCAGACCGTGGTTGCCTGCAACAACGTCGTCAGCGCAGCCGGAAGCGGCTTCTCCACCATCGCATGTTCGCGTGCTTGAGAAGTACTCCGACCAGCCAAGGATGAGCCATATGAACACGACCGGAACTCTCCCGCGCGTCACCGTCATCGGCGCCGGCTATCTGGGCCTCACCCACGCCGTCTGCATGGCGGACCTTGGGCACGAGGTGCTGGCGATCGACGTGGATAGCCAGAAGATCGCCAAGGCTGCCGCCGGGGAAGCGCCATTCTTCGAGCCGGCCCTCGAGCCGTTGCTGCGGAAGAACGTCGACGCGGGCCGGCTGCGTTTCACGACATCGTTCGCGGACGTGGGCCACTTCGGCGATGTGCATTTTCTCTGCGTGGGCACGCCTCAGGCCGATGGCGGCGCGGCGGACCTGAGCTATCTGCACGCGGCATCGGACGCGCTAGCCCCGCATCTCAGTTCGCCGTGCCTGATCGTCGGCAAGTCCACGGTCCCGGTCGGAACCGCGCGCGTGCTGCTGGCCCGGATCCGGGGCGCGGCGCCGGCCGGCGACGACGTGGACCTGGCCTGGAACCCGGAGTTTCTCCGGGAGGGGCACGCCGTGCAGGACAGTCTCACCCCGGACCGGTTCGTCTTCGGCGTGACGTCGGAGCGGGCCGTTCAGCTGCTGCGCCAGGTCTACGCAACACCGCTTGCGCTGGACATCCCTGCGCTGGTCATGGACCTTGAGACGGCCGAGCTGGTCAAGGTGGCCGCCAACGCGTTCCTGGCCACCAAGATCTCCTTCATCAACGCGATGGCGGAGGTGTGCGAGACGACGGGTGCCGATGTGGTCCGGCTGGCCGAAGCGCTGGGCCACGACGAGCGGATCGGCCGGAAGTTCCTCGGCCCCGGCCTCGGGTTCGGCGGCGGTTGCCTGCCCAAGGACATTCGCGGCTTTCGCGCTACCGCGGCGGCCCTCGGCGTGGATTCGGTGGCCAGCCTCCTGGGCACCGTCGACGCGATCAACATGAGCCGGCGCGAGCGGGTCGTCGCCATGGCTCGCGAGGCCGTGGGTGGCTCACTGGCGGGCAAGCGGACGACTGTGCTCGGCATCGCGTTCAAGCCCAACAGCGACGACATCCGGGATTCACCGAGCCTCGACATCTGCGGGAGGCTCGCCACGGAAGGCGCGATCGTGTCTGTTCACGACCCGGTGGCGATGCCGAACGCGGCGCGCATCCGCCCGGATCTGCAGTACGGGGCGTCCGTGTTCGAGGCGGCCGAAGGTGCCGACCTGATCCTGCACCTCACCGACTGGGCGGATTACCGGGCTATCGACCCGGCCGCGCTGGCCATGGTGGTCGCCCAGCGGGCCGTCATCGACGCCCGGTGCGGGCTCGACGCCGACGTGTGGCAGAACGCGGGCTGGTCTGTTCGCGTTCTGGGGCGGCCATGAGCCATATCGGCGGCGGGCACCGGGGGCTGGCACGGCTGGCGGGACTGGCCGGCGTGGCGCTCGTCCTCACTGCCTGCGCCAGCGGCCACCCATCGGCACCGACGGCGGCACCGCCGGCGGTGCCGGGGGAGGCGGCTGGCGGCCCGGATCTGTCTGGTGTCCAGGTGCCCGATATCGTCATGCCGGCCGTGCAGGGGCGGGTCTCCCTGCCCAGCTCCACCCTCACCCCGGGCGCGGTCACGACCACCGACGCGAACACCGTGTGCAATATGCCGGCCCACGCGCAGGCACCCGGCATGCCGCCACCGGTGCAGACCGCCGTGCTGACCGCCTACGGCTACACCACCGCCGCCGCCCAGCACAAGTACGTCCTTGACTACCTCGTGCCTTACGACCTGGGGGGCGCCACTACGCAAGCGAATATCTGGCCCGCCGCCATCCGGGGTACCGGCTTCTACCAGAAGACCCAGACCGACTACATCTTGCGCCAGCTGGTGTGCCGGCGCTCGATCTCGCTGGTCACGGCGCAGAAGGCGCTGGCGACGAACTGGTACGTCGCCTGGCTCAGGTACGTCGTGGCCGGCGGCCACGCCTAGCCTCGCCATCCGCCCCCTGCCACCCCGGGGCGGCCGCCAGATTGGGTCCCGGCCGCCTTTTTCCGGCATCCTTGGGGGCATGCACAAGACCTCAGGCCAGCGTGATCCGGCCGCGGCGTTTCCGCTGCCGGCCAGCCGCGATGACAGCGAGGAGCGCCGCCAGGCGAACCGGGCGGTGGCGGTCAGCGCGGCCGGGCTGACCACCACCGGCGTGGTGGAGCTGCTGCTCGCCGTGCTGACCGGCTCGGTCGGCCTGCTCGGCGACGCGATCCACAATCTGTCGGATGTGTCGACGAGCGCGGTAGTTTTCCTCGGCTTCCGGCTGTCCCGGCGCGGGCCCACCGAGCGCTACCCCTACGGACTGGACCGGGCCGAGGACCTGGCCGGGATCGGGATCGCCATCGTCATCTGGGCCAGCGCCGCCTTCGCCGGGCTGGAAAGCGTCCGCAAGCTGCTGGACCACGGCACCACCGCTCACGTCTGGGTCGGCATCGCCGGAGCCGCGCTCGGCATCGCCGGCAACCAGCTCGTGGCCCGCTACAAGCTCACCGTCGGGCGCCGGATCCGGTCGGCGACGCTGATCGCCGACGCCCGGCACTCGTGGCTGGACGCGCTGTCGTCGGCCGGGGCGCTGGCCGGGCTGCTGGCCGTGGCGGCGGGGCAGCGCTGGGGGGACCCGGTCGCGGGGATCGCGGTGACCCTGTTCATCTGCCACGTCGGTTATGAGGTCACCACCGACGTCATGCACCGGCTGGCTGACGGGGTGGATCCCGAAGTCATCACCGCGGCCGAGTCGGCGGCGGGGAGCCTGCCCGGCGTCATCCACGCCCACGCCAGGGCCCGCTGGACCGGGCGCGTCCTGCGCGTGGAGGTCGAGGCCTGGGTCGACCCGGAGCTGATGGCCCGGGATGCCGACGCGCTGGGCCGGCGGGCGGCCAGCGCGGTCTACCGGCAGGTGCCCGACGTCGGCAGCTTCAGCTGGTCCACCCGTGCCGCGCCGAGCTGACCGGCCGCGCCGGCCCGCGCCGAAGATCGAGCCGCCGGACGGGACCGGGCCGGCCGCACACCCACCGCTGGAAGGCCGCCGACGGGGAGGCGTGTCAATGAACGACGAGGAGCCGCGGGAGCCGTCTTACGCTACCGGCGCGGCCGCGAACCGGGCCGGCTGGTCGCACCGGCACCGCGACGTATCCGGGGGGACGCTGCGGCCGACGGTCTTCGGCGCGGTTGACGGGCTGGTCACCAACGCGTCGCTGATCGCGGGGGTCGGCGGCGGCGGGGTCTCGGCGCACGCCGTGGTGCTGACCGGCGTCGCCGCGCTGGTCGCCGGGGCGTTCTCGATGGGGACCGGCGAGTACATCTCGGTCACCAACCAGAACGAGCTGGTGTACGCCGAGGTCAACCTGGAGCGGAGCATGCTCGCCCGGTTCCCGGCCGCCGAGGAGCTGGAGCTGGCTGACTACTTCCGCGGTTACGGCGCCGACGCCGAGACCGCCGCACGGATGGCCGCGGCCGTGATGAAGGATCCGGGTACCGCGCTGCGCGTGCACACCCGGGAGGAACTGGGGATCGATCACACCGAGCTGCCGTCACCGATCCTGGCCGGCGTGGCCTCACTGTTCGCCTTCTCCTTCGGTGCGCTGGTGCCGCTGCTGCCGTACCTGCTCGGCTTCCCGGTGCTGGCTGCCACCTTGATCATCACCGCGGTCGCGCTGGCAGCAGGCGGGATTACCGTCGGCCGTCTCACCGGCCGGCCTATGCTGCGGTCGGGTCTGCGCCAGCTCGTCCTGGGCGGCCTGGCCGTCGGTGTCACCTTCGCGATCGGCACCCTCGTCGGCCACGGCATCAGCTGACGGGCCGCCGGACCTGCCGTTGCCGGGCACTAGGCTGCCTGGCAGTACCGTTGCCGCCGCCACAGGAGATGTGCCCCCAGATGAGTTCCGGCCGCCCCGTGCTTGACCTGCTCGACCGTTTCCGCCCGCAGGGCGAGGCTGAGGCCGCCGATGTGGCCCGGACGCGGGAACTGGTGTCCGGGCCTGGCGATCCCTGGCTGCGTTCCAACCCGCTGCACGTCACTGCGTCGGCAGTGATTGTGCACCCGGAGACCCGCCGGGTGCTGCTGCGCTGGCATAAACGGCAGCAGGCCTGGCTTCAGGTCGGCGGGCACGGCGACCCGGGGGAGAGCGACCCGCTGGCCGTCGCGCTACGGGAGGCGCGCGAGGAGAGCGGGCTGACCGATCTGGAGCCGTGGCCGGACGCGGAGCTGTGGCAGGTGGCGATCGTCTCGGTGCCAGCCAGCAGCAAGGAGCCCGCGCACGAGCACGCGGATGTCCGCTTCATCTTCGCCACGCTCCATCCGGACGGTATCCGGGCCGAGTCGCCCGGCGCGCCGCTGCGCTGGCTCCCGGTGCGCGAGGCGGCCGACGCCACCTCCGAGGCCAACCTGCGCGACATGCTGCTCCGCGTGCAGCGCCTGCTCGGCTAAGCGCCTCCCGGCTGAGCACCGGCGTCCGGAGCGGCTGCAGGCCATGGAGACCTGGGCCAGCGCCCAGCGGCGCCAGCCCGCTGGCGCGATCCGGCAGGTCCTCGTCTGGCCGCGCAGCGCCCCTGGTTACGGTCCCGAATGCGACTTCGCCGTCCCCTCGTCCCGGGTCAGGTGCGGTGACGGGGATGGCACAGCCTGCGGTCCCGGCGGCCGGTCAGGTCTGCTGGGCGGGCGCGCGGCGGATGGTTTCGTGGACCCGGGCGAGCAGCGCCGCCTCAGTGAACGGCTTTTCCAAGATGTCGATGAACAGCGCCTCCATGCCGTGGGCGTCCAGGATCGGCCAAGCGTAGCCGGACATGTAGAGGGCGGGCAGGCCGGGCCGGACGGCACGGACCGCGGCCGCGACCTCATTGCCAAGCATCTCCGGCATGATCACATCGGTGAGCAGCATGTCGATGGACTGCGCCGGGTCACTGGCCTGCGCTACGGCGTCGCGGCCGCCGGCGGCCACACACACCTGGTAGCCGTGCCGGGTCAGGATGCGCCGGGTCAGCTCGCGCAGGCTTTCCTCGTCCTCCACCAGCAGGATCGTCTCCCCGTGACCGTCCTGGCTTTCCCCGCGCGGAGCGGCGCCTGCGGACGGCATGGCGTCCTCACAGGTGGCCGGCAGCAGGACGCTGACCGAGGTGCCCAGGCCTGGCTCGGAGTAGATGTCGATGGCACCCCCCGCCTTCTTCACGACGCCGTAGACGGTCGCGAGACCGAGCCCCGTACCGTGGCCCTTGGGCTTGGTCGTGAAGAACGGCTCGAAGACCCGGCTCACGGTGGCACGGTCCATGCCGACGCCCGAGTCGGAGACGCGCAGCCGGGCGTAACGCGCCGGTTTCAGGTCGGGGCGGCCGGTCGCGTAGGCGTCGTCGACCTCCACGTTGGCCGTTTCGATGGTCAGGCGGCCACCGCCTGGCATCGCGTCTCGCGCGTTCACCGCCAGGTTCACCAGGACCTGCTCGAGCTGGCCACGGTCCGCTTTGACCCGGCACAGGGCCGGATCGACCGTGATCACCAGGTCGATGTGCTCGCCCAGGGTGCGGCGCAGGAGCTGGCCGGCGCCGTTGACCGCCTCGTTGAGATCGATAACCTCCGGCCGGTTCACCTCGTGCCGGGCGAAGGTCAGCAACTGGCGGGTCAGCCGTGCGGCCTGCCGGGCGGCGACCTGGACCTGCTCGATGTCGCTGAGCACCGGCTCGAGCCGCGGCTCCGTCTCGGCCAGCGGCTGGACCTGCTCGGCGGTGAAGTCGGCGTAGCCCTGGATCACGTTGAGCAGGTTGTTGAAGTCGTGCGCGACCCCGCCGACCAGCTGGCCGAGGCTTTCCAGCCGCTGTGCTTGCTGGAGCCGGCGCTCGGTTCGTTCCCGTTCCGCCTCGGACCGCAGCCGTTCCCGCTCCTCCTCCAGGGCCAGCCGCTCCGAGACGTCCCGGATTGCGGCCGTGACCAGCATCCCCCCCTCCGTGGGCAGCCCGCTCAGGCTTATCTCGGCCGGGAACTGACGGCCGTCGCGGCGCAGCCCGGTCATTCTCAGCCCGGCATCGATGGGCCGGGCCGCCGGGTCAGCGAAGTAGCTGGTGCGCTCGGCCACCATCGCCGCGCGCTCCACCTCCGGCACGAGCATCTCCACCGGGCTTCCCATCAGGTCGGGGGCCGGGTATCCGAACAGCCGCACGGCCTGGGTGTTCACCATGGCGATCAGGCCGTCGGAGGCGACGGCGATCATGGCGTCGGGGGCCGAGTCGAACAGCCACCGGAACCGCTGCTCGGCCTGTTCCCGCTCGCCCAGGGTCGCCACCAGAGCCACCCGCATCATCTCCGTGCTCCGGCCCAGATCCATGAGCTCGGCGGGGCCCACCACCGGGATGTGGGTGCCGTAGTCCCCGTGCGCCACCGCGTCCACGGCGTGGCCCAGCGCCTTGAACGGCCCTAGCAGCTTGACGATAACGCCGAAGAGCGCGTCGACCGTGAAGGCGGCGATGACGACACACAATCCCACCAGGGCGCCCAGCAGCCAGGCCTGCTCGTGGACGAGCCGGTTCGTGGTCGTCTGCTGCGCAGCGGCGATCTGAGCCTGCAGGGCCGCCCCGTGCGAGCGAACCGCCGAGGCGTAGGGCCGCGTCCGCGGGACGTCGGCCTGCAAGGCCTGGGCGGCGGGAAAATCACCACGGGCCGCCGCGGTCAGTTGCGGCGCCGCCACGCGGTTCAGCCATGTCCGCTGAGCGGTCTGGGTCGCCGCCAGCTGGGTCGTGATCGCTTGGTAGCCGCGGATCAGGCTGGCGACCCGGGATTCTTCGTCCTGGATCTGCGCCGCGATGCCGCGGTAGGGCGCCAGTGTTCGGGAGCGCCCGGCCGTGACGTAGTCCCGGAGCGCGGTCTGCTGGGCGTTGTACAGGCTGATCAGGGTGACGGAGGACGTGGCGGCGGGCACCAGCTGCCGGGACAGCGCGCGGCTGTCGCCCCGGGCGCTGGCCACCGCGGTGAGCGCGACGGCCAGCGCTGCCGCCATCAGCACCAGCGCGATGACGGATGCGCAGATCACCCGCCACCGCAAGGTGGATGCACGTGCCACGATGGGTACCCCCGTCCCGCCCGCAGCGTCCCCCGCTACATAAGAACCCTATGTCATTATTCGATTACAATATGTTATTGACGGGATCGAGTTCCGGTGCCCGGAAACCGCCGGAAAGCAGTCAGGCGAAGTACAGCGTGCGTATCGTCACGATGACGGCCACCACCGCGAGCGCGAACAGGGCCTTGACGAACAGGCCTCGCTCATAGCGGACCGCGGTCCGGATCTCGCGCTGAAATTCCCGGGACGGTTCCGCCGGGCGGGTGATCGTCAGATCGGCATCGCTGCTTTCCCTGTCTTCTCCGTCTTTTCCCATTTCATCTCCGCTTTCCGCAATTCCTTGATGTAGGACGCGAAAGTGCACGCACACAGCAGCGATCCGTATCCCACGATATAAACGAGCAGCCCGCTGATGAAGCGGCCGCCCCGGTGTGGCTCGGCCACTTTGGCCAGGTAGGCGACGGCCATGGAGCCAGCGAGCCAGGCGTATATGAACAATATGAGCCAGCCCGGGAAATGCCGGGTGGCCGTAATATGCGCTGCGCTGGACAGCTCGTCCACTCCGTCGCGGAACAGCCGCGGGAAGCAGGCGTAGATGATGATGGCCAGGTTCACCGCACCGGGGAACATGATGGCTTCGCGCCAGACGTGCCGCCCGGTCTGGGGGTCGATGAGCACCGAGAACAGCGTGATGAAAATATAGGTGACGGCGTTGATGATCCACAGGATGTGAAAGGCCAGCCACGCCTGCGGGAAGGCGGCAAAGTAGAGCGTGATCAGCGAGACCGACGAAGAGATCATAAAGAGCGGCTGCAGGAGGAGGCAGAACCAGAACAGCCCGAAGCTGATGCTGCCGAGGCGGTGACCACGATGAGGCCGGAACCACAAGTGCCGGTACTGGCGGGTGACCTGGACATTGCCGCGGGCCCAGCGCAGCCGCTGCTTCCACAGCCCGTTGATCTTGTCCGGCTCTTCCGCCCATACGATCGCGTGCGGCTCGAAGACCACCCGGTGCCCGGCCAGCTGGGTCTTGAACGTGGTGAAGGTGTCCTCGGCCAGCGAGGATGTGTCGATCCGGCCGCCCACGGCGATCAGGTTCTCGCGCGTGTGCAGCTGGGCGCCCCCGGCCAGGCAGGCGATCGCGCCCAGGACGTTCTGGCTGCGCCGCGCGGCCGCCTGGGCGGTGATGTACTCGTAGCCGATGAACCGGGTGAGGTAGTTGCCGGGCCGGGTGCCTTCCTTGATGTAGGCGGTGACGGCACCGACCTTCGGATCGGCGAGGTGCCGGGTCATGGTGCGGAGCGAAGGCGGCTCATAGATGACGTCGGCATCCATGATCAGCAGCGCCTCCATCCAGTCGTCGGCGAGGATGACCTCCAGCCCGTGGTTCAGCGTGTGCGCCTTGCCCTGGCCGCCCTGCTGCCGGAGCAGGTGGATCACGTTGCCCGGGTACTGCGCCGCCTTGGCCAGCACCACGTCGGGTGTGTCGTCCGTGCTCGCGTCGTCCACCACGAAGATGCGCAGCGCGTTCCGGGGGTAGTCGAGCAGCATGAGCCGGTCGATGGACGTGCCGATGACGGCGGCCTCGTTCCACGCTGGGATCACGATGGCGGTCCGGGGGAAGTACGGCTCGCAGGCGCCGTAGTGATTGCGCCGGAAATGGACCGCGATGAGCAGGAACTGGTAGGCGGCGGCCAGCTCGGGCACGGCTCCGGCCATGACGAGGACAACGAGCAGCCAGTCCCCGCCGAGAATGAAATCATGACTCACCTGGTAAGGCCCTGGGCACGGCGTCCGCGGTACGCCTGACCCCCGCGTAGGCGCCGATCTGGGCGCAGTGGTGACTGTCGCTGCCGGCCACCAGGTGCACGCCCGCGTCCGCCATGGCCGCGGCGGTGCGGACCGACGGGCAGGACCATTTTTCGTTGACCTCCACCAGCACATCCGCCCGCGCCGCCCGGGCCGCCAGGTCAGCCAGCAGCGGCATGGGGACCATCTCCTCCGTCAGGCCGATCTTGGGCAGCAGGCTGAACAGATGCGCGAGCAGCAGCCGCCGTCCGGGTGCGATGGCGTTCGCTGTTGCCGTACAGAGGCGCTCGATGGCTTCACCGGCGGTCATGGCGCCGTACTCGATCACGGCCCGGACCTCCGCGGGGTGGAGAGGGCCGTTGTCGGCGGGGAACTGGTGGTCGGCGACCAGCACAAGGTCGATGCCGTCGTCCAGGCCGGCCGGGACGTCGAGCTGTCCGGAGGTGTCCAGGACCTTGGCCTCGACACCGGCCAGCACGCGCAGGCCGGGCCCCTGGCGATGCTCAGCCACCGCGGCGACGAAGTCGGGGACCCAGGTCGTGTCCCGTCGCACGTGATCGGCGAGGCAGAGGGTGCGCAGCCCGCGTTCACGCGCGACGTTCACGTTTTCGGCCACTGTGCTGGTGGCGTCGTCGGAGAACGTCGAGTGCACGTGGAAATCCTCGTCCAGCGCGATGCACCCGCTCATGCCAGGGCCAGGCTCGCGCCCGCTATCTCAGCCGGGTCGACGAAGCGCTCGTCCAGGAAACGGACCACGGCAAGCTCGCGGAAGTCCAGGTGGGCCGGAACGGGCCTGCCGAGCAGGGCGTCCAGCGCCAGCCGGGGCATGTCGACGCCGCTCGCGATGGTCAGTCCCAGCGTTCCCGGAATCCGGGGGTTCACTTCGAGCAGCGCGGGGCGGCCGGCGCGGTCGCGCCGGCACTGGACATTGGCCACATACGTCAGGCCGGTGGCACTCGCGACGGCACGCCCGAACTCCTCTATCTCGGGGTCGTGGACCGTACGGCCGCCGACCGAGACGCCGGAATCGACCCGGGCCCGAATCCGGGGCACGGAGGCGATGACCTGGCCGCCCGCGTCGGCCAGGACGTCGACGGAGTATTCCTCTCCTGGCAGGAACTCCTGCACGATCAGGGTGGATGAGCGCTTGAGCGCGGCCAGCTCCGCGGCGGAGCCGATCTCCAGGATGCCACGGGAGCCGCTGCCGGTCCGGGGCTTGACGATGACGGGATACGTCCAGCTGGCCGGGTCTACCGCGGAGCCGAAAAGCTCGGTCCGGGGGACCCGGACCACGCTCGCGCAGTGCTGCGCGAGCAGCAGCTTGTCCAGGATGACCTCGAGTGCGGCGGCCGGGGCCAGGAGCAGTTCGATGCCAGCGGCGGCGAACTCCGCCCGTGCGTGCGCCAGGGGCCGCAGCTCCGCGTCGACGGTCGGCAGCACGATGTCCACCTCGAGCGCGATGCACCGACCCAGCAGCGACTCAGCGAAATCAGGTGCCGCGCCCGGCGGGATCAGCGTCCGGGCCGCGGGCGGGACCAGGTACAGGCCCGCCGCCCAGGGATCCATGTCGGCCGCGAGGAGCTCAACCGAGTTGTCGGCGCGCAGTGACTTCATGGCGGCGATCGCGGCCGGGCCGCCGGCGCCGGTGACGAGCAGGCGCAGCGGCCTGTGGCCGGGACGCTCCGGCGCCGTCATGAGCTGGCCAGCGTCTGGATGCCGGCGGGCCGGGCCGGCTGGCCGACCCGGTCGCGGATGACCTCGAACGGTTCGGCGTGGCTCCCGGAAGAGAACCGGGACCAGTAGCGGGCCGTCGAGGCGATCAGGTCGGGTTCGAGGTAGTCCCGCACGCCGACCTGAGAGCCGAACATGTCGATGGCCTTGAGCTTGCGGCCGATGTAATCGTCGATGACGACGAAATGCGCGGGCCGGAACTCGATGGTGGCCGACGGCGACTGGAAGCAGTAGATCCGGCCGACGCGCCGGGACGCGACCATGGCCGCGCGGTGGGTGTTGCGGTGATCCTGGTGCACGTCGTGCACGGAATGGGTGTAGACGATCGTCGGCTGCACTTCCGCGATCACCGCCTCGATGACGCCGATCGTGGGGTTGCCCTCCGGAATGCGGGTGTCTTCGAGGTCGTCGAGGAACAGCCGGGCGCCGATGACGTCGGCGGCCTCCTGGGCTTCGCGGGCCCGGCGCTCCTGATCCCCGCCGTGCTTCCCGCGGCACATGGTCAGGATCGTCACCAGGTCACCGGCCGCCTTGTGGCTCAGCAACGTGCCGCCCGCACCGATCTCCACGTCATCGGGGTGGGCCCCGATGGCCAGCACGGTCTCCCGGCCCGCGGCCCTCGCCTCACGGCCTGCCTCGACCAGGGCGGTCGCCCGGGCAACGAGTACGTCCGCCTCGATCGGCTTTTCGAGGAACTCGGCCGCCGAGCTGCGCAGCGCGGTGACCGCGTAGTCGACGCTCGCGTGCCCGGTGAGCACGGCAACGGGCAGATCGGGTACCAGCTGGCGCACCCGGTCGAGCAGTTCCAGCCCGGTCATGCCGGGCAGCTCGATATCGGTGAGGAGCAGGTCCCACTGTGCGGTCTCAATGCAGCGCAACGCGCCGACGGAGTCGAGTTCGTGCGTGACGTCAAAACCGCCCCGCGTCCGCAGCACCCGCGCCAGGTACGCGCCCAGTGCGGGATCGTCGTCGATGAGCAGGATCCGGCCGCGTCCGTGGCTCGTTTCACTGGTTTTCATCCGGCCCCCTGAATAGAACTGGCCCCCCGGACCGCTGCTCACAATTAGTGGTTCTTTGATTACTCTAAGTCTATTTGCCAAGATAGCAGCGCTGTCGTCCAGCCGCGAGTGGCCCTAAGCCCCGCGTTGGGCACGGTCCTGAGTCCTGTACCGGCCACGCCTCACGTCCCGTGCCGGGACGCGGCCTGGCCAGCCGCCGCTACGTCGACGGCGGCCAGAACCCGCTGCCCGCGGCCTACCTGACGACGGGCGGCAGTGCCCCGCTGAATAAGGAGCCGCGGCGGAACGTCTATCCGCTGAACCTGGACGACGCGTCGGCCAACTGGGGCCAGGGCTGCCCGAGGACACCCGGTGACAGCTGGCCGTGGTCAACGACGGCCAGCGCACTGTGATATTTGTGGCGGACTGCCGACCGTCGACAACTCCTCCCTCATCCGGGCGTTCGGCCTGCAAATCACCATCAGGCACGGCAACCCGGGGCCCATCACCCGTTGCGGGTGATGCGGTTATGTCCTCGCGGGAGAGAGACTGACGGCGTTACCCACCGTCGAAGTTCAAGGCGCGGAGCGATGAGAATCATCCTTAACCTGATCTGGCTCGTGCTCTGCGGCATCTGGATGGCTATCGCCTATGCGGTGGTCGGGCTGCTCTGCTTTGCGCTGTTCTTCCTGGTCGTCACCATCCCATTTGGGATTGCCTCGTTCCGGATCGCCAACTACGTGCTGTGGCCCTTCGGCCGGGACATCGCCCCCCGCGAGGGCGGGATGGGCGTCGGCGCCGTGATTGGCAACATCATCTGGATCATTCTGTTTGGCTGGGAGCTGGCGCTCGGCCACGTGGCGGCAGGGATCCTGCTGTGCTTGACGATCATCGGCATCCCGCTAGGGCTTGCCAACTTCAAGATCATCCCTGTCTCGCTCATGCCACTGGGGGTACGGATAGTTTCAGCCCACAAGAATTCACCGACCTACCGCTGAACCAGGGCGAGGTACGGCTCTCACCTGCGCTGAACCCACGCTTACTGCCGCCACGGCAGCCACCGCGCCATGCCCAGTCCAGCTATGCCAAGTCTCAGTCGGGTCACAATCAGCCCCTCCCAATTGAAGGGCTTATCAGATCAGATCACTTAGAACGAAAAATCCGGTCAATCGGTGACAAGTCGCAATTCAATGCCGCAACGGGATGATCGGCATGCTATCTGGTCATGCCCTAAAATGCGACCGATATCCAGTCCGAATATTCCTTTCGCGATGCGCAGTATGAAGGCGCCGTGAATGACTGCCGGCTTTACCGCGCCGGTTACCAGGCGGCCGTTCAGGCCGCCGAATACGAGCTGAGCAGCCAGCGAAATTCGCCAACGGAAGAGGAGATAGCGCATCAGCACCTGGCCATTGCGCAGTTCACCGGGGAATCGGTCAATCCCCAGGTATTTTCACTGGCCTGTGGCCGAACAGTATGTATGGTGGCCGCTCCGCCACCATAGGGTCGGTAACCTCATCGCCGCGCCGACCAGATGGTCGGCGCACCAACGGGCCCAAAGACGACGTGTGAACGCGCGGTGCGAGCGGGCCAAGCGCGCACCGCGCGCTGTCGCGCCAGCCCTGGCGCTCTCTTCCACAGAGCCGCGGCCAATCAGTGGCTGGCTAGGGACCTTGGGCCCTTTTTCGATGTGAGATGAGCGGCAAAACTCCGCCATATGGTGGCATTCTCGCGGCAAGTTGACAACGATCTACAATCCATCCTCAATACCCTCGATGTGCTCGAGTGCCTGGTACGGGAAGAAGACATCGACGCCGGGGACCTCGCTCAGCGCTTGGAGGTCCCGGAGTGCACGGCGCAGCGACTGCTGGACGCCATCTGCGCTCGCGGTCTCGCGGCACAGGACCCGGCTAACGGCCGGTACCGGCTGGGCGTGCACCTGTTCGAGCTTAGCCAGATGGCGTCGGACCGGTTCCCGCTGCGACGGGCCGGGCTGCCGCTGCTCGAAGGACTGCGGCAAGCCAGCCGCCTCGCCGTGCACCTCACGGTGCCGGAGGGTGCTGACATCGTGTTCCTGGAGCACCTGCCGTGCGTGCCCCGCGTTGGCATGATGAGGGACGTTACGCGACGGATGCCATCTCACGCGACCAGTGCGGGAAAAGCGATAGCCGCCTTCGACCCCGCCTTCGCGCAGGCGCGGAAGGCAGCAGGTTTTCCGCAGTTGACGCCGCGCACGATCTCGACCGCGGCCGTTTTCGACCGGGCGCTGGCCGAGGTGCGCCGTACTGGGGTTGCCATCAGCGTGCGGGAGTCCCAATGCCAGCTGACGTCGGTGGCCGCACCGGTGCGCAACTTCTGCGGCCGTGCGTACGCCGCCATCTCGGTCGTCGGTCCCGATGAGGAGTTCGGCGACGTCGGGTGCGCGGCCCGGCTCGTCATCGACGCGACCGCCAGGCTCAGCCAGACGCTCGGCCGGTAACGGTCGACGCTGGCCGGATGCGGTCGTCCTGGCAGAATTGCGCGAACCCGGCCGGTGTGCACGGCCCAGGATGGCCTGATTGCCTGATGATTGCCGTCTGCTGCCGCCACAAGATCAAAAAAGGTCGGCTCGTTGATCGGAACCGGCCTTTGCCCCGGGGGAAGCTGAGGGGACTTTGGCCCCTGACCCCCTCGATGCGAACGAGATCCCAAGCGTCGCCCGGCAGGGCTGACCGCAGCTTCGTACCTGTCGACTCTCGGGAGTCGAACGCTTCAGCCTGCCCGATGTAGTGCCCTTCAACGGCAAGGCCGCCATGCGTCGAGTGCGGATGGGCGGCGATAGAGTCGGCACGTGGCTGGCGTTGGCGCGAACGAAACGGGGTAGCCGATGACGGTCAGCGAGGATTTCACCGGTCTGACTGGCCGGTTCCGGGGTGAGTTGCTGGCGCACTGCTACCGGATGCTGGGCTCGGCTGAGGAGGCCGAGGACCTGGTGCAGGAGACGTACCTGCGGGCGTGGCGGTCCTACGACGGGTTCGAGGGCCGTTCGTCGGTGCGGACCTGGCTGTACCGGATCGCGACCAATGTGTGCCTGACCGCGATCGAGCGGCGGGGCCGACGGCCGCTGCCGTCTGGGCTGGGCGGCCCGGCGCAGGGCATGGGGGCGCCGCTGGTGGCGGGGGCGGACGTGCCGTGGCTGCAGCCGTTTTCCGGCTCGCTGCTGGCCGGGGAGGGTGCGGATCCGGCCGCGGCGGCGGCGTCGCGGGCGGGTATCCGGCTGGCCTTCGTCGCGGCGCTGCAGTACCTGTCGGCCCGGCAGCGCGCGATGCTGATCTTGCGGGACGTGCTGGAGTGGCCGGCCGCGCAGGTGGCGGAGCTGCTGGGCACCACGACCACCGCGGTGAACAGCGGCCTGCGCCGGGCCCGGGCCCAGCTTGCGGAGGCGCTGCCTGCCGAAGAGGAGCTGGCCGAGCCGGCCGAGCCGGACCGGCGGGCGGCGCTGGACCGGTTCGCCGCGGCCATCCAGGACGCCGACGGCGGCGCGCTCGCCGAGCTGCTGCGGGAGGATGTCGCGCTGGAGATGCCCCCGCTGCTGACCTGGTTCACCGGGCGCCAGACCGTCGCGGGCTTTATTGCGGCGCACTTTCTCACCGAGCCCGGAGGGCTCCGGCTGGTTCCGGTCATGGCGAACGGGGAGCGGGCGTTCGCGGTCTATCAGCGCGACCCAGGCGGGGCCTATCACGCGCACGCCATGCTGGTGCCCATGGTCACCCCGACCGGGATCGCGCGGATCATCGCCTTCCAGGACACGGGGTTGTTCGGGTCATTCGGCCTGCCGCAGGAATTCCGGGCTGGGTCCGAACTGGCGCCAGCCCAGGACTAGGCGATCCCCGTGGCCCCGCTGAGCAGAGGGCTGGAGCTGCTCGAATCAGCCGTCCGATACGCGCTCGCCCGGTGCCGCCTTGAGCACTCCGCAGCTCTGGCCGCGCCCTAACCCGTGCGCGGGCCGGGACCTGGAAACTCTCTGGGCGGCAACGCCGCCGGGCTGCTGGGCGCCTTCGCCTAAAGGCAGGCCCCCGGCCCAGGCCGGCCAGAAAGCTCTGAAAATCACGAGCCGGCCCGCGGCGATTCCGTGGAATCCACCTGGTCCATATAAGTGGGCCGCCAAACGAGCGGCGCGGTAACCACAAGAACATCGCAGAGCTTGAGGAGCAGGCATGACCATCAACGGCAAGACAATCCTGGTGACCGGGGCCAATCGCGGCATCGGGCAGGCGCTCGTCACCGAAGCTCTCAGCCGAGGCGCCAAGCGGGTGTACGCCGGCGCGCGGCAGCCCCTAGCCCACCCGGACGAGCGCGTCACCCCCCTGATCCTGGACGTGACCAGCGCGGCGCAGATCCAGGCCGCTGCCGAGAAGATCGGGTCTCTTGACATCCTCATCAACAACGCCGGCATTGCGCTCTATGACGACCTGAGTGATCGTGCCGTGCTCGAGCAGCACCTGGCCGTCAACCTCTTCGGCACCTACGGCGTGACCCAGGCCTTCCTGCCGTTGCTGACCCACTCGCGGGGAGCCATCGTCAACAATGTGTCGACGATGGCCCTCGCCCCCTTCCCGTTCACTCCGGCTTACGCGATCTCCAAGGCGGCCGCGTTCAACCTGACCCAATCGCTGCGCGCGCTGCTGGCCGGGCGGGGCGTTCGCGTCCACGCGATCCTGACCGGCCCTACGGACACCGACATGACCCGCGGCTTCGACATCCCCAAGGCCTCGCCGGAATCCGTCGCGCGCGCCATCTTCGACGGCGTGGCGAACGAGGAGGAGGACATCTTCCCCGATCCCATGTCAGCGTCCATCGCCGAGAGCTGGCGCAGCGGTGCGGTCAAGGCGATGGAGCGCGAGAACGCGTCGTTCGTCGCGGCCGAGCCCGCGGTGGCCTGAGCACACGAGAAAAGGGAGAGGAGACAAGGCGCGATGACGGATCACAAGGTTGTCATGCGGGATGAGTGGCAAGTCGCTCGTGACGAGCTGCTGCAGCGCGAGAAGGAGCACACCAGGATGGCGGACGAGCTGGCGCGCCAGCGGCGCGAGCTGCCCTGGGTCACGATTGAGAAGGAGTACCGGTTCGACACCGACGACGGGACGCGGACCCTGGCCGACCTCTTCGACGGCCGTTCGCAGCTGATGTTCTACCACTTCATGTTCGGGCCGAGCTACGAGGCGGGGTGCCCGGTCAACTCGTCGATGGCCGATGGCATGGACGGCCTGCTGCCGCACCTTCATGCCCGCGACGTGACCCTGCTGCTCGTTTCGCAGGCCCCGCTGGACAGGCTTCAGGCGTACAAGCAGAGGATGGGCTGGAGCGTTCCCTGGGTCTCGTCGGCGAACACCGACTTCAACGTCGACTTCGGCGGCTCCTACTCCGAGGAGCAGGTACGTTCATGGGGCCTCGACGAAGGCGGGCTGCCGCCGATCGTGGCGCTGAACGCGGCCGCCTCTGGGACCGATGTCCTCAGATACCTCTCGGAGTCACCCGCGGTAAGCGTTTTCACGCGCGAGGCCGACGCGGTCTACCAGACCTATACGACCGCGGGGCGCGGAGTCGAGTTCCTGATGGGCTACTACCCGGTCCTGGACCGGGTGCCGAAGGGGCGCGACGAGGACGAGGCGTTCCAGACCTGGATTCGCCGCCACGACGAGTACGTATAGGGCGCGGCGCGGCCGACCGGGCTGGCCGGTGGGAAGCCGGCCAGTGGCCGGCTCTCATCGACCGTAATCAGGCGATCACGGCCCTGAGCGTCACCGTACTCCCGGAGAGCGGACGCGACAGCGACGACTGGAGAGCAGCTGAGCGAACCCCTGACCGCTGGCGCGACTCATCGCTGCTTTCCCTGCCGGAACAGGGAGATGGCCTTGTCGATCCGGCGCTGCCGGGTTTCGGCGGTCTTGGCGGCGTTGATGTTGTCGACGTGGTAGCGCTGCAGGCTGCTGGACAGCTTCGCGAAGAACGCCTCGGCGGCCGGGTCGGCGGACAGGGCGGTGGCGAGGTCATCAGGCACAGTGACCTCGCGGGGGCCGCCAGCGAGGGTAAGGACGACGTGGATCAGGTCGCCGGCCTTCAGGCCGGTGTCCTTGCGGACGGCGGCGCTGATGCTAATCATGTGCCTGCCGCTCATGACCCCGACGGTGTTCCGGTACTCGTAGCCGTTCACGTTCACGACGACGGCCGGCCGTCGGCCCGCTCTGAGCCGCTCGATCATCTCGTCCGGGACCACGATGCCGGTGTTGTTGCCGATCGCGGTCACCGTCGTGTCGAACGTGACGCTCTCTGTCATCGCTGTCGCCTCCCTTTCATCTTTATTGCGGGCTGAGGGACCGGCCGGGCCAGCGCCCTTCGGCCAGCGTCGGCGGCGCGGGTACGGCGGTAGAGATCGACCGCGACGGCAGTTAGCCAGGCGCTGCTGAAAATGACAGCGGCAGTGAAGCCGAGGTTGATCGCCTCGCTGGCCGGTCGCGATCCCGGGGCGCCCAGGTGCCGGCGTCAGCGAAGCGGCCGATCGCCCGTCGCGCCCCGACGGCACCGACGATGATCATCACGCCGGTCAGGATGAGGTTGGCCTGCTGGATCCAGCCCAGGCACCCGAGCGCGAGCAGGCTCCATTCGTCGCGGGCCAGGTCGAAGCCGTGCCGGGTCAGCGCCTGCGCCAGGGAGACGACGACGTAGAACGGGCCGGCGAGGGCGAGGTACCCGAGCAGGCTGCGCGTGACGTTCCCGGCCGCCGAGCAGTCCTGGCGGGTGCGCGCGCCCGGGATTGTCCCGGCAATGGTGGACATGGCGTGCTCCCTCCTGCCTCCGAGTTCTTAGCTCGGAACTAGACTGTTCAGTACTATCATGCTAGTCCTAGACTGTCTAGTACTATTCATTCGAGGAGGTCACAATGCCGAGTCAAACCGCAGGGCACGCCCGTGCCGATGCCAGTGACACTCCCCCCGGACCCCTGCCGGGCGGCGGCGCGCACGTCCCGCCCGGCGGGGCAGAGTCCGGCCGGACTGCCCGCAAGCGCCGGGCGATCATGGAGGCCGCGACGGCGCTGTTCCTTCGCGACGGCTACCGCAACACGAGCATGGATCAGGTCGCTGCCGACGCCGCGGTGTCCAAGCAAACCGTCTACAAGCAGTTCGCGGACAAGGAGCAGTTGTTCCGCGACATCGTGCTCGGCGTGACCGGCAACTCCGAGGCGATCATCACCGACATGACCTCGGCCCTGCGCAGCACCAACGTTGCCTCGCACGCGGAGCTTCGAACCGTCCTCACCGACCTCGCCCGCCGGTACATCGACGGCGTGCTCCAGCCGCATGTCCTCGCCCTGCGGCGGCTGATCATCGCCGAAGCCGAACGGTTCCCCGACCTCGCGCGGACCTACTTCGAACAGGCCCCCGCCCGCGCCATCGAGGTCGTCGCGAACGCCCTGCAGGCCTACATCGAGCGCGGCCTGCTCGCCGCCGCCGATCCCCGCCTCGCCGCCGCGCACTTCGCCTACCTCGCCCTGGCCATACCGCAGGACAGGGCGCAGTTCTTCCCCAGCGAGCGCCCCTCGCCCGCCGAGCGGGACCGGCTGGCCAACGAAGCGGTCCGCATCTTCCTCGCCGCTTACGCACCCCGCCGCGGGGAAGACGGCGGCCCGTGACCGTCAGCCCGCCGCAGCACAGAGTGTTCAGGTTCGGAAGTTCCCTACAGATCACCGGGCGCAGTTGCCTTGTCGCCGAAGGCGGCCAGGCATGAAGCGACGTGATGACGACGAAGCCTATGACGGCGAAGCTGATGACGGCGCCGTCAGCCGGATTGGTGGGTGTTATGAAGCGGCCGCCTCGTAGACGAGGTACAGCGCTCCGTTGTCGTAAGTCACGCTTCGAGTCAGCGACCATTTCGTCGGCGGGTCGTCGTGGAAGAGGTGAGGTCCTCCACCTCGGGTGAGGGGGTAGACGAACAGATGCAGCTCGTCGATCAGACCGTCAGCGATCAGGGACCGCACAAGCGTCCCGCTGCCGCTTACGTAGATGCCACCATCGACTTCACCTTTGACCCGGCGGATACCGTCGGCACTGTAGGGGCCGAGGATCTCGGAGTTCTGCCAGGTTCCTGCTTCCAGGGTGGAGGAGACGACATACTTGGTGGAATCATTCATAAACGGAGCACCGGGGTCCTCCGCAGCTGTCCGGGCCGACCAGGCCGGCTCGAACATCTCGTAGGTGTTGCGTCCCAGCAGGATGGCTTCGCAGCTAGACATGAGATTGCCGATGTCCTGCCCCATAGCGGGGTCGAAGCCGTAGTCGAAGGTCCAGGTTGGAGCGTCGATCACGCCATCGAGGCTCATGAACTCGTGCACTC
>Ga0302325_10004899_pt1 | contig 30825 bp, 29 predicted proteins | sample Palsa_T0_2_FD_201948 | JGI IMG/M metagenome (GOLD analysis project Ga0302325, IMG submission 201948) | Peat permafrost microbial communities from Stordalen Mire near Abisko, Sweden - Palsa_T0_2 | ecosystem: Environmental > Terrestrial > Soil > Palsa > Peat permafrost | place: Sweden: Abisko... | reverse complement strand
CGACCGGCAGCTACCAGCAGTTCTTGACCGACGAGGAGAACAACACTCTGCCGGGTGGGCTAACGGCGATCTCCAAAAACAACGACGATCAGGCGCATCTCATCAATCGCACCGATCCCCCCACGGATCCCAACGCTCCGCCGTCGCCGCTGGGCGGGAGCTTCCTCGCGTGGGCCCCCACTGGTTCGATGGACGCCCCGGCGCTCGACGCGGTCACCGAGACGAGCGCGACCCAGCTCAACACCGATTTCCAGGACCTCGTCGTCGGCGCACAAGCCCACGATTGCGGCATCGAATCGCAGCTGGAGACGTGGTACCGGTTCCTCGTCCAGCCGGACCCGTACCAGTCGATCACGACGACCCAAAGCAAGAACGGCCTCATCGCGTCGTGGAGCGGCGTCGACAACACGATCCTCCACGATCTTGTCGGAGTTTCAGGCGGACCAGCACGCCGAGTACCTGCAGAACGGCGGCGCGGTCGACTACTCCACGTTGACCACGTGCCAGATCCGGCAAGTGCTGCCCGCCAACTTCACCAATGGCACCTGCCAGAACAACACGGGCACCGGAGAGGGCGATCGGCGGCGACGCGGCCCTGGAGTGACGAGGGCTACTGGGGCGGTGTCAGAGCCGTGTTGACGCAGGTCGAATCGCCGACCTGCGCACAGAACGATGTCACGGCCGCCGTCGGCGTGACATGCGCCAGCACGGCGTTCGCGCAGTCCTCGAGGCCGGAATCCAGCGATCCCGCGTCCGGGGTGAGCAGCTCGGCGCAGCTCGCCGACGACTCGCACGCGGCCAGGCTGACGACATAGTCACTGCGATAGAGCTCGAGCTCGCCCGGGTCGCACGTGCAGCCGGCACCCTCCCCCCTTGTCAGAAACGAACGGTCGTACTATTATTCGTTGCACGTGACCGTGACCAAGGGAGCCTCGACCCGTAGCGTCGTACTCGCGCACGCGCTTGCGCTCGCAAGCGAGGTGGGGCTCCAAGGCGTGACCATCGGCACGTTGGCCGAGCGGGCGCAGATGAGCAAGAGCGGTCTCTTCGCGCACTTCGAGAGCAAGGAGGCGCTCCAGATCGCCGTTCTCGACGAGGCGGTGCACCGGTTCGTCGATCGCGTGGTAGCCCCGGCCCTCACGAAGAAGCGCGGCGAGCCGCGCATCCGGGCGCTGATCCAGAACTGGCTGGCCTGGGCAGACGCGGACTTCATGCCCGGCGGATGCGTGTTCGTCGCGTCGATCGCCGATTTCGACGACCGCGACGGCCCCGTGCACGATCGCCTGGCCGCGAGCCAGCGCGACTGGCTCGAGACACTCACGACCGCGATCCGTATCGCCGTCGACGAGGGCCACTTCCGTGCCGATCTCGATGCGAAGCAACTGGCTCACGAGCTGCTCGCTCTGGCGTACGGTACGCACCTCATGACCCGGCTGTTGCGCGATCCGAAGCGCGAGGCGCGGCTCGGAGTCGCCGTCGAACGTCTTCTGGCAAGCGCCCGAAGCACGAAGCACTGATCGGAGCTGAACCCCCATGACCACTTCCACCACCTCGATTCGCTCAGAAAAGAGCACGACCGTTCGTGCAGTCGCCGCGACGCCGATGGCCACGTTTCGGCTCCGCGCCGTGCGCGGCGGGCTGCGGGTGCTGTCGCACGTCGCGCCCGAAGGAGCCGCCGTCATCGCCGAACGGATGTTTCTCACGCCCCGCCGGTACCCGAGGCCGCCGGCCGAGATCAGCGTCCTCGCGAGCGCGCGACGCAGGCTCTTGCCGACGCGCTACGGCGTGCTCGCCGCGTGGGAGTGGCCTGCGCGTGTGGCCGCCGACGCGCCGACGGTCTTGCTCGTGCACGGGTGGGAAGGACGCGGGGCGCAGCTCGGCGCGCTCGTGGAGCCGCTGACCTCCGCGGGCTTCCGTGTCGTCACCTTCGACGCTCCGGGCCACGGAGACAGCCCGGGAGAGCGCTCGTCGTTCTTCCACTTCGCCGAGGCGGTCGAGCGCGCGGCGCACGTTTTTGGTCCGCTGCACGCCATCGTCGCGCACTCGATGGGAGGCGCCGTCACGCTGTGGGCGAGCCGCACCGGGCAGCTTGCGACTCGGTTGGTGATGATCGCCCCGCCGCTCGATCTGCGCGACTTCACCCGCACCTTCTCGCGCGCGCTCGGGCTGCCCGAGGACGTGCGAGGACGAGTGCACAGGCGCCTGGGCGCGAGGTTCGGGGTGCCCGTCGAAGCCGTCCGCGCCGAGGCGCTCGCGCCGGCCATGCGCGGCGCGCTGCTCGTGGTTCATGACGACGCGGACAGCGAGGTTCCCATCGCGTGCGGCGAGGCAATCGCACGCGCGTGGCCTGGGGCGACGCTGATCCGAACGCACGGGCTCGGCCACCGGCGCATCCTCCGCGACGCTGCCACGCTCGAGGCGACCACCCGCTTCGTGAGCCAAGGGCACGCGTGGGATTCGGTTCGCGGGACTCCCGCGCATCCGGTGAGGGCGCGGCCGCGTGTATAGTTACCCGACCAGGTGCCGTGCCCGCGATCGAGCTCCTCTTCGTCGACGGGCACGTCGTGGTCGCCAACAAGCCCTCGGGGCTCCTCGTCCACCGCGGCTGGGACAAAGACGACGACGTGGCTCTCTTCCGCGTGCGCGACGCGCTCGGCCAGCACGTTCACCCGCTCCACCGGCTCGATCGCGGGACGAGCGGCGCGCTTCTCTTCGCGCGGACCCGCGAGGCGGCGGCGGTCCTGTCGAACGCCTTCGAAGAGGGGCGAATCGAGAAGCGCTACGTCGCGCTCGTCCGGGGCTCGGCGCCGGACGCCGGCGTGATCGACCACCCGATCCCCCGACAGGAGGGCGGCCCCCGCGTGCCGGCGACCACTCGGTTCCGCCGCATCGCCCGGTCCCCCGTGGACCGCTGCTCGCTGGTGCTCGCGGTGCCGGAGACGGGGCGCCTTCACCAGGTGCGGCGGCACCTGCGGCACATCGATCACCCGCTCGTCGGTGACGTGACGCACGGATCGGGCGCAGTCAACCGGCACTACCGCGCGACGTACAGCCTGCACCGGCTCGCCCTGCACGCAGAGCGGCTCGCGTTCGAGCACCCGGTCACGGCGGCGCGCATCGAGGTCACGGCCCCCATCCCGGACGACATGGGCGATGCGCTCACGCTCCTCGGCTTGCCGCGGAGCGCCCCGGCGCCCGAGGTGGCGCCGTGACCCGCAGAGACAACACCGCGCAGCGATGCCCTCGCTGCCTGATGCTGGGCGGTTTGTGCGTTTGCGACCTCGTTCCCCGGCCGCGCCTCGAGACCCGCACCCGCCTCGTGCTCATCATTCACCGCTACGAGGATCGCAAGCCGACGAACACCGGTCGCCTGGCCGCCGCGTGCCTCGCGAACAGCGAAGTCATCGTGCGCGGCCACGAGTGGCAGCCCACGCCGCCCCTCGCCTGCGATCCGGACACGCAGCCGCTGCTTCTCTTTCCCCACGACGACGCGGTGCCCCTCACCGAGCGCACCACTCCGCCAGGCCCCGTCACCCTGATCGTGCCCGACGGCAACTGGCGACAGGCCTCCAAGGTGCGCCAGCGCGTCCCGGGCCTGCGCGACGTTCCGTGCGTGTCGCTGCCCGTCGGTGCGCCCTCCACCTATCGGCTGCGTACCGAGGCGCACGAGGCAGGCCTCGCCACGATCGAGGCGATCGCACGAGCCCTTGGCCTGCTCGAAGGCGACGAGGGGCCTCGCGTGCGGGCCGCGCTCGAGTTCGTCTTCGGGGCGATGGTCGACCGCACGCTGTGGTCGCGCGGCATGGTCCGCACCGCCAACGTCACCGGGGGGATCCCGCCCGGCGTCGTGCGGCGATGAACGACGGTCAGAGGATCACCGCGACCGTCACCGCGACCGCCCAGAGGATGCGGCCAAACCGCGCGCCATCGGATTTCGCGGCCGCCAGGACCCATGGAACGAACATGAACGCGTGCCACGCCTGAAGCTGGCGGATGGAAACGATCATGAGCGTGAGCCACGCGAGCATCACCAGATCCAGCGGCGCCCTCGCGCGCCAGAAGAGGACCGCGGCCGCCGCGGTCGACGCCGCGAACACCAGGAGCGGGAGCGGATGAAGCCCGCCTGGGTGCGTCGGGTTCGCGAGCGGGACCAGGCCAAGCGCGGGCGAGACGAGGACGAACGTGTACACGGAGACGGCGGCCAGAAGCGCCCCGATCGCTGCCCCAGTCCACTGCCAGGCCGTCCAGGTGGACCAGGCACGGTCGCGCGCGAGCCGCCATAGAGCATAGAGGCCCCACGGGAGACAAAAGACCACGCGGTAGTGGATGAAGAGCCCGACGGCCAGGGCCACGCAGACCGCCAGCCAGCGCCGCGCTTCGAAGGCCGACGCGGCGAGGAGCACGGGGATGAGCGCCACCGCATCGTAGAAGCCACGCAGCGTCCAGAACGTCACGTAGAAATAAGCCACCACCCACGCTGCGGCGTAGAGCCTGCGCCGCTCGTCCGGCATCTGGCGGATCCCGATGTAGAAAGCGACCTGCGATCCGGCGAGGTAAAGCAGGATGAGAAGGTGGTTCGCAGCCGCGAACGAGAGCCCCGTAAAGTGGTAAGCAAGGGCGATTGGCGCGACGAGGAGCATCGCGCCCGGCGGATACGGACGCGCGATGCTCGTCCAGCTGCCCACGAAGGGCTTGGTCGCCGGCCAGCCCGGTACGTCACGCACGTCGCCGAGTGACCGGACGTCGGGCGGCGCCAACGCCTGGCGAGCCTCGTCCATCGGGGCAAAAAGATGGTCGATCGGCGTCGTCCAGAGCTTCAGGCCGACGCGCGGGAACAGCCGGGCGTCGTTCATGTGCGCGTAGTGATCGCCGAAGCCGAAGGACGGCCCGTACGCCGGCCGGGCCAGGCTCGCGATGGAGCAGACGACGAAGGCGCCCAGGAGGCCCGCGGTCCATGAGAGTCGCACCCGACGATGGCTCAGCCGAGGTCGAAGCGATCGAGGTTCATCACCTTCGTCCACGCGGCGACGAAGTCACGGACGAACTTCTCCTGCGCGTCGGAGCTCGCATAGACTTCGGCCAGCGCGCGAAGCTGCGCGTTCGAGCCAAAGACGAGATCGACCCGCGTGCCAGTCCACTTCACCTCGCCGGTCTTTCGATCGCGCCCCTCGAACAAGTCCTTGGCCTCCGACGTGGCCTTCCACTCGGTGCCCATGTCGAGCAGGTTCACGAAGAAGTCGTTGGTGAGCGCCTCCGGCTTCTTCGTGAAGACGCCGTGCTTGGACGCTCCGGCAGTGGCACCGAGCGCGCGCAGACCCCCGACGAGCACCGTCATCTCGGGCGCGGTCAGCGTCAGGAGCTGGGCCCGGTCGACGAGGAGGGCCTCGGCCGGCACGGTGTATTTGGCCTTCTGGTAGTTGCGAAAGCCATCGGCGAGCGGCTCGAGCGCAGCGAAGGACGCGACGTCCGTCTGCTCCGGCGACGCGTCGGTGCGCCCCGGCGTGAAGGGAACCGTCACCGCATGACCCCCGTTCTTCGCCGCCTTCTCGATGCCGGCGGCGCCGCCAAGCACGATCAGATCGGCGAGCGAGACCTTCTTGCCGCCCGCGGCCGAACCGTTGAGCTCGCGCCCGATCCCCTGGAGGGTGGAGAGCACCTTGGCCAGCTCCCCGGGCTGATTGACCGCCCAGTCCTTCTGCGGCGCGAGCCGGATGCGGGCGCCATTCGCGCCGCCGCGCTTGTCGGAGCCGCGAAACGTGGATGCCGCCGCCCACGCGGTCGAGACGAGTTGCGCGACGGACAGGCCCGAAGCGGCGAGCTTGCTCTTCAGCGACGCGATGTCGTTCTCGTCGATCAGCGGGTGACCGACCTTGGGGACCGGGTCTTGCCAGATGAGCTCTTCGGCGGGGATCTCGGGGCCGAGATAGCGCGCACGCGGCCCCATGTCGCGATGGGTGAGCTTGAACCAGGCGCGGGCGAACGCATCGGCGAACTGGTCGGGGTGCTCCATGAAGCGTCGCGAGATCTTCTCGTAGGCCGGGTCGAATCGTAGCGAGAGATCGGTGGTGAGCATCGAAGGCGCGATGCGCTTGGACGCGTCGTGGGCATCGGGCACGGTGCCCGCGCCCGCGTTTCCCTTGGGCTTCCACTGATGGGCGCCCGCGGGGCTCTTCGTCAGCTCCCACTCGTAACCGAAGAGGTGCTTGAAGAAGTCGCCGCTCCACTTCGTGGGCGTCGTGCTCCACGTGACCTCGAGCCCACTCGTGATCGCGTCGACGCCCATGCCGGTGTTGAAGCCGCTCTTCCAGCCAAGACCCTGCGCTTCGAGGTCCCCCGCCTCCGGATTGCCGCCGACGTGCGACGCGGGCCCGGCCCCGTGCGTCTTGCCGAAGGTGTGGCCGCCGGCGATCAGCGCGACGGTCTCCTCGTCGTTCATCGCCATGCGCGCGAATGTCTCGCGAATGTCCCTGGCCGCCGCGACCGGGTCGGGGTTGCCGTCCGGGCCCTCGGGATTGACGTAGATGAGGCCCATCTGCACGGCCCCGAGAGGGAGCTCGAGGTCGCGCTCTCCCGAGTAGCGCTTGTCGCCTCCGAGCCACGTCGTCTCCGAGCCCCAGTACACGTCCTCATCCGGCTCCCACACGTCCTCGCGACCCCCACCGAAGCCGAAGGTCTTGAAGCCCATCGTCTCGAGGGCCACGTTGCCGGTGAGGATGAAGAGGTCGGCCCACGAGATCTTGCGACCGTACTTTTGCTTGATGGGCCAGAGCAGGCGGCGGGCCTTGTCCAGGCTGACGTTGTCCGGCCAGCTGTTGAGCGGCGCGAAGCGCTGCTGGCCACGACCGCCGCCCCCGCGGCCGTCGCCGATGCGGTAGGTGCCGGCGGTGTGCCACGCCATCCGGATGAACAGCGGCCCGTAGTGGCCAAAGTCCGCCGGCCACCAGGGCTGCGAGCTCGTCATCACCGCCGCGAGGTCCTTTTTCAGCGCCGCGAAATCGAGGCTCCGGAACTCTTTGGCGTAGTTGAAGCCCGGGCCCATCGGATCGGACTTGGACGAGTGCTGGTGGAGAAGGTCGAGCCGCAGCTGGTTCGGCCACCAGTCACGGATCGATGTGCCTCCGCCGAACGAGTGATTGAACGGGCACTTTGCTTCGTTGGTCATGGCCCTCGACTCCGTGCGCGGGCGCGTGGCCCACGCAGCGCGCGCGGAGTATCCGACGGACCCGGCGCGCCCTTCAAGGCTTCACGCCGCTATTTTGACGCGTCGACGGCCCCCTGGGGCGGCCGCAAGCCATCGCAGACGATCGCCAGAAGCCGCCTGCGCGCCTGCGCCGCGTCCTTGCCGAGCTGATCGAGCGCCCCGAACGTCCCCGTGACGAGGGCGTGCACCTCGCGCACGCTCACGTCGCGGCGGACCGCGCCGCAGTCCTGGGCGCGCTGGAGAACGACCGCGAGCGCGGCGCGGTAGCTTGCCTTGATTGCGGCGAGCGTACGGCCGAGGTCGGCCCCGCTGCCGGAGAGCGCGTCCATGAAGTCCCTCTTCGCCGATCGCTCGTGGATCATCCGCGACAGGAACCCGAAGAAGGCTTCGCCGGGGTCGGGGGCCGTGGCCAGGGCCCGCGCTTCGGCGACGAGGTGCTCCATGCGATCGACCACGATGGCCAGAAACAGCGCTTCTTTCGTGGGAAAGTGACGGTAGAGCGTCCCGACCCCCAGCCCCGCGCGCCTCGCGATCTCGTCGATGGGGACCGCGAGCCCCTCGGCGGCGAAGACGTCCTGCGCCACCTTGAGCACGTGCTCCCGGTTGCGCTCGGCATCGGCGCGCAAGGCCCTCTTCTTAGCCACGAGGGCGCTCGTCGCGGCCCGAGTTGACAACCGGAGGGGTCGTTCCGTATAACTTGTGAACCGGAGGCATCGTTCCGATTGTAGCCCAGGAACGTGCCGGAGAGGAGCCCCTCATGTCCGAGGTCGCGACTGCACAGCATCTTTTCGAGCGCCTGAGGGATTGGGCCGAGCGCGAGGACTTTGCGAGCCTCGTCGGCGAGCTCGGCGCCGGCGTGAACGGGGAAGCGTCTGCCCCCGCGGCCGACGCCGAAGCAGGCCGGGGGATGGTCCGGCGTTACTTCGAGATGTGGAACACCGGGGACCGAACCGAGGCCGATGCGGTGCTCGGGGCCACGTATCTCGACCACGCGCACCCGAGCGTCGTCGGTCCGGCGGCCGTGAGATCGCTGGTGCGTCGCTTCCGGGCGGAGAACCCCGAGGCACGGATGGTGGTGGAGATCGTGGTGTACGATCCGGAGTACGTGATCGTGCGGCGAGCGATCCGGTGGAGCGAGCGGGGGCCGATGGAGGCCTGCGGCGTTGCGCTGTTTCGCGTCGCGGGCGGGCAGCTGGCGGAGCAGTGGAGCTGGCCGGCGACGGGCGAACGGGGGGATGGGGCGAGCGAGGCGCGCGCTGCGCTCGGCAACTACTTCTAGTGTCCTGAGTCCGTGAAACCTTGATATTTCGAGATCACAGGAAGACGGGAAGGTTTTCCGGCAACACGATCCTTCCCGTCTTCCCGCCTTCCTGTTGAAATTCTTCGATGCGTCACGGACTCGGGGCACTGCGATCGGCGAGGTCGTCATCGCCGCCGTCACGCTGGGCGCGGTGTTGATCGCCGACGCGGTCGCGGGGCCGCTGTAGGCGCCCTCACGCGCTCGTTAGACGTACTCTTCAAGGGACGCATCGGAGTGACGGCTCAGATCCCTCCCGAGGCCGGCGTGCGAATCGCGCGCTGGTTGTAGAGCAGCTTGCGACGGCGCTCGACCTCTTCGGGGGGCAACTTGGAGAAGTCCTCGGCGAAGTCCGCGCCGATGGCGAGCCCTCGCTTTACGCCGGGTCGATCGCTCAGCTCTTCGAACCAGCGCTTCACGTACTTGAACTCCTCGAGATCTTGCTGCTGGGCCTTCCAGCCCACGACCCACGGGTAAGAGATGATGTCGGCGATCGTGTACTCCGCGCCGGCCAGATAGCGGTGGTCGTAGAGACGGTTGTTGAGGACGCCGTAAAGGCGGTTCACTTCGTCTCCGAACCGTCGGAGCGCGTACGACTGATCACCCTGCTTGTCGCCGAGACGCACGAAGTGCCCGAGCTCGCCCGTCTTCGGCCCCTGGTTGGCCGCCTGCCAGATGACCCATTGCGTGATCTCGTACCGACCGCGAAGATCCTTGGCCCAGAACTGACCTGACTTCTCCGCGAGGTAGAGGAGGATCGCGGCTGACTCGAAGACGGCAATCGGGGGGCCGCCGCCGACCGGAGCGTCGTCCACGAGCAGGGGCATGCGGTGGTTGGGGTTGAGCGCGAGGTAGCTCGGCTGGAACTGATCGCCGCGGCCGATGTTGCAGGGAACGATGCGGTATTCGAGGCCCGCCTCCTCCAGAAAGATCGTGATCTTCTTGCCGTTGGGCGTGGGCCAGTAGTGAACGTGGAGCATGGTCTGCCTCGCGCTTGACTGCGTCTCCTCATATAGACACGCCGTCTCTAACAAAGCCACGTCGCGTCCAAAGGCCACGCGAGCGCCGTCCAATCGGCGGCCGCGCCATCGGCTACGGGGCCCGTCCACCGCGCGTCAAACGCCGGCAATCCGGCTACACTCGGGCGCGACGAGGGCGAAGTATGGCCACTCCCGAAGACCTCTGGCAACGGCTCGTCGACGAGGCGGGCGACGACGCGGTCGAATCGGCAGCCGCCGTGAGCGTCGCGCAGGCCGAGCAGGAGCTCGCTGCGGCGGGCTTCGACGTGAAGGCCGAGCGTGCGCGCGCGATCGCTCGGATTGAGGAGCTCACGGGAGAAGCCGGCCCCGCGAGCCGAGGGCCCGAGCCCGCATCCGAGCCGACGGCGTGGGTGAGCGGCGCCGCCCCGCCCGCGCGGCGACCGGCGGCGTCTCGAAGGATCGTCTGGCTGGCCGCGGCCCTCGTTGCGCTGGCGACGGCGGGCGGCCTTCTCTACGCAGCGGCGCACCGTCCGAGCCCGCCCGACAAGCCCGTCGACGTCCCGAGCGCCACCGTGAAGGCTCCCACGCCGCCGCCCCCAGTCCCGACGACCCAGCCGGCACCGACCAATCAGAATCCCAGCGCGCTCCCTGAGGATTGGAAGCTCGAGCCGCCACGGCCCACGCGCACGCCGTGACGGAACCGCCGATCGTTTCCTGAGGACAAAAAAACCAGGGGGTGCCCCGCCCGGCCGCACGCGGCTTGTTCGGCCTCGTGCGGACGAGAAGGACACCCCCCGGCCACCTCACCTACTTCGTCGCGCCGCTCGAGGCGGTCGCGATCGGAGCAGGCCCCGCCGGCGTGGCGGGCGGCGACGACGGAGCGGACTGCGTGACAGGCGTCACGACAACGCCGGTCACGTCGCCCTTGACGGCGAGCTTCTGCTTCTTGCTTGTCGTCCCACGCGCGGTGCGCGTGGCCTTCGCCTTCGCCGTCGCGACGACGCGCGTCGCGGAGGACAGCGGCTGGTGGGCCTTGGGAGCCTGCAGGCCGAAGTCACCGAGTTGCGCGGTCGCCGTGCTGAACGTCGCACGGAGGAAACTCGTGTAGGCCCGGATGACCGGGTCCACCTTCGTCGCCGTCGTGCGAAGCGCAGCAACACCGTCCTTGACGCTCGCGTGCGCCGCGGTCAGGGCGGTGAACGCATCGACCAGGCTCTGAAGAGCCTGGACGAGCGTCGCCGTCGTGTACGCGGTGTTCCCGAGCGTGAACTGCCCGTTCGGGAAGTGCTTCTGCGTGCCGGCGATGAGCGCCTGCACGTGCGCCAGGGCCGATGCCTGGTTTTTCGCTGACTGGATGGTCGACATGACATTGTTCTCCTTTCTCGGAGGGCGCACTTCGCCGTCATGGCGAACCGCACGGAGCAAAATGCTCCGCACAGTGCGTGCTTCGTTTCCTTCCCTCTTGAAGAGACACTCCGGCGCCGATCCCGGATTCGCCGTCCGGGACCCAAAAATCGTCAGAGGCCGGTCGATTTATTCTTGGCGGCGGTGAGGCGACTCGAGCGCCGCGATGTGGGCCATCGCCCGTGCGCGCTCGGCCTTCACGTCGAACCCCGCGGACGCCAAGTCTTTTTCGGCCTGCGCCTCGGTCACGGCGACCGCACGCTCGACGGCGTCGTCGCCGGCTTCGTCGACGAGCTGTTGCCACAAGGACTCGGGCCTGCGCGGAGGCATCTACGGCTCCTCGTCGCTCAATGTGACGCCCCGTTCGTTCGCGAGCAACCGCTGGACCGCCCGCTTTCGACGTTTGGCAGCCGCGTAGAACTCGCCAACATCGCGCCCGCTCGACGCCGCCATCTGCTGCAGATCGGAGATCCCTTCGAGCTCGAGCTTGAGCCACAGCAGATTCACCGCGTCGCCCGCCTTCTCGAGCATCACGCGCAGCTTCTCGAGCTTCACCGACGCCTTCGTGCGGGATTCTTGCGACGTCTCGAGCGCCGTCACCTCTGCCTCGTGCGAAGGGATCTTCAACCCCTCGGTGACTTCGAGCTCACGGAGGAATCCCTCCTCGGCTCTTTGCACCGTCTCGTTCTTTTCGACCACGTGCGTCCATTCGCTCCAGACCAGCCGACAGAGACCCCGGATGAGCGTCACCCTCGCGGGGTCCCATCCGAAACCCACGAGCCGCAGATCGGCGCGCCCCATGAGATCCTGCGATCGCACGTGGCTTCCCCGTCAGCTTGTACGCGAACCGCAGCGCGATGAGCCGGGCGCCTGGATAATCGTGCTCCCGAAGGAGCGCACCGAAGCGCTTCTTCTCTTCATCCGTCAGCGGTCGCCCGAGATGCTCGGTGCCGAGGACGGCGGCCATGAGGAGGAAGGCCGCGAAAGGGAGCCAGAGGAAGGAAGGGTGCAGGGGCGGGGCCTTTCGGCGCGCATCTGAACATGGAACGAGGGGGGTGAGCGAGCGAGGCTGGAGGGGCGGGTCGGTTGGGGCGAATCGCGGATGGCGAAGGGTGGGACGGGGGGATTGAAGGGACGAATTGGGGTTCGTTCGTTCCGGGGCGAATGGGCGCGGCTCGAGGGGTGCGATCCTTTCGAGAGGCGCGGGGGCTCGCGGGTCGGATCGGCGAATCGGAGCGTCCGGATTAGGAGAGCGAGGATTCCGGACCGGAGAGCGATGCTTCCGAAGTGGAGAGCGTCGCTTGCGCACCAGAGAGCGCCGCGTCCGAGCCGGAGAGCGCCGCGTCCGAACCGCAGAGCGCCGCTTGCGCACCGCAGAGCGCCGCTTCCGAACCGGAGAGCGAAGTTCGCGATCCGGTTCACGAACGAAGGGAGCCGCTCCGCTGCGCTCGGGAGATACCTAGCGAACGGAGGGAGCTGCTCCGCTGCGCTCGCGATCCGGGGAGCGAACGAGGGGAGATGCTCGGCTTCCTCCTCAAAGACGTCTCGCTCGAACAACTCGCCGAGGCCGTGCGCACCGTCGCGGCGGGAGGGACGCTCATCAACCCTGCGGTCACCGAGCGCGTCGTTCGCGGCCTCGCCCGCCTCGCGACCAGCGTTCCCGCCTCGCCCATCCCTGTCGCGCTCACCAAGCGCGAGCGCGACGTCCTGCGACTCATCGCCGCAGGACGCCGAGATGGACGCCGATCGCCTGCGCTGGACGGTCGACGCCATCGTCGAGCGGGCGCGCCATGACTCAATACACGCGGCCGGCTACACCGAGGAGTTCGCCCGCGAAGGGGTTGAGCACCAAGAGGTTCGCGCCAAGCGCCTGAAGTAGCTTCGCGATGCAATCGCCGGCCGAAAAAGTGAGCGGGTCGGCGCCGCCGGCTTCGCGCACAGCCTCGCGACCTAGTCGACGCGCCGCCTTCTCGCCCGCGGCCGTGCAAACTCCTCGTCCCTACCCACGTCTGGCATCTCTGCCAGCATCGCTTTCAGCGAGCCCGACGTTTCACCCGGAAGAACGCCGCCCTCTCTGCCTCGCGGGAGGCGATGCCGCCCTTGCGCGCGAGCTCGAACCCTCGGCCTCGGGAACCCGGCCTGCGGTGACGGCCTTGAGCGCGCTCAGCGACTCGCGGACGTGGTGCGCGAGGTCTCTCCGCTTCCGGTCGTGGACCCAGCTTTCGAATGCGAGCCTGAAGACCGCGATCCCCGCCTCGCCGGCCAGGCTCGCAGCCGCATCGCCGACACCGCGGCGACGAAGAGCCTCGGCGATGGCGGTGGCCAGGGAAGCGAGCTTGATGAGCTCGCGCTCCTGGAGCTCCGGGTGGGCGGCGATGAGCGCCTGACGCTTGCGTGCAAAATCACGGCGCTCTTCGAACAGAGCCGAGGTGGCTTCGAGCGCCGCGGCGACCGCGTCGATCGGTGCCATTGAATCGGGAGCGCCGGCGACTCTCTGGGCGAGAAGCTCGTGCAAGGCCGCGGAGCCCCCGAAGAGAACCTCGCGCTTGTCGGCGAAATAGCGGAAGAACGTTCGCTCCGTGAGGCCCGCGCGCGCCGCGATCTCCGCGACGGTCGTCTGATCGAACCCGCGCTCGCGATAGAGCTCCATGGCGGCCTGCTCGAGGCGATCGCGTGCGTTGGGTTCCCACCGGCTCATGGGGCCACGCTACCTCATTGCAGTCACTGACATCAGACGTTATAGAAGATGTCAGCGACTGACATCAAGTCAACCCCTGGAGGCTCTCATGCGCGTTTTCGTCACCGGTGCGTCCGGCTTCATCGGCTCGGCGGTCGTTCCCGAGCTCATCTCCGCAGGCCACCGCGTCCTGGGGCTCGCCCGCTCGGAGGCCTCGGCAAAAGCCCTGGCATCGGCCGGGGCCGAGGTGCATCGCGGGGATCTGAACGACGCCGAGAGCCTGCGCGCGGGCGCAGCTGAATCCGACGGCGTCATCCACCTGGGGTTCATCCACGACTTCAACAATTTCGAGGCGTCGGTACGGACCGACCTCCGCGCGATCGAGACGATCGGCGGGGCCCTCGCGGGCTCGGGGCGGCCTTTCGTGCTCGCGTCCGGGCTCCTGGGGATCGTCCCGGGTCGCGTTGCGACCGAGGAGGTGCCCTACGATGCAAAGGCGCATCCCCGGACCGCGAACGCAGTCGCAGCCCTCGGGCTCGTGCAGCGCGGGGTGCGCGTGTCGTTCGTCCGGCTCTCGCCGACGGTTCACGGCAAGGGCGACCATGGCTTCGTCGCGAGACTCGTCGAGATTGCCCGCGAGAAGGGCGTCTCCGGCTACATCGGTGACGGGAATCGCTGGAACGCGGTCCACAGGCTGGACGCCGCACGCCTGTTCCTTCTGGCGCTCGAAAAGGCGCCTTCGGGCGCCATCCTTCACGCGGTCGCAGAAGAGGTGGTGCCCACTCGCGAGATCGCGCAGGTCATCGGAAAGAAGCTCGGGCTGCCTGCGGCCTCCGTTTCACCCGACGCCGCCGGCGCGCACTTCGGCTGGCTCGCCCGCTTCTTTGCGATGGATCAGCCCGCGTCGAGCGCCATCACCCGCGCGCAGATGGGTTGGAATCCGACCCACCCGGGGCTCATCGACGACCTCGAGCAGGGCCACTACACCGACGCTCACGGGTGACGATTCTCGTCGTCACGCGCTTCGCCGCTCAGCGAACCTCCTGGTCCGCCCCGTTCACTTCAGCGGGGGCGGCGGGGCGATCCGCTTCAAGTTGAGCCCCGCCGGGTACTGGTAGCTCGTGTAGAGGCCGTAGCCGAGGACCTGCACGCCGACGCCCGTCGTCGCTTCGAGGACGTGCGCGCTGCTGTTCGCCCCGGCCAGGTCCAGGCGCCACACGTTGTACCCGTCGGCGATGGGCGTCTGTACGCCCCAGGTCACGGTCTTGCCGTCGAGGACCATCTGCGTGCCGGACGGCGCCACGACGTCGATGAGGTTCATGTCGTAGTCCGACGGCGCGAGGAACACGTACTTGGTGCGGTACTGCTCGACCGACGCCATCAGGCTCTGCGACGGGTCGCCTTCGCCCGTGCTCGGATCGACGATGGATCCCCCGAGCATGAACGTCGCGACCGAGAACGCGTTCGTCCCCGTCACCTCGAAGTCGGTGTCGACCTCGCCGCAGTCGATGACCTGCCCCGCGTCGATCGTCGCGGCGCACCCGGGGGGCATCGCCGGCGCGTACGTGAGCGTCGTCCCGTCGACGTTCCCGTAGATGCGCACCACGTGCGCCACGGGATAGCCGAGCGGCCCGCTCGGCATGGGGACGAAGTACTGCGTGCCGAGGGTCTCCACCGGGAACACCGACTGTTCGAGGTGGTCGCACGCGGGAGTCCCTTCCGGCACCTCGTCGCAGGGCGCGCCGGCAATCACCTGGATCGGCTGGTCCGCCGTGATGAGCGAGCCGCTCAGGTCGAACTGGGACCCGAGGTCACTGACGAGCTCCGCCACGTCGCCCGCGTCGAGGGTCAGGTCGAGCTCCTGCCCTCCCGCGGTCGCCTGTACGCCGCGGCCCGCGAGGATGTCGCCGGAAGGCGCGACCTGGACCTCGACGTTGGTCGTCGGCGCGATCCCGGTGATTGCGATGTAGCTCGCCGTGATGGGCAGCGGCGTCTGCCCCGGCGCGGTGGCGGTCTGGCCCGGGTACGCGGTGACGCGGTAGTTGGCGGTCAGCGCGGTGCTCGGCAAGAGGAGCGACGAGTCGTTGGTGAAGGAGAAGCAGCCGATTTGCGTCCCGTATTTGGGGTTGCCCATGTCGGTGCACATCTGTTTGCCGGGGCAGCTCGACCAGTCCTTGCCCGCAGGGCCGCCGCGCCCCACGTACTCGATCGCGTTGAACTGGTAGACCGTCACGGGGACGGTGCTCACCAGGTGATACGCCGACGCGGCGGCGATGACCGACGCGGTGAACGGCGGCGACTCCCCGCACGAATCGGAGTCGTTCCCCTTGAGCGCTGGGACCCACGGCAGATAGAAGGTCCCGAGCGCGTTCGGGGCGATGGTCTGGGACTGGTTGGTCCCGAATGGCCCCGTGATCGTCACGGACGCCGCGGTGGCGCCCGCGTTGGCGACGACGACGGCGTAGTCGAAGATCGACCACACGGTGTTCGCGACGACCGTCGGCCAGAAGTCGCAACCCACGTACGACTGCCACTGGGCCGCCTGGTCGCACGTCGTGGGGTCATCGTCCGGCGAGATGAAGGGCTCGATGAACGCGGGCGTCGTGGTGCTCGCTCCGTCCTCGGACGCATCCCCCGGATCCGAGGACCCCAGCAATGGGGGTCGACCGTCCGCGCCACATGCGACGGCGCCGAGCAGCACGACGCCAGGCCACACCCGCACAGTACAAGCGTACCACGCGCGGAAGCACGCATCGCCGGGGCGCCCTTGACCGTCGCCACGATCCACGCCCTAATCGCGCCATGCCGTACGCCGAGGGCCGCGTGTACCACGACGCCGACGCCCACGTCATGGAGCTGCCCGAGTGGCTGCCCTCGTACGCCGACGCCGAATACAGGGACCGCATCCCGCCCTTCTCTCTTCTTTCCACCGGGTCGGGGACGCGGGTCGAGCAGATGATCGGGCGAGGCCGGCAGCGAGCCGGCGTCCCCGCGGAGCGCGCCGGGCACGAGGCGGAGCTCATGACCCGTAAGAGCTGGGACGCGTACGGGGCCTTCCACCGGGAAGACCGGGCGCGGGCCCTGGATCTCCTCGGGTTTCGCTCGCAGCTCGTGTTCTCGACGTTCGCGCCGACGCAGGCCGACGAGGCCGCGAACGTCGACGTGAGCTACGCCGCGGCGCGCGCCCTGACCCGCGGCATCGTCGATTTCTGCGCTGCGGATCCGCGGCTGCTTCCCGTGACGTTCGTTCCACTCACGGTGCCCGAGAGGGCCATCGCCGAGACGCGCTTCGCGCTCGACGCCGGGGTCAAGGGCGTCACCATCTCGCCGCTGCCTCCGTCCACCCATTCGATCACGCACCCGTCGCTTCACCCGCTGTACGCGGCGCTCGAGGAGCGCAGGGTGCCGCTGCTCTTTCATGTCGAAGGCCACTCACCCCGAAAGGTCGCCTCCGGCTTCTCCAGGAACGGGTTCGAAGGGCAGACGGATTTCCACGGCGGCGGCGAGAACTTCACCGGCCTGACGTACATGGCCGTGAGCCAGTGGACGGAGATCGCGCTCGCCGCCCTCATCTTCGATCAGGTGCTCGAAAAGTTCCCGCGCCTGCGCGTTGGGGTCATCGAGCTCGGCGCCGTGTGGGTCCCGGCGTGGCTCGAGCGGCTCGAGATCGTCACGGACACCTTTGGCCGGACCGAGAGCCGCATCGGTCAGCTCCCCATGCGGCCGACGGACTACGTGCGACGGCAGGTGCGCGTGACCCCTTATCCGACCGAGCACGTCGGCCGGCTGATCGCGAGCGCAGGCTCGGAGCTATTCATGTTCTCGTCGGACTACCCGCACGTGGAAGGGGGACGCAATCCGCTGAAGCGGTTCGAGGCGTCGCTCGGAGAACGGAGCGAGCGCGAGAAGCACGCGTTCTATTCGGCGAATTTCGAAGATCTGATGGGGATGTCGGGCTGAGACGATTCCCCGGGGCTGCAAGCGACTACTGGGGAATAGGTCCCGTGCTCGACGGGGGCGTCGTGTCGGGGATGACGCACGACGAGAGATCGAACAGCATGAACTCGAGCGCCTTCTCCTGCGGCGACAGGTCTCCCGTGTAGCAGCCGCCCGGGGGGCTCATCGTGTCCGTCGTGACCGGGTTGCCGGCGACGTGCAGATCGCTGAAGACAGCGCGCCCGCAATAGGTGGGCGCCGACTCCGAGCCGGCATCGCTCTTGATGCCACCGACGGGCGTGTCGAACGAGAAGTACATCGTCCAGTTGGTGGACGAGTCATCGTAGTTGATCCACGGCTGCGAGGGCTTGTTGGCAGGCGCCACCTGGGCGTTGTAGCGGGGTTGATAGATCGCCAGGTCCGCGGCCGCGACGCCGTTTTGACCAAGGGCCCCCACGACACCTAGCCACTGGTCGAGCGCTACGCCCTTGGCGAAGGTCTGCGTCGACCCGTTGAGCGTCGTCACGATGGCACCGCCGATCGGAGTGCCGCCCCCGAAGAAGCCGCCGCCCCCGGTGCCGTTGCCGTTCGCCGTCCACGTGGCGAGGTTGGTGCCCCAGTCGGCCGGCGCCGTGTACGCCTGCCCGGAGCCGATGGGACCGGAGAACCATGCATAGTGGTAGTGGGAGCCGAACGCGCGGCCTCCCGCGTTGAGATACGCCTCGAGCGCCTGCGGATTGGCGTTGTAGGTTTCGCCGCCCTCGCACGAGAGAAGCACGACGTCGTAGGGCATCAGCTGCGACTGCGAGGCCCACAGGCTGGTCGGGCTGGCCGGCGCGCCGGTCATGCCCGGCGTCTCGGCCGTGCCACCCGCACCGAAGCCGCCTGTGTCACCGCCCGCGAACACGTGCACGTGGCCGGTCCCGCCGCCGCCCGCCACGTACTCGGTCGTGGGAAGCCCGATGCGGAGCATCAGGCACTCCAGGGTATCGGCCGAGCCCGTGGAGACCGCGATGTCCGGCATGTTGTCGTTCGTGTCGCCGGCGGCGATGGTGCTCGGCAAGAGGAGCGTCTTGTCGGGCACCGCGTAGTTCTCACACGCGGTCGTCTTGAAGTGAAAGAGGCGCCGCCACTTGCCGACCTGGATGACGAGCGGCACCTCGGCGCCGACGGGGACGTCGGTCAGCTTGAAGGTACCGTTGACGGCCGTCGTCGTCGTGACGACCTCGCCGCTCTTGAAGAGGGCCGGGCAGCTGCAGGCGGCCGCGCCGGTGGGCACGCCTTTGGGCAATGGCTCCAGGTTGCCCGACGGGACGAAGACCACGATGTCGTAGAGGGGATCGCGCCCCGCGGGGTCGTAGACGGTACCGCTGATGCTCGTCGTCGCGCTGCCCGAGCACGCCACGTTGCACTTGAGCCCCGTGGGGCACGGACCGCCGTCGGTCGTCGTCGACGTGGGCGGGAGCATGAAGCCCGTCCCGCTGCTGCCCCCCGAGCTTGCGCCGCCGTCGCCTTCCGTGTCTCCGTCGTCGCCACCTCCGCCGCCGCCTCCGCTGTCGTCGCCGAACCCGTCGTTCTGGCCGCGCCCGCAGGCAGATGCGGCCACGACCGCCGCCAGGAGAAGAGGAAACGCGGCGCCGCTGGCACGCGCCAGACTGTGAGGCAGGACCATGGGAGCACCCCCGACCCTCGAGTTTTTCATGCTGCCTTGTCAGAGTAGCGCCGGCCCCGTCCGGAGGCGCAGATTCCCCGCTTCTCCTTGACGCTGCGCGCCATCGGCGCGGCTTGACGATCTCGATTTGATCTTGCCAGGACCCGCCGCTTCCGAGCGTATGCTCGGGCAAGGCAAGGAGCGGCCACGATGCACCTGGACCGTTCATCGAACCCGGCGGCACCCTCGGACCCTCGCGCCGATGCGATCCTTGACCTTTGCCGGGGCTGCGATCTCGCCGAACGCTTGCCTCTGTTGCCGCCCTCCGCGAAGTCGCGCGGCGTTTACCTCGTGGGGATCGACCGCGTTCTCGCCAAGTCCGGCTCCTTCGACAAGTTCAAGGCGCTCTTCCCGCAGCGGCCCTCATCGATCCCCTGGTACCCCCTGAGCGACTTCCTCATGCGCCTTGCGGTCGCGGGATCCCTGCTGGCGGGGCCCGAACGAGTCCACCAAGGGATGTTCGAGATCGGACGCGGCAACGCGGTGACTTTCGCCGAGAGCCTGCTCGGACGCGCGCTGATTCTCCTTCTCGACCGTGACCCGAAGCGGCTGCTCAAGCAGGGGATCGCGGGCCGTCGCCAGGGCAACACGCACGGGCACTGGGAGCTCGAGTTCCCCTCGGAGCGCGAAGCCGTCGTTACAATGACAGAGGAATACGCCTACATCGAATCGTACATGCTCGGCGCCGCCCAGGGCACGTTCGACGCCATCGGCGTGCCCGTTCGCGCCGAATCGGTGCTGCGGGATCGCTTCAACGGAAAGCACGTCCTCCGCTGGTAGTCCGGCCTGCGCCGCGCGCGCCTCCTCGGCAGCGGACATTGCAGACATGGAGCGCCTGATTTCATACATGACAAGCGGTCGACCTACAAAGATGACTGGAACGTAAAAGTCTCGCGGGCTTATCTGTAGAGGCCCCCTTGGCCTGGGTCGTGCTTAGGGCGAGGTCGCTTCGGGGTGCGCGGAGGTTTTGCATAGCGCCGAGGCGATTGGCCGGAGGCAAGACCCCGATGATTCTCCCGCGCGCCGAACCCGCCGAACCCGCCGAGGCCCCCGAGGAGACGCCCGAGTCGCCAAGCGTCGGCGGCCGCGTGGGTTTTGATTCTTACATTCGCGAGCTGGCGCCGCGTGCAGCCGCGCCGTCGGATGCCCCGCTCCAGTCGACGCTTTCCCCCGAGTCGGCGGCGCGGCGATTGATCGAAGCGCTGGTCGACCGTGGGGTCGACACGTTCTTCGGGATTCCGGGAGGGCCGATATGCCCTGTGTTCGAGGCCATCCGCCTCACGCCGGGCGCGCGCCTCGTCGAGTCACGGCACGAGTCGCACGCCGCGTTCTCCGCCGCGCTGTTCCATCGTGCGAGCGGTCGCGTGCCGGCGGTCGTGGTGACTGCAGGTCCCGGCATCACCAACGCCGTGACAGGGATCGCGTCGGCGAGCCTCGAGCGCATCCCGATGCTCGTCATCGCCGGCGACGTGGCTTGGGCGACGACGGGCGGCCGCATGGCGCAGGACTCCGGCCCGGAAGGTCTCTCGGCCGAGACGCTCCTCTCTTCCGTCACGCGCGCCCAGATCCGCGCGGCGCACTCGCGCAGCGTCGTGAGCCAGGCGCTTGCCGCGCTCGAGCTCGCGTGCAGTCCCGTGCTTCCAGGCCCTGCCCTGTTCGTGCTGCCCCTCGACCGTGCCATGGGCGAGTGCGCGGACATCACGATCCCCGCGCGCATCGTCCAGTGGTCGGCTGTGCCGCCCCAAGAGTCGGTGCGAGCCACCGTGGCGATGCTTCGTGAGGCTCGACACCCTCTCATCGTCCTTGGCGCAGGCTGCCGCGGGAACGAAGCATCCGTGCGCGCCCTGGTCGACGCGTGTCCGATCCCCTTCGTCACCACGCCGCGAGCCAAGGGCATCGTGAGCGAGCGCCACCCGCGATCGCTCCGCAACGGCGGAATGGCGGCATCGATGTGGGCCCGCCGCTACACGTCGACCCCCGTCGACGTGTGCCTGGCTCTCGGAACGGATCTCGACGACACCTCGATGGGGCCCACCCCTTACGTCGGCCCCGGCGGCAAGGTGGTCCACGTCGACCTCGATGCCCGCGTCTTCGGGCGGAACGTGCCGACGGCGCTCGGCGTGAACGCCGACCTTGGCCTCTTCGCGAAGGCCGTCTGCGAAGAGATCGCCCGGGAAGGGCTGTCCAACCTTCGTGCGCGGTCCGCGCTGGCTGCCGCGCGATCGGTTTCGCCATTCGACTCGCCCGACGCAAGCTCCGATGCGGGCCTTCCCGTTCGCCCCCAACGGCTTCTTGCCGACGTCGAGGCCGCCGTCGGGCCGCGCGCGCGGTTCGTGACCGACATCGGCGAGCACATGCTGTTTGCACTGCACTACCTCACGGCAGGCGGGCCGGATGCGTTTCACATCCAGCTCAATCTGGGCAGCATGGCCTCGGGCATTGCCGGTGCGATCGGCCTGGCGCTCGCTGACCCATCGCGTCCGGTCGTGTGCGTTGCGGGTGACGGCGGGATGCAAATGGCGGGCATGGAGGCGCTCGTCGCGCTCCGCGAGCGGCTACCCGTCCTGTTTCTGGTCTTCAACGACGGCCGCTACAACATGGTGCACCACGGGATGCGGCAGATCTTCGGCGAGGCAGCGCCGTACGACACCCCTCCGGTCGATTTTGCGATATGGGCCGCTGCCCTCGGAATGCCGGCGGCCGTGGTGGACAGCCCCGGCGAGGCGAATGCCGGGCTGATCAAAGAGCTCATGGCGCATGGCGGCCCCGCGCTCATCGACGCGCGGATCGACGCGACCCAGCGCATCCGCGGAGGCGGTCGCGTCGAGGCGCTCCAGCACATGTCGATGCTTTCGCAACCGAGGGCGGCCATCCGATGACCATCTCGATCGTCGGCATCGGAACCTGGCTCCCCGAGACCGTCCGGACCAACGACGCCTGGCCGCCCGCGTTCGCCGAACGGCTCCGCAAGGGCGGCGACCGGACCTTCAACGACATCCCTCCGAGCGAAGATCCCGAGTCGGCGGCCATCGTGGCGCGAGACCTCGCGCGCGAGGCGGACGACCCGTTCATCGGCGCGAAGGTCCGTCGCGTCGCCGACCCGACGACGAGCTCACCCGAAGCGGAAGCCCGCGCGGGAATGGCCGCGCTGCGCGACGCCGGAGCGCAGCCGGGCGACGTCGATCTCATACTTTCGTACGCCGTCGTGCCCGACGACATCGGCGCTGTGAACCCGGCCTCGGTCGCGCACCGCATCGGCGCGAAGCGCGCGACGGCGCTCGGCATCGAGGCCGCCTGCGCGACCGCGGTGTCCCAGCTCGACATCGCGAGGGCCTACATCACGGCCGGGCTCGCGAACACGGTGCTGCTCACGCAGTCGCACCTGATCCTGCGGGCAATGCCGATGGAGCACCCCGCGGCGCCGGGCCTGGGCGACGGCGCGTCGGCGCTGGTCGTGGCGCGCGGCAACGGCTTCGCCATTCGCTCGACGTTCTCCGTCACCCACGGCGAGGAGTGCGAGTCGATCGCCTGGATGCGCGGTCAGGACGCGGCGCCTTGGTGGAAGGCGGGCGACGATTTTCGTCTCGGGAGCCGTGCCCCCGAGCGCGTCAAGTGGCTCATGCGCGATACCGTCACGTACGGGGCGGACACCATCCGGGCGGCCGCCGACCGCGCGGCGACGCCCGTCGACCGTCTCGGCGTCATCGCCAGCGTCCAGCCACGCGGGTTCATCCCGGGGGCGATCGCCGAGCGGCTCGGGCTCCCGCGCGCGTGCGCCGTCAACACGTACGAAACGATCGCGCACCTCGGGGCGTGCGGCCCGGTCTTCAATCTGATGCGGGCGCGCGCCGATGGCCGCGCTGGGCCCGGAACGCTCGTCGCGCTCTACGGACAGGGCGCGGGATTCACGCGCGCCGCCGCCATCCTCGAGGCCGGTGGATGACAGCTTCACTCCGGGCCCCGCAGCAGGCAAACTAGGGGGCCGCGAGGTGGCCCACGACCGCGCTCGTTCTCGTTCATAGCCAGGAAGCCCACGATGGGTGGGTGAGCGTCGCCAATACGCTGCCGTGGGTGGCCCAGCGCGCGATCGAGTTCGCGGTGGTCACCGGCAACCCGCAGGCGATGGTCGCCGACCGGCGCGAGCGACAGCCCGATGCGAAGATCGGCTACATCGCGTCGGACGAGCGTTGGGTGCTCGAGGCCCTCGTGGGCGGCGCAGACGAAGCCGCCATCGTCGCGCCGTACGACGCCGCGCAGCTCGCAGCGTTCGTCGAGCGCCTCGACCTGCGTGCGCACCTGCGGGCCGAGAGCCGGCGCCTGCAAGAGGCCTTCGCTCACTCCGAGCGGTTGACGGCGCTCGGCACGCTCGTCGCCGGCGTCGGACACGAGATCAACAACCCGCTGTCGGCGGTGATCCTCTCGATCGAAGTCGCGCGCCGCCGGATGCTCCCCGCGCTCGACGCCGCGCTCGCGATGGCACTCGCCGCCAAGGCGGGCCTGCCGCTGCCGCCCCACGCCGTGGCGATCCTGACGAAGCTCGCGTGGACCGACAACGGCGGCCGCGGCGTGGCCGCCGTGTTCGACGAGATGGACGCCGCGGCGGAAGCCATCGCCTCGATCGTGCGCGACCTGCGGACGTTCGCTCGGTCCGACCACGACGCGCCGCCCGAGCGCGTCGACGTCGACGAGCTGATCGAACACGCGATTCGACTCAGCGGCCGCGAGGCAGCGCGCCGTGGGGTCCTCGAGCGCGACTACGCGCCGGACTTGCCCGCGCTCGTCGTGCCGCGCGCGCGCGTCACGCAGGTCATCATGAACGTCTTCATCAACGCCTTCCAGGCGATCTCGGAGGTCGAGCGGCCCAAGCACCGCGTGCGGATCAGCGCGCGCGCCGACCCCGACTTCGTCGCGATCATGGTGAGCGACACGGGGCCCGGGATCCCGCCCGAGTCGCTCGAGCGCATCTTCGACCCGTTCTTCACGACCAAGCGACAGGGCTTCGGCACGGGCCTCGGCCTCTCCATCTCCCGCGCTATCCTCCGGCGGCTCGGCGGCGATCTGTCCGTCGAGTCGGTCCACGGCGAGGGGGCGACCTTCGCTTGCTTCCTGCCGCTCCCTTCCCCCGAACAGCTCGAGAAGACGACGCTGCGCTCCCCGCAGACGCTCGTCTTCGGCGAGTCGATCCCGACGCGGAGCATCCTGGTGGTCGACGACGACGAGCGGGTCCTGCGCTCCTACGCGCGGCTCCTCGGCGCGCGCCACCGGATCATGCTGGCCTACGACGGCCGGGAGGCCATCGACATGATCCGCTCCGGGTCGAGCCCCGACGTCCTCGTGATCGAGCTCGACCTGCCGGGCGAAGAGGGCCGCGAGCTACTCTCGTGGCTCGAAGCCGAGCGCCCCGACCTTGCTCGCCGCGCCATCCTGGCGACATCGGGCGCGTCGAACGCGAACAACGCCGAGTTCCTGCGCAGCTACCTCGGTCCGGTCGTGCTCAAGCCCGTGCACGCGAACGACCTCCTCGCGGCGATCGACTCCATTGCCGGAACGTCCGAGTCCACGTCGCGGTAATCTCGGGCCCCATGTGTGACGGCGATTCTTTCGACGACATGGTCGCGTACCGCCTTCGCCGCGAGCTCCTGTCGCGGCGAGGCTTCGGCTCTCTCTCGCTCGGCGCGGGCCTCGCGTCGCTCCTGCCGGTCGGGTGCAAGTCGCCGGGTCCGGTGCAGGCACCGACGGCGGCGACGACCGAGTCGGAGGTCGACATCACGACGCCGGACGGCGTATGTGATGCCTACTTCGTCCATCCAACGGCCGGTACGGGTCCGGCGGTCCTCGTCTGGCCGGACATCTTCGGTCTCCGACCCGCGTTCCGTCAGATGGGAAAGCGGCTCGCCGAGTCGGGATACGCCGTGCTCGTGGTGAATCCCTTCTACCGGACGAAGAAGGCACCGACGTCGGCTCCGCATGCGGATTTCGAAGATCCGGCGACGCGTGAAGCGCTGATGGGGCTAGCGCATTCGCTCACGCCGGAGACGGAGGTCACCGACGCGAAGGCGCTGACGGCGTGGCTCGACCAGCAACGGTCCGTCGACACGTCTCGCAAGGTGGGAACGACTGGCTACTGCATGGGCGGGCCACTCGTCCTGCGCACGGCGGCGACGAATCCGGACCGCATCGGAGCCGCTGCGACGTTCCACGGCGGAGCCCTGGTGACGGACAAGCCGGACAGTCCCCACCTCCTGATTCCGAAGATGAAGGCGCATTTTCTCGTTGCGATCGCTGCCAACGACGACGCGAAGCAACCGGATGCGAAGGCGACGCTCAAGGCGGCCTTCGCCCAAGCGTCTCTCCCGGCCAATGTCGAAGTGTACGAAGGGACGATGCACGGCTGGTGTCCGCCTGACTCGCACGTGTACGACCGCGACGCGGCGGAGAGGGCGTGGGGCGAGCTGCTCGTGCTGCTCAAGAGCGCGCTCGGGTAGGTGGACGCGAGGAGTACCACGCGATCCTTGGGGATGTCGCGCGAACCGAGCGCGTGACGGACGAATGCCGAGTACCGGGCCTCGGCGAGTCGCTTCTTCCGGCAGCACCGTGACCACGCGTTCATCGCGCTCACCAACGTGGGCCTGGTCAGAAGCCGATCACGCCCGCCACGCTGACGACCAAAGTGCGCGAGGTGCTGCACGGCACGCGGAGCGGATGGCCCAAATGAGCTGGACGACGACATCGTATCGCCGATCGCGGCGATGGCAGATCAGCCCGCCGGTGCGCCATCCTCGATCCACGCGTCGAGGTCCTCTGGGAGCGCGACGATGCTGCCCATGATGTCCTGCGCCCCGGTGCCCTGCATGTGGTCGAACATGTCGCGGAAGTGGCCCTGGATGCGATCGCTCAGCAGCCCGATGGCCTGCAGCGTGGGGATCACGAACCCGCTGACAGGTCCGCGGCGCCCGCCCATCTTCGCGAGGAGGCGCTCGGTGCCGGACTCCTTCGCAAGCGCCGCCACGACATCCGCGGGGTCCACGCCGGCCTCCTTCCACCGCTCGAGCACGGCGCCGCGCATCGTCGGCCCCGATCGGGAATCGAGCAACATGCGCGCGGCTTCGAAGGCGAAGTCCTCGAGGGCGGCGACCTCGGCCGGGCTCAGGGTGGGCACCACGGAGCCGAGGTACTTGATCCCGTAGGCCGTGTGCCGCGCCTCGTCCCGACCCACGTACGTCAGGAGCTGCTTGAGGAGCGGCTCGTTCGTGGCGTTCCTCATGTCGCGAAAGCTGAAGAGGGCAAGGCCCTCGACCACGATCTGCATCCCCACGCACTTAGTGCACCAGTCGTCGCCCCCCAGCGTGGCGTCGAGAAGCTTCTGCAAGGATGGGGCGATGGGGTAGATGTGATCGAGCTCGTCGATGTAAGCGGAGAAGACTTCGACATGGCGCGCCTCGTCGAGCGTCTGGGTCGCGGCGTAGAACTTCCCGTCCATGTGCGGCACGGCGTTGACGAGCTGCGACGCGACCATCAGCGCGCCCTGCTCCCCGTGCAAGAAGTTCGACAGCATGAAAGCGGAGCCGCGGCGCGCGACCTCCCACTGCGTGTCCGGACCGAGTGTCTTCCAGAAATCCGTCTCCTGGATGGGGAAGCCCCCCATGGTGAAGCTGCTGGCAAACGCGCTCCGGTCGATCCCGGCTTGCCACGGCAGGTCGCGCATCGCGTTCCACTGGCGATCGAGGCCCTTCGCGTACAGGCTGCGGAGCGCGTCGATCTCGCTCGAGTAGCTCCAGCTGAAGACCGCATCGAGCGCCGCCCGGACCTGATGCGAGGCCTCCGACGGCTTGGAGGAAAGATGAGGGAGCACGGCTAGGCCGACGCCGCGGGGAGAGGCACGCGGTTGCGCTGGGGGTGTTCCATGCGGTCAGTCTAGCGCGACGGCTCGGCCGAGATGTCTCATTGCACGTTCACCGTGACCCCTGCGCTGAGGCCCGGAAGAAGGACGGCATCGGTTGCCGCGAGGCGAACCTTCACCGGAACGCGCTGGACGACCTTGACGAAGTTCTCCGCTGCGTTGTCCGACGGCAGCAGCGAAAAGCGTCCCTGCGTTCCTCCCGCGATGGTGTCCACTTTGCCTTCGAACAGGCGTGGCGCGAAGGCGTCGACCGAGACTGTGACCGGCTGTCCGGGCCGCAGCGCTCCGACCTGCGTCTCCTTGAAGTTCGCGACGACGTACACCTCCGGAGGAACGAGGAGTGCGACGGGCGTCCCCACGGCAGCGAGCACCCCCGGGTGTAACGACAGGTTGGTGAGCAACCCGTCCGCCGGAGCGACGACGTGTGTGGCGTCGAGCTGCGACTGCGCCAAGGCGACAGCGGCTTCGGCCCCCGTCACACGGCCGCGTTGTAGCTCGGTGTTTGCGCGCGCGGCGTTCAGCTGCGTCTCGATCGGCGCGCTCTGAGTCAGACGTCCCTGTGCCTCGGACACCCGAGCGTCCGCGGCGTGCTGCTCCTCCTCCGATGCGCTGAGCGCGGCGCGTGCCTGCGCGACGGTCGCGCGCGCGCGATCGGCCGCGGCCTGTACCTCGTCGAGCTTCGACTGCGGAACGGCGTTGGCCTCGTGAAGCGCCTTGCAGCGGGCGAGATCACGCATGGCGCTCCTTTCGTCTCCCTCCGCGAGATCCACCGCGGCGCGTGCGCCCGCGATGTTCGCGTGCGCGCCACGTACGGCGTAGGACGATCCTGCAACGAGCGCCTGCCCGGCGGCGATGCCACCCTTGGCGCTCGCGGCGACCATTTGCTCCTGCGCTTCGGCCTGTGCGGCCTGCGCCCGTGCCTGCGCGAGCTCCGCCTGCGCTTGCTTCAGTCGCGCCGCATAGTCCGCGTCATCGACCTGAGCGATCAGATCGCCCTTCTTGATCCGGTGGTTGTCCTCCGCCGGAACCGCGACGACGAGGCCGGGCACCCGCACGGAAATCGTGACGACATCCGCTTCCACCTGGGCGTCGTCCGTCGACTCCTGGCCCCGTGTACGCATCACGTAGAGCGCGAGCGCGACGATCCCGGTGAGGATCACCAAACCGACGATGAGAAATGGACGCTTGCTTGCGCGCTTGGCGTCCGTCGCGTCAGGTCGACTCTCGATCGGCACGTCGGCTCCAGTTGTACTGACTGATACGCTTTCCATGAGGTCACTCCGCTTCGGGCTCGCCGTGCGCCATCGCACTGCGGTCTACTTTGAGAAAAAAGAGCAGCGGCAAGAGGATGAGAATCATCACGCCGAGAAGGAGAAAGAGGTGCTCGTACGCGCGCACGGCGGCTTCGCGGGACACGATCTGGCTCAGGGAGCCGAGCGCTCTCGATCGCGAGACCGCCGGAGAGGATCCCGGCGTGTACGCCTGCCACATCGAGAGCCGTTGAGCGGCCAGCGGGTTGGTCACTCCCAGGTGCGCCGTAAGCCCGGCGCGCGCGACAGTCTCGCGCCGAAGGAGTACCGACGTGAACAGCGCGAGCCCGATGGCGCCCCCGGTCTCTTTGAGCACGTTGCTCAGACCCGAGGCGTCCGCCAGTAGATGACGTGGGATCCTGGAGAACGCGGTCGTCTCCATGGGCACGAAGATCAGGGCCATTCCGGCCCCCTGCATGGCCAAGGGAAGGGCAAGGTCCCATTGACCCATGGCCAAGGTGACCTGACTGAGCTCGTATGAGCCGCCGGCAAGGAGCAAGATCCCTCCGGCCATCGTCAGCCGCGGGGAAACGCGTTCGTAGACTGCGCCCGCGATCGGCATGACGACGAACATCGCGAGCATCATCGGCAGGGTGGCGAGGCCCGCCTGCATCGCGGTGAAACCGCGAGCTTGCTGCATGAACACCGAGAGCAAGAACATCGTCGCCATGAGCGTGCACATGACGAGCACGCTCAGGAGCATGCCTGTCGCGAACCTCGCGTCTTTCAGCAAGCGGAGATTCATCACGGGAGCCTTCGCGGTGAGCTGGCGGGCAACGAAAGCCGTGAACGTCGTGATGGCGACGAACGTGAAGACGCGGATGAGGGCGTCATCGAACCAGTAGCGCCGTTGACCTTCCTCGATGACGAATTCGGTGGTTGCCAGGCAGGTGGACAACAGTCCGATTCCGGACCAATCGACGTTCGTCCGCTCGGCCGCGGCGCGCGCGCGATTCTTCGCGAGGATCTCCGGGTCCTCGCGAACGAAGGTCCAGGTCATCACGAGCCCGAAGAGACCGATGGGCAGCGAGACGAAGAAGATCCATGACCAGTGGAGGCGATCGACGATGTAGCCACCGAGCACCGGCCCGAGCGCCGGGCCGACCATCATGACCATGCCGGTGAGCGCCATGGCCATCCCCTGCTCCGACTTGGGGAACGTCTGACGGAGGATGGCCTCCTCCGTCGGCTGCATGGCCCCCCCTCCGAGACCCTGGAGGACGCGGAACGTGATGAGCTGAGGAAGGGTGCGAGAGAGTCCGCAGAGGGCGCTCCCGAGCAGGAACAACCCGAGGCAAAGCAGGTAGACGCGCTTCTGTCCGAAGCGGCGACCGAGGAACGCGACCAGAGGCATGAGGAGGACGGCCGCGATCGTGTAACCCGTCGCGATCCAGGTGATCTCCTGAAGTGTCGCGCCGACAGCCCCCTGAATCTGGGGAAGCGCCACGTTGACGATGGTGGAGTCGAGCACGCCCATGATCGACCCGCAGCTGACGGACGCGGCGACGAGCCATTTGTTGACGGGCGGGGAGGACATGAGGCTCGCTACAACTATAGAGTGACTCTAAGTTTAGAGCAAGTCGTGCTAGGGTGACCTCGATGACCACCGAGAAGCCCGGCCTTCGCGAGCGCAAGAAGGCCAAGACCCGCCTCGCGATCTCCAACGTCGCCACGGAGATGTTCATCGAGCGCGGCTTCGACCACGTGACCGTGGCGGAGGTTGCGGCCGCCGCGGACGTCTCGGTCGCGACGATCTTCAACTACTTCGAGACGAAGGAAGAGCTCTTCTTCGATCGCGAAGGGGAGAGCATCGAGGCGCAGCGCCGCTTCATCCTCGAGCGCAAGGCCGGCGAGACGATCGCATCGGCCCTCCACCGAGGAATCCTGGCCGCAATCGACGCCGGGCTGCCGCCCCTCATGGCGGACGGTGCGAGCTTTCTTCGGACGATCGATGGGAGCTCCGCACTGCGCGCGCGGGTGCGCCTCGGGTTCGAGAAGGCGGAGGCCTCGCTGGCCGAGACGATCGCCGAGGAGACCGAAGCCGTCGCCGGCGACCCGACGCCGCAGATCGTTGCGGCGATGTTCGTGGCGATCCAGCGAACGCTCGTGGAGAGCGCGGGCGCCGCCGCACTGCGCGGGGACGCCGTGGCGTCGACGAAGCGGAGGCTCCGGCAGGCTTGCGACCGCGCGTTCGCGATGCTCGAGGGAGGCATGCGCGGTTACGGGAAGAAGAAGTCGCCGGGTCGCGGCGGTCGATGACGATGCTATTCGTCGGGACGATGTCCGGCGCGGGGGGGGCTCGCGCGTTGAGGTTTCGAAGGAGACGAACATCATGCGCAAGTTCATGTTCTTGTTTCGAGGCGGTGGAATCGTGGTGCAGCCCCCGCCGCCCCCTGCAGAGATCGGCGC
>Ga0302325_10004897_pt1 | contig 30829 bp, 27 predicted proteins | sample Palsa_T0_2_FD_201948 | JGI IMG/M metagenome (GOLD analysis project Ga0302325, IMG submission 201948) | Peat permafrost microbial communities from Stordalen Mire near Abisko, Sweden - Palsa_T0_2 | ecosystem: Environmental > Terrestrial > Soil > Palsa > Peat permafrost | place: Sweden: Abisko... | reverse complement strand
GACGTCTGGCCGCCGCCGATTCCGCCGCTGCGGCCGAATAGTGAAGACAGACGGCGCGAAAGATTCCGCAGCACATCGTCCAAGTCGTTTTGCGCCTGATACGGGCGATTCCAAGCCATGGTTTGCCTAGGTTAGACTTTCGCGTTATTGCGTTGATGGTGAACCAGCCGCGCATTCTAACAGCCGGTTTACCCGAAGGAGGAGGGATTAGGCGACGCGCTGGTCGAGCGGCTTCAGGGCAGGCAGTTCCCGGACGCCCCGGACACCGAGCAATTTGGCAAGCTCGCCCGCATCGAGTTCCACCTCCAGATCCCAGCTGCCGTCCTCGCACTGCCGCTCATGGCGCACGGCGTTGCGCTTATACAAGGCCGAGCGGACTGCAGCGGCCACGAGCTCCAGGTGCAGCGTGCGCCTTAACTGGTTCGGCCGAACGGCATGTGCCAGCGCGTCGCGCAGGTCCGGCAACCCTGAACCGCCGGCGGCCGAGACCCAAACTTGCGTGGCGACCCCGTCCGCTCCCGTCAATGTCCGCGGCGCATCGCCGCTCAAATCGATCTTGTTGAACACCGTTAGTTCGCGGATCTCGCCGGCACCTATGCCGCGCAGCACCTCGCGCACCTGCTGGATACGCTCGTCCCGCAAAGGATCGCTGGCATCGACCACGTGCAGCAGTAGGTCCGCGTCGCGTGCCTCTTGCAGCGTCGAACGAAACGCGGCCACCAGTTCGTGGGGCAGCGCACGCACGAAGCCGACGGTGTCGGCCAGGACCACTTCGCCCACGCCCGCAAGCTTGACGCGCCGGACGGTCGGATCCAAAGTCGCGAACAATTGGTCGGCCACGTAGGCGTCCGATCCTGTAAGCGCATTGAACAGGGTCGATTTGCCCGCGTTCGTATAACCCACCAGCGCCACCGTGGGCACCGGCACCTCACGCCGCACGTGGCGGCCGGTGTCGCGCTGCCGGCCGAGCTTCTCCAAGCGCGACTTCAAAGTACGGATGCGCTTGGCGACCAAGCGGCGGTCGGTCTCCAGCTGAGTCTCGCCAGGGCCGCGCAGGCCGATTCCGCCTTTCTGCCTCTCGAGGTGGGTCCAGCCGCGCACCAAGCGCGTACTCAAATGCGACAGCTGCGCCAATTCGACCTGCAGCTTTCCCTCGAAACTGCGCGCGCGTTGGGCAAAGATGTCCAAAATCAGGCCATTGCGGTCCAATACTCGACGATTTGTGAGTTTCTCGAGATTGCGCTCCTGGCTGGGGCTCAAGGCCTGATCCACCAGGATCAGTTCGGCATCGTTGGCCTCCGCGCACAGGCGGATTTCATCCGCCTTGCCGGAACCGACGAAGAATTTCGGGTCCGGCCGCGCCCGCGAGGCAAGTACGGTCCCGACGCCGACGGTACCCGCGGAAGCGGCCAGGGCCGCAAACTCAGCCGTGTCGTTCGGATCGACCGGATGTCCGATAGCCACGCCGACCAAGATGGCGCGCTCGCCACCCTGCGGTCGTTCAAACAATTGCAGAGCGACACCCCATCATTCGACGATTGCCGGCTCGGTAACCTCGCCGTCTTCACCCGTCGGCAAGCGCACGTTGCGCGCCGGTACGACAGTGGAGATCGCGTGTTTGTAAACCATTTGACTGACGCTATTTCTCAATAGCACCACGAACTGATCGAACGAATCGATCTGACCTTGCAGTTTGATGCCATTCACAAGATAAATTGAGACGGGCACTCTTTCTTTGCGCAGGGCGTTTAAAAAAGGGTCCTGCAGAGACTGGCCACGGGCCATGGGTAAAGCTCCTTGTTTTTTAGTGTCATTTGTAATGCCGTGTCACTTCCTTGCGGCACGAAGCATATGCTAAACAATGCTAGCACAGCACAGCTTCAGACGTTAACGCACGGGTTCCAGGCATTTTGCATCTATGCACGATCGCACTTCGACAGTGCATCAAAAATCTTCAATGCGGCTTCAGGATGCATGGAATCGAACCACTGTGCACGGTCGCGCCGCCGCAGCCACGTGAATTGCCTCTTCGCAAGTTGCCGCGTCGCGACAACCGCAAGTTCCTGTGCCTCCTGCAACGAACATAATCCCGATAAATGCCGCCATAGTTGCCGATATCCGACCGCGCGCATCGCAGGATGTTCCGCAGTTACTGTCCCGGTATCGCGAATCTTTCGCACTTCCTCGAGCAGACCGGCATTCAGCATCTCCCTGAATCTCCGTTCTATCCTGGTGTGTAATTCACGCCGTTCAAGGGGCGCAATGGCAAATTCCATGATGTTCACGTCAGCGAACACTGACACGCGCGATTGTTGCAGGCTCGTGATGCTCTGCCCGGTCAGTTCGTAGACCTCGAGCGCGCGTTGGATGCGCTGCGGGTCGTTCGCGTGAATGCGTGCCGCGGCTGCAGCATCCACTTGGGCGAGACGCCGGTGCATCTCCGGCCAGCCCAGCCGCCGGGCATCGGCCTCGATCGCGGCGCGCAGCGCGTTGTCCGCCTTCGGCAGCTTCGCAATTCCGGTGGTCAGGGCGTGGAAATAGAGCATGGTGCCGCCCACCAGCAGCGGAATGCGCCCGCGGCTCCAGATCTCTTGAACGGCCGCCACGGCATCGCGCGTGAAATCCCCCGCCGAGTAGCCTTCCGCCGGCGAGCGGATGTCGATCAGGTGATGCCGGGTACGCGCGCGCGTGGCCGCATCGGGCTTTGCGGTGCCGATGTCCATGCCGCGGTACACCATCGCCGAATCCACGCTGACGATTTCCAATGGCAGCCGCTCGCTCAAACGGATGGCAAGATCCGACTTGCCCGAGCCGGTGGGCCCCATGAGCAGTATCGCGCGACGCCGCGGCCCCGCATCGCTCATCAACGGCCGCGCAGGAACAGCCGGTCCAGGTCTTGCAGCGACAGCCTGACCCAGGTGGGACGCCCGTGATTGCACTGGTCTGCGCGGTCGGTTCCCTCCATTTCGCGCAGCAAGGCGTTCATCTCCGGGACGCTCAAATTCCGGCGCGCGCGCACGGCCGCATGGCAAGCCATGGTGGCAAGCAAGTGATTGATGGATTCTTGTACGCGACGCGACTGCCCCTGTTCCAGAAGGTCTGACAGCACGTCGCGCACGATGCCGGCAGGATCGCGGCCCGCCAGCAGAGTCGGAATGGCCCGCAGCGCCAACCGATCCGGCGCCATGCGCTCGAGAACGAAGCCCAATTCGGCGAATTCCTCGGCGTGAGCTTCGCCCGCATCGGCTTGCGCCGGGGTAACCTGCAGCGTTTCGGGGATCAGCAGATGCTGCTGCGCCGTTTGTCCCGCCAGCAGCTTTTTCATGCTTTCGTAGACGATGCGCTCGTGTGCAGCGTGCATGTCCACCAGTACCATGCCATCCGCCGACTGCGACAGGATGTATACGCCGTGCAGCTGCGCGATGGCATAGCCCAAGGGCGCATCCATGGCGGGCGTCCCTTCCGCTCCGTCTGCCCTTTGATCAACGCTTTCCACGACGCTTTCCACGACGCTTTCCGCGACGCTCTGCGCGGCCCCCTGCGCCGGCGCGAGGAAAGCGCGGTAGGCATCCAGCGCGCGCGGGCTGGGTGCCGGCGGCAGGCGAAAGCGCGCCTGATGCGAAATCGCGGATTGCTGATCGGTTGCCGTGCCCGCGCCGCCGTTCAACCAGGCGCTGTGACCGCTGCCTGCTGACGCGGCACTGGGACGCGTATCGGCGAGCGCCCGCTCCAACGTGCGGAACACGAACTCGTGAATGCGCCGCGAATCGCGAAAGCGTACCTCGAGTTTCTGCGGATGCGCGTTCACGTCGACCTGCGTCGCATCCATGTCCAAATAAATCAGGTACGCGCAAAAGCGGCCGTGAAACATGGTGTCCTGATAGGCCAGACGCACCGCTCCGGCCAGCAACTTGTCGCGCACGAAGCGACCGTTCAAGTACGAGAACTGCAAATCGGACTGACTGCGCGAGAATGTCGGCAATGCCAGCCAGCCGGACAGGCGCAAATCATCGGAGTCGTAGCGTACTTCCATGACATGCGCGGCAAATTCATCGCCGCAGACTTTTGCCACGCGCTGCAGCCGCTCGGCGGCCGAAATTGCCGGCGGCAAGACCCAGACGCTCTTGCCATTGTGAAGCAGAGTAAAGGCGACATCGAAGCGCGATAAGGCCAGACGCTCCAGCATGCGAACGGTGTGCTGATATTCCGTCGACTCGCTGCGCAGGAACTTGCGCCGCGCCGGCACGTTGAAGAAGAGATCCCGCACCTCGACACTGGTGCCGAGCGGATGCGAGGCCGGTACCGGCGTGGACACGCTACCCTCGTGCACGCCGACCGACCAGGCATGCGGTTGGTTGAGTTCGCGGGACAGTAACGAGACGCGCGCGATGGACGCAATACTGGGCAGGGCCTCGCCGCGAAACCCCAGGGTCAGGACACTGGCCAGGTCCTCGAGCGAGGCAATCTTGCTGGTCGCATGCCGCGCCAGCGCCAACGGCATCTCCGCAGGATCGATGCCGATGCCGTCATCCCGGACGCGAATGAGCCCGCAGCCGCCGCGCTCCAACTCGACCTCCACACGGCGGGCGCGGGCATCGAGCGCGTTTTCGACCAACTCCTTGACCACCGATGCGGGTCTTTCGATGACCTCGCCTGCAGCGATTTGGCTGATGAGTGTGTCGGGGAGTATCTGAATTGCCATGGGCGACCTCGCGTCGCACACGTTTGGCGACTTCGCGTCGCGCATTTTCGCACAAGCTCAAGAGCGGTGAGCGCGCGAAATTTCGCCTGCAATCAGTTGCTGGCGCCGCCGCCGCCCGTGCTCGCAAGGTCTTCGCGCGGCGTGTTCGCGCCGGCCAGCTGCGCAATGCGCGTGCCTGCGGGGGGATTGGCGTAGAAATACTCATGCAAGCCGCGATGAATCGCGGCGGCCAGCTTCTCGCGCTGCGCCGGCGTGCGCAGGCGCTGCTCCTCTTGCGGGTTCGAGATATATGCCGTCTCGACCAGCATCGAGGGAATGTCGGGGGACTTCAGCACCATGAAGCGCGCCTCCTGAACCTGTGGCTTGCGCACCTCACCCGCCTGGCTCAAGCTGCGCAGCACACGTTCCGCGGCGGATTGACTCGCGCTCAACGACGCTGTCTGAGACACATCCAGCAACACCGAGGCCAATACATCGTCCTTGTCGTCGAGCGATACGCCGCCGATGAGATCGGAGGCATTCTCCCGTTCGGCCAGCCAGCGCGAGGCCTCGTCCGTGGCGCCACGCTGCGAGAGGATGTACACCGAAGACCCGTCGATAGTGCGGTCGCGGATCGAATCGGCGTGGATCGACACGAACAGGTCGGCCGATTGCGCCCGCGCCCGGCGCATGCGTTCCCGCAAAGGTAGGAAGTAATCGCCGTTGCGCGTCAGCACCGCTTTCATGCCCGTTTCGGCATTGACCTTGGCGTACAACTCCTTGGCGATCGCCAATACGACGTCCTTTTCGCGTAAGCCGTTCTTGCCGATCGCGCCCGGATCCTCACCGCCGTGCCCTGCATCGATGGCGATGATGAGGTCGCGCGATTCGCGCGGAGCATGCTCGACCTTCACGGGCTTAGCGGCCGCCGGCGAGCCCAGATCGATGACGAGCCGGTAGCCATAGCGGTTGTTAGGTTTCGCCAGGAAGCTTTTGGCCTGGCTGGCCCGCGCCAGATTCAGCACGACGCGCAGCTGCCCGGAGATGGGCGTCAGGCGCACGTCTTTGACCGCTCCGCTGCCCCGGACCGCTGGGTGCGCGCCTCTGGCGAGATGTCCCCCGGGAACATCCAGCACCACCCGCTCCGGATTGTGCATGACGACCAAGCTATGCGAGGCGCTGCCGGTTAGATCCAGGACGACCCGGGTGCTATCGGGTGCGGCCCACACTCGTACACCCCGAACGTCCACGGCGTGTGCCGACGACCAACTCAAGGTCGTGACAACGAGCGCGGCGGCGATCTTGAGCGGGAGCGGTTGCATGGGCAATAAGTTAACGCCCCTATGCAGTTTTTTTCAAGTTATATTAGAGACATAGGGAGTTAATCTAGTGTCATCTCCCAGGTTGCGCAGCCAGTGTTCGCCGGTGGCGCTGAGACTCCTGAGCTGCGCCGAGCGGGCTTCATCGGCGTAGCCCAAGCGCAAATCCACGTCCGCCCGCGGTACGGTGGCGCCGCCTTTTTCCGGCCATTCGACCATGATCAAGGTGCCCGCCCCTGCCAGATCTCGGAGGCCTAGGCCTTCAGCGTCCGATTCCCCGCTGATCCGGTACAAGTCCATGTGAATACACGTGAAAGTCTGGGTGACGTAGGTCTCGATGAGCGTATAGGTCGGACTGCGCACCAGTCCGGCCACCCCCAGAACGCGCAGCAGGCTGCGTACGCACGTGGTCTTGCCGGCGCCCAGTTCGCCCCGCAGATACAAGACGGCGCCAAGATCGGCCGGCCAAGGCAGCGCTCGGCCCAAGGCGTTGCCCAGCAGCTCGGTGTCGGCGGCAGCCGGCAAATGCATGTCGATGACCACCGAAGGCATAACTTTCCGGGTGTGGGCTGGGGCGATTTTGGCCATTATAGGGTCGCTGCCATGAACACTCCCGCCACACACGCGGCCTCGCTCGATACCGCTGCTCTCATGACGAGTCTGCGCGGCTGGGCCGAGGAGCTGGGCTTTACCGGCCTAGGGATCGCGAATATCGACCTTTCCACGGACGAGGCATTCTTCTTGGAGTGGCTGCAAGCCGGTTTCGAGGGGGAAATGCACTACATGTCGCGTCACGGGATCAAGCGCACCCGCCCCGAGGAGCTGATTCCGGGCACCGTGAGCTGCATCAGTGTGCGCATGAATTATTGGCCGCCGGATGCCGCCGACCCCGAGGCTGTGCTTGCCGACGGCACCGCGGCCTATGTGTCCCGCTACGCACTCGGGCGCGACTACCACAAGGTCATGCGCGCGCGCTTGCAGGCCCTCTGCGACCGCCTGCGCGAGGCGGTTGGTCCGTTCGGCTGCCGCGTGTTCACCGATAGCGCGCCGGTGCTGGAAAAGGCCCTGGCGCGCAACGCCGGCTTGGGCTGGATCGGCAAGCACACCAACCTCATCGACCGCAGCGCCGGCTCCTATTTCTTCATTGGCGAGATCTATATCGACCTGGCATTGCCGGTCGCGCAGGCGGGCAGCGCGCACTGCGGTTCGTGCAGCGCTTGTATGCCTGCCTGTCCGACCGGCGCCATCGTGGCTCCCTATCGGCTCGACGCCCGGCGCTGCATCTCCTACCTCACCATCGAGCTGAGCGGCGCCATCCCGCTGGAATTTCGCCGCGCCATCGGCAATCGCATTTACGGCTGCGACGACTGCCAGTTGGTGTGCCCCTGGAACAAGTTCGCGCGGCCCACCGGCGAGAAGGATTTTGCCGTCCGCCACGGTCTGGACAACATCGCCCTCGCGCAACTGTTCGCCTGGAGCGAGTTCGAGTTTCTGGACAAGACTCGCGGCAGCGCGATTCGCCGCATCGGCTACGAGCGCTGGCTGCGCAATATCGCCGTCGCCTTGGGCAATGCGCCCAGCTCGCCCGAAGTACGCGCGGCGCTGCACGGCCGCTCGGACCACCCCTCCGCGCTGGTACGCGAGCACGTGCACTGGGCCCTCGCACAGCACCCGGACGCCGGCAACTAACCCGCCGGCAACAAGCTGCTGCCGGCGGGATTGAAGAAATGCCTGCCGCGCCTTTTTTTGGTGATTTCGGCAAACAGCAGTTGATAGTCGTGGTCGTTGTTCACCGGGTCGATCGCCACCGAGTTCACGATCAGCAGCGGCGCAGCGTCGTAGGTATGAAAGAATCGCGCGTAGGCCTGGGTGAGCTTCTCCAAATACGCGCGCTCGATGTGTTGCTCGTAGCGAATGCCGCGCTTCGCGATCCGATCCATCAGCACATCCACCGGCGCCTGCAAATACACCACCAGATCCGGCTTGGGCGCATCCACGACCACGCGGTCGTATACCCGCTCGTACAGCGCATATTCGGCGTCGTCCAAGGTGACCCTGGCGAACAGCCGGTCTTTTTCCAGCAAATAATCCGCGACGCGTACCGCGCCGAACAGATCTTCTTGACGCACTTCCTCCAGTTGCCGTGCGCGCTGGAAAAGAAAAAACAGTTGCGTTTGAAACGCAGCCGCGCGCGGATTTTTGTAGAAGCGCTCGAGAAAGGGATTCTGATCCGCCTGCTCGAGCACCAACTGGCCGCCGAGCGACTCGCTCAGGCGCCGCGCCAGACTGGATTTGCCGACGCCGATGGGGCCTTCGATCACGATGAAGCGCTGCGGAACGGACGATGACATGCAAAAACCTTGCTAATCCAACACGGAGATTCCACCGCTACCGACGCCTCGCAACAGGCCTTGCACGTTGCCCAGTCCCGGAATATTCAGCGCGGGTGCTATGTCGGTCAGAGGATACAGGACGAAGTTGCGCATCGACACTCCGGGATGCGGCACCGTCAACCCCGGTTCATCGATTGCGGCGTCGACCATCCACAACAAATCCAGATCGATGATGCGCGGCCCCCAGCGAGTCGTGCGATCGCGGCCCATGGCATGCTCGATGCCAAGCAAAGCCTGGAGCAGTTCGCGCGCGCCTAGCTGTGTGAGAAATCCCGCTGCCGCATTGACGTATTGCGGCTGATCCTGAGGCCCCATGGGTGCCGAAAGATAAAACCGTGATCGCTGCAACGAGCTGACCGCGGACAACGCGGTGAGCCGCTCGAAGGCCTCGCGCACTCGCTCCGCCGGGCTGTTGAGGTTGCTGCCGATTGCGACATACGCCGGGCGCCAGATCGCATTCATCGCTCGCCCGGCGCCGCTAGCTGCGCGCGGCACCGCCGCGTCGACGCCGCCGCCGGCGGCGGCCCGGGGCCGCTTCGCCCTCCGCTGCCGGCTCTGCTGGACGGGCCTGCACCAAGGCGAGGCGTTCTTCGTGCGGCATGACCTGTATGTCGGTCCACCAGCGCGCCAGCTCCGGATCGGCCACGCCCACCTGCGCCCGCAGCAGCAGAAAATCATAGGCAGCACGAAAGCGCGGATGCTGAAGCAGACTCAGGGATTTGACGCCGCTGCGCCGATTGAACCGCGGCTGCAGCATCAACAGTTCGCGCATGGGTATGCCAAAACGCCGAGGAATTGCCACGCGCGATTGCTGCGCGCGCAGCACGCTGTCGCATGCCTGCATGAGGGTCGCCATGTCGGGAGCCGGTCCCGCCCGGCGCTCGTTGAGTTCACGCAGCAGCGCGCTCCACAACAACACCGCAAACAGGAATGTCGGAGTGACTGGCTTGTCGGCAGCGATGCGCCCATCGGTGTTGGCGAGGCCCAGTTCGAGCATCTCCTTCGCATAGGCGTAGGGCGGCATGGCAAAGGCCGATGCCGATTGCGGAAACAAATGCTCGAACAACCCGTAGCTCTCCAGGAGCTTGAACGACTTGGCGCCGAAGCCCGACAGGAACAACTTCAAGCACTCATCGAACAAACGCGCCGGCGGAACGCCATCGACCAGGTTGGCGAGCTGCGTGATGGGACGCTCGGTGGCCGGGTCGATCGAAAAGTCCAGTTTTGCGGCAAAACGCACGGCTCTCAGCATGCGCACCGGATCCTCTCGGTAGCGCGTTTCCGGATCGCCGATCAGCTTCAGACGGCGCTCCTTGATGTCGCGCACGCCGTCGACGAAGTCCCATATCGAGAAATCGTCGATGCTGTAATAAAGACCGTTGGCGGAAAAATCACGGCGCCAGACGTCCTCTTCGATCGTGCCGTAGATGTTGTCGCGCAGTATTCGACCGGTCTGATCGAAGGCACGATGTTCCGAGTCCATGGGTGGCGAGAGATCCGCCGTCTCGTTGTTATCGTCAGCCTCGGTGTCGGCCTCGGGGCGGTCCGGATCAACCTCCTCCGCATCTTCGCGTTCAGGCGCCGCAGCGGCACGAAACGTGGCCACTTCGATGATCTCGCTGCCAAAGAACACATGCGCCAATCGAAAGCGCCGCCCCACCAGGCGGCAGTTGCGAAACACGTGTCTCACTTCCTCAGGCAGCGCGTTGGTGGCGACGTCGAAGTCCTTCGGTCTGATCCCAAGGAGCAGGTCGCGAACCGCGCCGCCCACCAAGAAGCCCTGGTAGCCCGCTTCTTTGAGGCGGTAAAGCACTTTCAAGGCGTTGGATGAGATCGCAGAGCGCGAAATCGAATGCTCAGACCTTGGAATGATCAGTGGCCGGAATGCCGATGCGTTCAAAAAGGGGGGTTCCGCTTGAGTCAGAAAAATTGGCCCGTATACTACCAGCCCTCTTCGGTCCCACGGGCCAAAGATCCGCAAGTCCGCTCCCTTCGTCTAGAGGCCTAGGACACGGCCCTCTCAAGGCTGTAACACGGGTTCGAATCCCGTAGGGAGCGCCATATAATCAATAGCTTACACATTTACCAGATCCTCACGCGCTGATCGGGCGGCACGTACAGCTTGTCACCGGGTTTTGCGTCAAAGGCGGAGTACCACGCATCGAGGTTAGCCATCTGGCCGTTGACTCGAAACATCGGCGGGGAGTGCACGTCGGACATGACCTGTTTGCGGAGCGCATCGTCACGGAATTTCGAGCGCCAGACCTGGGCGAACGACAAAAAGAAACGCTGATCGCCGGTGAGTCCGTCGAGGACGGGCGGCTTCCGGCCCTTTAGGCTGTCGTGGTAGGCCCGCAAGGCGATATTGAGACCCCCTAAGTCGCCGATGTTCTCGCCCAGGGTGTTCTCACCTTTCACATCGAGACCGGGAAGCGCCTCGAACCGTGAGAACTCGGCAACGAGGCGTTTCGCGCGTTCCTTAAACGCACTCGCATCGGCCGGTGTCCACCAGTCCTTTAAGGATCCGTCGGGTCCGAACTTGCGCCCTTGGTCATCGAATCCGTGGCTCATCTCGTGACCGATGACCGCACCGATGCCGCCGTAATTCACCGCATCATCCGCCTTGGGGTCGAAGAATGGCGGCTGCAAGATCGCCGCCGGAAACACGATTTCGTTGTTGAGCGGGTTGTAGTAGGCGTTCACGTCGCTCACTTGCATCTGCCACTCGTCCCGGTCCACGGGCTTGTCCAGGCGGTTGAGCTCCCGATGCCACTCCCAAAGATTCGCCCGCTCGGCATTGCCGAAGGCATCTCCGCGCACGACATCGAGCGCACCGTAATCCTTCCACTTGTTGGGAAAGCCGATCTTGGGCGTGAAGGCCGCGAGCTTTTCTTGCGCGCGCTTCTTGGTCTCCGGCGTCATCCAATCCAAGCCCTCGATCCGCTCGCCCAGGGCGACGCGCAAGTTCGCCACCAGGGTTTCCATCTTGGCCTTGGACTCCGGCGGGAAATACTTCTCGACGTAGAGCTGTCCGATCGCATCGCCCAGCGCGCCGCCGACGGCCTGCACCCCCCGCTTCCAGCGCTCGCGCTGCTGCGGGATACCGGACAACGCGGTGCCGTAGAAGGCGAAATTCTCGTGATCGATGATGCGCGGCAGGACGGAGGCATGGTCGGACAGGTAGTGATAGGTGAGATAGGCCTTCAAGGTCGGCAACGGAGTCTTCGCGACGACAGCGGCGCCATCCTTGACGGCGGTGAGCTCGTTCAGGATGAAGTGCTGGCGCTCGCCGATCTCGGAGGCATCGAAGAACGATTGCCAGGCAAAGTCCGGCGCATAAGCCAGGAGCTCCGCTTTCGTGCGCGGGTTATAGTTGGCCTCGGTATCGCGCCGCTTCTCGATGGACCATTGGACGCGTGCGAGCGCCGTTTCGAAGTCGAGGATCTCCTTTGCCTCGGCCTCGGCGTCATCGACATGTGCCAGGGTCAGCATGCGTCCCATATGGGCCGTGTACTGCCGGCGCAGTTCGACGAGCTTCGGATCCTGGCTCAGGTAATAGTCGCGGTCCGGCAATCCTAAGCCCGATTGCCCCACGTTCAGGGCGTAGCGATTCGGGTCCTTGAGATCCGGCTCGATACCGACGCCGAAGGCGGAGCTGTATCCAGGCGAGCCGAATAGCGCGGCAATATCGGCGCGCGATCGGGCCGCGGCAATGCGCGCGAGACCCGCCTGGATGGGAGTCAAGCCCTTGGCGTCGATCGCCGCTTGGTCCATGAAGCTCGCATAGAAATCGCCGACTTTTTGCGCGTTCGATCCCGGGGCAGCGGCCGTTTTGGACGCTGCCTCGATCAAGTCCCGGACGCGCTGCTCGGAGAGCTCCGACAGCTTCGTAAAGGACCCATAGGAACCGCGGTCGAGCGGGATGACGAACGAATCGACCCAGTTGCCATTGGCATAGGTGTAGAAGTCATCGCCCGGCTTCACGGTGAGCTTGCGCGCCGAGAGATCGAGGCCAAAAGCGCCGATTTGCGGCCCATCCGCGCCCCGCGCCAGGGGAGATAAAGTCACGAGCGAGGCCAAGACCGCCGACATCAGTTTCTGCACTTCAAGTATCCGTGGTTGGAGATGAGATTGGGGTCATTTGACTGGAATTCCAGGGATGGGGTTCCGTTGAAATGGATATGGCGGCGACGAGTCGGACCTAGGGCGTCTGGTATAGAGGTGGCGTGGTCGGCGGAGGACGACGGTGTTTCGTCGCCTGCTCGTAGCCGTAGCCGATCTCGATCAGTGCGTTTTCGGACCAAGGTCTGCCGAGGAATTCGATACCCACCGGGACGCCGAGGGCGGCCGTTGCAGTTGATGAGGAAAATCCGCCAGGGACGACAATGGAAGGAAATCCTGTCACGGATCCGAGTGCTCCGTTGCGCTCCACCTGGATCTCCCCAACGGGCACCACAAGCCGCTTTTGATGTGGGAAGACGATGGCATCGAGTCGCTCGTCTGCCATGATCTTCATGACACGTTCCTGCAACTCCGAGCGCTCCCGTAGGCGCAGGCGATAGCCGTCGTCCATCTCGAGGCTTTGTGCTTTCTTGATGTTGTCGCCTATGTTCGGATGAAACTTGCCGGAGGAAATGATCTCCTGCAGCGATTTCACGGGCGCATTGCCAGAGACAAGATAGGTGTTGAATGAGGGCTTGAATTCGTAAAGATGAACGCTGATGTCGGAGGAAATCTTTCCACTGTCGAGGTCGGGAGTGTTCAACTCAATAACCGTCGCGCCCAACCTCCGCAGGTCCTCGACCGCCTTGTTCGCTACGGTATTGACTTCCTCATTGATGGGGGCCTCTCCGAAGAAACTGCGCAAGACGCCGATGCGCTTGCCCTTCACCCCGTCGGATCTCAAGAATTTGGTGTAGTCCTTCTCGATATTCCCGACACTCCATGCCGTCGCGGGATCGTTGGGGTCATAGCCGACGAGCACGTTGAGCATCTTTGCCGCGTCCGTGACCGTGCGGGCCAGCGGGCCCACCGCATCCTGGGTGAAGGAATAGGGCATGACTCCGGCTCGGCTGACCAAACCGAGCGTCGGACGAATACCCACGATGCTGTTCGCCGACGCGGGTGAACGGATGGAGTTGACGGTATCGGTGCCAATACCTGCCACTGCGAAGTTGGCAGCGAGGCCCGCGCCCGTGCCACCACTCGACCCGCCAGGCGTGCGAGTCAGGTCATAGGGATTGAGGGTCTGGCCGCGGATGGAACTGACCGTTTCCCCCCAGATCGCGAACTCGTGCAGATTGACCTTGGCGAGAATGATGGCGCCTGCGCTGCGCATTTTCCGGGTAATCGTGGCGTCGGTCGGCGGTATGTATCCCGCAAGACTGAGCGACCCGCCCGTGGTCGGCATGTCCTTGGTGTTCACATTGTCTTTCAGCAGGACTGGGATGCCATGCAGCGGGCCGACGAGCTTTCCTGTCTTGCGCAAGTGTTCATCGAGCGCAGCCGCCTCATCGAGAGCCTTTGGATTCAGAAAGATCACGACGTTGAGCTTTGGCCCAGCCTGGTCGTAGGCCTGGATCCGCGCTAGATAGGCCTGCACCACGCGAGTGGCCGTGGTAGCTCCCGACCTATAGGCCGCCTGCACATCGCTAATGCCGGCCTCCTCGAGGTGAAATGGCTTAGCCACGTCTGCCGCACCGGTGCCGCTCGCCAGCAATGTGAACGCCGCTGTCGCGACAAGTACCAGCTTCATCAAGACGCCTCATCGCGCGAGATGCCTCATCGCGCGAGATGCCTCATCGCGCGTTATTTTTCTCGCCGGACCATGCCGTCAATATAGCCTGGCCCGGGTTGTAAACGGCCGCTTTTTTTTGGACCCTGGCAGCACGACGGCAATGGCACGGTCCCACTCACTTACCAAGTCGAAGCGCTGCTCCTCTCGCAGCCATTGCAGCGATAGACCGTCCATTAGCGCATGAATCTGTCGCGCGGTGGAATGCGGTTCGGCCACGTGCGGCGTGACCATTTTTGTGAATTCATGCAGCGCCCTGGCTTCTCGATGCAGAAAGTAGTCGTGAGCAGGATGAGCGCGGTCCAGCGATTCCGATTGGAGAACCGCGTAGAGTCGAACGAGTTCAGGCTGCATCGCACATCTCGCCATGATGAGGCGCAACACCTGCAGTATGGTAGCCAGCGCGACATGGCCGCGACCGGATTTCTGCGATTCGAGATCTGCGCCGGCAGGAGTGACTTTCTCCGCCTCGCGCCTGTCGTGCTCCTCGAGGACGGCGACGAGAAGTTTCTCTTTGGACCCGAAATGATAGAGCACTCCGCCATTCGTCAAGCCGCAGCGGTGCGCAAGCTCCTGCACCGTGAAACCGTGATACCCGCGTTGGCCAATGACTCGAATCGACTCATCCACGATCTGGGCGCGACGCACTTCCAGCTCGCTCGAGGTACGAGCGCCGATGTTCTTTGAGGATTTCACCGTCATTTTTGTTCCTCATCGAGGCCTATGCGGGACCGCTTGCCGAAGCTCAGGTACTTACGCGCCGCAAGGGCGCAAGCGATGCCGGCCCAATAGCCCACGCCGTGAATATCCCGCAGCAGCAGCAGTACCACCGCTGCCCCCAAGCCGACGATGCAGACATAGAGAAGTGATGGTGCCATTGTTTTCTTGAAGGCGAATAGGGTCAATCCGCCCGCCAGTGCGAAACAGGCTATCGAGTTGCCCGCACCGTGCGGCTGCCACGCCAGGGCGAGAAATTCCGTGATGACGCCCCCGGAGATTGATCGCTGTCGACTGACTGACCATTTAGTCAGATTATCCGGTCGAGAGCCTCTACGCAAATTTCAGATTTCGCGCGGTGAGAGCATCGCCACCTCAGAAACAAAATGCGTGCTGGGTCTGGAGTATTCAAGGATCCTTGTTCGGTAGTTCGGCTCCGGCCTGCTTACGCAAGTAGTCGCCCCACTTAGGCTCGTACCCGGAAATGCGATTGCGCAATTTGGCTCCCTCGTTCCACCAATGTGCGGCGTCCCGGCCCATCTCCGCCCCGCGCCGGGTGTGAACATCGAGCATATAGTCCTCGACGACTGGCTGGCGCTCGCCGCTCGTCATCACTGCTTTGGTCCACCCCGCCAATTCCATCGACATATTGTCCTTGGGAGCCGTGGCCAGCAGGCGCACCGCGTGCGCGCAATAGATCCAGCGGTCGCCGCGGTCCAACATGCGCGTCGCCTGGGCGTAAAGAGCGTCGATGATGGCCGGCGCATTGGTCAGTCCTAAGCCCACATCTTCGGTGGCAATGATTTCGAGCCGGCGCCACAGCACCTCCTCGGTCTCCGACCCGTTGGCAAAGAGTTCGTAAGCGGCCAAGGCAGCCTCCTCCACCAGCCCGCGCCGGATGGATTTCTGCAGCACTGAACGCAACTCGTCGACTGCATACCCATTCGCCGTGACTGCGCGGCTCCATACATCGCCGCTCTGGTAATTTTTTGACACTCTGCACTCCTTGATATCTCGACAGCCGACACACGTTCGACGCATGTACCATAGCCACCATGCACTGCGCCCGCGCGTCCATAATTTATCAGGCCTGGCAAGGTTGCGCCGCCGCCGTCTCCTGCGAATGAGCGCCATGCTGGCGGCGGCCGCACTGCTGCCGGCAGGCTGCCGCCGCAGCCGGTCTGGCGAGCTGACCATGTCGCTGGGTTGGATTCCGGATGTGGAATACGCCGATCTCTGGGTCGCTCTGGAGCGCCGCTACATCGCCGATGCAGGACTTCACTTCAAATACCTGCCAGGCGGTCCGAACACGCCGCAACCGGTGATTGAAATCTCCGCCGGCGAGGCAGATTTCGGCGACTCCGATTGGCTGCCGTTCTGCGATGCCATTGGGCAAGGCAATGACTTCGTGATCCTCGCCTCCCTCTTCCCGGTCACACCAGCCGGCCTGATTTCCTTGCCGGCTCATCCGGTGCGCTCCGCAACAGACCTGGCGGGCAAGCGATTCCTCGTCCAGGGGCCCAACGAACGCGCCATGCTTCAGGCACTGTTTCGCATGAACGGCCTCAAGGAAGATTTCACGATGGTCCCGGTGGGCTTCTCTCCCGAGCCCCTGCTCGAGGGCGCCGGCGATGTGTATTTTTGTTTCGTCACCAATCAGCCGCACAGCCTGGAGCGTATGGGCCTGCGTCAGGGCGCCGATTTTTTCGTCACCCGGTTGTACGATCTGGGGTATAGGGTTTCCACCTCGCTGCTCGTGATCGAACGCAAGACCCTGCAAAAGCGGCGCGGCGAAGTGGTGCGATTTCTCGGTGCCCTGTTGCGCGGGCACGCGGCGAACGCGGCCGAGCCAACCTATGGCGCCCGCCTGGCGGTGGATCGCTACGGCGCCGACCTTGGGCTCGACCTGGATCAACAAACCACACTGAATCGTTCGCAACTGGCGTTGGAAACCGCACCGGGCGCCAAGATTCCTTTCTGGTTCAGCGAGGAAGCGTTTGCCGGGCCCATGTACGAAGTGGCCCGGGTATCCGGCCGCCCGCCGCTGCCGCCTCCCGCTCATCTTCGCGATATGAGTTTGTTGGAAGAGGCATACCACACGGTCAAGGACTTGATATGAACCCGGCAGAAACCTCCGCAGCCGATCTGCTGATCACCGGCTGCCACATCGTGTGCGTCGATGCGGCCAACACGATTATCGATGATGGTGCGATTGCCATCGTCGGCAACAGTATTTCCTGGCTGGGCAAGGCGGCTGGTCCATTGCCCGCGGCGCGTGAAACACTGCACGCGCCGAACAGCATTGCGATGCCCGGCCTCATCGATTGTCACGTGCACACCGCACAGCAATTTCTGCACGGCAAGTTGCAGGCGATCCAGCGCCGCGGCGAGTTGCGCCACCCCATGTGGCAGCGTTATCTCATTCCATTCGAGAGCGGCCTCACTCCGGACGACGTCTACGCGAGCGGGCTGGCCGCCTATGCGGCCATGATTCGCTCCGGCACTACCTGCTTTCTGGAGGCAGGCGGACCTTTCGCCGACCAGATGGGCCGAGCAGCGGACGAAATAGGAATTCGCGGCCGCATTGCTCTTTCGACCATGGACACGGAGGAGGATCTGCCGGCCAATATGCGCTGCTCCACCTCCGAAGCGCTGCGCCGGTCCGAGGAGTTGGTACTGCGCTGGAAAGATCATCCCCGCGTGAATGCGTGGCTCTCGCTGCGCCAGATCATGGTCAACAGCGACGCTCTGCGCCGCGGCATGCGCGAGTTGTCCCATGCCCTGGCTACGCCCATTCACACCCATCTGGCCGAGGGGACTTACGAGGTCGACTACTCGATCGCCCGATGGGGTGTGCGGCCGGCCGAGTACCTCGAACGATCGGAATGCCTGGACGACTACGTTCATGCCGCTCACTCGGTGCTGCTCAGTCCGCGCGAGATGGATCTATACGTCCAGCGCGACGTTTCGGCCTGTCACTGCGCCCTCAACAATTACCGCATCGGCGTTCCGCGCGTTGCGGAGATGATCCGCCGCGGCATCCGCCTAGGGTTGGGCACCGATGGCGCGGGGACGCGCGCGAGCCTCGATATGTTCCAGGTGGTGCACGGCGCGGTCCTTGGCCAGCAAGCCGTCGCGGGCACTCCCTACCACTTCGATCTGCCGGTGACCCATGAACAGATGCTCGCCCAAGCGCTGCGCGGCGGCGCCGCAGCCGCGCGCCTTTCCGACTCCATCGGTTCCCTCGAGATCGGCAAGCGCGCCGACATTGTGCTGGTAGGCACCGATGATCAAGATCAGTTTCCGGTGGTCGACCCCATGATCACCTTGGCGGAAAGCACCGTCGGGCGCGATGTGCGGACCGTCATCATCGATGGGCGCATCGTGCTGCGCGACGGACAACTCACCACGGTGGATCTGGCGCCCATGCGCCAACACCTGCGCAGCCAGTACCGGCGCATCATGGAACGATACGACCAGGCGATCGGCTGAATATGACCGCTCCAACTCTCCGGAGCATGGTCTACACGATGGCGGGTTGCGTCCTATTGATGTGCGCATGGGAAGCGGTCGGTCGCTACGGCGTATTGGGCAAAACCTTCCCGGCCTTAAGTCAAGTACTGCTGGTTTTCGCCGATGTTCCTCGGCGGGCGCTGTTGCTGCGCTCGATCGCCGCGACGATGGGTTCGGCGGCCGCCGGTTATGCGGCAGGCATGTGCCTGGGTGTCGCCGTTGCGATGCTGGCCCACCTGGCGCCGCTCTTGCGCGGCGGATTGGACAGGCTGGCCGTGTTGGTGAATGCCTTGCCGGTGATCGCCATCGCCCCGGTATTGATCATTACGGCGGGCCGGGAAGGTACGCCTGCAGCCCTGGCCTCCGTACCCGTTTTCTTTCTGCTGTATACGGCGACCGGCGCGGGCCTGCGCGCGGCCAGCCAGCGCCTGCAATTGGTGTTGACGAGCTTGGGTGCAAACCGCTGGCAGCGGTTGGCGAAACTCGAAGCTGTCAGCGCGGTGCCGTCGATATTGAGCGGCATGAAGATCGCCGCGGGCAGCGCCATGATCGGCGCCATCGTCGGCGAATGGTTTGGTGCTCCGTCCGGATTGGGCGTGGTCGTGCTCAACAGCATGCAAAATTTCCAGGTACCTCTGCTATGGGCCACCGTTATCGTCATCGCGGCGATCACCCTTTCCGCTTACGGCCTGCTGACGCTCGCGGAGCGGGCAGCACGCAGAAGAATCGGCGAGTGCGGCGGCTAGTTCTTGATCTTTGGCCGATAGTTCTGCTGTTGCTGCTGTGGCAAGGGTGGGTGAGCGTCGCCGGCTACAACAGCATCGTGCTGGTTGCGCCCGGCGCCGTACTGAGTGATCTGGTGCACGCCCCCGATGCCTATCTGAGACCCGGCCTGCACACGCTGGCCTTTGCGCTCGGAGGCTTAGGCGTCGGCATGACGGCCGGCTTGCTGCTGGCGCTCGCCGCCTGGTTTTCCGAGTTGTTGGCCGGCATCACGACGCCTTTCGCGTTGTTGCTGAGCTCGACACCCGTGGTGTGTCTCATTCCCATCATTGCGCGGCTCTTTGGTTACGAGAGCCGCACCGAACTGATCGCAATAGCGGTCATGACGTTCTTTCCGTCCTTCGTCTACTGCGGCGCCGGTCTTCGGCAGCTGCCCGCCATGTCGCGCGACGTGTTTCTGGTGCTGCACGCCTCGCGTCGGCAAACCTTACGCCTGCTGGCGCTCCCCGCTGCGGTGCCCGCGATCGCCACCGCCCTTAGAGTCGGCGCGACTTACAGCGTCTTGGTCGCGCTGTTGGCGGAGTATCTGATGCAGACCGGCGGCCTCGGCGCTTTGTTTGCCGTCACCATGCAGCAGTTCCACCTGGCCCGAGCCCTCGGTGCCAGCGTGATCGCCATGGCACTGTCGGTATTGCTGTTCGAGGCAGCCCGCGCCTTGGAGCTGAGAATGTCCGCGTTCTATCGGGCCGGAAACTAGGGAGCCGCAGGGGTCAACTCTGCGTGGATCCCGCGATCGCAACGGGGGAGGCCGCAGACGCGCGAGTTCGAGCCGTGATCTGTTCGTAATCCTGCGCGAAGTTGGGGCGAACCGTGCCGCAGATCCAGTCCCACAGGGTGGTGTAGCCGCCGAAGTTGAATTTGAAATAATGGTGGTGATGGTCGTGGAAGGTGGCCGTGATGAACCACTTCGTAGCCCACGACTTGTTCCACCAACGCGGGAAGAACTCATAGCCCGAATGCACATACAAACCCATGATGACGTTGGTAGGTGCGATGAGCAGCATGGTGGATTGATGCACGGTCAACAGCGCCGTGAACAACGGGACGAAGCCGCCGTTGATGATGGACTCCAGCGGGCTCACCGACAAGGTGGTGAGGATATTCGGCGAAGTCGATCGGTGATGGAGCTTGTGCACCCACTTGTACATGGGTTCCAGATGCATCAATCGGTGGAACCAGTAAAAATACGTATCGAAACCCAGGAAATAGGCCGTGTATTCCAAGGCCACAACCCACCAACTGGTGGGAGAATTGTTGAAGGTGATCGCGCCATGGGACTTCAGTTCCGAGGATATGTAACCGAGAATCGTCGCGCCGATTGCCAGGTTGATGATGGCGAAGAAGATCTCGTTGCGGAAAGTCTTCCAGCGGAAACCCTTGGGCTGGATTTTCCGGGCGCGAAAAAAACCCTGATATACGGCGAACGCGAAACCGCCGACAACGAATAAAACCAACCAATAAGAAAGCGGCGCGTTATCCCTGATCAGATGCCCAAGACTCATAAACACCCCTCAGCCGTACGGTAGTTTGTATTTTGAACTAACTGCGCCTGGCAGACAACCTTCATCTATATGACACACCTCGCATTTTTGGCGGAGTCTCAAAGGGCGGGCTGCGCCAAAAAACACAGAGATATCCTGGCTTTGACGGCATGCTTTAACGGCATATTGAGCTGAAAATCCGATCTCCTCGATCGACATGTCGATGTTGTATCGGGCGCGGTAGGCAGGCGGCGGCGCTCAGATAGGATCAGCGGCGCTGCTTCGCGCATGCAGCGCTCGCCGCAGCGCCGAAATCGAATTGTGTCGCGCTCGAATGCTGACTTGCGTGTCTCCCGCGAGCTCGAAACCATGATATGCGCCCGGATAAACATGCAGTTCCGTCGGCACGCCGGCCAGGATCAGTCTGCGGGCGTATTCGATGTCTTCCGCCACAAACAGGTCGAGCGCACCCACCGCAATGAAAGTGCTCGGCAGACCGGAAAGATCCTCGGCACGCGCCGCGGCGGCATAACAAGAAATGCCCTCTCCCCCGGGTGCACGCCCGAGCAACGACGACCAGCCGAAAAAATTCGACTTCCGGGTCCACACGAACTCGCCCGCATAGGGGTGAGGCTCGGCAACGCAGGTACGATCGTCGAGCATCGGATAGATGAGGTGCTGATGGATGATGGGGATCTCGCCGCGATCGCGGGCAAGCAACGCCAGAGCGGCCGCCAGCCCCGCACCGGCGCTTTCTCCCTCGACCGCAATGCGCGCCGCATCTATACCCAGGGATGCCGCATTCTCATGCAGCCATTTCAACGCCTCGTAGCAATCCTCGACAGGTCCCGGATGGGTCGTTTCGGGCGCCAGGCGATAGTCCACGGAAGCAACCACGCAGTCGGCGTCGACCGCCTTTTTCAGGTTGGACGCCGTGCTCATTTTGGCCGTGCCGATGATGTAGCCGCCGCCGTGAATATGCAGGACCGCCGGCCGCGCTGCGGCAGGCGACCGTGGACTATGAATGAGAACGCCAATCTCATGTCCCGCCGACGAGCTGATCTTGCGCTCCTCCACCTTCGCGTCCGGGGACTCAGGCATGCCCCCGGCCAGCACCCCTAGCTGCTGCCGGGCCACGGCCAGCAGGCCCGGGGAGAAATCGATCGCGGGAAACTGCGCCAGTCCAGCCAGCAGTTCAGGATCGATCAAATGTTTGGAGCTCATAGCCAGGATCCTTCGGCCTTGTTTCAAGCCTATTTCGAAGTTGCGCGGTGGCGCCAGGGTGTCGCCAGGTACTCGATCATCAGCAGGGATACGAACGAACCGACGCCGATCAACGTCATCAGCATCATCGCGGCATAAACGCCCGTGGTATTCATTTGCGCGTTCGCCGACAACAGGTAGGTTCCAAGCCCCATTCTCGAGGAGGCCGTCCATTCGCCGATCACCGCACCCGTCACCGCGTAGGAAGCACCGATTTTGAGCCCCGAGAACAGTGGTCCCAGGCACGCGGGCAGCTTGACGATCAGGAACGTTCGCAACGGCGTGCCGCCCAGCAAGCGCGCGAGATTGATCTGGTCGGGGTCCACTTGCGCGAGCCCGTCCATGACATTGACCACGACGGGGAAGAAGACGATCCAGGCCACGATGATCAGTTTTGGTGTCATGCCGAAGCCGAAAATGATGACGAGAGGCGCGGCGATGCCGACGATGGGGACGGCCTGAGAAGTAACCAGTGCCGGATAGACCAGGCGCCCCATCAGCGGGATTTGCGACATGCCGACGGCGAGAACAAAACCCACCGCTGCTCCGATCACATAACCGCTGAGCGTCTCCTTTAAGGTCTGCCACATGAGCTTCAAGATCATCGGCCCGTTGCCGAACAGCATGTCGATGACGGCAGCCGGCGCAGGCATGACGAAATGCGGGATCCGAAACACGACGATAGCGGCCTGCCAAACAAACAGGATCAGCAGCATGGCCAGCAGCCAAAAGAAAATCTGCGCGACGATGGGGTGTCTTGTCTTATGGTGATTCATACAGCAGCCTCAGCGCCTCCGCCTTGAGTTGCATGAAGGCCGGTGACGCCATGCAGGCGACTTCGCGCGGACGCTCCAGGTTGACATGCAGAATACGTCCGATCCGCCCCGGATTCGGCAGCATCACGACGACCCGGTCGGCCAGAAATAGAGCCTCGTCGATGTCATGCGTCACGAACATGATGGTCCGCTTCATTTCCGTCCAAACCTGCAACAGCCAGCGCTGCATGGTAAACCGAGTGAGGCTGTCAAGAGCGGCGAACGGTTCGTCGAGCAGCATCAACTCGCGCCCGGCAACGATCGTACGCATGAGCGCTACGCGCTGGCGCATGCCGCCCGACAGCGCCCGCGGATAGTGATTGAGATAGCCGCCCAAGCCGTAATGAGTCGCAAGTTCCACCGCTTTCGCCCTGTCCGAGGCATTGGCGCCGCGCGTCAGGGATGCGCCGAGCACGATGTTGCCGAGAGCCGTGCGCCAGGGCAGGAGCAGATCCTTCTGCAGCATGTATCCGACCCGGCCCGGCTTGCCGACGACATCTTCATCCTCGAGCCGGATCGAACCGCTGTCCACCTTGAGGAGGCCCGACACCGCGTTGAACAGCGTGCTTTTTCCACAGCCCGAGGCGCCAAGAACGCAGACGAACTCGCCGTCGGCGATATCCAGGCTGATGTCGTGCAATACACGGTTGTCGCCGAATTTGTGGGAGAGATGCGCGATCGATAGTTTCAGAGCATCCTCACTGTGTCATTCTCGAAATAATAGACCTCTTCCAATTTCACCGCGAATCGGCTGCCACGTCTGGCGATGTGCGGTTCGAAGGTGAAAAACGGCACGCTTGCGAGCGGCCGGTCGTTCATCTCATCCAGCAGCACGAAATCGGAGACCTGTTTCGCGAGGCTATGACCGTAGTTGGCGAGCAGGTCGAGATTCTCGTAACCCGCCTCGCGGACCAGGGCATCCATTTGCAGGTACATTGTTCTGAAGGTCATGTCCGGGGTCGCGCGCGCGACAAACTCGGCGTGCAACCGCTGTTCGAGCGCTACGCCGGCTGCCTGCTCGGGCCCGGCTTCATCCGCCGTCACGAGCTTGCCGCCCTTCAAGAAATAGCTTCGGGCGCAGTCCCCGAAGCAATCGCCGATGCGCGGCCCCACATCGATCGTGATCATCTCGTCCTCGCCCAGCCTCACCCGGGCGGGAATGTAGCGATGGTCGAACACGGAATCGCGCAATCTTTCGCCGGCGAGCACGAAGGCGGGTGTATTGCCCCAATAGCCGGACGCGCCATGAGCCAGCATCAGCCGATGGCAGTTCTGGTGCAGCGTCTGTTCGGTCGCGTCCGGGACGATGTAGCGTGTGATCTCGGCGAGCACCGAGCGGGCGATGTCCTGCGCAGCCTTGTATGTGGCGAGTTCGGCGGGTACGCCAGCGGCCATGATTTACCTCGGTTGATATTCGTTGGTGTAGTACGTGGACAGTGGCATGACCTTGGAGATCAGGCCGATGCGCTGCATGCCGGCAGCCAGATCCGCCCATGATGCATCGGTCTGACGCAAAAATTCGCCGGGGCGTCCGAGATAGGGCAGGGTTGCAGCCCAGCCCACATCGTCATAGAGCGGGCTGTCCACCAAAGGATAGGTCTCGGCGAACAATTTGGCGGCATCCGCCGGATGCGCAACGCTCCAATCCAGCGCCTCGATGGTGGCGGCCAGCCAAGCGCGCGCTTCGCGTGGGTGGCGCCTGAGCCAACCGGGCGTCGCGGTGAATGACCAGACCGGGATATCCGCAATGCCGGTGCGATCGGCACAAGCAAGATTGGGCCGTTTGCCGGTTCCGGTCACCGACTCCGCGACTGCGAATGGCGCAGTATTGGTGGCAAGATCGAGACGCCCCGCCAGCAGCAACGGCATATCCTCGAACTGGGTGATGATCTGCTCGACGTCGTCGGGATTGGTTATGCCCGTCCGATCGAACAACATGCGCATCATCACCGCCGTCCACGAATCGGTGAAAATCCCCACCTTTTTGCCGCGCAAAGCACTCAGGTCGATTTCCTGCCCGGGGCGCCCGACCACGCACCAGCTATTGTGCTGGTCATAGTTGGCAATGGAGATCAGCGGCAGATCGATGTTGGCGGCGAAAACGACGTCGGTGCGCGGCTCCATCGCGATATCGGCCTGACCGACGGCCAGCATGCGCGCCGTGGTCTGCGCGTCGGGCGGCAGCTCGATGGAAACGCTCAATCCGTATTTTTGGTAGATACCGTGTTTCTGTCCGACGACGATCGGTATCAAGAGGAAGCCTTGCACCGGCCAGAAGTAGACCAGGCGCACCGGCTTCAACGCATCGAGCGGGGCATCGGCCCGCGCCGCGCCTTGGACGCAGAAAAACATGCACAACGCCAGCACACATTTTTTAGGCTTGCGGAACACGCCCTTACGTCGCTTATGGGGTCGGCCGCGCGTCGGCTTCGGTTTCCGCCAGGGGCATCCAACCCTTATCGGTGCGGCCGAACAGCGGTATATGCCCGAGCGCTCGCACCAGTCCCGGCATTGCCGGATCGATTCCGGCGAGCTTGGCGTGCCAGTCCCATCCTTCGGTCAACACCACGACGATGGCGGCGACCTTCGCGCGCGCCTTTTGCAGCAATCTAAGGGCCGCGGCCATCGTACTGCCGGTATTGAGCACATCGTCGATGACCACGACGCGCCGTCCGTGGACCCGCTCCAGCAAAGCGGGGTCGAGGTAAACACGCTTGCTCTGATCGGGACTCGTGGAGGAGACCACCTGCTCGGACAAATTCTCGTCGTACCAGAATTTTCGCGAGTGTCCCAACGCGACGAAATCGGCGTGGCCGATGGCCTCGGCCACCGGCCTGGCATAGGTGAGACCCAAGGTCGGAATGCCGACGACGGCGTCGGGCGTCGCCGCTCGCGCGCTTTCTGTCATGCGCTGAATGATGTTCCTTTCGACCAGGAAACTGGTTTGATTGGACATCAGCAAGGCCACCGCCTTGTCACCTCCCGGAAGGGGCGTCAACGGCAGGGAAAGATGACAGCCGTCGGCCAGCGGCACCGAATAGCGAGTCGTGAAACTCGACGCGTCGGCAACGGGCGGTACATCGGCGGGATACCAATCGACACGGTAAGGCGGCGGTGAAGTCACACCCAAGCATCGTTCGCCGCCGCCGCCCTTGTCAACGCGCAGAAAAAAAGGCCGGTGACGCTTGCGCGGCCGGCCTCAATTACCCCTAGGATCTCAACTTCTTCTCATCTCAACCGGCACTCAGCTTAATGCGGCGGAGCCACGCCGTCGGTGATGCGCCGCGCCGTCCCAAATAACTTATGTTAAACGGCGGCGCCTTCACTTTACGCGCAAATCGACAGGATGTGACGCGTCGGCGTTATGCCGGCGGTCATTGCAGATATCTTGTCGCCAAGTCGATCAAGGAGTTCAAGGTTGAGCGACAAGGGAGTGACCAATCCGCCGCAGGAGCTGCTGCTGACCTCATATGCGCAGCTGGCCAAGGGATTGATCGGGGAATCGACTGGAGTTTGTCTTTTCGATCACGAGTTGCGGCCCCGCGGGCACACCCCGGGGCTGAAACTGCCGTCGGTGGAGCGCTGGGTAAAGAGCTTCAATTGGCTCGATGCCTCGGAGCGGGCCGCCACCGCCACTTCCATGCTGCCCGGCCAATGGCTGACGGCCATTCCCTTGGAGCAGTCGGACGGGGCGCTGCTTGGCGTCTTTTGCATTCAGGAGGCCTCCCAACGGCCGCCAGCGCGGCCCTTGCAGTACGCCGCGGAAATGCAGCGCAGCCTTAAGCCCTTGCTCGATTGCGTGCATCGGGAGCTGGCGGCCGCGTTGCCGGCCAAATCGCGAATCCAAACTCTTACCGAACGCACCGCCGAACTCGAGTGGCTTTTCCGCGTCACCAGCAAGTTGAAGGGCTCGGTTGACGAGAAACAGATCTTGCAGGAACTGCTGGACAGCGCGGCGCAGCGATTGGAGAGCGAGCTCGGCGTCATCTATATTCCGGGCAAGCGTCTTTGTCTCGAGCGGGTGCAGTCACCGGCTCATGCGGCCGAGCTGCTGGAAGCGTGGCGGCGCACCAAGAACCATCTGTTGACTTGGGCGCAGCGTCACAATCGACCCTTGAGCGTGAGCCCGAAGGGCGGCAAGGAACGCAAGCTACGCTGCAAGATTTTGGGCGTTCCTGTGGTTCGCGACTCCGGACAAGTAATCGGCGTGCTCGGATTTTACAATCCCGAGGACGCACCGGACTTCGCCACCAGACACGTTTTTCTCGCGCGCCATCTTGGGCGGCAAGCCGCCGGCATTGTCGAAAGCCAGTTCGACCTGATGACCGGACTGTACACCCGTGGCGGCCTCGAGCAGGCCTCCGGGCAGTTATTCGGCGAGGTCGGAGCGGGCGAAACCAGCATCCTATACATCGATGTCGATCACATGCATGTCGTCAACGAATTGCATGGATTCGAATTAGGCAACGAAATGATCGTGCGCATCGCCGATCTGCTGACGCCGCCGCTGCTGCCCGAGGGAGCCATCGCGGCACGCATTTCCGCGGATCGATTCGCCGTCCTGCTGCCGTGCGCCGATGTGGATCAGGCGGCAGTATGCGCGGACGCGATTCGATTGGCCGCTTCTCGGCTGAAGATCGGCCCCGCCGAGAGCGCGGTTGATGTATCCATCAGCTGCGGCGTGGCGCCCTACGTGGCAATGCCGCAGGGACTCGACCGGGCGCTGGCGACTGCGGAACTCTCCTGCAAGGCCGCGAAGGGCAAGGGCCGCAACCGGGTCGAGGTCTACGCCTCGGATGACAAAAGCATGATTCGCCGTCACGGCGACGTCATCGCGGTGGGCCAGTTGCGCGCCGCTCTAAAGGCCGATCGGCTGGTCCTGTATGCACAACGTATCGTGCCTCTGCGCAGCACCACTCTGGCTGGCGGCTACGAAATACTGGTGCGTGTCCTCGACGATGACGGCGAACTGGTGATGCCGGGTCCGCTGATAAGCGCAGCACAGCGCTACCAACTGCTGCCGAGCCTGGACCGCTGGGTCACCACGCGCGCGCTGGAAATGCTGGCACCCTACCGCAGCATTCTGAGTTCGCGCGGCGTCGGCATGTCGATCAATGTCTCCGGCCAATCGATCTGCGATGAAACCTTCGTGACTCAACTGGCCCAGCAAATAGCGGGCGCGCGGCTGCCCCGGGATTGCATCACGGTGGAAATCACCGAACAGTCCGCGGTGACCAATCTGGCCCGGGCCAATCAATTGATCCGGCAGCTGAAGTCGCTGGGATGCCACATCGCGCTGGATGATTTCGGGACGGGCGCCAATTCGCTCACCTATCTCAAACATCTACAGATTTCCCGCGTGAAAATCGACGGTAGCTTCGTTCGCGATGTAGCCACCGATCGAAATTCTCGCTCCACGGTGCGGGCCATCGTTGAACTGGCGGCGGGGATGTCCATCGACACCGTGGCGGAATTCGTCGAGACCAAGGAGATCGCCGACGAAGTGCGCGATCTGGGAGTCGACTACGCGCAGGGCTACGCTTTCGGCAAACCCGAACCATTGGATCGAGTGCTGGCCGAGCTCGGCGAAGATGAGTCGCGGCGCCTGCACCGCGTGTTTCTCGAGTCCTGACGCGCATTCGAACCTGGATCATCAACGGCGCCGCGGACAGCCGCTATCGCGGAGCGCCGTCAATCCGGGCGCAGTCCGCGGTTCTTCATCATGGCATCGACCGACGGCTCTGCGCCGCGCCAGTCCTTGTACATTTTGCCGAGTTCCTGGGAATTGCCGCGCGACAACACCATGTGCCGAAAGCGGTCTCCATTGGCCCGCGTGAGGCCGCCATGATCGTCGAACCACTGATAGCCGTCGTCGGCGAGCATCTTCGTCCATAGGTAAGCGTAATAGCCCGCTGAATAGCCGCCGCCCCAGACGTGGCTGAAGTAACTCGAGCGATAGCGGGGCGGCACGGCCGCGATATCCAAATGCGTCCTGGCGAGCGCCTGCTTTTCGAAGGCATCCGTATCCTGCAGGGGCGCATCTGCAGGCAAGACGTGCCACTGCATATCGAGCTCCGCGGCTGCGAGCAGCTCGGTAAGGGCATAGCCTTCGTTGAAATTCCTGGCGCGCTTGATCTTCTCGGCGAGAGCGGCGGGCATGGCCTCGCCGCTCAGATAGTGCTTGGCGTAGTGGCCGAAAACGCCGGGATGAATTGCCCAATGCTCGTTGAACTGAGAGGGGAATTCGACGAAATCCCGCGCGGTCGACGTTCCGGACAGGCTCGGATATTTGACGTTCGAAAACATGCCGTGCAGCGCATGGCCGAACTCGTGGAACATGGTGATCACATCGGCGAAGCTGATGAGCGCGGGCTGCCCCGGCGCGGGTTTGGGTAGATTGGCAACGTTGTAAATGACGGGACGCGTCTTCATGAGCGTCGACTGATCCACGAACTCCGCCATCCATGCTCCGCCGTTCTTGTTGTCGCGTTTGAAGTAATCGCCGTAGAACAAGGCGAGCGGCTTGCCGTCCGTATCCGAAACCTCGAACACCCGCACGTCGGGCTGATACACCGGAATGTCTTTGCGCTCCTTGAAGCTGATTCCGTACAGCAGATGAGCCGCGTAGAAGACGCCGTTCTCGAGCACGTTGTTGAGTTCGAAATACGGTTCGACTTCCGCCTGGTTCAGATCGAATTTCGCCTTGCGCACCTGCTCGGCGTAGAAGTCCCAGTCCCAAGCCTGCACGCCGAAGCCGCCCTTCTGTGCGTCGATGACGGCTTGAATGTCCGCGGCTTCGCCCGCGGCCTTGGCCGTCGCCAGCGGAACCAATGCATCCATGAACTGCATTGCTGCAACCGGCGTCTTCGCCATTTGATCCTCGAGTTTCCAGGCCGCGTGGCTCGGAAAGCCGAGCAATGCCGCACGCTGCGCTCTTAATTGCGCCAAGCGAGCCAGCGTATCCCGTGTGTCGTTGAGGTTGCCGCGCTGCGCCCGCAGCCAGGAATTCTGAAAAATGGTGGCGCGGGTCGCGCGCTCGGTCAATGAACTCAAGACAGGCTGTTGCGTGGTGTTCTGCAGCGAAACGACGTAGCCGGGAACACCTCGATCGCGCGCCGCCTGCGCCGCGGCGGCGATTTGCGCGGCGCTCGAGCCGGCCAGCACCGCTGGATCGATGGTGGCGAACGCTGCATCCTTGGTGGCATCGAGCAGTTTGGTCGTGAATGCGTCGGAAAGTGCCGAAGCTTCTTCGTTCAGGTGCTTCAGCCGCGTTTTGTCGGCATCCGACAGATTCGCGCCCGCGTGAACGAACCGATCGTATATGACCTCGACGAGCCGCCGCGATTCGGCATCCAGCCGCAATGACTCACGCTTCTTGAAAATTGCTTCGACCCGCTGAAACAATTTCGCGTTGAGGTGAATGGCATCCTCGTGAGCCGCCAATTCGGGTGCCAGCGCGGTCTTGGCAGCCTGCAGCGTGGGGTTGGTGTTCGCCTCGCTCACTGCGTGAAAGGCGTTCAGGGCCCGGCTGAGCAGCAGTCCGGTTTTCTCCATCGCGACGATGGTGTTTTCGAACGTCGCCGCCGCCGGGTTTTGCGCGATTGCCTCCATTTCGCGAATTTCCTCCGCCATTCCGGCTTCGATGGCCGGTTGATAGTCGGTATCCTTCAGCTTATCGAAGGGCGGCGCCTGGAACGGCAACCTGCTCGGCGCGTAAAACGGATTCGCAGGGCCGAACTCCGCAGCCTTCGCATTGGACGTCAAGCCGCCGGCGACCAGCGCGAAGCCGCCGGCCGTAATCAAGGTTTGCAGGTGTTTCAATCGAGCTCTACCTAAGGAGATTTCGGCCCTTAAGCTTACCCGAAACACCGCCCGAATCAGTCGTTCGCGGTCGTAGCGGCCCTAGTGCAGGCTTGCGCGCAGAGTTGCGGCATCCTCGGTGCGCGCGCAGACGAAAGTCAAATCTTCGCGCTTCGGCGACCAGCTATGCGTGCCGGATTCCTGCGACTCGCGAAACAGCAGCCGCTCGCCCATCTGGCCGCAAAACGTGCTCGCCGCGTCGAGTGCTTT
>Ga0302325_10004896_pt1 | contig 30830 bp, 30 predicted proteins | sample Palsa_T0_2_FD_201948 | JGI IMG/M metagenome (GOLD analysis project Ga0302325, IMG submission 201948) | Peat permafrost microbial communities from Stordalen Mire near Abisko, Sweden - Palsa_T0_2 | ecosystem: Environmental > Terrestrial > Soil > Palsa > Peat permafrost | place: Sweden: Abisko... | reverse complement strand
CACCACCGATACCGGCCGGGTTTCGAGATACCGCGGATTTTCGCATCGAGCTCAGCCATGTTGCGCCCGAATTGCCAGGCACAGGCCCTGTCATCTGTGCCAGCGCAGGCACCATAGGGGTCAGCGACAACCACGCCGGAAATAGGATCGTGGTTATTCGTCGGCCAGTCAGCGACCTTGAGCTTACCCGGGTCGCCGGTATTGACGTAGAACGAAACCTTCGGCTGCCTGGTGGCGCCGGACGAATTTCGGGCCCACGCTATTTCGTGCGCCAGGCAGGGGTTCGTTGTATCGGCGCGTCCATCGTTTACGCCTACGATGCCGAACGCGTGCCGTGATGGTAGCGTTTTGCGGCATTGCGGGAACGACACGTCGTTCCCATTCGGCGGGCCGCGGGTGCTCGCTGCGTAAGCCGTCAAGGTCGACGCGCCGACGATCGCCAATGAGCCAAATGCTGCCATTACGGTCATACCGAGCCTCATTGGCTTGCCCCCCAGGCTATTGTCCCGCGACGGGCCATGAAATTAGCGCCTATCGACCTCCTGGGCGTGTCATCTATGTTCGTTACCGGTATGCGTCTTCTATCCGCGCCAGCATCCGGCAGTGCTGTCTTACGATCTCGGTCTTACGATCTCGGTCTTACGGTCTCGGCTCGACGACCCTGGTCACTACCCAGCGGTGGATGCCGATTTGGCGGTCGCGGGTGAACCCGAGCCTCTCGTAGGTCGACAAAGCACCGTGATAGAGGAAGCCGGCGGGCACCGAACCGGCCGGCTCCGGGTATCCCTCGACAGTCCCCCCGCCTAGGCCCGCGATGAGATCGACCGCCCCGGCGAGCGCCGCCGTGGCCACGCCCTGACGCCGGTGCCCCTTACCGGAATAGCAGCACGCGATTCGCCAGTCTGGCGGGGTCGTCTGGCCTTTTTCCTAGGCTGCCCGGTTCTTGATCCGGGGCACCTCGTCGGGTGCGCCGAACTGGCACCAGCCGACGCAGTCCTCCCCCTCGAAAACGAGCGCGGCGTGGGCATTGCCCTCCCGGACCCGCTGTTCCTTCGCAGCACGCTTCTGCGGCACGCGCTCCTGCACCTCGTCGGGCCACGGCTGTCCGGGGTGGAAGCCCATTCTTGCTCGTAATCCGCCTCTCACCGGGCCGGGTGAGCTAGTCCGGGAGCGGCGGCGGCCAGGCGGCGGACGGCAGTGTCCAGCTCGGTCTCGGTCGCCGCGCCGGAGAAGGTCAGACGCAGGTAGGGGCCGGGGGTCTCGGCGGGGAAGAACGGGCGCCCGGGCATGACGAACACGCCAGCGCGGCGCGCCGCGGCGGCCACTTCGGCATCATCCAGGCTTCGGGGAAGCCGGGCCCACAGGTGCGTGCCGCCGTCCGGGAGCACCACATCGACGGCCGGGAGGTGGCGGTTGACCGCGTGGAAGAGGGCCTCGGCGCGGCGACTCAGGGCGCGGCTGAGATCTTTGAGGTAGCGCTGCCACATCGGGCGGCTCACCAGCTCCAGAGCGGTCTCCTGGAGAGGACGGGACACGAACATGTCGTCCACGGCCCGCAGCGCGTGCAGGCGGCGCGCGACCGGACCGCGGGCGATCACCGCTCCCACGCGCAGGCTCGGCGACGCCACTTTGGTCAGTGAGGTGAGATAGACGACACGTCCGTCGGCATCGTCCGCAAGAAGAGGTACGGGGGGGCGCTGGCGGTGAGACAGCCAGCGGGCGAAGTCGTCTTCGATCACGAACGCGCCCGCGGCCGCGGCCGCGGCCAGCACGGCCGCGCGCCTGCTGGTGGCGAGCACGGCGCCGGTGGGGTTGTGATAAGCGGGCTGGCAGAAAAGCGCCTCGGCGCCGGTACGGGCGAATGCTTCAGCGAGGTGCCCGGGGATGACACCGTCCCGGTCGGTGGGTACCGGCACAGGACGGATACCCGCGGCCCGCGCCGCAGCCAGGGCGCCCGGATAGGTCGGCGACTCGACCAGAAGCGGAGCGCCGGCGGGGACCAGGGCGCGGAACGCCGCCGACAGCGCGCCCTGCCCGCCGCTGGTGATGAGCACGTCCTGGGCATCAGCGCCAGAACCGGCCTGTTCCGCGAACCACGACCGCAGCCCGTGCAGGCCCGCCGCCGGCGGCCGTTCCCACGCGTCAGGGAGGCGGGCGGCGCGGGCCAGGGCTGACCGGAGCGCCGCGAGCGGCATTAGAGAGGAGTGCAGGTATCCGGTGGCCAGCGAGATGACGTCGTCGGCGTGCGGCGGGTCCGCCAGCGGTGACAGGCCCTCGGTATCGATGACGCGCTCGGCCAGGGTGACGGTCTGCCATGAGTAGTCGGCCGGATCAGCGGGCCGGCCGCCGCGCGGCTGCGCGGCGAACGTGCCCGCGCCCGGCCGGCTGACGAGAATTCCCTCCCGTCCGAGTTCGGCGAGGGCACGGGAGACGGTCAGCGGGCTCACGTGACGGGTCTGGATGAGCCAGCGGGTGGAAGGCAGCCGCTGGCCCGGGCCGAGCCGGGCGGCCTCGGTCCTGAGCCATCCCTTGAGCTGCTCGATGCTGCTATCGTTATTTATGAAGGATAAGGATACCGCTATCGTCCGTGACGCGATACCGGCCGGCGGCGGATGGCGGCTCGCCGGCCGTTACGTTCCTGCCGCCGGGCCTCCGGGTGCCGCCGGACCGCGGTCAGGGGCTATTTTCCGTCCCGGCTCACCCCGCGCATGATCTCGGCACCGGAAGCGGCGCTCATCGCGGCCGCCGGGATACTGTCCGGCATCGTGGGAAGCGCCGGCGGCATCACCTCGCTCATTTCCTACCCGGCCCTGCTGGCCGCGGGCATACCGGCCATTCCCGCCAACGTGGCGAACATCGTCGCGGTCGCCGCCTGCTGGCCGGGCTCGGCACTGGCCTCACGGCCGGAACTAAAGGGCACGGCGTCCTGGCTCCGGCGCTGGGCCTGGGTAACCGCGGCGGGCGGCGCGATCGGTGCCGTGTTGCTGCTGTCCACCCCGGCGGGGGCGTTCGGCCGGATCGTTCCGTTCCTGGTCGCCGCCGGGTCGGTCGTCCTGCTTTTGCAGCCCAGGCTCTCCGCTCGGCGCGGGGACCACGCTCACACCAGCACGCCGGTCCTGCTGGCCGGCTTGCTGCCGGTATCGGCCTACAGCGGCTACTTCGGAGCCGGGTCCGGCGTGATGACCCTCAGCCTGGTGCTGCTCACCGTCGACCAGCACGTCGCCCGGGCCAACGCTCTCAAGAACATGCTCATCGGGACGGCCTCAGTGACATCGGCGGTCATCTTCATCATTTTCAGCCCCGTCGACTGGGCCGCGGTCCTTCCCCTGAGCATCGGGATGTTCGCCGGCAGCATGATCGGACCGCGGGTAGCCCGGCACATTCCCGCCAGCATCCTCCGCTGGCTCGTCGCGCTCCTGGGGATAGGCCTCGCAGTCAAGCTCTGGATCGCTCCCGCATAGCTGACATCTCCGGGACAGTTGAGCCGTCTGAAGGGGCGATCGAAGCTGACGACGACCGGGCGCCGGGCAGGGACCCGGTCCACGAACCGGTCCTGAGGGGTAGTCCTCGCGGATTACCCCTGAGGGCTATGGCGGCGCCCGTAAATCGTCCCCTGGACCGATGCGTGGCGCCGCGTGCTGCGTCATTATCGAGCTATGAACGCCGGTCCCACGACCCCGGCGACGGATTCCCCGGTCACCGCCAGCCGTCGGCGGATCCTGGTGCGGACCCGGCTGGACTTCTGGCTCGACGCTCTCCTGCTGGTGGCCTACACGCTCGCCTACAGCCTTGGCTTCACCGGGATCGCCACGCACGAATGGCTCGGCATCGGGCTTGGCGTGCTCTTGCTGGTCCACCTCACGCTGCACTGGGACTGGGTGATCCGCACCACCAGGAAGCTGCTGCGCCGAGGCGGCCGCGAGCGGTTCGTCTGGCTAGTCAACCTGCTGCTGCTGCTGTCCATGACGCTTTGCATCGCGTCCGGCATCCTGATATCGGAGGTGGCGCTACCGGAACTGGGGATCACCCTTCCGGCCGGCTCCTTCTGGCGGCAGATGCACGACACTACGGCGACGCTGACGCTGATCCTCGTGCCCGTCCACGCCGCGCTGGACTGGCGGTGGATCGTGGGCGTGGCCCGCCGTTTCGCTGCCTGGCGTCCGGGGTGGTCACGGTGAAGTTCCTCCGGCATCTCGCCGCTGCCGTGCTCGTGGTGGCGGTCATCGTCGGGCTGGGCATGCTGTGGGCACACGCCTCCGGCGGCACCGGTGTCGGCAGCGGCCCCAGGCGGGCACCCTCGCCCGAGGCGCTCCTGCGGCTGGAGCAGATCAAGGAGAAGATCAAGACCGGCGTGATCAGGGTCCCTTCCGACAACGGGTTCCACCTCGCCGATACCGGCAACCTGATCCGCACCTGCGAGATCGAGGCGGTACTGGCGGCCGTGGTGATCACGGTCAGCGTCATCCGGCGGCGGCGCCGCCGGATGCGGCGTACCGCCGCCGGGGCGTAAGGCGGCCGCCGCCAGTTCCCGTGGCCGGCACCCGGTTAGCCGATGGCGGTGCCGAATAGGTGCCCGATGCCGTAGGTGAAGGCCAGGCCGAGGGCGCCGCCGATGACTACCCGCAGCACGGCGCGGCGGATATTGCTGCCGCCGATGCGGGCGCTGAGGGCACCGGCCAGGGCTAGGGCGATCAGGACGGCGGCGAAGGTGACCGGGACCCGCGCTGTGGCCGGGGGCAGCAGGATGGCCAGCAGCGGGAGCAGGGCACCGGAGGTGAACGACAGCGCCGACGCGGCGGCGGCCTGGACCGGGCTGGGGATGTCGTCGGGGTCGATGTGCAGTTCTGCGTCGAGGTGGGCGGCCAGGGCGCCGTGGGCAGTCAGTTCGGCGGCGACGGTGCGGGCGGTGGCCGCGGACAGGCCCTTGGCCTCGTACAGGGCGGTCAGCTCAGTTAGTTCGGACGCCGGGGTGGCGGCGAGTTCGCGTTTCTCCTGGGATATTTCTGCGCGCTCGCTGTCGCGCTGGCTGGAGACCGACACGTACTCCCCTAGCGCCATCGACACGGCCCCGGCGACCAGCCCGGCCAGCCCGGCGGTGAAGATGGGGCCGCGGGCAGACGTGGCCCCCGCGACCCCGACGACGAGACCGGCCACCGACACGATCCCGTCGTTGGCCCCTAGCACGCCGGCCCGCAGCCAGTTCAGCCGCCCGGCGGTGCCGCCCGCATGCGGCTCCCCGGGGTGAGTGGCCCGCCCCTGCGCGGCCGCCTGGACCTGAGCATCGGAGGGCGTGATGTCATCAGCACTCATGCCTTCCACTAAACCAGCCGGCGCTGCCTTCTCGCGGTTCGCTCTCGGTCGGACGTGGCTGGTACGAGCGGCGGTTCCGCAGTGGTGTCCGGCCGCGCCAGTCCAGGGGAGATAACCCTGCTAGGAAGGTCAGATGAGCGGGCTTGGCGTAGGGCGGCACCGGTGGGTGACAGCCGGACGAGCAAGTTGTAAGTGACCAGCGCGATGGCCAGGTGCATCACGAACAGGACGGCCACCGCGTCGGCGGGCTGGCCCCGGTACAGGATGTAGACGTCCGGCATCCACAGCACCAGCGTGACCAGGATGGCCAGGCGCAGGAACAGCCAGCGGGGGTCGGACGAGATCCGCGTGACGACCGGCCAGGCCGCGCACGCGATGATGACGCCGATCACCGTCAGCCTGGCGTAGTCGTGAAACTGGAAATGCACGTACCCCCTGGTGCCGGGGAAGATGGCCTGCCCGATGACCACCAGCAGGGCGTCCGCGGCCAGGGACCCGGCGATGGCGGCGAGGGTGACCAGCACCACGCGGGAGACCTTCGGCTGGGCATGCCGCGGCCGCAAGTCGATCCCGGCCGTAGCTGTGAGGTGCTTGAGCATGCTTGGAGGGTAGGCGGCGCGGCCGCCGCGAACGGCCCGTTGTCATGCTTCCTTCATGTTCGGCCAACGGGCAGTGCTGAAAGCTCTCGGTCTAAGAACCGCGTCATGGTTCCTTCATGTCGAGCCGGTAGACCCTCGTGGGGAACGCAGTCCGCATTCCCGAGGAGGACACCCGAGTGGCCCGACCTGGATACCGGCATGCTGGCCGCCACGACACCGAGCCGGGCGGCCCCGTCCCGCGCGATGCCGGCCCAGGGCGGTCCCGGGGACCGGGAGCCCGGCGTCGTCGCGGCCGGATCCGCCGCCTGCTGCGCCACCGTGCGATCCGGTCCGGGCTGGTCCTGATCGCCGTCCTGTGCTGCTGGGCGGCCTTCTCCGTCGGGCAGGCCCTGACCGCCCCGGGTGGCGGTTCCACCTCCTCCAAGCTGGCCGAATGGGCCCGGGACCACTACCTGGGCCCGGTGGTGACGTTCGGCGAGTGGCTCAGCTACTCCCCGCCCAAGGTCGGCGGCACGCCCGGCTTCTCCCTCGCCGCCCCGCCGAGCAGCCTGGCGACGGCCAAGGCCAGCCCTACCCGCTCGCGCGCGCACGGGTTCCAGGCGACCATCCCGGTCCGGCTGAGTTCCCCGGCCGGCGCGCCGCTGCCGGGCGAGGGCGCCTGGCGCGTGCTGGAGAGGGTCAACGGCCAGCCCGCCGTGTTTGGCACCTACCTGCGGCCGGACCGGGTGCACACCTCATATGTGGCCGGGATCGTCTCGCTGGACCAGCGGCTCGTCCGGTTCCAGCTGCGCCCCGGCGCGGAGGATCCGGGCCCGGGTAGCTGGAAGGCTCAGCCCTGGATCCCACCGGGTACCCGCACCGGCCTGCTGGCCACGTTCAACGGCGGCTTCAAGCTGAACACCGCGGGTGGCGGCTTCTACCTCAACGGCGCCACCCACGGCACGCTGACCGGCGGGGCGGCGTCGGTGGTCTACTACCGCAACGGCACGATCAAGATCGGCGCCTGGGGCAGCCAGGTCCGGATGACCCCGGACGTAGCCGGGGTGCGGCAGAACCTGCGGCTGATCGTCGATCACGGCCGGGTCCCGTCGTCGGTGAACCAGGACGTGCTCGGCAGCTGGGGCGCCACCCTGGGCGGCGGCTACTACGTGTGGCGCTCCGGCCTCGGCGTCACCCGGGACGGCCGGGTCATCTTCGTCTACGGCCCGGCGCTGGACGTGCGCACGCTGGCGGACCTGCTGCAGCGGGCCGGCGCGGTCGAGGCGCTCCAGCTGGACATCAACCCGTTCTGGATGTCGTTCGAGTACTACCAGGCGCATGGTCATCCGTCCGACCCCCGGCCGGTGAACCTGCTGCCGACCCAGCAGCAGAGCGCCTACCGGTACTACTCGGCCTACAGCCGTGACTTCACGGTGGTGTACGCCCGATGACCGCCGAGGCGGACGCCGGGTCGCCCCCGGTCCGGCTGCTGCGCTGGCTCACGGCCGTCCTGACCACGGCCCGGCCGTGGCAGTGGCCAAAGAACCTGCTCGTGTTCGCGGCGCCGCTGGCTGGAGCCACACTGGGCCGGGATGACGGGCTGGGCTACGCGCTGGTGGCCGCGGCCGCCTTCGGCTGCGCCTCGGTGGCCGTGTACCTGGCCAACGACGTCGCGGACGCCGAACGCGACCGGCGGCACCCGCGTAAACGGCACCGCCCGGTCGCCGCCGGCGACCTGCCCAAGTCGCACGCGATCGCGCTGAGCGCGGTGAGCGCCGCGGCCGGGATCACCGCCGGGGTAGTCATCTCCGAGCCGCTGCTGACCGCGTCGGTCGGCGGCTACCTGGGCATCTCCTTCCTGTACTCCGGGCTGCTCAAGCACATCCCCGTGCTCGAGCTGTGCTTCGTGGCTTCCGGTTTCCTGCTCCGCGTGCTGGGCGGCGCGGCCGCCACCCACGTGCGGCCATCCGGATGGTTCCTGCTGGTCTGCAGCCTGGGCGCCTTCGGCGTGGCCGTGGCCAAGCGGTACACCGAGCTGACCAGCCTGGGGCCCGAGGCGATCGCGCACCGGCCGGCCATGCGCCGGTACCGGGCCGGGGCGCTCCGGCTGGCCCAGCGCGCGGCCGGCGCCGCGATGGTCGGGTGCTACCTCGCCTGGGCGGCCGGCCAACCGCTCGGGGCCGCCCGCTGGCACCTGGCCAGCGGCCTGCCGCTGGCCGCCGCGCTGATCCGGTTCGGCGTGCTCACCGGCCGCGGCACAGCCACCCCGGTGGAGGACCTGCTGACCCGGGACGGGCCCATGGTGGCCTGCGAGCTGGCCTGGCTGGCGCTGTTCGCGGCCGGGCTCTAGGGGGAGCGATGATGACCACAACCACCGAGCGGGTGCTGTCCGGGTGGGGCCGGACGGCGCCGTCGCACGCCCTGGTGACCGGCCCGCTGGACCTGCGCCAGCTCAGCGACCTCATCGCCGGCGCCCCGGCCGGCGGCGTGCTGGCCCGCGGGTCCGGACGCAGCTACGGCGACGCGGCCCAGAACGCCGGCGGCGTGGTGCTGAACCCCGTGACGGCCAGCTGGATCGAGCCCGACCCGGAGCACGCCGCGGTAAGGGTCAGCGCCTCGGTCACCTTCACCGAGCTGCTGGCCTGCCTCGTGCCGCTCGGCCTGCTCCCGCCGGTGCTGCCCGGAACCCGGCACCTGACCGTGGGCGGCGCGGTCGCGGCCGACGTGCACGGCAAGAACCAGCACGGCGACGGCTCCATCTCGGCTTGGATCGACACCATCGAGCTGCTGGACGGCGACGGCGCCCTGCGTTCCGTCCGCCCGGGCACGCCCGCGTTCCGCGCTACCGTGGGCGGCATGGGCCTGACCGGCGTCATCGTCAGCGTCAGGCTCCGCCTGCTGCCGATCCGCAGCGCCCGGCTCCGGGTCACGACCCGCAGGCTGGGCGACCTGGACGCGCTGCTGGCCGCGCACGACCAACCCGGCGCCCGGTACGCCGTGTCCTGGGTCGACCTGTCCGCCACCGGCCGCTCGCTGGGCCGCGGCGTGCTCGACACTGGCGACCACCTGACCTATCCCGACCGGGTTCATGAGGCCGGCGGCCTGCATTACCACCCGGGGCGCCCCTGGCCCGCGCCGGCGCTGCCGTTCTGCCCGGTGACCCCGTGGTCGGCCCGCGCGTTCAACCGGCTGTGGTTCCGGGCCTCGCCCGCCGGCCGCACCAGCGTGGCCGGCATACCGGAGTACTTCCACCGGCTGGACGCGGCCCGGGACTGGAACCGGACGCTGGGACCGGCCGGCTTCCGCCAGTACCAGTTCGTAGTCCCGCTCGGGGCGGAGAAGCTGCTGGCCGACGTGATCACCGAGCTGCAGCGGAACCGGGCCGCCGCTTTCCTCGGCACCCTCAAGCGGTTCGGCCCGGCCAGCGGCAACTACCTGTCGTTCCCGCTCCCCGGCTGGTCGCTGGCGGTCGACATGCCGACGGCCCGGCCGAACCTGCACCGCCTGCTCGATGACCTGGACCGCCAGGTGGCCGGGGCCGGCGGCCGCGTCTACCTGTGCAAGGACAGCCGGCTGAGCCGGGACGCGTTCGCCGCCATGTACGGCAGCGGCCTGGACAGCTGGCGCGCGGCCCGGGCGGCGCTCGACCCCACGTCGAGGTTCCGCTCCGATCTCGGCCGCCGACTCGGGCTGGTGGACCCATGACTGCTCTGTCCCGCGTCCTGGTGCTCGGCGGCACCAGCGAGCTCGCCCTGGCCATCCTGGCCGCGCTGGACGCCCCGCCCGGCGCCGAGGTCATCCTGGCCGGCCGCGACCAGGCCCGGCTGGCCGAGGCCGGCCGGATGCTGCCTTACCAGGTCCGCACGGTTAGGTACGACGCGCTCGAGGTAGACGGCCACCAGGCCCTCGTCGACGCCCTGTCTGCCCCGGGTCCGGTGGACCTGGCGATCTCGGCGGCCGGCGTGCTCATCCCGCAGGCCGACGCGGAGGCCGACGTCACCCAGGCCGCCACCATGATCGGCACCAACTTCACCGGGCACGTCACCGCCCTGCTGGCCATCGCGGCGCAGATGCGCAAGCAGAGGTTCGGCACGATCGTGGTGCTGTCCTCGGTGGCCGCGGTCCGCCTGCGCAAGGCCAACTTCGTGTACGGGGCGGCCAAAGCCGGCCTGGACGCGTTCGCCCGCGGGCTGGCCGACTCGCTGCACGGCAGCGGGGTCCGGGTGGTCCTGGTCCGGCCCGGGTTCGTCACCGGCCGGATGACCGCGGGCCTGCCGCCCGCGCCGCTGGCCACCACGCCCGCCAAGGTCGGCGCGGCCACCGCCGCGGCCCTGCGCGACGGCAAGTCCGCCGTCTGGATCCCGGCGCCGCTGGTCGGCCTGTCCGTGGCGCTCCGGCTCGTCCCGCGTGCCGCCTGGCGCCGGGTCTCCCGGTGAGCGGCGCCGCTGCGACCTCCGGGCCGCGAGTACATTCTGGGGTTGTGAGGGTGCTGGTCGCGGAGGATGACGAGAATCTCGGCGAGGTCCTGGCCCGCGGGCTGCGGGAGCAGGGCTACGTCGTGGATCTGGTGCCCGACGGCGAGACCGCGGCAAACTACCTGCGCTTCTACTCCTACGAGGTAGTGGTGCTGGACTGGCGCATGCCCAGGCTGTCCGGCCTGGACCTGCTGGCCCGGCTGCGCCGGGGCGGCACCGGCCCGCCGGTGCTGATGCTGACCGCCCGGGACACGCCCGCGGACCGCATCACCGGCCTGGACGCGGGCGCCGACGACTACCTCGTCAAGCCGTTCGACTTCGGCGAGCTGCTGGCCCGGCTGCGGGCGCTGCAGCGCCGGCCCAAGGTCAGCCAGCCGCCCCGGATGGTGATCGGTGAGGTCGAGTTCGACCCGGCCACCCGCCAGGTGCTGGTCCGCGGCCAGGCCCCGGCGCTTACCGGCACCGAGTTCGGCATCCTGGAGATCCTGATGCGCCGGTCGCCGAACGTGGTGGACCGCCGCTCGATCGCGCAGCACGTCTGGGACAACGAGGCCGACGCCTTCGGCTCCAACACCATCGACGTCCACTTGGCCAGGCTGCGGGCCAAGCTGACCGGCGGAGGAGTGCGGATCCAGACCGTCCGGGGCGTCGGCTACCGGATCAGCCCGGCCTGAGGCCAGCATGAAAGCCAGGATGCACCCGAGCCCCGCGGTCAAGGTCGCCGCGGTGGCCACCGCCGTGCTGGCCGTAGCCTACGTGGCCGCGGTGATCGTGCTCAATCTGCTGGTGGGCGCGCACCTGACCGGGCAGAGCGAAGCCCGGCTGGCCGACCGGCTCACCGATGTCCGGCGTGACCCGTCCCAGCTCATCCAGGCGGCCAGCGACCCCGGCGGCCGCCGCGACCCAGATGACGACCTGGACGACGATTCGGCGCCGGTGTACCTGTGGGCGGCGAACGGCAGCGGGACGGTCACCGCGCACAGCCCGGGCGCGCCGTCCCTGCCCGCGTCCCTTTTCCGCAGCACCCTGCGGGCCAGTGCCGGGGCCCGCGACGGGCTGGCGCTGACGCTCGGCCTGGGCCCCAGGGACGCGCAGTTCCTGCTCAAGGTGGCCCGGAACGGCAGCGGCTGGCTGGTCGCTGGCCAGAGCCTGGCCGGCGACGCCCACACCCAGAACCTGCTGCGCAACGCCGAGATCATCGCCGGACCGCTCGTGCTGGCCGCGATATTCCTCGCCTCGCTGGTGGTGGGCCTGCGAGCGCTGGCCCCAGTGGAGCAGTCGCGCCGCCGCCAGCTGGAGTTCACCGCCGACGCCTCGCACGAGCTGCGCACCCCGCTCAGCGTGATCCGGGCCGAGGCCGACGTCGCCCTGGCCGCCCCGCGGGACGCCGCCGGCTACCGGGACGCGCTTACCCGGATCCAGGGCGAGACCCAGCGGCTGCGCCAGCTGGTCGAGGACATGCTCTGGCTGGCCCGTTTCGACTCCCGGCCGCCGCCCCCGGGTGATGAGCCGGTCGACCTGGCCACGCTGGCCCAGGCCTGCGCGGACCGGTTCCGCAGCGTCGGCCCGGCCGTCACCGCCGACACCCAGGACACGCCCGTGCTGATCAGCGCGCCGCCCGAGTGGATCGACCGGCTGGCCGGAGTGCTGGTCGACAACGCCTGCCGCTACGCGGGCCCCGGCGGCCAGGTCCGGATCCGGGTCCTGGCCCACGGCAGCCGGATCAGCCTGATCGTGGAGGACAGCGGCCCCGGCATCCCGAAGGCGGAACGGTCCCGGCTGTTCGACCGGTTCCACCGCGCCACCGAACGCGGCTCCGGGACCGGCCTGGGCCTGGCCATCGGCGACTCGATCGTCCGCTCCACCGGGGGCCGCTGGCAGGTCGGCGAATCCGACCTGGGCGGCGCTTCGATGTCGGTGTCCTGGAAGCACACTCAGCCCCGGGCCATTCGACCGGTCGAACCGAGTGCCGAACGCCGCGGTGTGCGTCCCTTCCGGGACCTGGGCACCTGACGCTGCGCGCCGCCAGCCCCCGCGCGTGGCCGTCAGGGCAGAATACTAAGTATGCTACTCGGTATGGTATTGAGTGCCTCATGAGCGTACGGGCGCTGCTGAGCGAGGGATCCCAGTACGGGCCGGGGCTGGCTGGTCATCGTCGCCGTGCTCCTGCTCGCGGCGGCCGCGTGGTTCCTACGTCATCGCGCGGCGCGACTCCCCCGGCTGGCCTTACGCGCGGACGCCGGGCGGTGCCAGATGCCTGACGCGCCGATCGAACCGCAGGCCGGGGCGCCGCTCAGGCAGTCAGCCGACCACCAGACCGCGCGCCGCTCCCTGTCCCGCTGGGCGGTCCACCTCGGTCTCCTGGGCTCGGCAGCGGCCGCACTCGGCACGCTGGACCTCCTGCATGTGCGGATCGCCATCCACACCGACGTCGGCCTTGTCTTCGTCGCGCTGGTGGTCGTGCACCTGGCCCAGCGCCCCCGGGCTCTCGCCCGCATGGCCACCCGGACCGTCCAGGCCCGGACGATCGCCGAACGAGCAATCCGCCTCGCCGCTTCGGACCTGCTGCTCCTTTTCATCACCTTGAACATGCTCGTCTCAGGCGTCCTGGACTGGAACCGCGGCGCGCCGATCCAACTGCCGATACCCGGGCCGTTCGGCAGGTGGCACGCCATCTCCGGGCTCGCCCTCATCGTCTACCTGGCGGTGCACGTCTGGCGCAGGAGGAAGCGCCTGCGGCGGTCGACGATCCGATAGCGGCGATGCCGGGTACGACCCGGCCTTATTGGTCAGGCCATCACCTTCAGGTCCGTCACTCTTGCCGAGATATACGTTGGTCAGGCCGCCGACGCGCGTCGTGCTTGGCGGGTTCGCCGTGGCGGCGCAGGAGGGCGGCGACTTCGGGGCTGGGGGGCTTGGGGTCATCGGGTGACAGGGTGATGTCCTGGGCCGAGGCGCCTGCGTCGAGCAGGGCTTGGACGGCGGCGGTCCAGTCGGGGTGGGGGTTGTCGGCGGGTTGTTCTCCACTGCCGACACCCGCCCACTCGATCGGGGTGCTGTCCCAGCTCATGTCGCGTGCCTCGATGTCGGCGCCGCGGTCCAGCAGCAGGCGGACGGCGGGGGCGCTGCCGGAGTAGGCGGCGGCGTGCAGTGCCGTGCCTCCGTCGTCGCCGCGGGCGTCCACGGGGAAGCCGAGGTCGAGCATCAGCGTGATCGCCGCGGTGTTGCCGCTCTGGGCGGCCTGGATCAGCGCGGTGGCCTGCTGCGCGGTGGTGAGGCGGCCGGGCATCCCGGGGTCGTGGGCCAGCTGCTGCGCAGCCGCGGCCTGGTCCGCGTGCTGGCAGGCGGCCAGGAACCGGTCGGTACCGGTGGTGTCGTCGGCGGCGCCGTAGCGGCGCAGCAACGCCGCGAGGTCGGCGCGGCCCTGGCTGGTGGCCAGGGCGTAGGGCGAGCGCCCGTCGGGACCGGGGGTGTCTGGGTAGGCGCCGTGGGCGAGCAGCAGGCCGGTCAGTTCGGCTGAGCATCCGGACCGGACGGCGGCATAGACCGCCGGAGCCGGCGAGTCGGCGTCGTCGGCGTAGCGGTTAGGGTCGGCCCCCGCCGCCAGCAGCAGCCGGGCGCCCTCGGTGTAGTCGGTGCTGATCGGGGCGGCGAGCGCCATCCGGGCGATCTGGGCGACATCGGCAGTATGGCCGAGGAGCAGCCGCAGGCACTCGTGGCCATCCGTACCGAACCCCGCCAGGTACAGGTCGTGGTCGCCGGGCACAGCGCCGCGGTCCAGCAGCAGCCTGGTGATGAGCGGGTTGGCCGCGCCGGCGACCGCGCAGCGCAGCGGGGTCCAGCCGCCGTGGCCTCCCAGCTCGCCGGTGCTGCCGTTGGGGTCGGCTCCGGCGTCCAGCAGCAGCCGGGTCACGGCCAGCAGGCCCTCGGCCCGGGCCGGGTCGAGCTGATGCCACCGCGAGGCGCTGGCTGCGTGCAGCGGCGTCCAGCCCGACCGGGCGTCGGCCTGGGTCGCCAGGCCCGGATCCCGGCGGATCTCGGCACGCACGCGGCCGACGTCGCCGAGGATCACCGCGGTGGCGAAGTTGTAGCCGGCGATCTCGGGGGTGGCCTCGAGCATCCGGGCCGCCCGGCCCGTCCAGTCGCGGATGCTGGCCTCGCAGAACGCTTCCGCCTGCTGGGCCAGGCTCGCGGTGCGGGCGATGACCTCGTCCTTCAGCCTGGTCCAGCTCGCGAAGCCGTACTCGCGGGCCACGGCCAGCTGCGCGGTAGCCAAGGTCAGCTCAGCTGACACGGCCCGGATCCGGCCGGTGGCCGCGGTGTCGCCTGCCTGCGCGGCGCGCAGCAGGTCCCGGGCCTGGCGGCGCAGGTGATCGAGGCTGGGCCTGGCCGGAAGATCCGCCATGACGTCTCCTTCACCGGCCTGCGATCCGCGCGGCAGGCCTGGAAGGGAGATCGCCGTGATCTGCTGCCTGAAAACAGAGGTGGACTACGTCCTGCCCGCGGATCCGGAGGCACCCTCTCGCACCTGCTGCCCACGGTAATCACCGCGCGGTGGTCGTGTCCAGCACCGGTCCATCACGGCGCATCGTGGCAACGACCGAAGGCACCACAACGCACCGGGCCGGCAGGCCGCCTGGCGTTCCCAGCTACCTCGCCTTACCTGATGTCATCGCCCGCCGGGTGCCTTTTGCCGGCCTGCCAGCCCATCCGGCTCAGCCCGTCCCGGCTTCATCGTCGTGCGGGAGTTTCGGATAGCCTTCGAGGTAGAAGCCGCGCTACGCCATGCCTGCATCTTGCTGCTGGGGAGGTACCGGTGATCACAGGACCGGAAGAGGGGCCAGCGGCGGGCCGCGGCCATCTGAGGGCGGCCCACTCCGACCGCGAGCACGTGATCGACCTGCTCAAGGCCGCGTTCGTGCAGGACCGGCTGACCAAAGACGAGCTCGACGCGCGGACAGGCCAGGCACTCACCGCACGGACCTACGCCGAGCTAGGCACGCTCACCGCCGACATCCCCGCCGGGCCGCCCACCGCCTGGCCGCCGGGCCCACCCGCCCGGCCGCAGAGCCGGCCAACACAGGCCCACCCGGTGCGGAACGCGGCCATCGGGTCGGCCAGCTGCCTGACCGTCGCCTTCCTCGCCTTCTGTTACGGCGCCAGCCTGGACGACCAACATACCCCCGTCTTTCTCCTCTTGGCCTTCCTCGCAGTCATGGCGGTGCCGTGCATTATCGCGTACACGGCGGCCGGCTCAGTGGGGCGGAGGCGCTCCCGCAGGCAGCTACCGCCGCGACCGGGCCAGGACGGCCAGGCCCCCGCACTGCACCGGTACAGCAGCACCGGCGATGCTTCGTCTCCCCCCGGTGCCCGCAGCGACCAGACCCACGCCGACCTGCGGGCCCACCAGTCCCGGCAGGACCGAGCGCGCCCGTGCAGGCAGGGTGTCCCGGTGCCGCACGGCGCTAGGCCAGCACCGGGCATGGCCTGAGCCGCTCCACCGTGGGCTCCCTGCGGGCGCTGTTTCCGGTGCGGCCGCGGGAACCCGCGCGCCGCAGATCCCGGCCCGCGTGGCGGCCGGGCAAGCCCAGCCGCCACCACGCCCACACCCGCCCGTCCACGCAGAGATTAACGGCGGCTGAAATCGGCCGACGGCGGACCCGGCTACCTGACAGGTGCTGTAGTCCACGGCAGCTACGCGGCGGCCGCAAGCTCAAACGTGAACATGGACCAGCCTGAACGTGAAGGCTTTGAAAGCCGGTGAGCGGGATCGAATCGCTGACCTGCCGTTTACGAGGGCATGCTCGCGAGCGGCACACGCTCTAGCTGCAGCGATAGCACCGGGCATTGGCACTGATAGCACCAGCTGCGCTGGGATTATCCGGCGGCTCGGTCCACGGTCCAGCCCTAGCTCAGCGGGCTGCTGGCTGGTCGGCCAGCAGCCGGGGCCGGGCGGGCGTGCGGGCGGCGATGTCTTCCAGGCTGCGCCCGGCGGGCTCGGGCAGGACCAGGGTGAGCGCGAAGCCGGAAACGGCTACCCCGGCGGTGAGCAGCAGCGTGCCGCGCAGGCCCAGTGAGGTCTGCAGGACCGGGAACAAGAAGACCCCGATGAAGGCGCCGAGCTTGCCGATGCCTGCCGAGATGCCGTGCCCGGTGGTCCGCATGGTGACCGGGTACAGCTCGCTGGGCAGCACAAAGGTGGTCATGTTCGGGCCGAACTCGGTGAAGAAGTAGCTCACCCCGTACACCAGCAGGAACGGCGCCACCATGGTGGTCATGCCTGGTACCAGCGCGATGACGGCGAAGCACAGGGCCATCACCGCGAACCCGGCCAGCTGGAGGCGGCGGTGCCCGATCCGGTCCAGCCGGGCGATGGCCAGCGCGTAGCCCGGCACCGCGGCCACCGCGAAGATCGCCAGCTGCAAGGCGATCTTGGTCATGGTCGAGGCGTGCGGGTCGATCAGGCCGAGGATCTGCGGGGTGGAGATCGTGTTGCCGTAGTAGGCGTAGTCGAGCAGGAACCAGCAGCCCGCGGTCCCGGCCAGCGTGATCAGCCAGCGGCGGCTGGTAAGGAAGGCCCGCAGCCCTATCTCGGGCGGGTCGCCGGGTCCTTCGCCGGGGACCGGCCGTCCGGTGAATCCGGGTGTCTGGCTCGCCGCCTGCATCGCTCGTCTTTGTACCTGGGCCTGGTAGCGCGGCGATTCCGGCATCCGGCAGCGCAGGTAGATCACGGCGGCGGCAGGCACCGCGCCGAGCGCCAGCAGGACCCGCCACGTCACGTCACCGCTGGTGCCCGAACCGAGCAGGGCTAGCGCGATCAGCGGTCCGACGATGAGCCCGAGCGCCTGGGTGCCGAACACCATCCCGACGAGCTTGCCGCGGTCTTTGCGGTTGGCGTACTCGCTCACCATGACCGCGCTGACCGGGTAGTCACCGCCGACGCCGAAGCCGAGCAGGAACCGGAATCCGATCAGCACCCAGAACGAGCCGGACAGCGCCGATCCCAGCGCCCCGGCGATCATGATCGCGGCGACTAGCCAGTACACCCGCTTGCGGCCGACCACGTCGGCGTAACGCCCGAATACCAGCGCGCCCAGGCACGCGGCCGCCAGCATGGTGCTGTTGAGGATGGCCAGCTGGCCGGAACCCAGGTGCCAGTCCTTGGTGATCAGCGCGGAGGCGATCCCGATGACGAACAAGTCGTAGGCGTCGGTGAAGAATCCCACCCCCGAGGCCAGCACCGCCCGAAGGTGGGACCGGTTCAGCGATGCCTCATCCAGCGCCGCGACCAAGTCCCCGGACCCGATCTCAGCCACGCATCACCGCTCCGCTCCCACCGCCTGACACGGTGGCCTGGATCTGGCCGCTGTTGTCCTACTGCAACGGAAGTTACCGAGACCAGGCAACGCTCAGCCAACTTGAGAATGAACGCCAGATGAACGCCAGATGTCCGGAATCAGAACGCAGCGGTGGCGGCATCCGGCCCGGCCGCCGGCCGTTACGCGTAACATGGGATGGTGGCTGACACCCGGAACTGCGAGCAATGCGGCACGTCGTTCGCGCCGCGCCGCGAGCACGCCCGGTTCTGCTCGGCCCGCTGCCGGGTCGCGTGGAACCGCCACAACGCGAGCGACTCCCCGGCGGCGACGGGTCCGCTTGACTGGTCCATCACCGCGATGCGGGAGACCACCGACCGGCTGATGCGGTCCGGCGGCCTGGACCAGGCCAACGGGTTCGCCGTGATCGGCGAGGCCGTGTGGTGGGTCACCATGGTCGACGCCACCCTGATGCGCTACCACCCCGACGCCTACGGCGCCGTCCTGGCCCGCCAGAGCGACGCCCAGCGCCCGATCATCGAGGACACCTTCGGCGGCCTGCGGTTCGTCCGCAACCGGATGGGCTACGACACCGATCCCGCCGACTTCATCCAGCCACTTGACACCGGCCCCGGCCCCGGCCGAATCGGCGCCTGGACCTGGAAGTCACTGCCCGAGCCCGCGCCGGCATCGCTCACGGGGCGCGCACGGCAGTGGGAGATGACGCGATACCGCGCCTACCAGGCTCAACTGGCCGCTCAGCCCATCGGGGAGACCTTCAGCAGGGCCACGGCCTTCCTCCGCCTAGCCGTTGAAGGCAGCAGCCTCAGCCATACGTAGCAGCATCACGGATACCCGCAGATGCCATCGGGCCGCAGCCGATACCGAGTACGCGCGGGTCGGCGAGCACAGCGGAAGACGGCAGTCAGGGTGGGGCAGTAACGACCCGCGAGCCTCCATGGCACGGCCTGTACCGAGGTCCGTTCATCTTCCAGACCGATGGAGTTCACCTGGCGTTCACCGAAGCTGGCGGGATGCTCGCAGTCAGCGCGGAGATCGCCCGGGCCGCCGCCGCACGCCCGCTCGACGGCCAAGGATGGCGGCAGGCCGGGGAACTCGCCCTCGCCCTGGTCCTGTCCGCGAGCATCGGCCTGGAACGAGAAGTCCGCCAGAAGAATGCCGGGCTGCGCACTCACACCCTGGTCGGAGTGGCGCAGCGCTGTTCATGCTCATCAGCAAGTACGGGTTCACCGACGTCCTGCAGCCCGGCCTCGTCGTCCTGGACCCCTCGAGGGTGGCCGCGCAAATCGTCAGCGGAGTGGGATTCCTCGGCGCGGGGCTGATCTTCGTCCGTGGCGAGGGCGCTGAGCGCGAAACGACTGCCGGTTTCTCGGGCGATCACAAGCTTGCGTGGATCAGCTAGACGAACTTACTCTACATAGGTAGAGTCTTGCGCATGCCACGCCGTAAGGCCTTCTCCGCTCAGGCTCATCTCCGGGGCGGATGGCACGGTCTAACGCCGGGCGGATACGCCTCCGCCCGGCGTTAGACCGTCGTGGACTGGCAAAGTTCTAACCCTGCGCCGAGACGTTCCCGTCTCGGTATCGCATGCTTACACCCCGGCAACGCGAAGGACCCGTGATGCTTGTTCCCCGCCGCCGTTTGAAGGGATCTGGTGACCCCTCGTCACGATCGTGCTTTTCGCCAGGCTGCCGCTGGCGGCAGCGTTAGCCGCCAGGGGAATCGGATGAACACCGCGGCTCTCCCGGGCACCCCCGGCAAACTGGCCGCCGAGAGCCAATGGGCCGTGGAGACTCACGGACTCACCAAGCGTTTCGGGACAAAAACCGCCGTGAACGGGGTTGAGCTCCTGGTCCCCCGGGGATCGGCGTTCGGCTATCTCGGCCCCAACGGCGCCGGCAAGACCACGCTCATCCGGGTGCTGCTGGGACTGACCCGCGCCGATGCTGGCACGATGTCCCTGCTCGGATACCCGGTCCCGCGGCATCGCGACGCGGCGCTCGCTCGTGTCGGCGCCATCGTCGACGAACCCCGGTTCCACCCCCACCTCACGGGCCGGCAGAACCTGCGGCTGCTGGCTGCGGCACGCGAACCGGCCGCGCGCGACCGCATCGGGCCAGCGCTGGAGCGCGCCGGCCTGGCGCACCGCGGCGATGACCGGGTCTCGGTGTATTCGATGGGGATGCGCCAGCGGCTGGGGGTCGCCGCGTGCCTGCTGGGAGACCCCCAGCTCCTCCTTCTGGATGAGCCGATGAACGGGCTCGACCCGGCCGGAATGGCTGAGATGCGCGACATGATCCTGTCGCTGGTGGCCGAGGGCCGTACCGTCGTGTTGTCCTCTCACCTCCTCGACGAGGTGGAGCGGACCTGTGACGCTGTCGCCATCGTGGACCGCGGCAGCATCATCGCGCAGGGGCCGATCTCCGAGCTGCTGGCGGGGGCGCTGCTCGGGCTCGAGGCCGAATGCTCCGAACCGGGCCGGGCCCGTGCCCTGCTCGCGGGCACCACTCTGGGTGCCCGCGTCGAGGCCGTGCCGTCGGCGCTAGGGCTGGAGATCACGCTGCCTGCGGGCACGGGGCGCGGCGTCATCGCCGAAATCAACCGCGTTCTGGTCGAAGGCGGAATCTCCGTCTACCGGCTCCAGCCGGTCCAGACCTCGCTCGAATCGTGGTTCCTGCAGGTCACAAGCAGACTGGGGGACCAGGAATGACGACCATGCCCACAGGCGCACCGGCGCCCCGCCAGGCACTCCAGACGGAGCTCGCCGGTCACTCGCGCGACCGCCGGGGCTCCCCGATTCCCACCGTCGGCATGATCGCCACCAGAATCATGGAGCTGCGCAAACGGCGCGGCCTCATGATCGCCCTCGTCGTGGTGAACATCGGGTTCCCGGCAGTCTTCCTCCTCATTCGCCTGGCTGGCCATGCGTTCGCGCCGTACGCCAACCCGCCCGCCGGCGGCGACATGATCTTCGTGGTCCTGGTCGCCGGCTTCCTGCCCACCTTCGGCTTCATCGTTGCGGCCACGGTGGGCTGCACGGCGGGATCGCGCGACCTCGCCGAAGGAATGTTCCGGCACCTGGTGGTGACCGGCCGGTCCCGGCTGGCGCTCTTCCTGGCCCGGATCCCCGCCGGACTGGCGATTGTCGCGTCGCTGGTCGCGATCGGCTACACGATCGTCTGCGCGGTATGCGTCTTCGCCGCACCGGCCTTCATCGATGACTCGAACGTGAACATACCTCCCGGCTTGTCACGCCCCGGCTTCGAGAACTGGGCCGCGGACCGCGCCGAGCCGGTCATCTGCCTTCTCCCCTACAACAGGCAAACTCCCGGGAATGTCGCGTGCCCCGGCTGGTCGAAGTCAGCAGTCACTCCTAGCCAGCCCGCGCCCGCCAAGCTGGAGGCGCTGGCCGTCAAGATTGCCAGCCAGGACTACCAGGGTTACACCCAGATTCTCGCCCGCCCGCCGATCTCCCTCATGATCGAGGCCGGGCTGTGGATCGAGCTTGAAGCCACCGTCGCCTTCATCCTCGGTCTCGGGCTCGCGTCGCTGATGGGGAGCAGGCTCGTCCCGGTGATCTTGCTCATCGTGCTCCAGATGATCCTGACGCCGATCCTTTCCGCGGGTGACCTCCCGCATCTGCAGGACCTGCAACGATCATTCGTCGGGCTGGCCATGACGCACCTGGAACCAGCCGGGCTGCCGCTGGCATTCGGGCTGCCGGGGGTAGCCGGAGGCGTAGGGCGCCCCGGCGCCGCGCAAGCACTACTGCCTGAGTCGGCCGCCGAGGCCGCCTGCGTTATCATCGCCTGGCTGGCGGGCTGGACGATCCTCGGCGCATGGCGAATGATGACCAGGGATGCCTGAGAAACACCATGCTCATCGACACCTCCGCAGCGTGAGCAGCGCGACGTGAATCTCGCGCGCGCCGACGCGTGGGCAAGCCTGGGAGATGACCTTTTGTGCAGGCGGGAGTGACGCCGGAGCAACTGCACGCGATTTTGAGCCGACTGGCCGCAGGTGGCCTGGCCCAGATAGCCCAGCCGGGCATAACGCCGCCGGGCCAGCCCGCAGGGGCACGGTACCGCCTGACCGCCGAAGGGCTGGCCGGCGCCGTGATAGCGCTAGCTGCCGCCGCGCAGCCGGCCGGATGACTAGCGCCAGCCAGTTCTAGGCGGCCCGGCGTGCGGCCCGCCGCTGGCGTGGCGAGCCGCACGGGACGGTGCCGGTTAGGGGATGTAGTACATCGGGTCCGGGATCTTGACCTGGTGGCCGGCGTCGCCGCCGACCAGGTCGCTGTACTGGTCGCCGAAGTCGGCCACGATGGAGTAGCCGAGGCTGGAGATGTACTTGCGGGTGCCGGACCTGTACTCCGTCGTCGTGCAGTCCGACGGGTTGGCGCAGTGCAGGTAGGACGGCGGGGGTGGACGGCTTCAGGAACAGGCGCCCGGGCTGCGGTGGACGGCGTAGCCCGCGCTGGTCAGGTCCTTGATGGTGGCCGCGGTCTGGGACTGCGGGCGGCCGGTGATGTAGAAAGTCCTGCCGTTCCACGACCCGTTCCACGGGAATCCTCCAGACCGACGGTCTGGAGGATTAGAGGCTGGACTGTCGGCTGGGGAAGCTGTGCGGTTCGGGCTGCTATGGGGGCCCGACCTCCGGCGCGGGGTGTCTGGGGCAACCGTGAGAGACCGCTCGTCAACTGGGGTTAATGGCCGCTAATGGCCCGACGGATCACGGCCCCGCCTGCGCTGATGGCCGTGCCCTGTGCGCCACGTAATGGTCCCGGTGACGGGGCGGTGACGGGAACGTGACGGTGCTCCGCCAACATGGTGTTGACGACGGTCAAGTATATCGGCATGGAGGCTGGCGCGATGGTGCAGGCACTAAGCGCGGTGCGGGCCCGAGTCGGAGTCGGGGACGCAGCCATCCAGCGCGACACCCGCGCCGTGCCTAGTTCGTCCACCCGCGGCGCGGCGCCGCAGCACGCACGGCTAGCGGATGCAGTGCACACCCCGATACCGGCGAGGGCAGCTAGAGCAGGACATGCTTCGCTGCCTCCTTCAAGAGTCACTGCACTCCGAGACCAGTTGTCTCAGACCGCACAGACGGGCCGAAACTTCCCCTCGGCCTTCGGGCTAATCCGTGGGTTTAACGACGCTCCGGCAGAATCACTAACGGGCAACAGCCAGCCAAACCTTGCGATCGGATCGACATCGATGTTGCCGCCATCCAGGGTCCCTCTGTCGTCCGCGCAGGCGGCTGCGCCCTGCGAAGACCGCACGGATCCGCAAGGGGTGGTTGAGCTCAAACTGGCGATCGGGCGGACCAACGATCCGCTGGAACACGAAGCGGACCGTGTCGCCGATCGGATAATGCGCATGCCTGATCCGTCGCTGCGCGTCGGCAAGGCACCGCTGCAAATTTCCCGCAAGTGCGCCGAGTGCGAAGCCGATCGTGTCGCCGAGCAAGTGATGCGTACGCCCGATCCTGTGCGGCGCGCCACGCCAAGTGAAGGAAACGTCGTGCGGCGCAGGTGCGTTGCCTACGAAGAAAACGTCTCGGGGCAGACGTGCGCCGCGTGCGAAGCAGAGGAGAAGAAGCAAGAGCCTCCGATCAAGCTGTCGCGAAAAGATTCGGACGGCGCTGCGGCACTTGACGGAACTGCCGCGCCCTCAATCGTCCAAGAAGTCCTACGTTCACCTGGCCAACCGCTCGCCACCCAGGACCTGGACTTCTTCGGCCCCCGCTTCGGCTTCGACTTGAGCCGTGTACGCATCCACACCGGCCACACCGCAGCCGAATCCGCCCAGTCCGTCAATGCCCTCGCTTACGCCTCCGGCGCCAATATCGTCTTCGCCGCTGGGCAGTATCGCCCCGGAACCGAACAGGGCCGGCGCCTCCTGGCCCACGAACTCGCCCACGTCGGTCAGCAAAACTCCGGCGACGGAGGCCGTATCCGTCGTATGGGCGACGTCCGCAAGGTGCCGGCTGGCCTTAGCTGCACTATCCCGGACTGGAATGCGCCCGCGGACGAGTTCGTCCTCTTCCCCAATCTGGGAACCACTCTCGGAGCCGCGGAGAAAGCCAAAATCGGGGCTTACCTGAACCGCCACCATGAAGCCGAGCCCAACAAAGCCCTGCGCGTCGACGGTTATGCGAGCGAGCCCGGCGACGACCCCCTCAACTGGAAGCTCTCCTGCCTCCGTGCCTCCGCCGTAATGAACGAACTCATGCATCCCTCAGCGTCCAAGTATCCGGGGCTGTCCAAAGTCGCCATTAGCCTCCTCATGCAGGGCGAGACCGCCGAGTTTGGGCCCGAAGCCCAGAACCGCCGCGCCACCATCTCCTCCGCATCACAGATCATTCCAGTGGAGCAGCCCAAAATCACCACTGGGGGAGGCAGCGGTACTGGCGATCCCAGGGATGCAGGCGTAGCAGGGCAGTATCCGCCGCCCTTCATGTCCTGCGCAGTCAACCCGGATTGCCCGGATACCTATTGCAGGCCATTCGGCACGTTGAAGGAGGCTCTCGACGATCGCGCCAGGGACGGCGAATCAGTCCTGTCCACCATCGCCACGGCCAATCCCCATGCGGAGCCTCTCTTCCGCAAGTACGTCTTCAGTCCAGGGCCAGCCGGTGACATCAGCGCCGAATACGGATCGGACTTCGCCTCCTCGCGAACCACCCGCTATGTCAGCGAACAAATTCACCACCTGGTTGAGGCCGATATAAAGAGCAATCCGCCCACCTTCCCCACTCCCGATAGCTGGGTCACGGTGGACTACGAAACCGACCCCCGCAAGGACTCTCTCAAGCAGCAGTTCAATCAATTGGCCACCAGCGGCCTGGTCTACACCGATCCGTTCGAGGTCCCGGGGCTCATTGCCGGGGGCGTCGGCACCAATCAGGGCTTCTGTACCGTGGGAGCCAATACCTCGGGAGCGCAGGAAGACAGCCGTTCGGCCCGCGTCTCTGCCCAGGTGTTCAAGAACACCGACGGCTCCATGGTCATCAACCCCATTGTGAATTACACCGTCGTCGACACCCTCGATTTCTGTCCCGGCAACTGCGGCGGCTTCTTCGCGCAGCACATGGGGAAGACCGTGCAGATGTCTCGCTGGGAAGCCAGCGGCATCTCCGGGGACGTGCCGTTCACTGTGAACTTTCAGGGGCCTTCGCTCATCGGAGCTTACAACTCTGAAGATGAGTGATCCGTGAGCATGTAGCGCCGCTGCCGATCGCCGGCCGCTAAAAGCGGCAGTGAGTGCAATGCAAAAGACTCCCGCTCTGGGGGAAAGCTACCTGCGACGTAGTGTGGCTGTAATTGGCATTCACGCCGAAGCCGCTCAGCGCGCTGTGAGTGAAAAGCCCGAATTCGGGCTGAAACCGGCTAGACCCCGAACGGCCGCGGCAGGCGGGCGGGGTCCGGGTGGATCCCGGGAGGCCCGGCCAGACGCGGGGCGGCGCGCAGCCAGTGCCGCTCGTTGTCGCACCGGAGCAGGACCTGAGCCACGGCCAGGCAGGCGAGCTCGGCGTCGGTGACTTCCGGCGGCCTTCCCGGCCCGCGGCGGCCGGGCCCGCGAAACGGGATGATCTGGTCGGTCAGTTCCACGTAGAGTGCGGTCAGGAGGGTGTCCAGGTCGACGGTCATGACGGGCTCCAGGGTCCGGACGTGTGGCTTGCTCATGCGCAGCGACCGCCCTTGTTCGTGACGGGCGACCGTGCCCGCGATCCGGCAAAGCCGGTGTTCGCCAGATCTGACCGCACCGGGCTGATGCCGGCGACGTGGCGGCGGGACTGCCGCCGGTGCGAGTCAGCGTTCGTTGCCCGCCCTGAGCCAGGCGATGTAGCCGGCGGCTGCACGGACGGTGTCGTACTCCGGCTCGAACCCGGTGTCCTGGCGGAGCCGGGTGATGTCAAGAGCGGCACCTGGCCGGCCGGCGCCGGCCGGGAGGCCGAGTTCGGCCTCGGGCACGGCTTCGCGGATCGCCGCGACCACCTCTGCGTTCGTGGTCACCCGCCCGGACGCGACGTTGTAGGTGCGGTGCTGGAGATGCCCGGCAAGCTGGACTAGGGCTATCGCGCGGCCGGTGTCTTTGACGTAGCACAGGTCGAGCCCGTCGCCGAGATGCGGCGGGATGAGCAGGCCGGACAGGTCCAGGGGCTTGCCGCTGGCGGCCGCGTGGATGAGCGCGGGTGCGGCGAAGAACGGGTCCTCGTGGCCGAGGGGGCCCCAGGTGCCGGAAATCCGGAGGCTGACGATCTCCGTGCCGGTCGCCTCCGCGAGCTGCTCCCCGATAAGCTCGGCGATCTTCTTCGACCTCGGGATCGGGTGCGGGGCGGTCAGGAGCACCGGCAGGTCCTCGGTCAGCGGGCCGCCGTGCTGGATGCCGCCGTAGACCCCCAGCGTGCTGGCGAGGCTCACCCGGCGCACGCCCCATTCCGCGGCGGCGCGGGCGATGTTGAGGAGCCCGTCGAGCAGGCCCGCGGTGGCCTCGATGCCCCCGGCCGTGCCCCGCGGCGCGGGGTAGCCCGCGAGGTGCACGATGCCGGTGATCTCGTGGCGCTCGCCGATCGCCCGCAGCGCGTCCAGGTCGGCGACGTCGGCCTGCTCCGCGACGACGGGCAGGTCCGCGAGATACGGGGGGACCTGGCCGCTGCGGCGCTGCATCACGACGCTCGGCTCGCCGAGGCCGTGCAGCGCGCGCACGGTGTGGGAACCGATGAACCCGGACCCTCCAGTGACGAGAATCATCGCGCTCCTTTCGTCAGTATGACAAATCATCAGTAGTACTGACAGTCAGCATACTGATATTATCCGGGTGTGTCGAGGCCGGGTTCTGAAGCAGCGGGCCAGGTCCGCGCGCGTGACCACGTGCTCGGCTATCTCCTCAAGCACGCGCACCTCGCGCTGGAGCACCGGGCGCAGGCCGCTCTCGCCGACGTGGGGGTGACCGTCCGCGACCTCGGCGTGCTCAGGGTCATCGCCAGCGGGGAGGCGCAGTCACAGCAGGAAGCCGCGGCCGTGCTGGGCGTCGACCGCACCTCGATGGTCGCGATCCTCGACGCACTCGAACGCCAGGGAATCGTCGCGCGCAGGCCTTCAGAGCAAGACCGGCGACGCAACATCATCGCGCTCACCGACCACGGCTGGGAGGTATTCCGGCAGGCAGAGAGCCGGTACTCCGAGACCGAGCGGGACTTCACGGCGACGCTAGGCGACGCCGGGGCGGCCGGACTCCGGCAAGCGCTGCGGACCGTGCTCAGCGAGAACGGCCACGCCTGAGCAGGCGCCCGGTCAAGTCCTATCAAGAAGCGGCAGGTCACGCACCCCTACAGCGTGTCGCCGCACGGCCCTCCCACCAGCCACGAAATACCGATCAACGATCTAGTGGCGATAGTTGGCTGCCGCTGGCTGTTCGGGGGCATCTCGGGGGCACGCTCGCAATGCGTAGGCCAAGTGCCCGACCCGACTGGGTCTTGCCGGGCATTGCGTAAAATCTGGCTATGCTGGACTCGCTGATGCTACCGCCACCGCCGACGTTGCACGGTGAGCGGGTCATCTTGCGTGGCCCGCGGGATTCCGATGTTGATGACCGGCTGCGCGATCCCATCGACCCCGAGGAAGAAGACGGCTACGGCTCGTCGTGGCGGCGTGAGTGGGATGGCCGCCTCTACCACACGCGGGAGTATCTGACCGCCAGCAGCTCCCAGCCGGACCCCCGCAACTACAGCTGGATGGTCGAATACAACGGCCACAGCATCGGCAGCGCCGGTATTGAAGTGAATCCCGAACAACACTGCGCCGAATACACCGTGGGCTTGTTCGTCGCCGCCCTGCGCGGCCGGAGGCTGGGCCGTGAGGTTACCCGGCTGGTGCTCGCTTGGGCGTTTGATGTGCTGGGTGTGCACCGCGTCGAGTTGCAGGTGCTGGCCAGCAATAGCCGTGCCATCAACTGCTACCTGGCCTGCGGCTTCCACCGGGAAGGGGTCCGCCGCGAAGCTGAACTCTACCCTGACGGCTGGAAAGACTTCATCATGATGGGCATCCTGCGCTCCGAGCACGGCTGACCTGAAGTCGCCATGAATACCCGGTGTCGGCCGTGCCTAATTGGACGCTAATTGCACGGCCACCGTGCTCCCCATCGTTGCTAGCCGAGAAGACGGCTCATAGCTGGGTGTGAGCTTGAGTGCTGTCGATGAGTCCATCCGATCTGCGGATCGGTGCCTGCATGCCCGGCCCGCCGCGGCGGGTCGGCCCCCCAGGGCCGCAGCCCGTCGCGAGCGGTGCCGGGCGCGGCGGAGCGCAGCGGAGCCGCATTGATCTAATACGGCTCAATTCGGCAATACTCAAGGCTCGCGCTGAGTTGGTGTGCCGGTCTTCATACTCGGCTCGGTGAGATGGCGCAACATCTAGCCAGCCGCACGACGGCGATGGGACGCCTTTGGCGTCGGGGTGCGAGTCACTGCGTCTAGTTCCTGACCCGCCGAAGCCTGAACACCTCGCGATAGCGGGTCGGGTTCAGCGCCCTCCCCCTCCCCCTCGCTGACTGGTTACTACAGCAGGTGGACGCCATCGTGCTGGCGGACGGCGGGCGCGGTGTCCGGGTGGAGCGCATCGAGAAGGCGGACGGCGTAGGCCTCGGTGGTGAGCTGGCGGATTGCAGTGTCGTCGGCCCAGCGGAACGCGGTGACCTCGTTGTTGGTGGTGAGCTGGCCGCCGGTGATCTTGAAGAACAATCGTGCCCGGACCGTCCCCTGGTCCACGGCCTGGTGCTCATCGTCGATCGCTGGAGCACGGGCAAGGCTCCCAATTCCTGGCTGTTCGGCGCTCCTGCCGGTGGACCGCTGCGTGAGTCGAACTGGAAGCGGTCGGTCGGCTGGAGCGCTGCCACCGCATCGGCGGGGCTGCAAGGCTTCCGGGTCCACGATCTGCGTCATACGGCGGCGCCGGTATGGCTGGGTGCTGGAGCTGACCCGAAGGTAGTACAGCGGGTGCTAGGTCATGCCTCCGCCGCGATGACGATGGATCCCTATGGGCACCTAGTGGACGGCAATCTGTGGCAGGTTGCGCAGGCCGTCGGGGGCATCTGGGGGGCATCTGATCCGGATGCGCAGGACGAGCCGGACGAAGATGAACCCGAGGAAGATGAAAATTCCTGGTAGCGGCGATATTTCGAGTGGAGCCGCCTATCGGAATCGAACCGATGACCTACGCATTACGAGTGCGTCGCTCTGACCGACTGAGCTAAGGCGGCATGCCGTCCGACGGGACGACGCGACGAGTCTACCGGAAGCTGGGGCCACGGCTGGTCCGGCTAGCAGCACGAAGCCCGTACTATCCTCACCGTGAGGCTTGCCGAAGAACAGGCGCGGGCCCGGTTCGCCACTGTGCCCGTGGTGCGGCTGGGAACCGCTGATGGTCAGGGGCGCCCGCACGTGGTGGTGACCACCTTCGCGGTGGACGGTGACACGATCTACACGACCGTCGATCAGAAGCCGAAGTCGGGCCACACCCTGAAGCGGCTGCGCAACGTCGGCGACAACCCATGGGTCACCATGCTCGCCGATCATTACACCGACGATTGGGAAACGCTGTGGTGGGTTCGCGCCGACGGCAGGGCGGCGATACTGGCGGATCAGCGGCAGATGGCAGCGCCGTTGAGGCTGCTGGCGGACCGCTACTGGCAGTACCGGCTGGCGCCGCCGCCGGGTCCGGTGCTGGCGGTGACGGTCGAGCGGTGGTCGGGCTGGACCGGGGCGCCGACGACCTGAGCCCTGGCGGCAGCGACCTGAGCCTCGGGGCGCGGGCTCGGCGCGGGTTGCGGCGGCACTGGATGTTCGCGGTGCTGCTGGTGCTAGCGGCGGGGCTGCGGGGCGTGGTGTTCGCGGCGTACCACCCGGCGCTGATCTTCCCGGACAGCGTGCGGTACCTGCAGTACGCGCACAACTTCGCCAGCGGGCACTGGAGCGTCGACGCGCTGCGGCAAAGCGGGTACTCCGTCCTGATCGTCCCGGTGCTGCTGCTGCACGACATGTGGATCATCCCGCTGGTCCAGCACCTGGTGGGACTGGCCACGGCCGGGCTGGTGTACGCGGTGCTCATCCGGTTCGGGACGCCGGCGTGGCTGGCGGCGGCGGCCACTATCGGAGTGCTCTTCGATCCGCTGCAGCTCATCCTCGAGCAGTACGTGCTGACCGACACCTGGACCGTCTTCCTGCTTGTCGCCGCGCTGACTGTGCTGGTCTGGCGGCGGGAGGGGCCGGACTGGCGGCGGTGTGCGGCGTGCGGGTTGCTGGTGGGGGTGGCAGTGTCGTTCCGGGACGAAGAACTGATTATGGTCGTGCCTGCGGTTGTGTATGTGCTGGTCGCGGTGCGGCCGCGGCGGCGTCTGCTGATGCGGCTGGGGGCGCTGATCGGCTGCTTCCTCATCCCGGTGGCCGGCTATCTCGGCTGGTTCGACGCCTCGCACGGGCAGTGGAGCTTCACCACCTTCAGCGGCGCGTTCCTGTACGGCCGGGTCGCGGATTTCGCGTCCTGCTCGGGGTTGAACCTGCCGAGCTACGAAAAGCCGCTGTGCCCCACCCAGCCGCCCGCGCTGCGCAACGCGGACTATTACACCTGGGACCCGAGCTCACCGCAGTGGACGTTCACGCCACCCGCCGGCATGTCCAGGGACGCGGTGGTGGAAAACTTCAGCCTGCGGATACTGCTGCACCAGCCGCTCGGCTACGCCGAAGCCGTCGGGCGTGACTTCAGCTACGGCTTCTCGCCGGTCCGCGGCGCCGGGCCGGAGAAGTACTCACCGGCCTACCTGCAGTTCCACACCTACATCTTGCCCGATCCGCAGGCCGACGCCTCGATCGGCGCGCTCGGCTACCGGGCCCCCGCGGTGCGGCCCGGCCCGGCCGCGTTTCTCACCGATTACGGGCGGTGGTTCTATCTGCCCGGGCCGGTTTTCGCGGCCGGACTCCTGCTGGGACTGGCCGGCCTCGTCGTCGGCAAGCGCCGAAGCGGCCAGGACCGCGGAGGCCAGCGCCGAAACGGCCAGGACCGCGGAGGCCAGGACCGCGGGCAGCCGGACGCCTGCCGCCACGCCGGCCTGCTGTTCACCGCCAGCGCGGTGCTC
>Ga0302325_10004895_pt1 | contig 30832 bp, 29 predicted proteins | sample Palsa_T0_2_FD_201948 | JGI IMG/M metagenome (GOLD analysis project Ga0302325, IMG submission 201948) | Peat permafrost microbial communities from Stordalen Mire near Abisko, Sweden - Palsa_T0_2 | ecosystem: Environmental > Terrestrial > Soil > Palsa > Peat permafrost | place: Sweden: Abisko... | reverse complement strand
CCTGCAGGGGCCGGGGTATTGAAGTCCTCAGTGAAGATACGGCTATAGCCACTTGGGGCAGCCGCCGGCATGGCTGGTGCCGTCGTGCACGGACACTGGGCAGTTGTACCGATGCCCGCATTGGTGGCTGGCTTGGTCGTCGTGGTGGGCGGCTTGGTCGTCGTGGTGGGCGGCGCAACGACATGAGCGACGGCGCGTGGGGCCCCGGTAGTCGTTGTGGGCGCTATCTCACGAGCTATCCGTTGCGTCACACCTGTGGTGGTCGTGAGCGGAGGATCAGTGGTCGATGAGGGAGCCGCAGTAGTGCTCGTTGTCGGAGCCGGAGCGGCGACCGCAACCGATGACGGTCGACCAGTAATTCGTCCATGCGCCACCCGGCGGACGTGGGTCGCCGTGTCCGCCACGACGCTCGTGGTGACAGCGAACACGCCAAATACAGCAAGAATGGCCGAGAGATGCCTCCGTGCGGTTCTTTTTCTTTGGTGGCGTCTCTTTTGGTGGCGTCTCCTTTGGTGGCGCGGCATATCAGCGAATCCTCCATTCGACCCCGTGCGGGTCCTCATTGGAGGGCGCAGCTACATGCTGATTATCAAAACGACGAAGTTGAATGAGAAGGTTCCCTGGCATTGAGTTTTTCCGTTGCATAATCTGTATTCACAGAAATGCCGGAGCACTTGAGGATGGAACTTAGCGTGGCATTCCGTCTCGGTCCAATGTGACGGCACTCGTAACCGTCGACCTGGTAATTCGGCCTGAATTGTCCCGTGTCGTAATCAAGACCGCGAGGCCCAAATTCGCGAAAAATGCTCCAACGTCAGGTCCGTACGCCGTCGATTGGACAGAGATAGGGCGATTTGGATAGCTTCCAACGTAACAGCATTCCGGCCCTGTGGACCCGGCCGTGAGATCCGAACCACGAACAGCGCGCGGTCGGTGAAACCAGAAGGCGGGTCCGGTCGTCGGACTCTCTCCAACCTCATCCATCGCGAATTCGCGCCGAAAACGGCAGGGCGGTCAAACCCCAAGGGGTCGAGACCCATGACAACGGGCAGGTGTCCGAACGTCGCTACCTATCGGACAACTCGATGGCCCAGTTTCGCCGCAACGAGGACACAGCCATCGCTGAGGCTGACGACGACGCCCCTGAATGCAGGCCCCTGGCCAGCCGATGTCGTTAGTCCTTCGCGGCGCTATTGTCCTCCCCGAGCTCGATGTCGAAGCTCGGACGATGGTGCCGCGACCGAGTCCGCGCCGAGTTCGCCGACGAGGTCCGCCTCGAGGTAAGCGCCGGGACAGGTCCGCCTCCATCCACGAATACCTAACCCGTCGGAGGGGCGCGCCCGACGAGTGGACGAAGACGTCCATCGCCCTGATCCGCTACGAAGGGGTCGGGTCGGGAACTGGACTCTGTTTCGGCGACCGACAGCGTCTTTCGGGGACTGATCCCTCAACGTGAAAGGCGCACTGGTGCACCCACCCTCACGTCGGAGCGAGGATCGCTCCTCCATCGCTCGGCGGAACGTCCTCTGCCATAACCCGCTCCGAGGAACTCAAGACCGGGGAACATTTGTGGGTCTTCCGGTTTCAGTGGGGAGCGGTCGATGACATCCCTGGGGGCTTGATCGGCCTCGGCCAGGTGACGCCGCCGGCATGGAGGAGTACGCGCAGCCTGTAGTGGGTTCGTGAAACCCCTGCCCGCCCTCTTCACCTGCTTGGCGCAGAAGTTCGATCCCTCGGTCGGTCCGTTCGACGCCCCGGTGCGGTGACGGTTCAAGATCTCGCCCCTCCAGCGCGAGAGGGTGTGGCCCAGGGTGCGGATCTCGGCCACCTCGTCAGCCCGACACGACCGCATGGCGTTGTCGAGCAGTACTCCCGCTTCATTCGGATCATCGACGAGATAGACGCTGCGCACTGATTCCTTGGCCAACCACGCACCGAGCACCTCGTCGTGGGGGGTCGCCGAAGCGCAGCCCGGCCAGCATCTTGTCCCGGCCCCGCTCGTCGAGGCGCTCGTCGCCTCGGAGTAACAGTTTGCGGATGCGAAAGAGCGGGTCGACCTTGCGCCCTCGGTGCCCCAGGGTCTCGTTTTGGATGCGCCGCCGCACCTGGTCGAGGGTGCGGTTGGCCACCCGGGTCACATGGAAGGGATCGGCCACGCGCCGGGCATGGGAGAGATGCGCGTGCAGTCCACTGCGATAGGTGTCGGTCAGGTCGAGCGCCACGACCCGGACACCCTTGAGCCAGTGCTCGGAGTGCCCGGCACACCATCGGCGCAGCTTGGCGGCGCTTTTACCCTCGAAGAGGTCGGTCACGATGCGTCGGTCCAGATCGACCAGGGAGGTGGCGTAGATGGTCGAATGCTCGGGGGTGGCCGAAAAGACAGGAATGAATCGCCCTGGGTTTCCTGGAGGCTCCAAACCTTGGGAAAGTTGGAGCCATGGAAGCCAAGAACGTCCTCGAGGCGGTACCCGCCTGAAATGAAGGAGCGGGCCGTGCGGATGGTCGAACAGACCATCGCCGAGTCCGGGGAGCGTTGGGGCGTCGTGTCCCGGATAGCCCGCCAGCTGGGCATCGGTGAGCAGACGCTGCGCAACTGGGTCGAACAGGCCGAGATCGACCTGGGGAATCGTCCGGGGGTCAGCACCGACGACAAGGCCCGTATCGCTGAGCTGGAGAAAGAGGTCCGCGAGCTCCGCCGGGCCAATGCGATCTTGAAATCAGCCTCGGCTTTTTTCGCGGCGAAGCTCGACCGCCCCAAGCCGTAGTGCGCTACATCGACGCGCACCGTGAGGAGTTCGGAGTCGAGCCGATCTGCAGGGTCCTGCAGTTCGCCCCGTCCACCTACTACGCCGCAAAATCCCGGCCCCCATGTCCACGGGCCCTCTCCGACAGCCTCCTGGGCGAACACATCAGGCGGGTCCACGAGCAGAACTACGCCGTCTGCGGGGTACGCAAGGTCTGGCGCCAGCTCCGCCGTGAAGGCGAGACGGCCGGTCGGGACCAGGTCGGGCGCGTCATGAGGGACGTTGGCATCTGTGGCGTCCGGCGGGGCAAGACCAAGCGCACCACTGTGTCGGCCGATGTCGCGTTGCGCCCGGCCGACCTGGTCGATCGGCACTTCTTCGCCCACGCCCCCAACCGCCTGTGGCTCGCCGACATCGCCTACGTATGGACCTGGTCAGGCTTTTGCTACACCAGCTTCATCACCGACGCCTTCTCCCGGCGCATCGTGGGCTGGCCGGTGTCCAAGTCCTTGCGGACCGACCTGGCCCTCAATGCCTTGGAGATGGCGATCTACGCCCGGCGCAACGAGGACCTCTCCCACCTCGTCCATCATTCCGACCGCCGCGTGCAATATCTCGCCATCCGCTACACCGAGCGGCTGGCCGAAGAGCACGCCGTCGCTTCGGTCGGATCCAAGGTGACAGCTTCGACAATGCCCTCGCCGAGACGGTCAACGGGCCCTACAAGACCGAACTGATCCACCGACAAGGACCCTGGAGGACCTTCGAACAGCTCGAGTTGGCCACCGCCGCCTGGGTCAGTTGGTGGAACGAACGGCGGCTCCACGAGGCATGCACCTACGTGCCGCCAGCAGAGTTCGAAGAGAACTACTACCGTCGCTTGGGCAAGGCCAGCTCGGCTGCGTAAAACCTAACCGCCGAGCCTCCATCAAACCCAGGGCGATTCAGGATAACAAGTCCCCAGTCATTCCGGAAGAGCCACATTTGTAAGGCATTGCGAGTGGGGATCATCTCCCGTGGTCGACCAATGTGTAAAGCTTAGAGTTGGCTCGATTACCCTTTATCCTAGAGCATCGAGACCCAGAATCCATCAACAATCGGGAATGGAATCCTCAGACAGAAATTGGCACCCCCAAGAGATAGCCACTCCGAGGAAGATCTGTCGGTGACCGAGCCGTATACCGCAATGGCGGGTGCGGGGGGCAAAGATCGGGTGGGGCGAGAACGCATCGCCCGATCTTTCGTATGGACCCCTGCGCGGGTGACCGGCCAAGTCAGACGGTGCTTTGAGTCCACATCCCACTCGGGACGCTCGCTGGCGCATCCCCCTGGGTTCCTCCCCCTTGGGCCAAGGTTCCCTCTGGCGACTATGCCGGATGGTGTGTTCAGGTTCAGAGTCCGCAGTCCCCGATGATGAGCAGCGCAAAGCATATCGACCCAACTCCACGCTCAAAGCCGCGACACGCTCTACACTCAAAGAGGCGCGTGTGGGCTGGGAATCTTATCCAAAACGCTGTGGCATTGATGGTGTCCTCCGGGGGAAGTGCCGTGCTCGGCGTAGTCTTCTGGGCCACAGCTGCTCGCCTGACGACGGCCGAGAACGTCGGCCGAGCGTCTGCCGAGATCGCCGCCATGGTGCTCCTAGCAAACCTGTCACAGCTCAGTTTCACCACGATCTTCGATCGCTTCCTCCCCGTTGCGGGGGACCGCACATTCAAATTTGTGACGCGCGCGTACGCGATGTGTGCCGTCGTTGCAGTCGTAGTCGGCATCGTGTACGTGATTGCAGGCTTCGGACACAGATACATTCCGGCCCCATTCGGTTGGAAGGTGCTGTTTGTCGCATCAGTCATCCTGTGGACCATCTTCGTGCTCCAAGACAGCGTGCTAACCGGCCTGCGGGCAACGCGGTGGGTACCGGTCGAGAACATCACCTTTTCAGCCGCCAAGATCGCCCTTCTGCCTGTCTTCCTCGCGCTAACCGCGAGCTGTGGCGTCTTCCTGGCGTGGACGGTGCCCGTCATAGTGGCAATCGGCGCGGTGAACTGGTACCTGTTCCGCAAGCGCATCCCGACCCATCAAGCTTCAAACTCTTCGAGCGAAAACTTCCCTTCAGGTCGCGAGCTCGTGTCCCTTGCAGCCGGTCAATACGCAACCGGGCTTGTATCCACGTTCTCCGCGAACATCGTTGCCCTGATCGTGATCAGTCGACTTGGGGCAGCAGAGGAGGCCTACTACTACCTGCCGGCGCTGATCTCCAGTGGTGGTGTGGGCGTACTTCTCTATAATCTCGTTACGTCGTTTCTGGTGGAGGCATCCACGGATCCGAAGGAGCTGCGTGAGCACGCTAGGGTCACGATACGAGCGGCCATTGTCGTCCTCGTACCGAGTGTGACCATCGGCGTCGCATTCGCTCCGCTGATCTTGCGGATATTCGGACCCGAATACGCGATACACGGCACCACACTGCTTCGTATGCTGCTGCTGTCACTTCCGGGCTACGCGGTGTCAGCCTTCTACTATTCGTTGGCATGGCTGGACAGACGTGTCTGGTGGTTGGCAACGCGTGAGCTTCTCAGTGCGGGGGTTTACTTTGTCATCCTGCTCGCGTGCATCGACCACTTCGGCATCTTGGCGATAGGCATAGCCTCCCTGGCGCTGTCGTTGCTCCTCACCGTTCTCTTCCTGCCGATCTCGATCAGGCGCTACCGCATGATGACCCGCTCGATTGATCCGCAGCGCGACGCCGCCGCAAGCACATGAGCGCAAGGCATCGACGTATGTGCGGAGTCACCTATCTGCGCCTCCGCACGTCATGTCACGGGCCCGAATCCAACGTACCGGGCACCGGCAGGGGAACATAGAAGCGCGGCGTCCAGCCGCTTCCGCTGGCGGCATCTTGCAGCTGTCGTGTCACTTCATCGACGATGTCCCACGTAAAGACAACCACTTCCTGCGGCCTCCGCCGGAGCAGTTCCTCAGGCGACAAGATTTCGATTCGGGTGCCGGGTAGCCGTCGACCGTGCTTTTCCGGCGAGAGGTCGACGGTATAGGGCAACAGGGACTCGTCGATCCCGGCCAAGGCTACGAGGACTGGGGCCTTAGATGGTGCACCGTACCCGGCGATCGACACTCCCTCGTCGCGAGCACGCTCCAAGTGATCGCGAACGGTCGCCGCAACTGCCACGCCCCGACGACCGAACTCCTCCAGGCCGCGTCCGTCTTGGAGGCCACTCGCCCGCTCCGCAGCAAGAACCTGATCAACGCTGGGATCGACCGTGCAGCCGTCCTGAATCCGCCCGGCGGTGACTCGCAGACTGCCGCCGAACACCGGAACCTGTACCGCCCTCGTGACGATCAAACCGTGCAGACCAAGAAGTCGCTGCACGCTCAGCAGCGACAGGTAGACCCAGTGACCGTGGCGAATGGTGTCGACCTGTGACTCCTCTACCAGGGGCAGGAGATGGTGGAACTCAAGTACGAGGCGGCCGCCCGCCGCCAGCCGGGCGGCATGCGCCGCCAGCGGAGCTTGCAGGTCCGATTCGTGCGCCAACGAATGGACGTCGACGACCAAGTCCGCCGTCTGGTCCGGAGCTCGGGGCGCCAAACCCGCCTCGACGAACCCGCCCAACCACGAACCGCCGTGATGACTGTCCAATTCGATGATCGTATCCCCGGGGGCGAGATTCTCCGTCTGCACCACGTCGATCGCCGACTGCTTGGCGTGAAGTTGCGACGTCTTCGACTCAAGGGCACGAGGTGGCTCCGGCGTCGGATGAACGTCTGGGCCTAGCTGGACCAGAAGACAGTCATCACAGAAGAAGACCCGTAGGGGCCAGCGCGGATCTTCCTGTGGGTCATCGATCAGCGGAAACCAGTCCGATGCGGGGACCACGCCCAGATTGACCACCTCCCTTGTCCTCTCGGACGTACACCCGCGACAGATCAACCCAACCCATGCATCACGCTCCGTCGTCATGCATGTAGTATTACTCGTTCGTCGGCCACTTGAGGCGTGATATCCGAACAACCGAAGGTCGGCGCAGGCGTGGCCTGGAGGGCGATGGACGTTCACGAAACCGAACTGCATGGCGTGCTGCTCTTCACCCCGGAGCCGCACGTGGACGAGAGGGGGATGTTCTCCCGCACGTTCGAAGCCGATGTCGTCCGCGCCGCCGGGATCGATCCATGCTCTTTTGTGCAGGACAGCCTCTCACGATCGGCCAAGGGCGTCGTCCGAGGACTGCATCTACGCTCGGGGCAGGGCGAGGCAAAGATCGTCCGGTGTTCGGCAGGCGCCATCTTCGACGTGGTTGTGGACCTCCGGCCGCAATCCCCAACCTACCGGCGATGGACGTCGTTTCATTTGACGGGAGAGTCACAGTCGTCCGTCTACATCCCGGCGGGTTGCGCTCACGGTTTTCAGGCCTTGACCGATCCCGCAGATATCACGTACCGAATCGACCGGGTCCACGATCCCGCCGAGGACGTCGCCATCGCGTGGGATGATCCTGAGCTCGCGATCCCCTGGCCACTCCCGAAGACGGCGATGTCCGAGCGAGACCTTGCCGCGCCTCCCCTAGCCGAGCTGGGCTCAATGCCTCGCGTTTCATGAGAACGGAGCTTGAGGCCGCTGGCATCGAACCGTGGCAACTGGCTGTGGGAGTTTAGACGTCCAATGAACGTCAGCGTCGTTATCCCCGTCTACAACGCCGAGATATGGATTGCGGAGACACTCGAGAGCGTCGCAGAACAAGGCGACAACATCGAAGTAATCGTGGTGGACGACCATTCACCTGACCGTTCCGCCGACATCGCTCGCGAATTTCTGGACCGCAGTTCGCTCCTCGGGAAGGTGATCACCACAGATCAGAACCAGGGGCCCGGTCATGCTCGCGATCTCGGCTGGAAATGTGCCACGTCGGAGTGGATCCAATTCCTAGATGCAGACGACCTCCTCGCGCCCGAGAAGTTCGACGTTCAGTGTGCCCGCGCCGAGTCTGCTCCCGAGGACGTCGGCGTTCTCTATTCGCCGTGGCAGCACATCGGGCTCCTTAACGGCCAATGGAGACCTTCTGGACCTGTTGTTCGATCAGACGTCGACCAGGACACGGTGTCGAGCATCCTGAAGGATCGGCAGTTCGGATATGTCGGACCCGCGCTAGTGCGACGTCGAGCATTGGAGGCTGTAAGCGGGTTCTCCCTGGGAATGATACTCGGTGAAGACCTGGATCTGATGCTTCGCATCGCCATGTCCGGATATAGGTTCGAGCTGGTGGCATCCGTGCGTCCCCTGTTCTTCTACCGTGACGCCCCTGAATCCCTGTGGCATCGTTCCGCTGCGAAACCCGAAGCTGTAATGCAGCTACTGCGATCAGTCAGGGAGGCCGAAACGTTCCTAGACGGTGAGGGCAACGAACCAATCGCGACGTCGACGAAACTCGCGATCGCCACACGATATACGGAACTGTTGGATGTTCTCCGGAGTGGTGACCGTAACGACTTCGAGCGAGTGCTGAAATGGATTTCTGACCTTCAACTGAGGTCGGCACCGCCCGGATCGGCCCTACCAACGCACGTCGTGGCGATGATCGCTGGCCTGGGCAATGCCACACGGATTAAGTGCGCCGTTCGCCATACACTTCGATCTCTACGGGCCGAGCGCGCCGGAACATAGATGCGCCAGCGAATTCGGTTCGCTAACACGATCGCACTACTGGAGCGTCAACAGGATAGCTGGCGATGGAATTCAAGCGGACAGGTAGTCTCGGATGCCTCGGACGGCACCGCGAGCGAGTCCGGGAATCGCACGAAACCGACCCACGGTGTGCGCCATCTTTAGGTCCACGAGGGGAAACGGCTGTCCCGAGACGCGTGAGCTCTCCGGCCAAAGAACCCTTTGTGACCCGCGTTCGAATGCCTCCTCGGTCGCTGCCCGAACCAGCGCATCGGTGCTTAGAGGGAGCCCACCGACATGTCGCCACACGACCGACGTCCTTGACCCGTGCACCATGAGCAGTCCACTGGTCGGCCCGTCGTGACGGTCCGCTATATGCAGAGTCATCCGACCGGCACGTGCCGACGCGTCGACCGCAGACGCGAAAAACGCCGCCATCTTGGATCCCGGCGCGCCTCCCCCCCACCGGTCAGCCTCCGTCGGTCCGGTGATAAGCGCCAGACACTCGGCTGGATCGGTCACCTTGCGGACCGGGCCGATTCTGTCTGTGGAGACCGGTTCCGGGCTCTCGACCGGGACACTGACGAAGCCGAACGTAGTTTGTTCGGTGAGAACTAGCGGACATGACGTGGCGGCCTGGTATGAATGGGCGAGCTTTAGAGGAATGGAGGAGAAGTCGATCTCCCGACCCGATGAGAGAATTCGCTCCAAAAGGATCTCGCACACATCGTCGCGATCCTCGGCGACGAGCAGCTGGTGGTACGTACCAACCTCGTCGCCGACGAAGCGGAGCATATGGCGCCCCACATCTCCCACTCGGTCATGAATGAGCGCAAGTCCGACCAGGAGGCCGGAATCTTCCACCGCGACTGACGCCAGCCGCCCCCATCCGAGTTCCCACCACCACGGTAGGCAAAAAGAAGGCCATGCGAACGGCGAAGCGTCGCAGCTCGCCGCGAGCTCGCTCCAGCCCTGCAAGCCCCCTAGCTCCTCCCAGATTGAGAGTTCCGTGATCTTCATTGTCCCCGCGTCCGACCTAAGCTCGCGGCTATCCGTTCGCTCACTACCTGGTGCCCGTCGATCACGACGTCCAATCCTAGGCCCGTCCATTCCATCTTGATCCACTTCGCCAGGACGCCGTAGCAGCGCACCCTCGCCATCGGGTCGAGCGGAGCCAGGGCGATGCTCCGGCGAAGCGAAGCTAAGGTGTGCCACAGCGGAAACCGGCTCGATCCTCCGAACCATTTGGCCCACACCTGGCGCGTACGCCCTCGGTGGATCACCGCAGAAGCTCTCCCCGGGTGCCCGCGGTTCAAGAAGAGATGCTCGGGCACCTCACCGAACGGACCCAAGAACGCGAGCTCGGCGAGCTTTATCGCATCGGAGTTGTAGACCGGCTGGAAGGGACGAACACGGTCGAGAGCCGATCGGCGGATCACGGCGAACGCGATTGAGAAGTCATGTGGGCGCACCAGGACCTGTTCGAAGCGGGCCCATGGTCGATCGTCGTCGAAGTGCAACTGCCGGAAAGAGCGCATCAATTCCTCGCCGCGCTCATTGATGTAACCAACCCGACTGTGGCAGGCCACAAGCTCAGACCGCTCGTCGAGCTCGGCTACGCACCGCTCGAGGTACGTCGGTTCGTAGACATCGTCGTCGGCGCACCACTTGAACAATTCCGTATCGGGAGACGCTCGCACCACGTAGTTGTGATTCCAAGTAGGACCGCGATTCTCGTCGTGACGCACATAGCGGACACGGGAATCCGCCGCTGCGTACGACCGGCAGATCTCCTCTGTCTGGTCAGTCGACCCATTGTCTGAAATGTCGAGGACAAGATCGTCCATGGTTTGGGACAGCAACGAATCGATGGCGGCCGCCAGATGCCCTTGCCCGTTGTAAACCACCAACCCAATCGCCACCCGGGGCGGGGTCATACCAGCCTCACTTTCATCATGGCTGCCAAATCTAACTCATTTTAAGCCCACTCCCTGCAAGGATTTGTTCATCACTCTGCTCCTTTATGCCCTCCCGGACCCAACTGGTGGCGCTACGCCAGGGGAGTAAACCGCCGAGGATTGCCCACAGGGAAGACACGCGGTGGGATACAGTCTTACCTGTGTTGTGGACGCTCTACGTGCGCCAACTTCCCAGTCAGGGAGCCCGCGTGCACACTGACCTCGCCCGGCCCCCGTTTGGGCGACACGCTTCCGTTCGTTGACACCTCCCGTCTCCGGTTCAGGTCAATCCCAGGATCTCTACGACATCGTGGTCGTCGGTGCCGGTATCTTGGGGCTGGCCACCGCTCGTGAGATTCTGTCCAGGCATCCGCAGGTCCGCCTGCTCGTGGTGGACAAGGAGACAGTCATCGCCGCTCACCAGACCGGTCACAACAGTGGGGTTCTCCATGCCGGGATCTACTACCAGCCCGGATCATTGAAGGCGCGTCTCTGCCGGACGGGCAAGGCGGCCCTCGAACGCTATGCGGAAGAAAAGGGAATTACCGTCGGCCACTGCGGCAAGCTGGTTATTGCCGCGGACTCGACGGAACTTCCCGCCCTCGAAGAGATCCGGCGACGGGGTGATGCGAACGGTGTCCCCGGACTGGAGATGCTCGGTCCTGCCGGGCTACGCGATATCGAGCGGCACGCGGTCGGTAGCGGCGCCCTGTGGTCACCCTCCACATCAATTATCGATTACCGATCAGTGGCCGCGGCAATGGCAGAGGACATACGGGGCGCCGAAGGCGAGATCAAACTGGGGGCTGAGGTCACCAGTATTACCCGAAAGGGAGAGCACCTGGCGCTAACCGTGGGCCACGACACCGTGGCTGCTCGCCATCTCATTGCGTGCGCCGGCCTGCACGCCGACCGGCTGGCGAGAATGACCGGCGCGGAAACGGAGGAGCAGATCGTCCCGTTCCGTGGGGACTACTACACCCTCACTGCTTCGGCCGCTCAAATGATTCACGGACTCATCTACCCGGTCCCTGATCCCCGGTTTCCCTTCCTCGGAATTCACCTCACACGGACCTCCGATGGCCGCGTGCTGGCGGGTCCAAACGCCGTTCTTGCCTTGCGTCGCGAAGGCTATCGCCGCCGCGATTTTCGATCCGGGGACATATGGTCGGTGGTCACCGCTAAGGGATTCCGCCGGCTGGCTAGGCGTCACTGGCGCATGGGCATGGTCGAGATGTGGCGAGACTGGAACAAACGTGCCTTCCTACGTGCAGTGCAACGGTACGTCCCCGCGGTCGAAAGTAGCGATCTTCTGTGGGGTCCCTCGGGTGTGCGCGCCCAGGCGGTCGATCCCGATGGCTCGCTCGTCGACGACTTTCGTCTGGGTACGGATGGTGCGTTCTTGCAGGTCCGGAACGCGCCGTCGCCCGCTGCCACTGCGAGCATGGCCATTGCAGGTCACCTCACCGACCAGGCGGAGCTGCTCTTCGCGGACCTGGTGTGATGGGTTGGCGCCGGGCGCAGCACCTAGCAGACGTGTTCTGGGTAGTACTGCAGGCCGCTCGCCCAGCACGCTAGTGGGCCTTATGCAAAGGTCCATTTGGGTTATACGCAAAAGATCCCTTGATATAGCAATCTTTAGATGGTCTTTATTTTTACAATCGCGTTCAGCATTCACATTATAAGGATCGGGAGTGCAATGGCGAATACCCCACGCAAGGTGCGTCGTATTTGGTTGCCCATCGGTTGCCAGCCGGTTGTATCTTGCGAAAGACGGCTTAGGCGCCTCCCCTTTGACTCATGCAGAGTATGATTGCCGGATGCCAAAGCGAGTTCTCGTAACCGGCGACCGGGGCTATATCGGAGCGGTCTTGATGCCGTTTCTCCGTGACCATGGCCACGAGACGGTCGGGTTGGACGCTGGGTGGTACGAAGGGTGTGACTTCGGCTCGATGCCTGAGTCAGGGTGGGCTCCTCGAGACATCCGTGATGTGACTCCTGCGGAGCTCGTGGGGTTTGACGCTGTCGTGCACCTGGCTGCGATCTCCAACGACCCGATCGGCCATCTCAACCCCGGAGCGACCTATTCGGTCAACGCCGATGGCGCGATCCATGTTGCCGCGATGGCCAAGCAGGCTGGAGTCCCCCGCTTCTTGTTCTCCTCGTCGTGCTCGCTCTACGGAGCAGCCGGGGATGCCCCCGTGTCGGAGGACGGAGCGTTCAATCCGGTCACCCCCTACGGCGAGAGCAAGGTGTTGGCGGAACGGGGAATCAGCAAACTGGCTGATGAGAATTTCAGCCCCGTCTATTTGCGCAACGCTACGGCATACGGTTCCTCGCCACGACTTCGGGCAGATATCGTCGTGAACAATCTCACCGGTCTCGCGTTCACTCGGGGCGAGGTTCGGCTGGAATCAGATGGGTCGCCATGGCGGCCGCTGGTGCACATTGAGGATATCTCCCGCGCCTTCCTGGCAGTACTTGAAGCACCGCTCGAAGTCATCCATGGCCAGGCCTTCAATGTTGGGCGCGACGAGGACGTCGTTCAGATTCGAGAGATTGCCCTCCAGGTGTCGAAGGCATTGGACTGCCCCATCACCTTTGCGGAGAGTGCCGGTCCGGACAAACGAGACTACCGAGTCGATTTCACCAAGATTGGCCGGATGCTTCCGGCGTTCCAGCCAAAGTGGACGGTCCCCCAAGGCATTGAAGAGCTCGTCGCAGATATGTCTCGCTTTGGCCTCACCGCTGAGGACTTTGAGGGTCCCCGCTTTGTAAGATTGGCTCGCATCAGGGACCTACTTGCTGATGGCCGACTCGACGGCGAGCTACGCATGACGACAGACCAAAGTCTGATCCGATGACAGGCCCCAACTGCCGACTCTGCGGGTCGCTCCTCACCAAGACCTTCGTCGATTTGGGCATGTCACCGCCTTGCGAGAGCTTTCTTACCGCGGAGCAGCTCGACACGATGGAGCCGTTTTACCCTCTTCATGTGCGAGTCTGTTCGTCCTGTCTGCTCGTGCAACTCCCCGCATACATCGATGCAGCAGACATCTTCAGTGACTACGCCTACTTTTCCTCCTATAGCGACTCCTGGGTGGAGCATGCCCGCCTCTTTGTCGAAGCAGCATCAGAGCGGCTTGAGCTCGACAGCAGTTCGTTCATAGTCGAGGTAGCCAGCAACGACGGTTACCTCCTGCAGCATGCGGTGGCTCGGGGCATCCGTTCACTTGGGATCGAGCCAGCGGCCAACGTGGCAGCCGCTGCGATCGCCCGCGGTGTTCCTTCCGAGGTGCTCTTCTTGGGTGCCGAGTCGGGTGAACGGATCGCAAAGGAGCATGGAAAGGCCGATTTGGTTGTCGCCAACAACGTCTTCGCTCACGTGCCCGACATTGTTGACTTCGCCCTGGGGCTGCGCGCGCTGGTCAGCGACACCGGTTTCGTGAGCATAGAGATCCCCCACCTCCTGCGTCTCGTCGAATCGCGAGAGTACGACACCATCTACCATGAGCACTTCTCCTATCTGTCGCTCCTCACGACCCAACGAGTGCTGGCCAAGGCCGGGCTAGTTGTGGTGGACGTCGACGAGCTACCTTCACACGGTGGATCACTACGAACCTGGTCGACTCCCGCGGAAAGTGCTGGCCCACCTTCCGACAGTGTGTCGAAGGTGCTCGCCGACGAAATGGCAGCGGGTCTGCATGACCTGAGAGGGCACGAAGGATTCGATTCAGCCGTAGCCGCGATCCGCAACGACTTCGTCGAATTTCTCATCGACTGTTCTCGCAAGGGCGCACACGTCGTTGGTTACGGTGCGCCCGGCAAGGGCAACACACTCCTCAACCACTGTGGCGTCCGCTCTGACCTGATTGAGTACACCGTGGACCGAAATCCGTTCAAGCACGGGAGGTTCCTGCCGGGGACTCACATCCCGATCCATCCGGTTGAGCGGCTAGCCGAAACAAAACCTGATTACATCGTGATCATGCCGTGGAACTTGCGGCGCGAGATTACGGCGCAACTTGCTTATGCTCGAGAATGGGGTGCCCGGCTGGTGGTCGCCTTACCGGAGCTGGACGTCTTCTAAGGAGGTGGAGCTCTAGTGAAGGTCGTATTGTTCTGTGGCGGACTCGGGCTACGGATGCGGGAAAGCGAGGGATCGCTCCCCAAACCAATGATGCCAATTGGCCACCGTCCAGTTCTGTGGCACGTCATGCGGTACTACGCTCATTTCGGTCACAACGAATTCATTCTGTGTCTTGGTCACGGCGCGAAGTCGGTGAAGGAGTATTTCCTCAACTACGAGGAGACTGCCTCAAATGATTTCGTGCTCTCCAAAGGCGGTAAGCACATCGAATTGCTCGATACGGACATCAGCGATTGGCGAATCACGTTCGTCGACACGGGAATTGAGACCCCGATCGGAGAGCGTCTTCGGCGAGTGCGCCACTACCTCGATGATGACCAGATGTTTCTCGCGAACTATGGTGACGTGCTCACCGACGCGCCCCTCGATGACATGGTGAAGCAGGTTCGCGACAGCAACGACGTGGCGTCAATGCTGGCGATCAAGCCAAGGGAAAGCTTCCATGTGGTGACCCTGACCGGCGATTCTCGGGTGGGAGGATTCGTCCCGGTAGCCGATATGGACATTCGGATAAATGGGGGGTACTTCGTGCTGCGCTCGGAGATCTTCGACTACCTTCACGAGGGCGAGGATCTCGTGGCGAACGCCTGCGCCGCAGCGGCCGCCGAGGGAAGGGTACAAGCCTACGTCTACGATGGCTTTTGGGCGCCAATGGATACCCTAAAGGAACGCTCCGTTTTGGAGCGGATGTACCACAGCAACACGTGCCCTTGGATGCTTTGGCGGGATCGGCCCTACACAAATGGGTCAATTCCGACCTTAGAGGTGCCATCGCTTGAAGTCTCGCCTTGACGCAACTTTGCGAATATGGCCTAGGTAGGAAGGGAATTATGGTGATGGCGGCAATCACCACTCGCGCGCAACGCCAACCCTCATGATGGGCGTCAGCCTTCCGGGCGGACCACTAGCCGTCGTGTGTCTCGGTGCACATCCGGATGACATTGAGATCGGGTGCGGGGGTACGCTCTTGACGTTGGCGTCGTCGCGCCGACTCACCGTCGACTACCTGCTGATGACGGGCGCTGAAGACCGACACGAAGAAGCCCGTACCGCTGCCGGCCACTTCTTGGCGGGAGCAGACATCACCTACCATCTGCACGATCTACCAGATGGACGACTTCCGGGGAGATGGGAAGAGGTCAAACTCCGGTTGGAGGATGTCGCGCGGAACAGTCATGCAGACCTTGTACTTGCGCCTCGGGTCGACGACGCGCATCAGGACCACCGTCTCATTGCCCAAATGGTCCCGACTGTCTGGCGCGACGCGCTGATTCTCCATTACGAGATCCCAAAGTGGGACGGTGACCTAGGGCGTGTGACGCACTACGTTGCTCTCGACGAAACAATTGCGAACCAAAAGATCGACCTCCTGAACCGCTGCTTTCCCTCGCAGGTCGATCGCGGATGGTGGGATGACGAGACCTTTCGCGCCATCCTCCGGCTCCGTGGGATCGAATGCCGCAATCGATATGCCGAGGGCTTCGTGGTGAACAAGGAAGTTCTCCACGTCCATGGGGGCCCTGAGCCGGAACAGGGTTAGTGCCGCCCAACGGCCCCGCAACCCCCGTCATCATAGGGGATCCACGGTTGACAATGTGGAAATCTCCACCAACGGCGTTCCGAGATTGGCATGACTGGAGGTCGTCCACATCGTAGGATCAGCACTATGGATCCTCGCCGATTGCCATCGAGCGCGTCGCCACGGATCCTCCTTCTCAGGGGCGTCACAGGCGACGGCCATGAACGAGGCAGCGGTCTTGCGATAGTGCGGCCTGACCGCCGAGCACTGCATCTCTGCCCGACGGCGATGTGACTCAGGAATCGGTTCAACAGCCACGGCCCACCAGGATCGTCGGCTATCCACGCGGTAGGCACTCGAGGCGCGAGCGAGTAGATGCCGAGATCGACCCTTCTCGGTTCTGTGACCTGGAGCCAAGTGGTGTCCCGCCACAGGTACGGTCTCTTGCTGGACGAGAGGTGGGACATAACGCGCAATGAAGGGTCCGAAGGATACGCAGGGCGACTCCATGTCATCCGCTCTCCTGCGCCGGTTGGAGAAACCACTGGCGGAGGTGAGAGACGCCCTAGAGGGTCCACTCATACGCAATGCGGCATCCCTCTACGGCAGTACGATAATTACAAGCTTCCTCGGGTTTTTCTACTGGTTCATCGCCGCCAGAATGGCGACGGCGCAAGCCGTCGGTATCGCATCAGCCGTCCAGTCAGCTGCTCAGGTCATCTCCATATTTTGTGTGCTCGGACTCAGCACCTTCGTAATTAGCGAACTCGCGATTGACAAGACGCAGGCACGCTCGTTGATGCTCACGGCGACCGTCATAGTGGGTCTTTTGGCTGCTTTGATTTCTGCTGGAGTTGGCGTCATATTCCAATTCTTCTCGACCTCCATCAGTGATGGAGTCGCCGGATCAACCGGCGTCATTGTGTTTGTGATACTCGCCGTGTTCAGCACTGTGCTGCTCGTACTGGACGATGCCTGTATCGGTCTTTTACGGGGAGACCTGCAGCTGAGGCGAAACGCCGTCTTTGCGGTTGGCAAATTGGTCCTGCTCCCACTCTTGGTCACTGTATGGGCAGCGCAATCAGGCATCGAGCTCGTAGTTGCCTGGACAGCAGGCCTGATCATTTCAATGCTGGTTCTGGTTCTCGAACTTGGAAGGTTGACCGAGGGCCAATCCTCGCGCCTGGACTTCCAGAACCTCTTTCTTAAACGACACCTTATGTTTCGGCATCACTGGCTCAACATCTCGATTCAGTCACCCCGACTGATATTTCCCGTGGTCGTGGCGCTCATTGTCGGACCGACAGCCAATGCTGCCTTCACCGCGGCAATCTTGGTGGTTGGGGTTGTCCAGATGATTCCCAACTTGCTTTCAACGGTGCTATTCGCCTTAGCCCCTGGTGACGAGGAATCCCTACGCCGAGAGGTCCACAGAACAATGCGGATCTCTTTGGTCCTATCAATTGTGGTGGCTCCGTGTTTCTTCATCTTCTCAGGCCTCATCTTGAGTCTGTTCGGTCCCAACTACTTGGTGGCCAGCACCGCCATGGGAATCCTCGGATTGAGTACGTACCCGTACGCCATCAAGTCCCACTACGTGGCCATCGCCCGGGTTCAGGGAAAAATGCAACAAGCAGTCCTCCGAACGATGACTGGCGCGTGCTTCGAAGTGGGGCTTGCGGCTGCCGGTGGGGCGCTGCACGGTCTGACGGGCGTGGCGATCGGCATCACCCTCGCCCTCTCGCTCGAGGCCTTGGTCTACGCACCCGTGGTGTTCGGAGTGCTTCGGACCGCTTCGGATCGCTCGGGAATCGGAGAAGGAGACCCCGGATATTAAGGATGACGGGGTGGGCGGGGTGGGCGGGGTGGGCGGGGTGGGGCAAGCGAGCGCAAGCAGAATCGGTGACCCACGACAGAGGGACGAAATAGGGAGATCCTCTGCCCCTTTGGGGTCTCGCGGCGATCTCCCACGGCAACCGGGGATACAGGCACCTGCCCGAGGCGGGGTGGGCGAAGCCCAAGCAGCTCCATTGAAACCGGAGGATCCCAAAAAACGCCCGCATGACCTCGTTGGACTAGCGCAGCTCCTTGATCTCGCCGCAACTCGGCTAGCACAGATTGCTCGGCTGGGTCAGCCCCCGCAGGTGGGTCAAAAGGCGCTCAGATGCATACGAAGGCGTCACAAAACGCAAAAAGAGGATCGAACCAATAATCCACAAGCGAAAGCAGCGACTTGGCGCGTTGACCGGCACCTTTTCGGGCAATAAACTAGTTAGACCGAGTGACCTTCGGCCCCGTAACAACGAGCGACCTTCGGCCCCGTAACAATAGGACTTTTGGCCCTTGACCTACTTCTTCAGGGAAAGGATAGTTGAGCTGTGGTGAACATTTTTCTTGTCCCTCAGCAAAGTTCATAATGGCACTGGTCGATCCCTCTCACCCTGAATCGGTGAAGGAGGGACACCGCTCGCCCATCGCTCTGTCAGAGCTTCCCCTTATCGCCAGTCGCTACCACGAGACGTACCTGAGGGCCAGGCCATGGCCTCACCTGGTTCTAGAAGACTTGATCGATCCTGGCGTGATTGCAGCCGCGGAGGCTCAAGAGCTCCAGCGGGCTCTCAATCTCGAACTTGTTACCGGGAATCGAATGGTAAAAGCCCAGTCGACAGAGGTTTCAGGGCAAGCGGCACAGGAGATCCTCGACTCTCTTCTCACGCCCGAGTTCGTCTCCTTTTTGGAGGGGGTAACCGGCATCGCAGGACTGATACCGGATCCCTCTCATGCCTGGGCGGGAATCCATGTGAGCCCGCCCGGCTCCTCTCAGGCTCTGCACCGCGATTTCCGCCTACATCCGACGAATGGCCTGTTTCACCGGGTAAACGTTCTCGTCTACCTGAATTCAGACTGGAAAGAGGAATATGGAGGCAAGCTTGAGCTGTGGAGTACCGGCAAGCACGCCTTCGTCCAGCAATTTCCACCGGTCGCGGGAAAGCTCGTGCTCTTCGAGACCACACCGTATGCATTCCATGGAGTGCCCGATCCAGTCCGATGTCCTCCCGGACGAGCCCGAATTTCGCTTGCCTCCTATTACTACACGGATTATCCGGCACCTTCGGACCGTAGAGAATGGATATTTTACTCGCCTAAGCGGCCGCAAGATCCTTGGTATATGAATCTACGACCTCCGAGGGACAGCCTATTTAACATCTGGTATTTGATACGGGACTACTTCCGTGGGAGGCCTCGTCAATAACCTCACCTCAAAATACCCACCTCGCGTTGAATTCGGAAAGCGAGGCAACGGGGTGTCCGCGACGGACTATTCCCTACTCAGACGCGGAAAGCCACTTGCGCGTGTAGATAAATAGCTTATTTGGCCAGCAATATTTCCACTGGCTGCGAGCAATAGCGCAACCACCAAGACGGTCAAGCGCGACACTCCATTGATGTCTCCGCGCATCAGATCGCGCACGCACTGCACCACACTCCTCTTGATCGCCCCAGTGACGAATTTCACATCTGCCTTCATGCTGGCAGCCGATTCCATGTCGCGAAATGCCTGGACCTTTCCTTTGTTGACGAAAAAGCAGCGACGCCAGAGGTAGTTCCACGTAACGCGCTCGGCGACGACATTGTGGTACACGACTGCCCGAGGTTCCATCAAAATTGCCTGGTGACCGTGCTGATGGGCGAGCCGAAGACACATATCCATATCGTCGTGGTTGTCAGAGTGGAAGCCACCGATGGCGTTGAGTGCATCTCGACGGGCTGACATTGAGGCTCCGATGAGTCGGTCAACAGAGCTCAATGACGAAGGCAGGCCGTCATAGTAACAACCGAATACCCAATCGAGCTGGGGCGGGAACCAAGCGGGCCGAAATGTCTCAAAGACTGGAATTGGTGCCCCACCAACGGCGACGACTTCGGCTTGCTGGTATGGAGCCATCAACAACGCCAACCAGTCCTGATGTGCAGATGCATCATCATCTAAAAATGCAACTATCTCTCCCGAGGCGTATTCCACTGCAGTATTGCGCGCGCTACCAAGTCGACCTGCGTACTTGTTCTCAAGGATCAAAATGGGTGTGGAAGAGCCAGCCGCAGAATCGTCCCAGTTCCGCTTACATCTCTCGGCCAGCTCCAAATTATGATCGACGCATACGATCAATTCAGCAACAGGATACGACTGCTCAAGCACCGAATCCACGGCACGGGTAAGCATGTCCCAACGCTTTTCCGTGTAAGCGCAAATGACCACTGACACAGTCAACGGATGTACCGTCATGGATCCAGACGTCCCGTCCAGTCTCCTCGTACCGCCCATCAGCATACCTTACGACAACGCCCGGTAAGGATGGCTATCAGAATTAGATTCGTCTTATCTCCCCTAGCCCGGCTCTGCCCGCAATCCCAGGCAAATACGAACTGGTTTCTCCCGACTGGACCTATATCCTCAGCCACTTTATTTAGCCAATGGACCGAGGACGAGTGGTTAGTTCCATTGATTGATGTAGATGTATGGTACCTCGACTACCGCCGTTGAGGAGGGGTCGATGGCTGCGTTACCGCCCGGAATCCAACCCGTAGCTTGAAGGGATACCCGCATCGCCTGAGCCGGATCAGCTCCGCTGCTAGCCGGGAATGTTGCCTTCGTGACGCCGTCGATTGAAACGGTCAATGCGGTTGGGGTCCACGTAACCAAGAAGGTATGGTACTTACCATCCATGAGATTCACGCCGGCGTCTTGGTTGCCATCGGTCATGTCAAAGTTCGGCGCGTTGTTGCTCAGAAGGCTGTTCACGCTTATATCGTCACCCAAGGCGGGCTGAGTTTCTGCGAAGTCGACCTCGTTGGTCCACGCTCCGGTTGTAGGCCACATCAGGAAGGCAATCTTGTAGTTCTGCGGGCCGGATTCTGAATCCAACCTGATCGCCATTCCCACCTGGCCATACTCGAAACCCTGCTCATTCATCGGTTGAGGTGCGGCTGTGACCGGGGTGCCGCTACTGTCGGTGTGCAGGTCGTAGTACATCGAACCATTAGCCACCGAGAGCACCTCGTTCGGTTCATAGGTCGCTTCGCTTCCGTCACCCGCTGGACCACCATTGTATTCACCGAACTCGCTACCGTAGACATTGTCAAAGTCCCCTGCAGGGGCCGGGGTATTGAAGTCCTCAGTGAAGATACGGCTATAGCCACTTGGGGCAGCCGCCGGCATGGCTGGTGCCGTCGTGCACGGACACTGGGCAGTTGTACCGATGCCCCCAGACGTGGTCGTCGTGGTGGGCGGCTTGGTCGTCGTGGTGGGCGGCTTGGTCGTCGTCGGAGGCCGCGGCGCTGTCGGCCGCGTTATTGAGCGAGCGACCTGCTGCGGCGCACCGGTGGTGGTCGTCGTGGGGGCAGGCGGCGGGGTTGGCGCCACGGCAGGAGCAGGTGTAAGTGTCGGAACGACGGCATTACCGTCCGCCTGGACCAAGGTGTAGCCAGCAACCGGCGGGTTGAGGAAGATGCCGATGACGCCGCCGGCGTCGCTGCCCAAGGTGCCGTAGAACTTCGCGTCCCCGTAGGTGAAGATGCCGCCATCACTGGCCACGAGCCAGTAGCCCGCCCCGTCGGTCGTGGGAGCCATGCCGACGATGGGCTGGACAAGTGGGACGGCACCGGTAGAGCCGTAGAATTTGGCATCGCCAAAGGTAAAGATCCCGCCATCACTGGCCACGAGCCAGTAGCCCCCGCCGTCGGACGTGACCGCCAGGCCGACAATGGGCTTGTTCAGATGAAGGCTCCCTGTGGAGCCGTAGAACTTCGCGTCGCCGAAGGAGAAGACGCCGCCATCACTGGCCACGAGCCAGTAGCCCCCGCTGTCGGACGTGGCGGCAATGCCCACGATGGGTAGGTTCAGATGAAGGTTCCCCGTGGAACCGTAGAACGTCGCGTCACCGTAGGAGAAGACACCGCCATCGGTTCCGACGAGCCAGTAACCCTCTCCGTCGGGCGTGGCGGCGATGCCGGCTATGGGCTTGTTGAGGTGAAGTCCCGAAAGAGCCGGGGACCCATATGTCGGAGCGCCACCGTGCGCAGTGACCGCACCAACCCAGTTCACCGTCCAGTACCCGCCATTCGGATCCGCAGCCAAATAACGTCCGCCGCTGTAGTCCGGGATGGGAGCGGGTGTGACCGACTTCGGCGATAGAGATGGAGAATGATACCCACGCGCCAAGTTGACCGATGCTTGTGCAGAACTGCCGCCCCCGAAGCTGACCGTTACTCCGAGAACCGCGCTCATGGCGGCGAGAAGGCAAAGGAGCCATCGCGTCCGCTTCGGAACCGTTTCTCGGAGCAGCTGGATCTTTCGCATTCTTTCCCTTCGGCCTGAGAAGGAGGCCGCTGGAAAATAGCCACTGCGAAGCCTGCTATTTCGGCGGCCCGGCTAACTCAGAGAGTCCCGTGGCTTTGCGTCCCCCCCTCGCGAGAGGTATGCCTTTTTCGTTTGCTCTAAGAAATGCTTGTCTCTTTCAACTCACTTGTCAATGCAGACCGTCGAATTGGGTGCCGCTTGCAACCACGTGGCAACTGACGTGCAATCTCGTTGGGCGCACGCGCACGTACGATGAGTCACTCCGTCCTTGTGTGTGTGTCCGCCCTCGCATGCGGATGCCAGAGTCTTTCCAATGGACAACGATGCTTCGCTCTTTTGTCAAGCAGGATCGAGGCAACGAGCTGGGGAAACCCGGATGAAACAGTCAAACGATCTGAATCTTTCGCGACGCAATCCGATCGACATGACCACGGAACACACGAGGGGCGCAGATGCAGGTGCCCACAGTCTCAAGGGAGGCTTGCATCGTCAAGATCCTGGCGAGAGTTGAAAAATCTCGCGGTTGAGGGTGTGGCGATTCCCCTCTTGCAATTCTGATCTATTCGTGACTCCGGCAGCGCTCGAAGTGTTCGACACTCAACGGTGACGGCGCCACAGCAGGAGGTAGAGCCTTCTTGGCCCCGACGACGGACCTGAATTCAACGCCAATGCGTTGCGGGACCGTTACTCGTTCTCAACGTCAGACACCCTTCGATCGAGCCGGGCCGCCTGTGGAAGACATTATTCATCGAATCGTTCAGGGGAAACACTTCGTGGCGAACCCCTCAACGCAGTTGAAGCGTTCGCCGCGGTTCTCCAGGCGCAGTTACTGGCGGAATGCTAAGGGTGTGGGCGACAACGGCTATCGCCACACTCAGTGCTCAGTCACCCCATGTCGACCGAATTTGTCGAAGTGGCATGCCGGGCAGACCGGGCTCAACTCGGAACTTGACCCGTTATCGGTCGCAGGCCATGGGCTTTAGGGTCGCTGTACGGTGAATTGCGGTTGCAAGAGGGTGGCGATAGTCCCTTACTGGTGCCCATGATTGGTTCTGACCCTCCCGTGCTGATAAAATTTGCTGCAGTTACCCCAACGTGAAGCGAGCGTGTCAGTCATGCAGGGTTCATTACTGATAAGTGACCGCACGTGGTGTGGCCTTGCCCGGTGCGACGAGTCTGGTGTCCGCATCGAAGGGGCGATTGAGCCATGGTCCGACTCGCACGATAAAGCGCGTTTGCTCCTAGTAAATGAGCTCGGCCCGATCGGTTGGCTTGTTCTCGAGTCAAGCGATGTCAATGAGAAAAGCGTCATCGACCACCTCGCGACTTTGCCCAGAAGCGAGCAGCGGCGGACGAGCTTGCCAGATCCTCCGAATGGTGAGCTGACCGTCGCAGTCTGCACTCGAGAGCGGCCAGAGTCGCTCCGTTCTTGTCTTGAACGAATTCGACGAGGGGTGGCCAATCGATACGAGGTGCTCGTGGTGGACAATGCACCGATATCAGATAAGACGGAGCGCGTGGTCGAGGAACTCGCTCGGGACGGGATGCGCATACGTCGAGTGGTTGAGCAGACACCAGGCCTGTCGAGAGCTCGGAATCGGGCGCTTCGTGAAGCAACAACCGAGTTTGTGGCGTTCACCGATGACGATACCTTGCCTGACATTGCTTGGCCGACGGCACTCCTTCCTGGATTCTCGGCAGGTACCAATGTGGCGCTGGTCACTGGAATCGTACCGCCCGCTCAGATCGATACTCCTGCTCAGGCTCTCTTCGACAAGAAAATAAAGTGGAGCTCCAAACTCTCGCCCGAGACCTATTCAATGGCCAAACGAGACGAATACTCCTTCCCGTTTCCCTATTCGGCAGGTCACTTCGGAGCAGGTGCGAATTTCGCGGTCCGTCGGAAGGTTATTTCTGACCTAGGTGGCTTTGACGAGGCGCTCGGGGCGGGCACTCGCACCCGAGGGGGGGAGGACAACGAGATGTTCGTGCGGGTCATTCGCGCCGGCTACGAGCTCGCCTATGAACCCAGCGCGATTGTGTGGCACGTACATCTCAGGGAGGACGATCTGCTTCGCGAGCACGTCTACGGATACGGCAAAGGCGTCTCGGCAGTGGCGCTCAGCCAATTCCTGCATCCAGGCAAGATTGACATGGTTCGCGTATGCGCTCGCGGGGCTCTCAATCTATCCAGGGAGAGACGAGCGGAAGTGGACTACGGCATGCCGCGCTCCCACCTTGCCTTGGAGCTTTGGGGCGTCTTGTGCGGTCCTATTGCATATGTCTGGGAGCGACTCCGCATCGCGATGGCGAGATGACACGCTCACTTATCGTGGGCTCGGGCGCGTCGGCTGCCGGTGCCGCCATGGCGCTTTTGGCTGATCCCTTGCAAGAGGTCTCCGTGATCGACATCGGCCATCGTCTCGACGCTTTTCGCAGAGAAGCTATTGACCGGATGGCGGCTACCAGCCCGTCGCTGTGGAATGAAAGCGATCTCTCCGCAATCCGCACGCAGCCGGTGGGTCGGCGCACCAAGGGCTTGCCCCAGAAGCGATCTTATGGATCAGCGTACCCTTTTGCTGACGTTGGTCAACTTCACGACGTGATCGGCGCTGGTCACGCGAATGGCTCGGTGATATCGGCAGCGTACGGCGGTCTGACCAATGTCTGGGGTGCTCAGGTCATGCCATTTTCGCGCTCCACGTTTGCCGACTGGCCCGTTGACTATGCAACGATGGAACCTCATTATCGTGCCGTCCTCGAATCCATTCCTTATGCAGCTGAAGAGGACAGCCTGGCGGAGAACTTTCCGCTGGTGGTTGAAGGAAAATCCCTTCCTCCCCTTGCTCCCAGAACAGCAGCCGTGTTGGCGAATGTCTCTGGAAACGAGGCCTCATTACGGCGCCTAGGGATCGCGGTGGGAAGAGCGCGCCTCGCTTTTCAGTCTCAGGCCTGTGTGCGATGCGGTCTCTGTATGACGGGGTGCCCATATTCCTTGATCTACTCCGCTAGTCAAACCTTCGACAGACTACGCAGAGAGCATCGGATTCGTTATCACGAAGGTCTACTTGCCGTGGAGGTCGGACAGAGCAAGGATGTTCCCTACGTCATCGCAAAAGATGTGGCAACAGGTGCCTTCGAAAGATTCGAAGCCGACAGAATCTACATTGGCTGTGGGGCTGTTGGAACCACACGGCTAGTTTTGAGTTCACTGAATGTCTTCAATCAGGACGTTGAAATGCGAGAGTCAGCACAATTCGTTATCCCGATGGCTTCTCGGATCCCGACGCCCGATCCTCGGGGGGCTCACGAATTCACCCTGAATCAGTTCAACATGACGGTGTCTCTCGACGATAAGGCACTGGACATCTCTCAGATTCACTTTTATCCCCACAACGACGCCCTTGTGGATGCCCTGCCTTCGGTGCTGAGATCTCGTTTAGGGAGCCCGATAGCGGGGCATCTCTTGCGGCGACTCACCGTTGGGCTTGGGTACCTGCCGTCTTGGGAGTCGCCTGCAATGCGAGTCAGGATCACCGAGCCCTCGAAGACTACCGACTTGCCGGGAATCATTGTCTCCGGAGATCAACAGTCGGCGTTCGCCAACTCAATGTTTCGTCAAGTCGCGCTGCGCATGCTCAAGGTCGCTCCCAAGCTCGACCTCTGGCCCGTACTGCCGCTGGCGTTCCTATCTGCGCCGGGTAAGAGCTACCACTTCGGCGGAAGTTTGCCTCACCGTTCCACACCGGTGGATGGGCCCCTGACCACCGACGTGCAGGGCCGACTCCGGCAGTGGTCACATATTCACATGGTCGATGCGTCCGTCTTTCCTACAGTTCCCGCGACGACCTTCACGCTCACAATCATGGCAAATGCACATCGGATTGCGACCGACTCCCTTCGCACTTCGTCATGACCGACTCGGGCATCAGAACCGTTGCCATCACGGGTTCCTCTGGATATCTCGGAGGCCTCTTACGAGGTCGTCTGAAAGAGGACGGGCTGCGCGTCATAAGTCTCAGTAGGACCAGTACCGGATCGGAATCTCGCCGGTACGTAATTGAGGAGAGTCTATCTCCCGATCTGCTCTCGGACGTCGATGCCCTGGTCCATTGTGCCTACGATATGAAGGTCCGGCGCGAGCGGGACATTTGGGCCGTCAACGTTGAGGGGTCTCGGCGCCTGCTCGAATACGCACTCTCCTCGGGAGTTAGGCGGACCATCGTGCTTTCGTCAATGTCGGCATTCGAGGGTACCCAGCAGCTTTATGGCCGATCGAAGTTAGCAATTGAGAGCATTGCCTTGAAAAATCAGGCCATTCCCATTCGACCCGGCATTGTCTATGGCCCCAACGCGGGCGGAATGGCAGGCGCCCTAACAGCGCTCACCCGCCTGCCGGTGGTTCCGGTTGTCGCGTCGCGGTCGCATCAGTTCACGCTTCACGAAGATGATTTCACCGCAGCCATATCGGCACTCATCAGTGCAAAAGATACGGGGTGGGTTCCAGTCGGACTCGCAAATCCAGTTCCAGTATCATTCAGAGATCTTATTGCCGGCTTGGCGCGGCTGAGTGGGCGAAACTGCCGCACCGTACCCCTGGACTGGCGACTCGTATTGGCGGGGCTTCGAGCATGTGAGGCGCTACGCATCGACCTTCCATTTCGTGCCGATTCGCTCGTCGGTCTTGCGAATCCTGCCCCCATGGTGCCCAATCTGGAGGTCTGGCACGACCTTGGAATCACGTTGCGTCGATTCGGCCAACCTGTTCCTGGCCCTCCATCGAACGGAGAGTAGATATGTTGCGTTACATGGGGGCGTCGGTGGTGGCCAATGCATTTTCAGCTACCCCAGGGACTCGGCGTTCGTATCGTTCCCTCGCCAACGGATTGGAGATACGATAGCGAACTCGCACCGGACTTCCTGACTACTACCCCAAAGGGTCCGTAGGCTCATCTCTCAAGTCGCATGCACTACCACTTCATCGACTTGATGGATCATCTCGCGAACTTTGATCCTAAATCGTCTTTAAAGCTGTACTATCGATTCGACGGCGAGGCCTGGGATCGCTGGATCAATAGCAAAGTCCAATACATAAATAGGTTCAGCGCCGACGATGGCTGGAGCTATTCCAACAGGTGGGTTTCGAGCTCATCTCGGAAGATGCCGAATACGGAGCATACGGGAAAAAAGGAGAGTACATCCGAGCTATTCGTACCTCAGTCAGTCGGATCTCGACACCAACAGGCTGATCTTGGTTTTTCGCAAGCCGGGCTAACATGTGGTGTCGAATTCCCTTTTTTGAGGTCGTGGGTATGTCGTTGGAGAGATCGGGCCAGTTCTCAAGAGCGTGTTCCTCTCTATTGACTAACCGCCTGTTCTGTTGACTAGCGGCCCGTTGGGGACATAGCGTTCAATTCCAGGGGAAAATGGGCATACGAAAGAGGGTATGGGTGCGTGGTGCAAGACATTAGGCCCGGTAACAGTACGGCCTCACCGTTAAACGTTTCGTACAGAATCGGCCGCCTTGCTGGCCGCATCAGCGGGCGGTGGTTGGACGTCGGATGCGCGGACGGGGGCTACACCCAGGCGCTGCTCTCAGCAGGCGCGCACGAGGTGCTCGGCATCGATCCTGACGCCGAACGAATCGAACTTGCCAAGGAGAGGTTGCCCCTTGTCTCCTTTCAAGTCGCAGTTACCGAGGAGCTGCCTTTCCCCGACGACTACTTTGACGGCGTGTGGATGAACGAAGTATTCGAGCACGTCGCTGATGAGGAGCGATCCCTCGCCGAACTTCGCCGCGTCATCCGTCCCGGCGGGATCCTCGTGATTTTGACCCCCAATCGATGGTTCCCCTTTGAAGGGCATATGATCCAAATCGGCGACTATTCCTTTGATCATCCTTCACCCGTGGTGCCGTGGTTGCCTGTTGCGTTGTCAAGGAGGTGGACGACAGCCCGCAACTACTGGCCCTCCGATTTGCGCAATATGGTTGCACGTGCCGGCTTTGATCTTGAGTCGACGCAGTTTGTTATGCCGGTCCTCGAGGAGTACCCATGGCTACCAGGACCTCTGAAACGGATATACCAACGGCATCTCGACCGATTGCATGACGTACGAGTAGTTCGTCATTTCGGAGTGTCGAACCTCGTTGTTGCCAGCCCTCGAAAGTAACATCGGCACACGTGAGCCTGTGTGCCCTTCACGGAGGAGTGCGAACACGAGCCCTTAGGCGGGTTGGCCAGAACATCGAGCACTACTCCGAGTACCACGACATCAAAGCGATAAGAGACTCGTAGTTTTTACGACGTATCCGAGAATTGGGTGTCCCGCCGGCCAAGGCGTCGGGAAGTCCGTTGCCATCTGAAGGTCCAGAAGTGCGACTCTGAGTGCGGAAAGTATTGCTCACGAGAGGCGGCCGTGCGACGTGGTGACCCCCGACATCGGCCAAGGGGTGCCCGCGGCGGAAATCGGGTCCGTGCGGACCGATTCCGCCCCCGCTGAGCCCGAATCTGCCCGCGCCGAGCGCGATTTTCCCGTGCTGGCTCCGATCCCTCCCGGGCTGGGCCGAATCTGCCTATCCGGGGGTCCAGCGCCGCCAGGAGGGCGGCAAAAACTGGGGACCGGAGTGATCACTCTCGGGTGCCTGGGCAGTGAACTCGGATTTTCCCCACGCGACCTCCTGGAACTCCCGGTTTAGTAGATTATTAGCGAGGAGTTAAGTCTTAGGGTGTTCGTCTACAGGGGCATGTGGTGATGGAGAAGAAAGGGAACGACGTGCCTCAACCGGATGTAGCAGACACCCGAATGGGTTTTGAGGGTGCGGACTTAATCGACGCTGCATGCCTCGGTGTGATCGCTGTCCTGGTTGTCGCGGTTCTCGTAGATGAGCGAAATGCCGTTCGCGTTCTGGCTGCAATCGCCTTTACATTGTTTGTACCGGGACGAGCCGTCATAAGCAACTGGCCGATCTTGTCGACGCGATCGCCCATTGTGGCCTCTATTCTATTCAGTCTCGCCATCCTCACCTTCGTCGCAACGATCACCCTTTGGAGTGATCTCTGGCGCCCAATTGGCTTGCTAGAGGTGGAGTGCACAATTTCGGCGGCGGCGCTCATAACTGCCATTTTGCGACGGAGGCAGGTGGCACCAGGCCCCGACGCCATCGAGAGCCAAAATGGACGACACCCATGACCACGCGAACCGACGGTCCGTCTCCTGACCACAAGACGGCGTCCGGCATCGTGGCCCAGTCGTCGGCCCTCCTTTCTCCGCCGTGCCCCCGCGGCCGTCCCCTTCTTTGGCCATGAAGACGGACCTTGTCGTCGCCGCGCCGGCACCGCAGGACACGGTGGGGACATCACTCCCCAAAAGGCGAATCTTCCACCCATGGGACATACTTCTCCCCGCGGCCATTGTTTTTTGGGCACTGGGAGTAAGCCGGATCAACACAACGCACCTCGGCCCATATGGGCTCCCAGCCATACTCCCGATTGTTTTCTACGTCGGGATCGGGTTGGTCGTGATCTCTACGGGCTGGGCCCTGGCCATGGCTCGGCCCTCGCCCGTCCGACTATCCGCGCACCTCGGGGTGTTTTTGCTGATGCTCTACGGCACGGCGCCCCTTGTCTACAATCAGGCGCGCTATTCGTGGGTGTACAAGTACATCGGCGTTACCCAGTACATCAATCTGCATGGTCGCGTCAACCAGAAGATTGACATTTTTCAGAACTGGCCCGGCTTCTTCGCACTTATTGCATGGTTCGACCGCGTAGCCGGGATCCAGAGCCCCCTGTCCTATGCGAAATGGGCACAGTTGGTATTCGAAGTACTCATTTGCTTCATGCTCTACTTCGCCTTCCGAGCACTGCAGCTAACGGTTCGAGAACGATGGCTCGCACTGTTCATGTACGCCGGCTCTATTTGGATCGCTCAGGACTATCTCTCGGCGCAAGCGCTCGGAGTAGTGCTGTCCGCTGGAATATTCGCATTGGCGCTCAACTACCTTTCTCGAACCGATGAGGCAAAGTGGCTGACCTGGACGCGTAATCGGCTCCAGCCGGTATCGCGCTTCCTGAGACATTCCAACGACTCGACGGCGCGCGCAGGACCGGAAGTGGAGGAGTCCGCTCTGCTTCCGGTGCCAGAGGGTTCGAGCGGACACGACGGCGCTATCGTTGCGGCGATCTCTCTGCTCTATTTCGTGTTGGTCTTCGAGCACGAGTTGTCGCCATATGTCGTACTAATCCAACTCGGATGCCTGGCGGCCATTGGACGTATACGGCACCGATGGCTAGTGCTCCTCCTTACGTTGGTCGTCGTTGGTTACTTTGTGCCTCGCTTCACCTATGTGAACAACCAGTTCGGGATTCTTGCTTCCATTGGGAATTTTTTCAGCAATGCAACTCCTCCACTTGTCAGCCTCGGGC
>Ga0302325_10004894_pt1 | contig 30833 bp, 28 predicted proteins | sample Palsa_T0_2_FD_201948 | JGI IMG/M metagenome (GOLD analysis project Ga0302325, IMG submission 201948) | Peat permafrost microbial communities from Stordalen Mire near Abisko, Sweden - Palsa_T0_2 | ecosystem: Environmental > Terrestrial > Soil > Palsa > Peat permafrost | place: Sweden: Abisko... | reverse complement strand
GGCCGCCAGCACCAGCAGGTCCAGCGTGTGCCGCGGCTTTACCTTGATCCAGTCGCTGCCGCGCCGCCCGGCGCCGTAGGGCGCCTCCAGCGACTTGATGACGACTCCCTCGTGGCCGAGCTCGATGGCGGTGGCGAAGAACTGGCCTGCGGCCGCCGCGTCCGCCGTCACCAGGCGGGGGATGACCAGATCAGGCGGGGAGATGGCGGTGAGCCGGGCGGTGCGCTCGGCCGCGGGAAGCTCGAGCAGGTCGGCGCCGTCCAGGTGCAGCAGGTCGAACAGGAACAGCGCGAGCGGCACTTGCCCGGCCTGCCCGTCCGGGCCGGAATGGCTGGCAGCGCGTGCCGAGGTGACCTGGAAGGGCAGCGGCCGGCCGTCCGGGCGCAGCGCCACGGCCTCGCCGTCCAGCACGGCCGTGGTCGCCGTCAGCGTGAGCGCTGCCGCGACGAGCTCGGGCACCCGGTGCGTGATGTCGTCGAGTGTGCGGGTGAAGACGCGTACGTCGCTGTCCTGCCGGTGCAGCTGGACCCGGATGCCGTCGACTTTCCACTCCACGGCGGCTGGCGAGATCCGGTCCAGGGCGGCCGCCACTGACGGGGCCGACGCAGCCAGCATCGGCCGGATGGGGCGCCCGACACTCAGGCCGACAGCACGCAGCGCAGCGGTCGCGGCGGCGGGGTCGCCGGCGCCGAGCGCGGCTGCCGCGGCGGCTGCCAGCGAGCCGCTGAGCTGATGAGCGCGGCGGACCTCGGCGGGAGGTACCTCCGCGGCCCTGGCGATGGCATCGGTCATCACCCCGTCCAGCGCGCCCTGGCGCAGGTCGCCGGCAAGGAGCCGCACGAGAAACTGGCGCTCGTCAGCAGTGGCGCGGCTGAGCAGGCCGGCCAGCAGCCGCCGTCGCCCGGCCTGCGAGCCCTGCCCGGCCAGCGCTCCGATCTGGCCCAGGGCGTGATCGGTCTCGGTCAGCGTGAGAGCGGGCTCGGCCGGGGGTGGCGCCAGTCCGGCGGCCGCGGGCGCGCTCTGGCCGTAGCCGCCGAGCAGATCGGTAAGGGCCGCGTACCCGACGCCGATCTGCCGCTGGGTCAGGTCACCCGACAGGAAGCAGACGGCGACCGCGATCTCCGCGGGCGGCACGTCCGTCAGCAGGCCGGCGATCTCGCCAACCTTGGCCAGCCTGCCCGGCGTGCCGGCCACCGCGGCGGACGTGCGAACCACGCTCTCCAGCAGCATCCCGGTTACAGCCAGCCCTTCTGCTGCGCGAACTCGACTGCTTCGGCCCGGTTGCGCGCGCCGAGCTTCTGAATGGCGGCGGACAGGTGATTGCGCACGGTGCCGGGCGACAGGTGGAGCCGCGCTGCGATGTCAGCGATGGCATCGTGGCTGGCCGCGGCTGTCAGCACCTCCGACTCACGCTCGGTCAGCGGGCTGTCGCCCTGCGCCAGCGCGGCGGCTGCCAGCGACGGATCGACGACTCGCTCGCCCGCAGCCACTCTCCTGATCGCGGCCGCCAGCGCGGCGGCCGGAGCATCCTTCAGCAGGAAGCCGCTGGCGCCGGCAGCCATCGCGGCGCGCAGGTAGCCAGGCCGGTCGAAGGTCGTGACGATCACGACCTTGCCGCTGAACCCGGTCTTGTGCAGCCGCCCGGCGACCTCGATCCCGCTCGGGCCCGGCATCTCGATGTCGAGCACCGCGACATCCGGCTGGTGCTTGCCGGCCATGGCCAGGGCCTCGTCGCCCGTTGCGGCCTGCGCCACGACCTCGATGTCCGGCTCCAGCTCGAGCAGCGCCACCAGCGCCTGCCGAACCATCGTCTGGTCCTCGGCGATCATGATCCGCACTGTCACACGCTCATTGTCATGCCTGCGGGCTGAGCGGGACGACGACGCGGAGCAGAAATCCCTGCGGCTCGACCGACCGGGCCGCGAGCTCGCCGCCGAGGCTGCGGACCCGCTCGGCAAGACCAGCCAGCCCGGATCCGGCCAGTGCGGGCCTGGTCCTGACCATCGTCGCTGTTCCGTCCGGCCCGCTGGTCAGCGGCGGGCCCGGCGGGCCGGCGGGAAGGCCGCCGTCATCCGCGGGTGCGGCAGGCCCGTTGTCACTGATCTGTGCCATGGCCGTGACCTGGTCGGACTCCACCAGGATGGACACCTTCGTGGCACGGGAGTGCCGGACGACGTTGGTGGCGCCCTCCCTGATGGCCCAGGCGAGCGCCGCGTCGACACTCTGCGGCAGGCTGCCGGTGCCGGTGGAGCTGACCGTCGCGGCGATGCCGGCTGCCGCGAGCAGCGTGCGGGCGCCGGCCAGCTCCCCGGCCAGGTCAGGCTGGCGGAAGCCGGCCACTGCCTCGCGCACGTCGGACAGCGACTGACGGGCGACGGACTCCAGTTCGGCGATTTCTCCCGCGGCGCGGTCCGGGTCGCTGCCGATCACGCGCCCGGCCAGCTCGGCCTTGAGCGTGATCAGCGAGAGTGAGTGGCCGAGCAGATCATGCAGGTCGCGCGCAATGCGCAGCCGCTCCTCCGCGACGGCGGCCCTGGCCAGCTCGGCTCTGGTCCGCCGCAGCGCATTGACCATCTCGATCCGCCGGCCTGCTGCATAGGCGAAGAAGGCACTCATGGGCGCGATGGCAATCAGGGAGACGGTGTTGCCGAAGCCCGCGCTGGTCCTGACGGCGATGACAAATCCGGCCAGGGCGCACGCCGTCGCGGCGATGACCGCCGGCCGCGGCGTGCTGCTGAACCGGCCGCAGGCGGCCGCGGCGACGGCGAGGACGGTGAGGAAGTTCTCCCGCCCGACGATGAAAATCGCGATTCCCAGACCGAGGATCACTGCCAGCGGTACCCAGGGCACCGGCTGCGCTCCCGGCGGCCCCGGCGCAACCGCATAGATCCAGGTGAGCACCACGAAGACGAGGCTGCCGCTGAAGAGGAACCACTTGGCCGGCTCCGACAGCGCCGGATGACCGAACACGCCCAGGGCAGGTGTGACCAGGAAGAACACGATAAGTACGCCCAGCAGGAGCCGTCGGACGAGGCTGATCCGGCGATCGTCGTCCTCGCCGGATCCGCCATACGGGCGCATCATGTCTTCAGATTAGGCAGCGGGCGCATCAGCGTCATGTATACGTGGTCCTGCCCTGACCATGACGGATGTCATGGCCAGGGCAGCCCTGCGAGCCGGAGCGGGCGGCCGGCCCCGCTTCCGGCCGGTGCTCAGACGATGCGCGGATGCCCGTTCATGTCCGGGTCCGGCGTGGCGCCCGCCTCGTAGGTGGCCGCGTCGGCGGTGTCAGCGCCATCCGGCGCCGGGTAGTCGGCAGCGTCGCGCCGCCGCTGCAGGACGACGGCTGCCGCGACACCCGCCGCGGCGGTCAGCAGCACGACGCCCGCGACCAGGCCAGCCCGGCTCCGTCGTGACTTCTTCGGCTTGGCGTCGATCTTGTGTGCAGCCGAGACAAGCGCGCCGGAAATCATGGGTGCCAGATTCTCGCTGATGGCACGCGCGGTCTGCTCGATCTGCGGTGCGGCCCACGACCTGGCGGCGTCCACCCTGGGTGCCGCCCAGGCGGCGGCGGTGTCAGCACCCTGGCGAACCGAGGCACCCGCGCTCCTGGCGAGCGGCACGGCCTGCTGCGCGGCCTGCTGGGCCGCCAGCTGAGCCTGCTGGGCCGCCTGCTGAGCCTGCTGGGCCGCCTGCTGCGCCATGGGCTTGGTCTTGCTGGCAAGTGGCGCAACCTTCTGCGCAGCGTAGGCAGCCTGCTCGCGAAGCCCGCTGGTGTCGCTGACGGGTCGCTTCTTGGTCAAAACAGACACTGAAACCTCCTGGAGTTCTGTCCAGGCAGGACCTTCCCTGCAAACCAGGGGTCAATCACGGCGGGGAGTGCGGCGCGGCATGGCCGGAGTTGCCAGAGCACGGCGCGAGCGTGGCAGGATTCCAGTTATGACGAATACGCTGACCGCGACGCTGCGGACAACCCAGGGCCCTGTGGTGGTCCGGCTCTATCCCGATCACGCACCGAAGACCGTGCGCAACTTCGTCGAGCTGGCGGAGGGCACCAGGGAGTGGACGAACCCGGCGACCCGCAAGACCAGCCAGGACAAGCTCTACGACGGCACCATCTTCCACCGGGTCATTCCCGACTTCATGATTCAGGGCGGCGACCCGCTCGGAACCGGCACCGGCGGCCCTGGCTACAAGTTCGCCGACGAGTTCCACCCGGACCTGGCCTTCGACCGGCCCTACCTGCTGGCGATGGCGAATGCCGGACCGGGCACCAACGGCTCGCAGTTCTTCATCACGACCGTGCCCACCCCGTGGCTGACCGGAAAGCACACCATCTTCGGTGAGGTCGTCGAGGGCAGCGACATCGTCGACGAGATCAGCCGGGTGCAGACGAGCCGGGGGGACCGTCCGGTGAAGGACGTCGTGCTTGAGGCAGTCGAGATCGGCCGCGACGAGGCCGAGTAGGCCGGGCCTGCCGATGACCATCCCCCCGGACCAGGGTCAGGCGCAAGAACAGAGCCAGGCCGCGCCGCCGGTGTGCTACCGGCATCCTGACCGGCCGACCTATGTGTCCTGCACCCGCTGCGGCAGGCCTGCCTGCCCGGACTGCCTGCGGCCGGCCGCGGTTGGCCATCAGTGCCTGGACTGCATTAAAGCCGGGAATTCCGGGGTCAGGCAGGCCGCCGGCCGGTTCGGGGGGGCGGTCTCGTCGGGCGCCCGCGTCACCTGGGCGCTCATCGGCCTCAACATCGTGCTGTACATCATCGAGCTGGCGCACTCGCAGCTCGGCTACGACTGGGGAATGATCGGGGTGGGCCGGTACACCCAGGGCGGCCCGCTCGTCGGGGTGGCCGTCGGCCAGTGGTACCGGATGATCACCAGCGCATTCCTGCCGCCGCCGGGCGTCGGCGGCCTCGGGCTGCTGGACATCGCCTTCAACCTGTGGGCGCTGTATTTCGTCGGGCCCGCGATCGAGCGGGTACTCGGGCCGGTCCGGTTCCTGACGGTTTACCTCGTCAGCGCCATCGGCGGCTCGGTGCTGCTCTACTTCCTGGTGCCCTATGAGCTGGCGCTGGGCGCGTCCGGCGCGATCTTCGGCCTGTTCGGCGCGTGGTTCGTGCTGGCCAGGCGCCTGCGGGCCGACGCCCGGCCGGTGGTACTGCTCATCGTCCTGAACCTCGGGCTGAGCTTCTTCGTCCCTGACATCGCGTGGCAGGCGCATGTCGGCGGCCTGATCGCGGGCGGCCTGCTGACCGCCGCCTTCGCGTACGCGCCGAGACGCAACAGGACCGCGATCCAGGTAACCGCGACGGTGGCCATCCTGGTGGTCTTTGTCATTGCCGTGCTAGTCAGGAATCACCTGCTGCTCGGCACGTTCTCGTTTTACCAGGGACGGCTGTTCTGATCGGCTAGGGCCGGGTCAGTGCCACTTCGTCGCGAGCACCAGGCCGGTGCTGAGGAAGACAAAGCCGACGACGAGGTTCCACGCACCGAGCGCGCCGATGGGCAGCTTCTGCTGGCTGACGTAGAAGACGACGATCCAGACCAGGCCGATTATCAGGCTGCCCAGCATCGCGGGCACCAGCCATCGCGGGCTGACCTTGGCCTTCGAAGACCGGGGCGGCGGGGTGTAGACCGCCTTGCTTCTCACGCGGGACTTCGGCACAGTCGTCTCCTGGGGCTACTGCCTGCCTGCCAGCCCGGCGGGGCGGCAGGCCGGCGCGCTGGCCCAGCGCGCCTACGGGCGTAAGCGTAGTTGCTCACCGGACCACTCGCTGCCCCCGCGAGCGCTCAGGTGGCGCTCGGGCGTGTTCTCCTGCAGGCGTTTTCACAAATCGCTAGTCTGTGGGCACGCTCAGTCACCTAGATCGGGGAGATGCACGTCAGCGTGCGGCTTTACCTGCGGATATCGGGCGAGATCCTGATGACCCTTGGCGTCGTGGTCCTCGGCTTCATGGCCTATATGTACTGGGGCACGGCCATGCGGGAGGGGAGCGCGCAGCAAACGCTGCAGAGTGAGCTTGGCCACCAGTGGTCCGGCTCAGGTCAGAGCCTGGCCGCGCTGACCAGCCCGGATAGTCTCGCCCTGGGCAAGCCGTTCGCGCTGATCAGGATCCCGAGCTTTGGCAGCAAGTGGCAGTTCGCCGTTGTCCAGGGCACCGGCCTGCAGCAGCTGGCCCTGGGGCCCGGGCACGTACCGGGCACCGCCCTGCCCGGCGGCATCGGCAACTTCGCCGTCGCCGGCCACCGGGTCACCGCCGGCAACCCGTTCTGGAGCCTGCCGAGCCTGCGCAGCGGCAGCCTCGTCTACATCGAGACCGTGGCCGGCACGTATGAGTACAAGGTGACCGGCAAGCCCGCCTGGGTATCGCCCGACGACACCGCCGTGCTCGCCCCGGTGCCTGACCACCCGGGCCGGGACCCGCGCCGGCGGATGATCACGCTGATTACCTGCGACCCGCCCTGGACGGGCACCAGCCGGGTCATCGTCACCGGCGTGCTGGTCCGGGCACTGCCGCGGGCGCAGGGAATCGAGGGCTAGCGGCATGTACGGCTGGATCTGGCGCCGGCTTCCCGGCGGGTCGGGCACCCGGGCACTTCAGCTGGCCGTGATCCTCATCGCGGCCAGCCTGCTGCTGTGGTACGTCGTCTACCCCTGGGCCTCGCTCCACCTGTCCTTCGATCAGGCTGGCCTCGGCTGACGCCGGGCCAGCCTGCTCTCAGGGCGTAGCCGTCGGCGTTGGTGACGGCGAGGAGGGGGTCGGCGTCGGACTGGGCGAGGTACTTGTCGGCGCCACGATATAGATCGTGATCGCCGAGCCAGGCGCCAGGGACTGGCCGACCGGCGGGCTGGCGGCGTACACGGTGCCGACCGGGTAGCTGCCGTTACCCGAGCCTTCCTGAATCGCCGTCACCTGGTAGTTGTACGGCGCTGCCTGGAGCAGCGCGGTGGCCTGGGCCTGGGTCATGCCGAGGATGCTGCTCGGCACCGTCTCCGAGTTGCCGGTCACGCTGATGGTGACCGTGCTGCCCTTCGGAGCGGGGGTGTTGCCGGCCGGCGTCTGGTTGACCACCGAGTTGGCGGCCGCGCCCGCCTGGGTCACCGTGTTGACCTGAACCTTGAACCCGGCCGCCTTCAGGGCCGAGATAGCCGCGCTCTTGCTATCACCCACCACGGACGGGACGGTGACTTTCGTCGACTTCGGCCCGGTGGAGACAGTGATGCTGATCCGGGTGCCCTTCGGCTCAGTTGCACCGTAGGCAGGGCTGGTCCCGCTGACCAGGTTCGCCGCCTCGGTGGCAGACGGCCGGTGACTGACGGTCCCGACGGCGAGGCCGGATTTCACGATCTGCGTCTCGGCCGAGGCGAGCGAGGAGCCCACTACGTTCGGGACAGCAATGCCGCCGCCGCTGTCGTTGATGAACTTGATCAGCACGATCGCCGCGATCAGCAGCACCACGACGGTGGCGAGCACGACCCACGGCCAGGCGCGGCGCTGCCGCTGCGGCGGGCCGTCCTCGCCGCTGCCGTCATCCTGACCGTACTGATAGGGCGGGATGGCCGAGGTGCGGCCGCCGCCTGCTTGCGTCGCCGACGCGCCCATCCGCCGGGTCCCGGCATAGGCGCCGCCCAGCATCGGCGCCGCGACGGGCGCGCCGGAGAGCGCACGCTGGATGTCGTTCCGCATCTCGCCGGCCGACTGGTACCGGTCCGCGGGATCCTTCTGCATCGCCTTGAGCACGATCGCGTCAGCCCACGGCGGCACCTCCGGGTCCACCTGGGACGGGGGCACCGGGTCTTCCTTGACATGCTGATAGGCGATGGCCACCGGCGAGTCGCCGGTGAACGGCGGGCGGCCGGTCAGCAGCTCGTACAGCAGGCAGCCGGTCGAGTACAGGTCGCTGCGAGCGTCGACTCGCTCGCCCCTGGCCTGCTCCGGCGAGAGGTACTGGGCAGTTCCGATGACCTGGGCGGTCTGCGTCATCGTCATCTGCGAGTCCGAGACGGCCCTGGCGATGCCGAAGTCCATGACCTTGACGTCGCCGGCCCTGGTCAGCATCACGTTGCCCGGCTTGATGTCCCGGTGCACGATGCCGTTGCGGTGGCTGTAGTCCAGTGCTCGCAGCACGCCGTCAGTGATCTCGGCAGCCCGCTCCGGCAGCAGCCGCCGGTCGTCCCGCAGCAGGTCGCGGAGGGTGCGCCCGTCGACAAACTCCATCACGATGTACGGCACGGGCACGCTGCCGACCATGTCCTCGCCGGTGTCGTAGACCGCCACGATCGAGGGATGGTTCAGCGAGGCTGCCGACTGCGCCTCCCGCCGGAACCGCGCCTGGAAGGTCTGGTCCCGCGCGAGGTCATCGCGGAGCGTCTTCACCCCGACAATGCGGTCAAGACGGATGTCGCGGGCCCTGAACACCTCGGCCATGCCACCTCGACCGACGATTCCGTCGAGTTCGTAGCGGCCGCCGAGCAGCCGTGGCTGAGTCATGTCGCGCACTTTACGTTACCGTCCTGCCGGTCAGGGGCTGCGGCCAGCATGGCCGGCCGGGGCTGCAGCCTGGCTCCCGGCTAGTGGGCTTGCGCTGCGGCCAGGTCAGTCCCTGGCCGGCTGGCACGGGGGCGATCACGGGTGTGCCGCCAGGTATGCCTTGATGACGTCGACCGCGAGCGGTGCTGCCGCGTCCGCGCCGTAGCCGCCGCCCTGCACCATGACGCCCACGGCGATCGGTGACGAGCCGTTAGTGCCCGGCACGAAGCAGGTAAAGACGGCGTCGTTCAGGCCAGTGTTGTTGAGGCCGTTCTGCGCGGTTCCGGTCTTGCCGTCGATCGTGATGCTGCCCGTGACCGATGGCCCGGCGGTTGCGTAAGCCGTCCCGCCCGGATTGTGCGTTACCTGGTACATCATCGACTGCACGTCACCGGCGACCCTGGGCGATACGGCCTGGCTGAGCGTGGCCGGCTGGTGCGACGAGATCACCGACAGGCCCGGCCCGAGCACCCGCTGGACCAGGTAGGGCTGCATCAGCTTGCCGTGATTGGCGATCGTGGCCGCGAACATCGCCTCCTGGAGTGGCGTGACCGCGTCGTTGTACTGCCCGATCGCGGTATAGGCGGTCAGCGACTTGTCCGTCCAGCCGGGGCCCTCCGGCAGGACGCTCGGCACCACCGGCAGCGGGATTGACAGCGCCCTGTTCATGCCGAACAGGCTGGCGTACTGGCGCAGCACCGGAGCCCCTAGCTTCATCCCGAGGTCGCCGAACGCCGTGTCGCAGGACAGGTAGAACGCCTCGATGATCTGCGGGTTCCCGTCCCCGCAGGTCTCCCCGTCGTCGTTGTGCAGCAGATGGCCGTTGGGCAGCGTCAGCACCGTCGGCGCCGGGATCGTCGAGCTCGTGCCGCCCACCTTGCCGGTGGAGAACGCAGCCGAGCTTGTCACGACCTTGAACGTCGAGCCGGGCGGCAGGGTTACCTGGGTCGCCCGGTTGAGCAGCGGCTGCGAGGGGTCCTTGAGCAGCCGCTCGTCGTTCTTGTTGAGCACGGTCCCGTTGAGCGTGGTCAGCTCATTCGGGTTGAACGTCGGGTAGGACGCCAGGGCGAGGATGGCCCCGGTCGAGGGGTTGATCGCGACCAGTCCGGCCGAGTGGCCGCCGGTATTGGCGGCCAGTGCCTGATATGCAGCTTTCTGCGCGGCCGGGCTGATGGTCAGCTCGACGGTGGCGCCCTGCTTCTGCTTGCCGGTCAGCAGCGCGGTGAAGTTGTGCACGGCCAGCTGAGAACTGGTGCCGGCGAGCAGGCTGTTCTCGGTCTCCTCGATGCCGGACTTGCCGTAGACGCTGTCGTAGCCGGTGACGGCCGCGTAGACCTTGCCGTAGGGGTAGTACCGCTGGTACTGGTCGGTGCCCTTGATCAGCTTCGACTCGGCGACCTTGACGTCATTGCCGTCGCCCGCCGCGATGATCGAGCCCCGCTGGTAGGAGAACTGCTCGTCGAACACCCGGACGTTGCCGGTCTTGCCGGCCAGCGAGTTGGCCTCGAATGCCTGCACGTAGTTCACGTTCAGCAGCAGCAGAACGAACATGGCCAGGCAGAACAGCGAGACCTTCAGCAGCGCTCGGTTCATGCGGCTCGCACCACCTGGGTCATGCCCTCGTCCTGGATGGGCTGCGGGGCCGGCTTGCGTGCGGTGTTACTGACCCTGATCAGCAGGCCGATCAGTATCCAGCTGGCCACGAGCGACGAACCTCCTTCGGACAGGAACGGGGTCGTGACGCCCGTCAGCGGAATCAGCCCGCTCACTCCTCCGACGATCACGAACACCTGCAGGGCGAGGACAAACGACAGGCCGCCGACCAGCAGCTTCGAGAACGGGTCCTTGACCGCGATGGCGGCCCGCAGGCCGCGCTGCACCAGCAGGCCGAACACCAGGAGCAGGGCCATGACGCCGACCAGGCCCAGTTCCTCGCCGAACGCGGTGAAGATGAAGTCGCTCTGGACGAGCGGGGTGTGGTACGGCTGGCCCTGGCCGAGCCCGGTGCCGAAGATGCCGCCGAACGCCATCCCCTCCAGTCCCTGGACCGGCTGAAACGCGATGCCAGTGGGGTTGCTGCCCTGGAACGGATGCAGCCAGACGGTGAATCGCTCCATGACGTGGCTGAACAGCAGCGCCGTCAGGAAAGAGCCGCCGACGAACAGCAGCACGCCGATCAGCAGCCAGGAAGTGCGCTGGGTGGCGATGTAGAGCATCACGATGAACATGCCGAAGAACAGCGCCGAGGTGCCGATGTCTGTCTCGAAGATCAGGATCAGCAGGCTCAGCGCCCAGGCAATCAGGACCGGGCCCAGATCGCGGGCCCGGGGCAGGTCGATGCCGAGCACCCGGCGCCCGGCCAGCGCCAGGGCATCCCGCTTGGTCACCAGATAGCCGGCGAAGAACACTGCCAGCGCGAGCCGCGCGAACTCGCCGGGCTCGACCGAGAAGCTGCCGAAGGTGATCCAGACCTGCGCGCCGTTGACGACGCTGTGGCTCTTCGGCAGCACGGCCGGGATGGCGAGCAGCACCAGACCGACTGCGCCGAGCGTGTAGGTATACCGCTGCAGCTTGCGCGGCTCGGAGACCAGCAGCAGGACAGCCACCAGCACCGCCACCCCGACGGCGGTGTAGAGCAGTTGCGTGCTCGTCACAGACGTGGGCATGTCCGTGACCTGCAGGCCCGGATTGCCGTTCCGGCCCGACTCCTCCAGCCGGTAGAGCATCACGATGCCGAGACCGTTCAGGAGCGCCGCGAGCGGCAGCAGCAGCGGATCGGCATACGGGGCGAACCGGCGGATCGCCAGATGCGCCGCGAGCATGAGAACGGCGAACACGATGATGTCGACCGGCACGCCCGGCGGGAGCTTTCCTTTCAGGCCGAGCCCGACCGCGGCGTAGGCGAACAGCACCACGCCGATAGCGAAGAGCAGCATGAGCAGCTCAGCCCGGCGCCGCCCGCGCGGCATCGGGACTGCCTGAGAGGTATCGTCCGCCAGGCTCACCCTGCCTCCTGTGCCGAGCAGGACGCTGGCACGGCCGGCTTGGGCGGGACCTTCACCACCGGCGCCTTCTTACCCTTGGTCGGCTTCGGCGCCGGCCGGTTCGCGTACTTCGCGCTCCACTGGTTGAGCGCGTTCTCATCCTGCTGACACATATAGGAGTGCCGGATCGACACAACGGTTGCCTGCGCCTTGGCAAGCGTGGTCGGCGTCGTGGGCAGCGGCAGGTCCGCCGGAACGTGCGAGGTCGGGATGCCGGTCTTCCGGTAGACGCTGGACAGGCTGACGAACGCGATCTTCTGGCTGATGCCCCGGTAGATGCTGACCTGCTGTCCGTCGGAGGCCAGGTAGTAGTTGCCCTGGATGGCGCGGTAGCCGAACCACAGGCCGCCGCCGATCAGCAGCACCAGTACCACGAGGATCGAGGTCACCAGCGGCCACCGCCGCCGGGGCACGTCGTCGAAGTCCTCGTCTGCCTCGTCCTCGGCGTCCGCCGGCACGGCGGCGCGGGACCGGTGACCGTTCAGGCTCGCGCCCGGCGCTGCCTGCCCCTGGCCCGGCACCAGCGGCGCGGCAGCGCCGCTCGCGGCTCGCAGCAGCGAGCCCACGTCTCCGTTGGAGGCCGCGCCTGCCATGATCGTGTCCCTGCTCGGCGGGACCGGGCTGGTAGCGGGATCCACCACGTCCGCGACGATGCAGGTGACGTTGTCCGGGCCTCCGTTGCGCAGTGCGAGCGCAATCAGCTGCTGCACTGCCTCGTCCGCATCCGCCGAGGTGGTCAGGATCTCGTACACGGCCTCGTCCGCGACGACGTCCGTGAGACCGTCCGAGCACAGCAGGTACCTGTCATCGACGAAGGCCTCGTGCATGGCCAGATCAGGGTCAGCGTCCGTGCTGCCCTGCAGCGCCCGCATGATCAGCGAGCGCTGCGGGTGATTGGCCGCGGCGGCCGGGCTCAGCCGGCCCTCGTCCACCAGCGACTGGATCAGGGTGTGGTCGCGGGTGATCTGGTACAGGTCGCCGCCGCGGAGCAGGTAGGCGCGGGAGTCGCCGATGTGGCACACCGCGACCTGGGCGCCGGCCCACAGCAGCGCGGTGAGGGTGGTGCCCATGCCCTCAACGGCGGGGTCGGACTCGCTCATGTCGTGCAGCGTGCTGCGGGCCGAGGCCACCGCCGCAGCCAGTGCGTCCAGCATGTCCTCGCCGTTGGTGAGGTTCTGCCGGTCCAGCGGGGCAATCGCGGAGATCGCGACGGCGCTGGCTACCTCGCCTGCCGCGTGGCCGCCCATGCCGTCCGCGATCGCCAGCAGGCGCGGCCCCGCGTAGGCGGAGTCCTCATTGCCCTCCCGGAGCAGGCCCACGTCCGAGCGGAGCGCGTAGTGCAGTGCCAGGGTCATCTGCGCAGCTCCAGAACGGTCTTGCCGATGCGGATCGGGACGCCAATGGGCACCGGAGTGGGCTGCGTCACCTTCTGCCGGTCCAGGTAGGTGCCATTGGTCGAACCGAGATCCTCTACCAGCCACTGACCATCTTGCGGAAAGAGTCGGGCATGTCGGGTCGAAGCGTAGTCGTCGCTGAGGACGAGCGTAGCGTCATCGGCCCGCCCGATGGTGATCTGCTGATCGGTCAGGCCGACGCTTGTCCCGGCCAGCGAGCCCGCGGTGACCAGCAGCTGCTGGGGCGCTGACCGGGGCGTTCTCGCTGGCTTGGATTTAGGCTTCTGCGGCCGGGGAGCAGCCGGCTGCCGGGCCGAGGACCGCTTGCGCCGCTGGGAGACCTGCCCGAACAGGTCGGTTCTGACCACGCCGACGGCTGCGATCACGAAGAGCCAGAGCACAGCGAGGAACCCAATCCTGACGAGAGTCAGTTCGAGCGCGTTCATCGGGTCATGAGTCCTTGGCTGGCGTGGCGTTGAGTGGGCAATCCTGATCCGGCGGCCTGGCGGCACCGGGCCCGGGCCGCCACGTTCCCTGCCTCTCCATGTTTATGTACTGCCGGAGTACTTCCGTTCCGGCGCTAGTAGATGCTGTCCCGGCGGAACACCAGTGTCGTCCGGCCGAGCGTGACCCTGGTGCCGTCCGCCAGGGTCACGCGCCTGACGGGCTGGCCGTTGACGAACGTGCCGTTGGTTGAGCCGAGGTCGACGAGGACGACCTCGCCGTCCTCGACGCGGATCTCGGCGTGGTGCCTGGACACCCCCGGGTCGACAAGGCGCAGGTCACAGTCCGTACCGCGGCCCAGGATGATCAGCGGCGTGGTGATCTCGTAGGTCCGCTGCGTGCTGCCGTCGGGGCCAGGCTCGGGACCGGAGACCAGCAGCCGCGGGTTGCCGTGAAATCCGCCGGCGGGCTGCGGCAGGTCGCTCGCCGGGCGCCTGATCTCGCCGTCCTCGACGGTCGTGCCCCTGATCACGCCCGACAGGATCCGGAAGGTCCCGGTCGTCAGGTCCCGGACGCCCTCGAACCGCATCCGGACCGGGCCGACGAATGAGTAGCCCTGCTCCTTCGCGTACTCCCTCGCCAGGGTGGCCAGCTCGATGCCGAGGCTGTCGGCGTAGACGTCCAGGCGGGCATAGTCATCCTCGGCAACCTCGACCACGAAGTCATTCGGCACGAGCGTGCGGCCCTGGGCCACAATGGCCGCCCGGTCGTCCATCTCACGCTGGATCGCGCTGGCGACCTCGACTGGCTGCAACTCGGACTTGAACGCCCGCGCAAAGGCACCTTCGACCATCCCCTCGAGCCTGTGCTCAAAGCGCTGCAGGACTCCCACGGTGGTGCCCTCCTCTCCCTGCCGTATCCGATCGTATCGGCGATGTGGGACAGCTTGCGGACGTGCTAACCTGACTGCTGCTCCCAGGGCGGGTGGCGGAACGGCAGACGCGCACGGTTCAGGTCCGTGTGTCCGAGAGGACGTGAGGGTTCAAATCCCTCCTCGCCCACCCCTGTTTTCCCGTGACCTCTGTTTCCCGTAGCCGCTGTTGCCGGTGGCCGCCTGGCTGCGCAGTCAGTTAGCTGGCCGCAGCTTAGGCTGCCGATGCGGTCCTTGTCACCGAGATGCCGGCGTATTCGCTGCTCTGGCACCATGAGCGACATGACCGCAGACCAGGTACTTAACCAGGCCAGGCGGATCGCCGACGAGGTTTTGTTTCCATCTGCGCTGATTGTCGACTCGGCTGACCGCGTGCCGGCCGCCCACTTCGACGTCCTGGCCGCAGCCCGGCTGTACGGGCTGGCCGGCCCGGTGTCCGCGGGCGGACTCGATGCCGACCTGGCCACGTTCTGCGGTGTGACCGAGATCATGGCGGGCGGCTGCCTGGCCACGGCCTTCGTCTGGCTGCAGCATCACTCGGCGGTCAGGGCGCTCGCCGCCACGGCGAACCAGGCGCTGGCAGCGGAGTGGCTCGAGCCGCTGTGCCGGGGCACCCGGCGGGCCGGAGTGGCACTCGGCGGTGCCCGGCCGGGGGCGCCGCTGCTGCGGGCACAGCCGGTGCCCGGCGGCTGGACCTTCGACGGAACTGCGCCGTGGGTCACTGGCTGGGACATGATCGACGTGGTCTACACGCTCGCGCGGGACGAGAGCGGAAGCCTCATCGCCGCGCTGCTGCCCGCGGTCACCTCGGCCTCGCTGTCGGCAGACCAGCTTGACCTGGTGGCGGTCAATGCCAGCCGTACCGTTGAGCTCAGCTTCGACGCGCATTTCGTGCCGGCCGCCCTCGTCACCGGGACCGTGCCCCTCGCCGACTGGCTGGCCGGGGACGCCGGAGGCCTGCGGCCGAACGGCTCGCTGGCGCTCGGTGTTGCCGCCCGCTGCTGCCGCCTCATCAGCGAGGCAGCCGGGACGGCGGGATGGGCCGGGGCGGCTGCCGATGGCGGGGCCTCCGGCGGGGCCGGGGCGGCGCCCGGTGACCTGGCTGCCCAGCTGGCGGCCGCGCGCGCGGCGCTCGACGACGCCGATGCCGCGACCCTGCCTGCCGCCCGCGCGGCAGCGGCTGAGCTGGCCTTCCGCGCTTCCGGCGCCCTGGTCACGGCTGCCGGAAGCCGCTCGATCCTGGCGGGCCAGCATCCGCAGCGGCTCGCCAGGGAAGCGCTGTTCCTGCTGGTCTTCGGCTCCCGTCCGGCGATCAGGGATCACCTCGCGCGGCTGCTGACCGCGCGCGGCGCTGCCAATTGACCAGATCGGGCACAATCGATGTGTGCCTGAACTGCCCGAAGTAGAGGCGCTCGCCGCCGACCTGCGGGAGCGTGCCGTCGGCCGGGAGATCGACCGCGCCGACATCGCCGAGTTCTCGGTGCTGAAGACGTACGACCCGCCGCTCACTGCCCTGCGCGGCGCGCGGGTCAGCGGCACGGCCCGGCGCGGCAAGTTCCTGGACATCATCACCGAGCCTGCCGCCGGCGGCGCGCCGCTGCATCTGGTCACGCACCTGGCCAGGGCCGGCTGGCTCCGCTGGCGGGACGCACTGCCCGAGGCTCCGCCGAGACCGGGCAAGGGACCGCTGGCCTTCAGGCTCAGGTTCACCGACGGCTCGGGCTTCGACCTGACCGAGGCGGGCACGCGCAAGCGCCTGGCGGTCTACCTGGTCACCGATATCGAGCAGATCCCCGGTGTCGCGTCGCTCGGGCCCGAGCCGCTCGACCCCGGCTTCACCCCGGAAGTGCTGGCCGGGATACTCGGCGGCCGCCGTACCCAGATCAAGGGCGTGCTCCGGGATCAGAAGCTGATTGCCGGTATTGGCAACGCCTACTCCGACGAGGTGCTGCACGCGGCGAAGATGTCGCCGTTCCGGCTTGCCTCGAGCCTCAGCGCGGCCGAGGTCGCCGACCTGCACGCCGTCATCATCGGCACGCTGCGCGAGGCGATCGGCCGGTCCGACGGGCTTGCCGCCAGCGACCTGAAGAAGGAGAAGAAGGCGGGCCTGCGCGTGCACGGCAAGGCAGGCGAGCCGTGCCCGGTCTGCGGTGACACCATCCGCGAGGTCTCGTTCGCGGACTCCGCTCTGCAGTACTGCGCGACCTGCCAGACCGGCGGCAAGCCGCTGGCCGACCGGCGGCTATCCCGGCTGCTCAAGTAGCAGCCGGGACACGAGCCCAGGGCGGCAGCGCATCAGCCCGCTCGGCCCGCGGCGGGAGGAGGCGGGTCCGCCTCAGTTGAAGATCTGCCCGAGCTTCGACCAGCGTGCCAGGTCGCAGCCGCCGTCTACGACGGTCTCGTGCACCTTCTGGCCGAGGTAAGTACCGCTGACCACCACGTGGCCGGCGTCGGCCAGGATCATCGGGCACATCGTGTGCGCCGGCAGGGCGGCGAACAGGCTGGTGCCCTTCAGCAGCTTGGCGCACGCCGCGGCAGGATCGCGAACGGTGCCGCCGGCCGGCTCGCAGCGCAGCGTGTAATGCCGCGGCGCGGTCGTGGCGGAACCGCTGAACCGCACGGTGAGCGAGATCTTCGCGGCCGAGGCGGCCGCTGCCGAACTTGCTGACGCGGCTGGCGCGCTGGACGCGGCCGTGCCCGGTGCAGCGGTGCTGCCGCACGCGGCCGCGACCAGCGCGCAGGCGGCAGCAGCAGCGCCGCGGAGCAGAACCGTCCGGTGCCGGGACCTGGCCGCGTGGCCGGCAGCGGGCTGGGGAAGCGCATCGCGTGTCTGTGGCGTCATGGCCATTGGACGTCCCTGCTCCCGTGCTGGTTCCCGTTACTGCCCGCGGACACGAGCATTTTTCCCCCGCCGCCGCTCCACCGCCACCGCCTCTGCCGCCGCCAGCGCCTCTGCCGCCGCCGCGCGCAGCGGTGGCCGGACATCACTGCCACAGCAGCCGAATCGTCGCGCACGGCGCTAGCTGCAGGTTTGCGCTGTTCACCGGTCCTGGGACAGATGCTAGTGACACCATGAGGCGGTGAGTTGGAAGCTTGCCGTGGCACCCCGCGACCGCGACAGGATCGATGGCACCGCCCGCGCGGTCATCGAGTGCGCGGCCGACGCGATCATCGCCGTGGGCGCGGATCGCCGGGTGACGGTGTGGAATCCGGCTGCCGAGAAGCTGTTCGGCTGGACCGCCGCGGAGGTCGTCGGACTGGAGCCGCCGTTCGTCCCGGAGGAACTGCGGGCCGAGCACAACGCGGTACTTGAGCGCGTCGCCAGTGGCGGCCAGGTCTCCTTCGCCACGCGCCGGACCTGCAAGGACGGCTCAATGGTCGATCTGCGGATCGACGCCAGCAGGATGCTGGGCAGTACCGGCGAGGTGGCGGGCTGGGTCTGCGTCTGTCACCAGAGCGGGGACGACGAGGCCGTCCGGCACTACATGGCCGAGCGCGCCCGGGTGGTGCGACGGCTCGGTGACGTGGTCGCCGACATGAACGCGCAGCTTGAGCTCGAGGCCGTACTTGACCGGATCGCGGCCAGCCTGCGCGAGCTCACCAGGGCAGACGCCGGCGGCTTCGTGATCATCGAGAAGGACCGGCTGCGCCTGGTGAGCCTGGACGGCCTGCCCGCCGAGCTGCGCGGCCGGAGCGCCGACCTGCAGACCAGCATGGTCGGGCAGCTCATGCGGTCCGGCAAGACAGTGCTGATGGCGACCAGTGATTCCGGCGGCTTCGACGACCTGATCTGGGCCGCGCTGCCGGGCCTGCACACGATCACGCTCAGCCTGTCGCATGTGGCCGGGCGCCCGTTCGGCGCGCTGTACGCGCTCTACAGCGGGCGCAAGGTCGGCCATGTCGAGCTTGAGTTGCTGGAGCTCCTGGCCGGGCACGCCAGTGTCGCGCTCTCGAACGTGACCGCGTTCGAGGAGGTCGTGAGGCAGCGAGCGCACGAGCGGGCGGTCATCGACGCCAGCGCCGACGGGATCGCGGTGCTCGACGCTGACGGCCTGGTCCGCCAGTGGAATCCGGCCGCGCACCGGCTGACCGGCCTGTCGCCCGAGCTGGCGACCGGCCGCCGGCCGCCGTTCCCGCTGCCGGAGCCGGGCGAGAAGCTCACCTACAAGCTCGCCAGCGGGCGGTGGATCGATCTGCTCTGCACCGGGCTGGCGGGCCGCGGCGAGAAGGTGCTGGACTTCCGTGACATCACCGCGGCGAAGGAACTGGAGGAAGCCAAGGACCTGTTCCTCGCGACGACCAGTCACGAGCTGCGGACGCCGATCACGGTCGTGCAGGGCTTCGCGAGCACGCTGGCCAGCCGCTGGGACAAGCTGGCGGACGCCGACCGGCGGTCCGCGGTGCAGACGATCGCCGAGCGGGCCGGGTCGCTGGCCAGGCTGGTCGAGCAGCTGCTGCTCGGCTCACGGGCCGGGGCAGATCAGCTGCAGGTGAGCAACGGTCCCTTCGACGTCGCCGCGCTGCTGCGCGGCAGCGTGGTGGCCTTCAGGCCGATGTCGGATCTGCACAGCCTGGACATCGACGTCGCCGACGGCCTGCCCGAGGCTCACGGTGATCCGATGGCCACGGACATCATTATCGGGCAGCTGCTGGAGAACGCGTTCAAGTACTCGCCAGAAGGGGGCGCCATCACCGTCAGCGCGCGGGCGGACGGTGACGCGATCGTGGTCGAGGTCGCTGACCAGGGCATTGGCATCACGCCCGAGGACCGGGAGCGCGTCTTCGAGCGATTCGTTCAGGGCGAGGCGGGCGACAGGCGCCGGTTTGGCGGCATCGGCCTCGGCCTGTACATCGTGCGCCAGCTGGTCAGGGCGCAGGGCGGCGAGATCGCTGCCGACAGCCCGCCGGGCGGGGGCACCGTGATCCGGCTGAAGCTGCGGCGCGCCGACGCGGCGGACGAGGCGGCCCGGACGGGCGCGCCCGCGCTGCCGAGGCCCCGTCCTGCCAGCGAGCCGTCAGCGACCTGAGCTGGCTCCGGCCGGCAGCTTAATTTAAGCGCCGGTCATTAATCGGCGTTGCCTATTTCGCTGATGCGGTCTGATGGCCGCCGGTATAGTCTCCGGTGCTGCAAAAATCGCATTCACTTAATACTTGTCTAAAGGTCCCTGAGGATTTCCTGAGGGCGTGCGTCATTGTTAGGTGCTGTTAGCGGCTGTCCGGGCGCAGTGGATTGTTCCGACGGAAAGTGGCCGGTTCGGGGTGGTGCAGGCCGCTTATTTCCGTGTGTCTGGCTTACGGGAGGGAAATAATGCCGGGAACGAGGTTGTCGTGGCGGGCTCGGACATCAGTGCGCGCGCGGCTGGCGGGCGCGGTTGCGACGGCCGGGCTGGCCGCGGCGGCGATGACTGGGGCGGCCCCGGCAGCGTCAGCGGCGACAGCGTCGGCAGTGACAGGGTCGGCAGTGACAGGGTCGGCAGTGACAGGGTCGGCAGTGACAGGGTCGGCGGCGACAGGGCCAGCGGCGACAGCCTTAGCGGCCAGAGCGTCAGCCGGCGCCGCGAGGGTCACCTCCGGTCCCGCCGCGGCCAGCCAGGCTCGCGTCCCGGCGGTTCCCGCGTCTGCCAGTTTCGTCGCGCAGCCGCGGATAGCGCCTGGTCAGCCGGGGGTGCACCAGGCCTGCGGGACGCCGACCCGGCCTGGTCAGATGGCCTGCATGGCGCTGGTCTCGACCCGGAAAACCGACAGCGTCAGGGCCGACACGAGCCCGCCGGGCGGCTCGTCGTACGACCCCGCCCAGCTGCAGGACGCCTACGGGCTGACGACGGCCGCCGGCACCGCAGCCAACGGCGAGACAGTGGCCGTAGTCGACGCGTACAACGACGCGGAGGCGGGCGCGAATCTCGACGCCTACCGGTCCGCCTACGGCCTCGGCACGTGCGATCAGAGCAACAAGTGCCTGACGGTAGAGAACGAGCATGGCGGGACGTCCGATCTGCCGAAGTCGGATTCCAGCGGCGGCTGGGAGCTCGAGGAATCGCTCGACCTCGATATGGTCTCGGCGATCTGCCCTAAGTGCTCGATAATTCTCGTAGAGGCCAATTCTTCCTCCATTGCCTCGCTCGCAGTCGCGGAGCGAACGGCTTCCCGGAGTGGCGCTAATGCCGTTTCCAATAGCTGGGGAAGCGGTGCCGAATTCACCGGCGAGAACGCATATGACCCGGATTTCTACGCGCCTGGTGTCGCGATCACGGCCGCGGGGGGCGACGACGGGTACGGCACGCAGTACCCGGCTGCGTCGCCCTACGTGACGGCGGTGGGCGGAACCACGCTGACCGGCTCCGCCGGAAGCTGGAGTCAGTCGGCCTGGAACGGCACCGGATCGGGCTGCTCCGAGCTTGAGGCGAAGCCCTCCTGGCAGACGGCCGATGCCACGTCGCCCGGCGGCTGCCTTAACCGCACCGACGATGACGTCTCCGCGGAGGCGAATCCGGATCCTGGCGTCTGGGTGTACGACACGGTGAAGGATCCGTCGGCCGGCATCTCGTCCGGCTGGGCTGCTGTTGGCGGGACGAGTGTCGGGACGCCCATCGTGGCCGCGGCTTTCGCGCTGGCCGGAGTGATGGCGGGAGGTCCGGGCAACGGACTGATCGCGGGTACCTTCCCGGCTGCGTACCCGTACCAGAACAGCTCTGACTTCACCGATATCACCAGCGGGTCAGATGGCACCTGCGAGGCGGCAAGAAAGTACCTGTGCCACGCGGTCGCCGGATATGACGGGCCGACCGGCGTCGGTGCGATCAACGGCACGGCAGACCTGACCGGGCAGACCGGCGGCGAGATCACGGTGGTGGGGCCAGGCACGCAGGTGTACCAGGCGGGCGCGAAGATCCGGCTGCAGCTGAACGTCCAGCCGGGCCCGGCATCGCCGACGCTCGCGGTCACGGGGCTGTCCGGGCTCGCTATCGGGGCCGACCAGGTCCTCAGCGGGACGGCGCCGTCTGCCACCGGCGTGCACCGGGTGACAGTCACCGCGACCGACGGCGGCCAGACGGACTCGGCCTCGTTCGACCTGGTAGTGGTGCCGAAGATCACCGCCCATCATCCGGCCTCGGGCGAGGTGCGGCTGAACGGCGGAGCGTGGTGCCTGACCGGCGCGGGCTACAGCCGGGCGGCAGGCACGGCAGCGGTGCTCGAGCGCTGCGCCGGCAAGGCAGCCCAGCACTGGTCGCTCCGGCCCGGTGGCGGAGTCGGCGGCACGGGCATAGTGAAGATCGACGGGAGATGCCTGACCATCAGCAGCGGCAGCGGCAACGGCGCGAAGGCGTCCATCCGGGGCTGCGCCAAGAGCTCTTCCCGGCAGGACTGGACCTACCAGGCCAGCGGCCATCTGCGGAACTCCGCGACCGGCAAGTGCCTGGCTGTGCACGGCAGCGCGGCTAGCGGGCGGCCGGTCGTCATCTGGTCGTGCAGCGGTGGTGCGTCAGCCGGGTGGGTGCTGCCGGCGGCACCGGTACTGTCCGGCGTCTCCGGCCGCTGCCTGGCTGACCCGGGTACCAGCAGGAAGGCCGGGACCCGGATCGAGATGGCCGCATGCGCCTCGTCCGCGTCGCAGCGGTGGACGGCCGAGCGCAGCGGCGCGATCGAGATTGCCGGCAAGTGCCTGGCCGTCAAGGGCGGCAGCATGCTGGACGGAGCCGAGATCGAGCTGGCCACCTGCTCCAGCTCGAAGGCGGAGCGCTGGATCCGCGGCCCGGCCGGGCAGCTGATGAACGCCCGATCCGGGCGCTGCCTGGCAGACCCGGCGAACTCCAGGACCGCCGGAGCGAAGCTGACGCAGGACGACTGCTACAGCGAGCCCGGCGAGATCTGGGTGATCAGCTGAGCCGGCGGCGCTGCCAGCCGGCGCCGGGCTGAGGACGGGCCGGCTAACTCTTGACGCTGACCTTGGCGGTGAGCCGCTTGCCGCTGACCGGATCGCGCTCAACCGGCGTGCCGCCGGACGCGTCGATGTACTTGTCGATGATGCCGGTAACGTCCTCGCCCTGCATCACTATCTGGCCGCGCTCCATCCAGATGACCCGGTTGCAGGTCACCTCCACCTCTTCCAGGTTGTGCGCGACCAGGAAGACGGTGCCCGCCTGGGCCCTGAGCTCCTCGATCCTGGCGTGGCTCTTGACCCGGAACTCGGCGTCGCCCGTGGCCAGCGCCTCGTCGATGAGCAGTACCTCGTGGCTCTTGGACGCCGCGATCGCGAAGCGCAGGCGGGAGCCCATCCCGGAGGAGTAGGTCTTCATCGGCAGGTCGATGAAGTCGCCCACCCCGGAGAAGTCGACGATGCTCTGATACCTGTCCTTGGCTTCCTGCCGGGTCATGCCCATGGCCAGGCAGCCGAGAATGACATTGCGCTCACCGGTCAGGTCATCCAGCAGCGCCGCGTTGACGCCGAGCAGCGCCGCCTCGCCGGTGGTGTACACGTTGCCCTGCTCGGGAGGCAGCAGTCCGGCGATGGCCCGCAGGAGTGTGGACTTGCCCGATCCGTTGCGGCCGATGATGCCGACCGCGTCGCCCCGGTAGGCGATGAAGGACATGCCCCGGATCGCGTGCACCTCGCGGATGTTGCCCCGGCTCTTGCGGCCGAGGACGCGCAGCAGCACGGTGGCGGCGGTGCCGCGGTCCCCGCCCGCGCCGTACACCTTGTACACGATATGCAGGTCGTCCACGACCACCATGGGATCAGCCACGGCCGTACCTCGTCTCAGCTCGCCAGAAGAAGTAGAAGCCGACTGCCAGCGCGACTGCCGCCCAGGCGATGCCGTAGTACCAGAAGTGATCCGGGTTGGCGTAGTAGTGGCAGTAGGCGCTGTCGTACAGCTGGGCCGTCGTCGCGCCGGTCTGATGGCCCGCGGTCTGCCAGATGTGGCATCGTGCCGCGTTGTACGGCTGGCTGCCGGGGGCGCTCAGCCGCTGGCTCTGAAGCAGCGCGTTGCGGATCAGGGTGATGTAGAGCGCGGCCGGGTTGATCTCCAGCAGCGCGACCGCCCAGCGGTAGGTGCGGATGTCCAGGGTGGCGATGTTGAACAGCACCCCGGACAGGTACAGCCAGGTCCGCATCAGGAACGGCAGCAGCTGGCTGAAGTCGTTCACCTGCGAGCCAAGCCGGGCCACCAGCAGCCCGACGCCGACGTTGAACAGCGTCTGCAGCAGCAGCGCGGGGATGACCAGCAGCCAGTACCAGGTGATGGGCTCGCCGCTGACGATGACGATCACTGCCAGGACGGCCATCGAGAGCACCATCTGCTGGAGCTCGATCATGACGTAGGCGAGCGGCAGCGAGGCCCGCGGGAACTGCAGCGCCCGGATCAGCGGCAGGCTGTCGGTGATCACCGACGAGGTCGAGATGAACGCCCGCTGGGTGAAGTTGAAGACGAAGACGCCCGTGACGAGGAAGGCGAGATAGTTCGGGATGCCCCTGTTGATATGCAGCAGCAGGCCGAAGATGAGGAAGTAGACGCCCGCGTTCAGCAGCGGTGTCAGCACCTGCCAGAGCTGCCCGAGCTTCGCCTCGGTGTACATGGCGATGTTGCGTGCCGTCGCGAACGCCAGGATGAAGTGAACCCGTCGCCACAGCTGGCGGATGTACGCCGGGATCGTCGGCCGCTGCGCGCTCGGCCGAAGTCCGTGCCGGACGGCATACTCCGCCAGCGGCTCGCCTTCGACCTCCGGAGACATGACCGCGACGTCGCCCGCCTGCAGCCGGCCGGGTGCCGAGAGACGGCCCGCATTCGGGTCCCGGCGCGGGCGCCGCTCGCGCACCGGCGTTTTCTGGTCCCTCACGCAGCGCTCCTGCATGCCTCTGAGTTGTGCGGGGCAACTGTCACGCCGCGACTGTACCACCATGGCAGTTGTGCGATACAACTGTTGTCATGGCCGCCGACGTGTCGCCCAACGATACCGAGCTTGAGCTGCTGCTGACCCAGTTGCTGCGGATGCTCTCGCCCGCTTTCGCCGCAGACGACGACAGCGCACGGCCTGCCGCCGCAGACGGCCAGGCCGCCGCCAGCCGCGGCGATGACGGTCATCAGGCCGGCGCGTCCCAGGTCAGCGGACAGTTCAGTGACCGCAGCGCGCCCGGCGGCGGCTCTGGGGGCGGCCCTGGCAACGGCGACGCCGGCGCGACACCGGGGGTGTCGGCGTCCGAGGCGCGCGCGCTGATCGAGCTGATCTCCGCGCGCGGCATCGCCCAGGGCGAGCTGGCCGCGCTGCTGGGGCTGGATAAGAGCACCGTCAGCAGACTGGCAGCCGGCCTGGAGCGCAAGGGCTGGGTCCGCCGCGGCCGGGACGAGGCTAATCAGCGCTACGTCCGCCTCTACCTGACACCGCAGGGCGGCGCAGTGGCCGGCCGGGTCTGGCAGGCGTGGCAGTCCCGGCAGGCGCGGATCCTGGCGGCGCTGTCCGCGGACGAGCGCGCCGGCCTCTCCGCCGGCCTGGGCGGCCTCGTCCGCGGGCTGGCAGCAGAGGGACTGCTCGGGGAGACGGCGGGAAAGGACAGCTGACCGGCCCTCCGGCGCCGTCGGGCGGTGGCCAGGCACAGCGGACCAGGACCTGGGTTACTCATTGCGAGCCTGTTACCGTTGTTGCCGGTGGTATGCACGATGCGCATGTCGGTTTCCGCTCATGCCGGGCCGGGCATCTCCGCCGCAGCGGTTCTTCGGCGTCGTCGCAGATTCGCGGGCTGCGCAGGGAGGTGAGAGCGGCGGGCACGGTACTCCTGCCTTGCGCACCCGCGAGTGTCGCTGTGGCCCGCGAGCGGCTCGCCGCCGATCTCCTCGCGGCGGGAATCTTCGATGGCGCCATCGGCGATGCGGTCCTCGTCGTCAGCGAGCTGCTGAGCAATGCCATCCGGCATGCGAGGCCGCTGCCCGGATCGAGCCTGCAGGTTGCCTGGGCTGTCGATGACGGAGCGGTTGAGGTCGCAGTCAGTGACGGCGGGGCACCGACGAGGCCGATGCCTGCCCATGCCACGACTTCCGCGCTGGGCGGGCGCGGCCTCGACATCGTCGAGTTCCTGGCCAGAGCCTGGGGAGTCAGGACCGACGACGCCGGGCTGACGGTCTGGGCGGTCCTGGCGGCGCCTGCGGGCCGGCGGCCCGCGGATGGCGGCGCTGAGGTCCCCGTCCACACCTAACCGGGCTGACAGGCGTAATCCGGTGGCCCGGCGGTAATACCTCCCACAGCGGATGCAATGTCAGCGGCCCGGGGGAACGGCGGCGCGCGAGTGGCACCGCTGCGCAGCGTGGTGTCGGCGGGGGGAAATGTCGTGAGTCAGATCCAGGGCGTGGACAGTGAGATCGGCCAGCTCAGGACTGTGCTCATGCACAGACCGGGGCCGGAGCTCGAGCGGGTCACGCCGCGGCATTCCGGCCGGCTGCTGCTCCGCACGCTGCCCTGGGTGACTAAGGCCAGGCAAGAGCACGACCTGCTCTGCGAGCAGCTGCGGGAGCAGGGCGCTGAGGTCCTGTACTTCACGGCGCTGCTGCAGGACACCCTCGAGTATCAGCCGGCCAGGACCGAGGCCGTCCGGATGGCCGTTGCCGACGCCGGCCTCGGCGACGAGCTGCGCGGCCAGCTCCGCTCGCACCTGGAGGACCTCCCGCCTGAGCAGCTCGCTCAGGTCCTCATCGCGGGCCTGACCCGGGACGAGCTCAAGATCGGCCAGGGCGTCGTTTTCGAGTTGCTCGACCGGCACGACTTCGTCCTCGACCCCCTTCCCAACCTGGTCTTCACCAAGGACTCCAGCTTCTGGATCGGCGATCAGGTCGCCGTCGCCAGCCTGGCCGCGCCGTTCCGGCGCCGGGAGACGGGGCTTGCCACCGTCGTGTACCGGCACCATCCCCGGTTCGCCGGCACGAAGTGGATCTACCAGGCAGGCCTGGAGAACCTCGATGGCGGAGACGTGATGCTCCTGGCGCCAGGGGTGGTCGCCATCGGGGTCGGCCAGCGGACGACGCCGGCCGGGACCGAGCGCCTGGCGCGCCGCCTGTTTGACGCGAGCCTGGCTCACACCGTGCTCGCCGTGCCCGTCCGCCAGCACGGGGACCGGCACCTGGATACCCTCTGCGCCGTCCTTGACACTGACGTGGTCCTGATGCACCCGAGCGTCGCCTACGCGCTCACCGCGCACACCATCGCGCCGCGTGGTGACGGAATGCGCGCGTCCAGGGCGCAGCCGTTCCTCGAGGCCGCGGCGCAGGCGATGGGGATCGAGCGCCTGCACGTCATCGACTCCGGACTCGACCCGCTCTGGGGTGAGTCAGGCCAGGGCGACGACGGCAGCAACGTCCTGGCCATCGGCCGCCGCGTCGTTGTCAGTCACGAGCGGAACTCAGAGACCAACGCCAGGCTCGAGCAGGCGGGGGTGCGGGTGATCCGGGTGCCGAGCAGCGAGCTGGGCAGCCTCCGTGGCGGCCCGCGCTGCATGACCTGCCCGGTGGGCCGCGAGCCCGCGGCTCAGGCAGCTGACGAAGCGCAGTCGCCGCCGTCGGCCACGCTCTCAGGGGGCCGAACTGGCGCCTTGCCGGGTGGCGGGCTGCCCGGCGGGGAGATTGCCCTCCCCGGTGCGCGGGAGGTCGTGAGGCCGGAGAGGATCCCGGCGGGCGCGAGCGCGTCAGCAGGGTCGCCGCAAGCCGGCCCGGCTAGTGCCGGCCGCGGGCCCGCCGAGCTGGCGCAGGCGGGATTACCAGCGGCTGCGCGACCGGCGCGACGACCGGCGGCCCAGCCGGAATACTCCGGTCGCGGCGCCGATGAACAGCACGATCAGCGCGATCAGCGCAAGCCAGAAGAATGTCTTGATAACGGCGGCCGCCACGAAGATGACGACGATGGCGCCGACGACTATCAGCAGCATGCGGAGCATGCTTCTACCGTACGTCGCCGCTATCGCGCCCTAGTCGGCCGGCCGGTCCGCCGGCCACCCGCCTCGCCCGGCCGCCGGAGGGCTCCCGGCACCGAAATACGCAGGATCGGCCAGTTCCCAGGTCGTTATCGAGGTAAATCAGGGCTAACCGGCCGACGGGATACGCCCATCTAGCCGGCTTCAGCGCGGACCCGGTAGTCTGCGGCAGGTGGAGCTAAAGGTCACGAGCAGGACGCAAGGCGATCACACCGTCATCTCCGTGACGGGCGAGATCGACCTGTACACCGCGCCCCGACTCCAGTCCGAGCTGATGACAGCTCTGGGCACGAACCCGGCCCGCCTGATCGTGGACATGTCCGGCGTCGAGTTCTGCGACTCGACTGGCATCAACGTGCTGCTCGCTGCGCACCGGCAGGCCCGCGAGCGCGGCGGAGAGCTTCAGCTCGCCGCGCCGGGGTCAGCGATCAGGAAGGTGCTCCAGGTCACCGGGCTGGAAGCGGTTTTCTCGGTGGTCGACCTTCCGGTTCAGGTCACGGGTCAGTAGCCGCCCGGCCGCCCGGGCCGCCCGCACTAGGATCTCTGTCATGCCGACCGGTGACCTCGCTGTCATCATTCCTGCCTGGAACGAGGCCGACCGCGTCGGCGCCACCGTCGCGGCGGCGAGCAAGCTGCCCGGCGCAGACATCCTCGTCGTCGTGGACGACGGCTCAGGCGATGACACGGCTGCCGTGGCCGCCGCGGCCGGCGCCCGTGTCGTCCGGCACGCGCGGAACCGGGGCAAGGCGGCCGCGATGGAAACGGGAGCCGAGGCAGTGCGGCTCATCGAATCCGGCGCGGCGGCCCCGGGTGCAGCCCTGCCTGGCCCGCGGCACCTGCTGTTCCTTGACGCTGACCTGGCTGACAGCGCTGCCAGCGCCGGCCCGCTGGCGGAGCCGGTCCGCGCGGGGACCGCGGACATGACGATCGCCATCTTCACGACCAGGGTGCGCAAGGGCGGCTTCGGCATCGTCGTCACTACCGCGGGCGCCGGAATCGAGCGGGCCATCGGCTGGCGGCCGGCCCAGCCCCTGAACGGCATGCGGTGCCTGACCAGGGCCGCGTTCGATGCCGCGCTGCCGCTGGCACCGGGCTGGGGCGTGGAGACCGGCCTGACCATTGACCTGGCCCGCAAGGGCATGCGGATCAGCGAGGTTGAGGTGCCGCTGTCGCACCGTGCGACCGGCAACGACTGGCGGAGCCAGCTGCACCGTCTGCATCAGCTCGCCGACGTCACCAGGGCACTCGCCGCTCGCGAGCCCGCACTCCGCCGGCTCGGGCACAGCGAGGCCCGGCAGGCCGCCCGCTAGCGGCCGTGACCAGGCTGCGCGGCTGTGCCGATCCCGGCGTCACGGCCAGCACCAGCCGCCGGCGATGCGATCATGATGCGGTGAGCTACCGGTACTCCTATCTCGGCCCGCGCGGCACCTTCACCGAGGCGGCGGTGCGCGCGCTTGATGGCGGCGCGAATGAGGAGGCACTGTCCTGCCCGTCGATCCAGGCCACGCTGGAGGCCGTCAGAGGCGGCCAGGCGGAGCTCGGCGTGGTGCCCATCGAGAGCTCCGTTGAGGGCGCGGTCACCGCCACGCTCGATGAGCTGGCCGTGGGAGCGGAGCTGGTGATCTGCGCCGAGGTCCTGGTTCCGGTCGAGTTCGCGCTGCTAGCCAGACCCGGTACCAGGCTCGCCGAGGTGCGGCGGGTCGGCGGCCATCCGGTGGCACAGCCGCAGTGCCGTAGCTGGCTGGCCGCGAACCTGGCAGACGCGGACTGGCACCCGGCGGCGTCGAACTCCGACGCCGCCAGGCTCGTCCGGGACGGCGAGCTGGATGCCGCGCTGGCCGGCGTGTTCGCCGCGGAGCTCTACGGCCTGGTACCGCTCGTGACCGGAGTGCACGACCGCGAGGACGCGGTCACAAGGTTCGTGGCGGTCCGCAAGCCCGGCGAGCTGCCGGCCCGCAGCGGCGCGGACAAGACCTCCGTCGTCGCGTTCCTCATGGATGATCATCCGGGTGCGCTGATGGACATTCTCGGCCAGTTCGCGATCCGCGGCGTCAACCTGACCAGGATCGAGTCCCGGCCGACCGGCGACGGGATCGGCCGCTACTTCTTCTTCATCGACTGCGAGGGGCACGTGGAGCAGGCCAGGGTAGGCGAGGCGCTGATGGGCCTGCGCCGGGTCTGCAGCACGGTCAGATTCCTCGGCAGCTACCCGGCCGCTGGCCTGGAAGCGCTGCCAGGCAGACCGGGACGCCAGGTGACTCCCATAGCCGACAAATCCGACGACGATTTCCTGGCGGCCGCTGACTGGCTGGCGCGGGTCAGGTCGGGCGGGGTCTGACGGCGCGGTTACAGGTACGGCCCGGAGGCGCGCGTCATGCCCTGCGCCTGATCCTCGCCCTCCTGGCCCTGCGGCATCATCCCTGGCGGCAGCGCCCGCCGCATCTGCTCCAGCTGCTGCCTGGCTGCCATCTGCTGGGCGAAGAGGGTCGTCTGGATGCCGTGGAACAGGCCCTCAAGCCATCCCACCAGCTGAGCCTGCGCGATCCGCAGCTCCGACTCGCTCGGGATCTCGTCCTCGGCGAACGGGAGCGACAGGCGCTCGAGCTCATCGACCAGCTCCGGAGCCAGGCCGTCCTCGAGCTCCTTGATTGAGCTGGCGTGGATTTCCTTGAGCCTGGCCCGGCTCTTCTCGTCCAGCGGGGCCGCCCTGACCTCTTCCAGCAGCTGCCGGATCATGTTGCCGACACGCATGACCTTGGCCGGCTGCTCGATCATCTCGGTAACCGGCCGCTCGCGCGACTCCTCGACGCCGGATTCGGTCGCGACTCCGTCGGGGCCGACGACGACAATCCGCGGTGTGTCGTGGACTTCAGCGTTGGTCTGCTCGCTCATGCTTCCCTAGTCTGCCGGCCTCCCGGCTGACGGGCACATTCGGGGCCGGCCAGTCGCGGCAGCCGGCCGCTGGACGGGTCACTGGCCGGTAGCCAGCAGGATCTTGCCGATGTGCCCGCTTGCCGCCAGCAGCCGGTGTGCCTCCGCTGCCTCGGCGAGTGGCAGTGTCGTCTCGATCACGGGCCTGACCTGCCCGGAGCTCACCAGCGGCCAGACCCCGGCCAGGACCGACGCCACGATGGCCGCCTTATCCGCTGCCGGCCGGGACCGCAGCGTGGCCGCGTGCACCGTCGCGCGCTTGCGCAGCAGCTGACCAAGGTCCAGCTCGCCGGTGCTTCCGCCCTGCAGGCCGATGACGACCATGCGGCCGCCGGGCGCCAGCGCGGTCACGTTCTGCCGGAGATAGCCGCCGCCGATGATGTCCAGGATGACGTCCGCGCCGCGGCCGCCGGTGAACTCGAGCAGGGCTGCGGCGAAGTCCTCGTCCCGGTAGTTGATGGCCAGGTCCGCGCCGAGCTCGCGGCACCGCTCCAGCTTGGCCGCCGAGCCGGCGGTGCAGGCGACCGAAGCGCCGAGTGCATGGCCCAGCTGAATCGCCATCGTGCCGATGCCACTTGAGCCGCCGTGCACGAGCAGGGTCTCGCC
>Ga0302325_10004892_pt1 | contig 30846 bp, 23 predicted proteins | sample Palsa_T0_2_FD_201948 | JGI IMG/M metagenome (GOLD analysis project Ga0302325, IMG submission 201948) | Peat permafrost microbial communities from Stordalen Mire near Abisko, Sweden - Palsa_T0_2 | ecosystem: Environmental > Terrestrial > Soil > Palsa > Peat permafrost | place: Sweden: Abisko... | reverse complement strand
AGCACCGCACTCGAAATGCGGCATACGGGCAACCGTATCGGGGGTTCGAATCCCTCCCTCTCCGCCAAGAACTAAGGTTCCCATATCGCTACGCTTTTTTGTTTTCCGCTACGGCACTTTCCGCCAATATTCCGAGGCTTTCCCGCGTCGGTCCCAGCGCGACATTTGCACAGAGAGGAATTTCAAGCTCATCGGAACCAATTACGGGTCCCGAGTCTCACCTGTGGGTTTGGTGGTGCGGCAGTCTCTTGCTCCGGTGGAAGAACTCCGGTGAGAACAAGGATGAGGAAGAGAGACGAGATTCGACCTCTCTAAGATGCTGTGCGCGACTCCTCACGCGAATCCAAGGCTTCGCCGTTGCTCGTTCCAATCCAGCGGCAACCTGGTGTCATCCATGAGCCTGCGTGCCGTCAGTTCGGGTGGATGCTGCCCGCTCAGGATTGCGCTCAAAATATCCGGCGCCAGCGTGAGCCGAAAAAGCCGCGTCGCGTAGGATGGAGTCATATCTTGCGATCTCGCAATTTCATCCAGCTCTTGTCTCCAAGGAGCCGCGTTCGAATCGCGTGACCACGAACGAGAACGCGGACCGGACTGGAATCAGGAGATCGAGGACTGTTGTCGCCGCCGTGGCTCAGAACGTTTGTAGGGTTGCGATCGAGGCCGCTGGTTCGCCGGCGCGACGGCACCACTTATAGTCCGAACACGTAGAGCACCGTAGCGTTGCGCATCTCCCTGACCTCCGGCGTGTTCTTCAGTGTGGCCTTCGACACCACGCTTGGTCCCGACGTGATCGCCACATATTGCTTGCCATCGACATCAAATGTCATCGGCGGCGCCGCGAAGCCCGAGCCGACGTTGATCTTCCACAATTCGTCGAGCGTGGTGTCGTCGAACGCCGCAAGCGTGCCGTCCAGTAGCCCCAGAAACACCAGCCCGCCGCCGGTCACGAGCGTGCCCGAGTGGTTCGGGTAGCGCAGATGCAAGTTCTTCTTGACCTCGCCGGTCAGCGGCTCCATGGCGGTCAAGTTGCTTTCGAAGCGTTCGTCCATTGTCAAGCGGCCGCCGGTCCAGCCCCGTTGCGCGGAGTGCTTCATGCGGTCGATCGCTACGGCGATGCAGGCCGTCATGGCGGGGATGTAGATCAGCTTGGTTTTCGGACTGTAGGAAGACGGCCAGTAATTGTTGCCGCCCATGACGGACGGGCAGACTTTCGTCGGTGGTTCGTTCGGGCTGGGGTCGCCGATGCCTGCGTAGGTCTGGATGTCCTTGTCCGGATCGTAGTCGATCGGCTTGCCCGTGTTCTGGTCGATGCCCTTGGTCCAGTTGACATTGTCCATGTAAGGCTTGGCGCTGATGATCTGGCCGTTGTGGCGATCCATCGTGTAGAGGTGGCCGTTGCGTGCCGAATGGACGACGAGCTTGCGCGGCTGGCCGGCGAGCTCGCCGTCGATCAGGATGTGGGTTCCGACTTCGTCGTAGTCCCACATGTCGCCCGGCGTGTACTGGAAATACCAGTTCATCTTGCCGGACTCCGGATCCCAGGAAATTGCACTGTCGGTGTAGAGATTGTCGCCCGGCCGGTAGAATGGGTTGAACAGCGGCGCCGGGTTGCCGGTGCCCCAGATGGTCTGGTTGGTGTCGGGATCATAGGTGCCGGTCACCCACACGGCGCCGCCGCCGGTTTGCCACGCGTTGTTGGGGCTCTTCCAGGTTTCACTGCCCGGCTCGCCGGGTGCGGGTATGGTGAACTTTCGCCACAGCACGCGGCCGGTCGCGGCATCGAGACCGGCGACCCAGTCTCGCACGCCGCTGTCGCCACCCGACGCGCCCACAATGATCCGGTCCTTGATGGGAAGCGGCGCTGCGGTGATGCGAAGTCCGAGCTGGCCGAACATCATGTCGGTCTCCCACGCGACCCGGCCGGTTTCTTTGTCGGTGGCGATGATGCGCGCCGGCCAGTTGGCGGGGGAGATCACTAGGTTGCCCCAAAGCGCAGCGCCTCGATTGGTGCCCTGCCTCTCCTGCTTGGGATCCATGCGCCAGACGATGCGGCCGGCGTCGCCCGAGCTCGCGTCGATCTTGTAGAGCACGCCCCAGGAATCCGTGGTGTACAGGAAGCCGTTCTCGGCCAGCGGCGTCGCCTCGTTCCATTCGTTTCCGCTCGAACCGCCGAGGGGAACCGCATAAGCGAGCCTGAGTTCCTTGACGTTGCCCTTGTTGATGCGGGCCAGCGGGGAAAAGCGTTGGCCGTCATAGGTGCGGTGGTTCATCAGCCAGTTTTGCGGCTCTTTATCAGGATTGAGAAGCCGCTCCGGTGTCACCTCGGCTGCCGTCGCCGATCCTGCGACGGCAAGTACGGCGCCTGTCAGCAGCGCTGCAGTGGCCAGAGTGAGGGCCCTATGCCGGTTCATTCGCGCACCTCGAGATGCTTGTGAGCGGCAGGCCTTCGACGACGGCGAGGGACAGCGATCCACCCCAAAATTTGGTTTCCGATTGTTTGGACAAATCAAGTTACCAAAGCTGTTGCGGCAATGGGCGACTTGCCCGGACAGATGGGAGCCATCGGTTTGGATCGCACCGCTAGAGCGGTGACGCAACCACCTGGATCTTCGCCATCATCCCCCCGTCCTCATGGGCGAGGATGTGGCAGTGATAAACGAATTCGCCGACCTGCGAGAATGGAATATTGACGATGAGCGGCACCGAGGTGCACTGCCCGCCGCGCCATTGCGCGATCGTGCAATAGCCGTTTTGGATATTCGCCACGTCCGGTATGTTCGCGACCGCAATCGGCAGCGGCACGTTGTCCTCCATTATCCCGGGTCCGACCGCAGGGTCGAGGGGCGCCGCCAACAGCGAGCCCGGCGGAGCCGTGGGCTGCACGTAGCTGAATTTGGTCTGGTGCATGTGGAAGTTGTGGTTCTCGGTTGCCAGATTGACCATTTCCCAGACCTCGCGGACCGGCGACTGCCCGCGTCCAAGGGGAAGGCAAACGGTTGTTACCGAGGGGTCGAAGGCCGTGACGGGGAGCTCGGTCCCGGGGACCACCGCGCCGCTGCTGTCGACTTCCTCGTAACCTTGCCCGAAAACGGCTGGATTGTTGATGGGGTCCACCAGCCCGAAGAAAATCCGCCGGTGATGACCGGGTGCAAGCGCCTTGCAACCAGCCGGCAGGACGCGTGCGTTGGCAGTGGAAACCGCAGCGCTGAAGATTCCATTCGCCTGGTTGGATGCGAGCGCATCGCCGCGAACGTCGAGGGCGTATGCGGTCTGAACGCGGGGGCCGGTCTGCGCAAACTCGACCGTGGCGAGATCGATCTCCGGCCAGGAGTCGCCGGCCGGTCCGGTCGTGATCCCAGTCGTCTTGAAGGTGGCGCTGGCGCCGGGGGGCGATGGTGTGACGATAGTGCCGGCGGCGTCGCGATAAGTGACCCACACTTCGGCCCGCGAACTCGGCATCATGGCGAACTGATCGACACAGACCGGGGTCGTGCTCAAGCCCACCGCCGGATTGGGCGGACAGGCGACGACGTCGAAGCGCGCGCCGCCCAGTCGGACGACGGTGTCGGGGCTCGTTGACGGAGGTATGTCGATGCTGACGCCGTCGACGGAGACGAGTTGCATCATCATCGGCATCAGGGTGGCATTATCGATCAGTTGGAGGTCGTAGGTGGCGCTGCCCGAGGTATTGGTCAGCCGCCAGATTTCGCCGTCGGACTCCGTCACTTGGATCGTCGGGTACTGCTGGCCGTTGATCGTGAAATACCACACTCCGCCGGAGTAGAATCCGCCGCTGAAGAAGGTGCCCTCTTCGGCCGACCGGCCCGGACACGAGCCCTGGCGCAGTTCCGACGGGGTCAGCGGATACTGATTGCAGAATGTCGGGTCTTGCTGGTTCAGCACCTCGCCATTGACGACGGGCGAAGTCCCGTTGGCGAACTGCTGAACGGGGTCGGCGGCCAGAACCTGCAAGTCCTTGAGAATGAGGTGGCGGACATTGGCGTCCGGAAACGGCTGTTGGGATCGATCGCCAAAGGCGTAGTCGCCGACCGATCCCACCGAGATGATTCCAGCCATGCCGCTCGACACCTGATTGAGCGTAAGGCCGTGCAAATGCGGGTGGAACCAATACGCGCCGGAGGGATGATTTCGGGGAATGTCGATCCGATAGTCGGCATAGTCCTTGACGATCGAACCGTGCTGGTGCGTCGCCTGCGGCTCCGGGGTCCCGTTGGCGGAATTGTAGATTTCAACGAACACGTAATCGCCGAAGGTCGGATCAAAGAGAGTTGGCGCCCGCGGCGAGACGATCAGGCCGTGCGTGTGCAGATTGGTCAGGTTGAGCGGCAGATTGCCCCCGCCCGGATCCTTTGAATGGTTGACCTTGATCGATTTGAGCAGCGGCAGTCTGTTCACCAAGCGGATCTTCAGGGTATCGCCCTTCTGCAAGGCGAGCCTGACGCCGCCATAGTCGGAAACCGTGGGAGCCCCCGACGGGCATTCATTGTTCGGTCCGGCCTTCGACCGCGGGCAGATTTCATAGACCCAGCCGGTCGGGTTAATGACCGTTGTCGTCCGGGGCGGGGTATAGGAAATGCTCGACACGGATGAAGGCTTCGCGATCACCAGAAGATCGAGTACGCCGTGCGAGCTCGCGAAAAAAGCCGGTTCGACGAAGTTCCCGGCGAGCGCGACGCCAGGCCCGCACAGCCACACCGCCGTAATGACTGCAAACCTCCATCGACCGTTGGCTGGTCGAGCCTGCGAAACAACAGACGGCATGGCCTTGCTCATGTGCTCGGAACCGCAACCGCAGATGGAACCCGGCGAACGGATGACCAAGCCTCTTTGGCGTTCTCGTAACTATCTATCATGGCAGGGATTTTGGAAGCGTGTTGTTCATGTGAATTCTTGAATCTCTCTGAATCGAATTCCTTTTCGCCGCGCCGCGCCGCGCCGGCCAGGCCACGGCTTATCGACCCGGCAGTACAAAAAGTTGCTCGGCCATGGTCAGCAGAGCGCTTTATCCGCCACGCCTCCCAACCGCCGTACCAACAGCCTATCGCGGTCAGGGGTACATGTCTGGCCTTGGGGCAAAGGTCTCCCGATCTTTTTCGCAGCGCGAGAAGCGATGCTGATTGCCCGGTCGAGAGAGGAACGGTTCGCTCATCGTGAGCCGTGACCGCTCGGCGAGCGCCTGCCGGGGCAGCGGCAGTCGGTCAAGGCCGCAAGCCGCGAAGCGGTGGCGCGTCTCCGCGACAGCCTTGAGGGACTGGCGCTGGTCCGGCCTCTTCACGCCAAGCGGTCTTGCTCGGTCTTGGAACAAAGTCGAGCGGATGGCGCTCGGATTGTTGAAATGCTCGGGGTCTTGCGCAAAACGTATGGCAGGCCGATTCTTGCGACGTCTCCTTAACCTCAACTCCCACAACCACAATCAGCGCGACCGGAGGCGTCGCTTTTATCTCGCCGTCTTAATCGAGCGCCTAACGTTTGCTCCACGCTACGATATTTCCCTCCTTCGAAGCCGTGCGTCACACGTCAATCCGCATGCGGTTCATGCGCACGCTGCGTAGCTGCGGCGCCCGATGGAGTTATACCAGTTCGATCTGCGCGTGATGGCCGGCGGCTGTGGCCAAACGTCTGTCTCGCGTCAGCAATGGTGTGTCGAGCGTCTCGGCCAGCGCGACATAGGCGGCGTCATAGGCAGTCAAATTGTTCCGTAACTGCCATATGCGCGGCAGAAGGAAATCGTGCGGATATCGCCGCAGGGACAGGTCCGCCAAGTCGGCGAGTGCCATACGCCCGCGCTCGCCATCGATTTCCCCATTCGCGGCATAACGCCGGATCACCTGGGCGACTTCGACATCGAGCAAATGAGGTGCATGGAGTGTTTGACGAGGCGCGAACAGCCGATCTTCCACGGTCTTGGCTGCCGGCGTGCGGAGAAGGACTTCAAGCAAAGCCGAGGCATCGACGACGATCACGCGCGATCGCGCTCTGCGCGAACCGCTTCGGCCGGTGCGACGGAAGGGGCCGTTTCAGTGCGGCTAAGCAAACGCGTCCGCAACTCGTCAAGCGTCGGCCGTTCCGCCACCTGACGAATCTCGCTGAGCAGATAGTCGGACAGCGACATGCCTGCCAACGCTGCACGCGACTTGAGCCTGCGATGCAGCGCATCCGGGACATTGCGGATTTGGACCATCGTTCCCATGCAAAGAACATAGAAACATGCGCCGCACATGTCAACGCGTCTCCGGACCGGCGTCATAGAGCTATAGCGTAGACATAGTGCTCATCTTCGTCGTTCGTGGCCCGCCGAGCCATATGTTCGTCACCGCTCGCCTCAGTCCCCCGGAAGTCGGCAGGGTTCATAGGACTGCCGGCGATGCGAGTTCGGAATGCCTGATCAAGGTGATCTTGCTCATTCCCAAGTCAGAGCCGGCACCCCAAAGTTGCCGCCACGATCAGCCCCGCCTGCTATTGGTTCTGCGCGCAAGCAGGTTTGAAGACAAGCTCCTTTTCGGGTATTACTCAGGCCCGAGGCTCCCGTGGATTCTCCTCGCAGCGAACCAACGTCGGGATTAAGCAGATGCGCCCAACCCGGTCGGATTCACCCAGAGCCGTGTGCGTGAGATCCCGGGCTTTCTCCGTCATGCTTTTCGCGTCCGCTTTCGTCGTTTCCATTCTTGATTGTGAGCGAGTGCCTGCGCGAAATTCGACGCCGGACGCATCGACATTGGTTATCGCCGCCTCTCCGTCTGAGCACGTTCAATCCGATGTGCAAGGGCAGACCGCTGCCGGGCCGGCCTCCGCCCCTCCCGGCGACAAGCCTTCGGCGCAACGCCCGGAACCCGATGTAAAGCCTGCCGAATCTCAGGCCGCCCCCTCGGCGCGCTTCGATCAGGTCGAAGAGTATCTGTGGAGTGTATATCAGCGCTCCAGTACAAAGACGGATTCGCACGGGGATTTCACTTGGAAGGATGGCGCCGCCGCGGCCCGTTTGGGCTTGCCGATAGAGGAATACGTCATCGGCGGCGTGGATCCGGATTTCCGAGAACTGCTCTTCGCCATGGGACAGGCGATGGATGCGGCTGGCATCGATTGGACGATACTGAGCGCGTTTCGCGATGATTACAGGCAGAACCTGGCGTCCGGACTAAAGGCCCGCGTCGACAATTCCTTCCATGGGGGGAGTGTTGCAACGGGGGGATACGGCCACGGTTGTGCCGCCGATCTCGCCAGCAGCAATGGCCTTTCCAACGACGCGGTTTGGCGCTGGGTGGACCGTCATGGTTTGCAGTTCGGCTTGCACCGACCGCTTCGTGGGATCGATCCCGCACACGTTCTCCCCAATGCGGGATGGCGCGAATTGGCGGCAAAGCTGCGGAATGAGCGGGTCGGGATTCACCCCGAGCTTATTCCGGCAGCGGCGCCCAAAAGCGACGCCGATGAGCCGAACTCTCCTTCGGCCGATGACGCTTCCTCACATCCCGGTCTCTCCGAAGATCAGTTCAACTGCACGCGGCCCCGGCCACCTGTAGAGGAGCCGAATCAGAAGAAGGAGATCGCTCATCATCCGAACTCGCCCGTCGCCCCTGGGTCGGTTTCGCCTTCGGAACGGGCGCATGCGAAGTTTAATGCGAAGACCGCCGGTGGCGTTAAAGTTCACCCGTGAGCGTGCGGCCAGAGCGCTATACTTTCGAATGAATCGGCGCCGAGGGGAATTTGCGTCAATCGGCATTTCGCCATGTTTGTCCCAGGACACGTAACCAATTTTTGAAGCACACCTTCTCGATCAGCGGCTCGCCGAAGTCACGCGCACGCATGACCTCGACCAGATTTTGCAGTCCGGCCGCATTGCCTATCCCCGCCGGGATCGTGGCGCCGTCGAAATCAGATCCCAGGCCGACGCCGTCCTCACCGAGTTGTTTGAGGAAGTACTCGATGTGGTCCACCACCAGATCGATCGACGTGTCTGCATCTCGACGACCGTCGGGCCGCAGGAAACTGGTTGCAAAATTGACGCCGGCCATGCCGCCGGTCTCACGGATTGCAGCCAATTGCTTGTCGGTGAGATTTCGCGAATGGGGACTCAATGCATGGGCATTGGAATGCGTGGCGACCAGCGGCGCGTTGCTGATGGCGGCGACATCCCAGAACCCGCGCTCATTAAGATGCGACAGATCGATCAAGATATTCAACTTGTTGCAGGCGCCGATCAGCTCTTTGCCGAGGTCCGTCAGACCCGGGCCCGTATCGGGTGAAGACGGACAAAGGAACGGCACGCCATGCCCGAACGCATTCGACCGGCTCCAAACCGGCCCGAGAGAGCGAAGCCCAGCCTGATACAACACATCCAGAAGCTCGAAATTGTGATCTATCGCCTCGGCGCCTTCGATATGAAGGACAGACGCCAACGCATCGTCCTCCATGCTTTGCCGGATTTGATCGACCGTGCGGCACACGCGAACGCGCCCTCGCGACTCCCTTTCAATACGGAGGAGAAGCGACACCATGCTGAAGACAGTCCTTTGCGCCGTCGTCAATTCGACGGCGGGCGGCAGCGCGGCTTCGCTGCCCGCGTGTTGCGGCGGCGCGTCACCCTTGGGGCCGGTTCTCCGGTCACTCGAAGGGACGAAGATCGCGAACAACCCTCCGGCGAATCCTCCCTGAAGCGCTTTGGGAAGATCCAAGTGGCCCTCGTCCTCGCCTTCGTGGAACGCCGGGGGTGCGTCCGCGCCGCCGCGCCTGTAAAGACGCAGCAGAGCGTCATTGTGACCATCAAAGATCGGGACTGGCGGCGGGAGCGGCACTGAAATACTCCGTGTCAGCGAAAGCCGGTCGCGGCGGCCGGTCTTCGAACACGGCGCGGAGCTTGCGCCAATGATCGATCGGCCCCTCGAGTCGGAGCGCCTCCGCGCTTTTGATGGCCCGGTCCAATGCGACTCATGCCATCACCTTCGAATGGGTGAAACTACGACGTCCTCCGCGGACTTCCCAGATGCCGCCGCCTGGACGCAACGACGTTTGCCGCAACGATGCAGGCGAGACGAACTCGCCCCCGGTCTCTCACTCGGGCGCGATTTCAGGACTGGGTGAGGTCAACATGGGAATCGTATGCCATTCGGTCTGGAGCAGTCCGCATTTCGCACAACGGAAGACCAGCCGCTCGCCCGAGGTGCGCGCCGCCCACGGCACTGTTTCGACCTTGCTGAGCTCCATTTCCTGATCACAAACCGGACAGGGCCGTGCGTAGTCCGACGTCGCTATTTGGGCTGAAGCTGTCAACGGGCGTTCCTCCGCACTCCGGTCCCTTGGGGGACAGTCCTTTGGCAGACTATTTGTGGCTCCACGGGCGTCGGTGCAAGCGGCCAAATCATCGCACTCGACTGCGGCAACCGGTCACTTTTCGAAATGCCGATACTCCCCACGTCATTGTTCGGAGCGTTCGATGCGCGCTGCTCCTCCCTCGGCGCGTGAAGACTCCGGGGCTCGGCCGCGTCGACCGGGCCTCTTCTTTTGTCTCTTCGCCACGGGAGCTCCGACCGTTGCCCCGCGCGCCCAGCTCAGATGTGCGCCCCGAAATTCTGCTCCGGATCGAACTCGGGCCCGCGGCGGCCGATGGGCACCGCGGCGGCGCCGGCCTCGCGGGCGAGGAAGCGGCCGGAGCCCGGCGCGGCGCGAAGCGTCGCGTCGTCGACCACGACGCGGCCGCGGCTCAGCACCGTCACGGGCCAGCCGGTGACGACGCGGCCCTCATAGGGCGAATAGCCGGCGCGATCGTGCATCAGCCCCGCGCTGATCGTGACCTTGCGTTTGGGATCCCAGATCGCGATGTCGGCGTCGGCGCCGATGACGATCTCGCCCTTGCGGGGATGAAGCCCGTATATTTTTGCCGGCGCGGTGGCGGAGAGCGACACGAATTTCTCCAGACCGAGCCGGCCTTGCGACACCATGGCGTCGAACAGCAGCGGCAGCCGCGCCTCCAGGCCCGGCATGCCGTTCGGGATCGCCTTGAAGTCCGGATCGGCGCCGTTGACGAATTTGCCGCTCGCATCGAAGCGGTAGGGCGCGTGGTCCGACGACACCGTTTGCAGATCGCCGAGCGCTAGCGCCCGCCACAGCGCCTCCTGGTCGGACGGCTGTCGCACCGGCGGGCTGCAGATCCATTTCGCGCCCTCGAGCCCCGGGCGATCGAGATCGGCGGCGGTGAGGAAAAGATACTGCGGACAGGTCTCGGCAAAGACCTTGAGCCCCTCGCCGCGCGCCTGGCGTATCCGCGCCGCGCCTTCGGCGGACGAAACGTGGAAGATCATGATCGGCTGGTCGATGAAGGCGGCGAGCGCGATCACCCGGTTGAAGGCCTCGGCCTCGCCGGCGCGCGGATGGCTGACGCCGTGATAGCGCGGCGCCCGGTAGCCGTTGGCGACGAGGCGCTTGCCGGTCCACGAGATCATGGCGTGGTTCTCGGCATGGACGCAGACGAGCGCACCGTTCTCGCGGGCGGCGTAGAGCACATCGAGCAGCTGCATGTCGTCGAGCTTGATACGGTCATAGGTCATGAACACCTTGATGGTGGCGTGCCCGGACTTCACCAGCTTCGGAACGTGGTCCTTGAGGGTCGCCTCGGTCGGATCGGCGATGATCATATGGAAGGCGTAGTCGATCACCGCGCCCTTGCGGGCGAGCGCGTGATAGGCGTCGAGCACCTCGTCGAGCCTGTGGCCGATATGCTGGGCCGCGAACGAGATCACCGTGGTGGTGCCGCCGAACGCCGCCGAGATGGTGGCGCTTTCGAACGTGTCGGCATTGAGGATGCCGGCGGCCGAGACCTGCTCGATGTGGGCGTGGCTGTCGACGCCGCCCGGCAGCACCAGCTTCCCGCGCGCGTCGATCTCCTTTGCGCCCGGCGGCAGGTCGCGGCCGACCGCCGCGATGGTCTCGCCATCGATTGCGACATCGGCCGGAAACACCGCCGAGGAGGTCGCGACGGTGCCGCCGCGCAGCACGAGGTCATAAGGCTTTGTGGACATGGCATGGTCTCCGGCGGTAGCTTTCTCTTTGTTGTCCCCGACCGAAGGCGGCAGAAGCCGGCATAGGTTGCGGAGGCGGAATTCCTCTCATCGCACGGCACGGCATGGCGCGCGCGGACATTCTGGTGATCAACCCGAACTCGAACCCCGCGGTCACGGCGGGGCTCGATGCGGCGCTCGCCACTCTGCGCCTGGCCGACGGCCCGTCAATCCGCTGCGCGACGCTCTCCGAAGGGCCGTTCGGCATCGAAAGCCAGAAGGACGTGGAGCAAGCCGCGCTACCGCTGCGCCGGCTGGTGGAACAGGACAACGCGGCCGATGCCTTCGTGATCGCGTGCTTCAGCGATCCCGGCCTGCAGGTGTGCCGCGAGGCGACGCGGCGCCCGGTGTTCGGCATCAACGAGTGCGGCGTGCTGACTGCGCTCGCGCGCGGCGACCGCTTCGGCATCATCGCGATTGCGGCCAACTCGATCGCGCGCCACCAGCGCTATCTGCGGCAGATGGGGCTCGCCGGCCGGCTTGCGGGCGAACGCCCGCTCGGCATGAGCGTCGCCGAGACCACGTCGGGCGAGGGCACCTTCGCCCGCATGGAGGCGGTCGGCCGCGAACTCGTGGAAAAGGATGGTGCGGACGTGATCGTCATGGGCTGCGCCGGCATGGCGCGCCACCGCCGCCCGCTCGAAGCGGCGCTCGGCGTGCCGGTGATCGACCCGACCCAAGCGGCCGTCGCGATGGCGATCGGGACGGTGCAAGCACAAATCTTTTAGAGGGTTTTTAGTGCAGGTTGACTCACAATTCTCCGTCATCGCCCGGCCCGACGGATGAAGCCGGGGAGCGAGCGCGGTCACTCGACCGCGTTCGCGGTGTTCAGGCTGTCGAGCAGCGCGGCACGCCGCATGTAGCGCCGCGCCGCCTCGAGGTCCTCGGCGGTGCGCCTCAGCTCGTCGAAATTCGCGGCACGCACCCGGGCGTCGCGCTCCTCCATCAGCTTCTTGTTGGCGATGGTCTGGGCCTGGACGTATGCGACCGCGGCATGACGCCGTTGCCGGGAGTAGAGGTCGAGCAAGGTGTCGTCGGCCTCGCCGTGCAGCGCGAAGGCGAGCTTGTCGGCGAGATTGATGGCGTCGTGGATGCCGCCGTTCATGCCCATGCCGCCGATCGGGTTGTTGACGTGGGCGGAATCGCCGGCCAGCAGCACCCGGCCGCGGCGGAAAGTCGCCGCCACGCGCTGGCTCACGCCATAGACGTTGACGTATTCGACGGGATAGCGCCCGGTTTTGGGAAAGAACCTCTGCAGCCGCTCTTCGACGCGGCCGGGAGCGAGCGCGGTCTCGTCGCTCTCGTCGGGCCCGATCGGAACGATGACGCGCCACAACCCGCCCGGACGTTCGCCGCGCACCTTGAAAACGTTGCTCCACGCGTCCGGATCGGCGAAGTAGTTCCGCAGCGCGAGGTCGCGGTTGACGGTGGCGAAGTCGAACGGGGTCGCAATCTTGATGAACTTCTCCGGATAGGTGAAGCCCTCGAAGTCGATGCCGGCGAGCTTGCGCACGGTGCTGCGCCCGCCGTCGCAGCCGATCACATAGGCCGCCTGCAGCCGCTCCGTCGTGCCATCCATCGCGACCGTGATGTCGACATGGCCGCCGCAATCGCGGATATCGGTGACGGCGTGGGCAAAGTGAACGTCGAAGTCGCCGGCATTGGCGTATGCGGCCGCGATCGCGGCGGTCAGCTTGTACTGCTCGTATTGCAGGACAAAGGGGAAGCGGAACTCGTCGCTCATGAGGCCGAGGTCGAACTCGGCCACCACCGAGCGGGTCACGCGATCATGGAAACGATAGCTCGGCGACTTGAGGCCGAGCGGAATGATGGTCTGCGCCACGCCGAGTTGGTCGAGCAGTTCCAGAGTCGGGGGATGGATCGAGGCGGCGCGCTGGTCGGTGACCGGCGCCGGCTCCTGCTCGAACACGGTGACCGCAACGCCGTGACGGTTGAGGGCGAGCGCGCATATCATCCCGACCGGACCCGCGCCGACGACGACGACCCGCGCGTTGTTGTTGCCTGCGGCCATGCCTGCGCCCACACTCGCCTATTGCGGCTTGAGATTGAGGTCGCGCACGGTGTCGCGCCATCGTTCGGTGTCCGCGGCGATGATTTTTGCGAACTCCGCAGGCGTGGCAATCACCGGATCGACCCCGACGCTGACCAACCGTTCCTGGAATTCGGGGCTCATTTCCGCCGCGACGATCTCACGCGCAAGGAGGTCGACGATGTCCTGCGGCACGCGCCCCGGCGCCAGCAGGCCGTTGTAGGTGACGACCGGCGGGCTTTTGATCGTTTCGCCGACGGTGGGCACATCGGGCAGTTGCTTCGAGCGCGTCGCACTGGTCACGGCGAGCGGCTTCACCTTGCGAGAACCGAGATACGGCTTGAGCTCCACCGGGGTCACCGAGACCATCGCCACGTGGCCGGCGAGCAAGTCCGTGAATGCCTGGCCGAGGCCGCGATACGGAACGTGGATCATCTCGAGGCCGGCGCTCTTCAGGAACGCCGCCGACGCGACATGGGTCAGGCTGCCGCTGCCGGCCGACCCGTAGGTGACCATGCCGGGCTGTTGTTTCACGTAGGCGATGAACTCCGCGAGCGTGTTCGCCGGCACCGAAGCGCCCACGGTGATGACGAAGGGACTCGCGCCGACCGGCGCGACCGGCTTGAAATCCTTCACCGGGTCGAACGTCACGTTGTTGGTGAAAGGTGCCATCGTGATCTGGAAGATCGGCGTGAACAGCAGGGTGTAGCCGTCGGGCGGCGCCCTGAGCACGCGTTCCGCGGCAATGATGCCGGCGGCTCCCGGCACGTTCTCCACCACGAACGGCTGCTTCAATGCGTCCTGCAGCCGTTCCGACACGAGCCGGGCGAGCACGTCGGTGATCCCGCCGGCCGTGAACGGCACCATCACGGTCACCGCCCGCTCCGGCCAGGCCGCGTGGGCCGCCATCGCAAAAAACACGCTGCCGAACACGAGCATAAGTCGGATCAATTGCAGCATCATTCGCTCCCGATTGGTCGCATGCCATGCACGGGACGTGCCAGCATCGCCGTACCGTATGACCGGCCAAATCCGGTCCGTTGTCGACAGCCACGATGACGCCAGACCATGTTCCGATGAGCTTGACGCACCCACGGACGTCATGCTCCAGGCAGCACAGCCGAGGCCTCGATCTCGACCCTCGCTGCGTCTTCTACGAGCCCGGCCACCTGGACCATGGTCATCGCCGGAAAATGCGTCCCCATCACGCTGCGATAGGCTTCCCCGACCTCGGGCAATCTCGACACATAATCTCTTTTGTCGATGATGAACCAGGTGAGCCGCGTGATGTGCTCCGGTGTGCCGCCGGCCTCTCGCACGACCGCAACGACATTCTCGAGCGCCTGGCGGATCTGGGCGACGAAGTCCGGGCTCTCGAATTGCTGATCGGCGTTCCACCCGACTTGGCCTGCGACGAAAACCGTCCGTCCTTCGGCGACGACTCCATTTGCGTAGCCGTTCGCACGCTTCCAATGGCGCGGGTGTAGAAACTGGTGCGGCGCGTGCTGTCCGGTCATTCGCCTTGCCTCGTTTCACGGCTGGAACCCGGCCGCAGCCGGAAGCGCTGAAGTTTTCCGGTCTGCGTCTTGGGCAGCGCGTCGGTGAACTTGACCGAGCGCGGATACTTGTAAGGCGCAATGGTCGCCTTCACGTGATCCTGCAGCCTGCGCGCGGTCTCCGCGTCGCCGGCGACATCGCTCCGCAACACCACGTGCGCCTGCACGATCTGCCCCCGCTCCTCGTCGGGAAAGCCGACGACCGCACACTCACTGACATCGGGGTGGGAGAGCAGCGCCGCCTCCACTTCCGGCCCGGCAATGTTGTAGCCGGAGGAGATGATCATATCGTCGGTGCGGGCGACGAAATGGAAATAGCCGGCGGCATCCTGGATGAAGGCATCGCCGGTCAGGTTCCAGCCGTCGCGCACATAAGTCCTCTGCCGGGAGTCGGACAGATAGCGGCATCCGGTCGGGCCGCGGACCGCGAGCCAGCCGACTTCCCCGCGCGGCTTTTCGTTCATGTCGTCATCGACCACCTTGGCCTCGTAGCCGGCAACCGGCCGCCCCGTGCATGCGGGCGAGGAGTCTTCGAGTCGGTTGGAAATGAAGATGTGCAGCAGCTCCGTCGAGCCGATGCCGTCGAGGATCGGCTTGCCGGTCTTCTTCACCCAATCCTTGAACACCGGCGCCGGCAAGGTCTCGCCCGCCGACACCGCGATCCTGAGCGACGAGAGGTCGGCGCCGCTGCTCACGGCGGAGAGCATCACGCGATAAGCGGTCGGCGCGGTGAACGAGATCGTCGCCTTGTAGGTCTCGATGATCTCGATCATGTTCGCGGGCGATGCATTTTCCAGGAGCGTCGCGGTCGCCCCGAAGCGCAACGGGAAAATCGCGAGGCCACCGAGGCCGAAGGTGAAGGCGAGCGGAGGCGAACCGACGAATATGTCGGCGGGTGTCACTTGCAGGATTTCCTTGGCGTAGCTGTCGGCAATCAGCAGCAGGTCGCGGTGGAAATGCATTGTCGCCTTCGGCTCGCCGGTGGTGCCGGAGGTGAAGCCCAACAGCGCCACGTCGTCGCATTTGGTCCTGACGGCCTCGAAGCGCACCGACTTGCTGAGCGCGATGCGGTCGAGTTCGGCGTCGTGATTGGCGGTGCCGTCGAACCCGATCACTTTTTTCAGGAACCGGCTGCTTTTTGCGCAGGCGACCAACTCGTCCATCAACCGCGTGTCGCAGAGCGCGAGGGCGATCTCCGCCTTGTCGACGATCTTGCCGAGTTCCCCGGCGCGCAGCATCGGCATCGTGTTGACGACCACCGCGCCCGCCTTGGTCGCCGCCAGCCAGCAGGCGACCATGGCCGGATTATTGGCGGAGCGGACCAGGATCCGGTTGCCGGGCTGGATGCCGTAGTCCTCGACCAGGGCATGGGCGATACGGTTGGTCCAGTCGGAAAGCTCCTTGTAGGTGCGCCTGCGGCCATTCCCGATCAGCGCGACTTGGTCGCCGAACCCGCGCTCGACCATACGGTCGGTCAGCTCGACCGCGGCGTTGAGTTCCTCGGGATAGTCGAAGCCGTGGAGCAACAGCTCCGGCCATTGCTCGAAGGGCGGAAGATTGTCGCGTGCGAAGGTGTCCATATGCGCCGTTGGCCCGAGCATGATCATCCTCCCGAAAGTGTCTGTCGCGCGATGACGACCCTCTGGACCTCCGATGCGCCTTCGTAGATCCGGAGCGCGCGGATTTCACGATACAGGCTCTCCACGATATGTCCGTGGCGGACGCCGTCGCCGCCATGGATCTGCACCGCCTTGTCGATCACGTCTTGGGCGCGCTCGGTGGCGAACAGCTTGGCCATGGCGGCCTCGCGGGTGACGCGCACGGCCCCCATGTCCTTGGCCCAGGCGGCGCGGTAGACCAAGAGCGCTGCCGCATCGACGTCGAGGGCCATCTCGGCAATATACGCCTGCACCATCTGCAGGTCGGACAGCGGCGCACCGAACAATCGACGCTCGCGCGCACGCGCGGTCGTCTCGTCGAGCGCCCGGCGGGCGAACCCGAGCGCCGCCGCTCCGACCGTCGTACGGAACACGTCGAGCGTCGCCATGGCGATCTTGAAACCCTCGCCGGGCGCACCGATCATGGCGGTCGCCGGGACACGCGCCCGTTCGAATCTTATGCGTGCGAGCGGGTGCGGCGCGATCACCGCGATGCGTTCTGCGATGGAGAAACCGGGGAGGTCAGCCGGCACGATAAAAGCCGAAATCCCCTTGGCGCCCGGGCCCTCGCCGGTGCGGGCGAACACCACATAGAAATCGGCAATGCCGCCGTTCGAAATCCAGGTCTTTTCGCCGTCGAGGACATAGTCGCCGCCGTCTCGCGTCGCCGTCATGTCGATGTTGGCGACATCCGATCCCGACTTCGGCTCCGACAACGCGAACGCCGCGATGGCAGCGCCCGTCCGCGTGCGCTCGAGCCATTGCCGCTGCGCCGCGGTGCCGAACAGGCCGATGGCGCCGGCACCGAGCCCCTGCATGGCGAAGGCGAAATCGGCAAGCCCGTCATGGCGCGCGAGCGTCTCGCGGATGAGGCAGACCGTACGCAGGTCGAGCGCACCCGGCGCATCGGGGTCGACGGCGGAATGCATGAGCCAGCCGTCGCGGCCGAGCATCACCACGAGTTCGCGGCAGGCCGCATCGACATCGCCGTGGTCGACCGGAAGATGCGACCGGCACCAGTCGTCGATCGCGGCGGCGAGAACGCGATGCCGGTCCTCGAAAAACGGCCAGGCGAGGAAGCTCTTGTCCGGCATCAGTCGCCCTCGAACACCGGCCGCTCCTTGGCGACGAAAGCCCGATAGGCGCGCTCGAAATCCCTGGTTTGCATGCACATCGCCTGCGCCTGCGCTTCGGATTCGATCGCTTGCTCGAGGCTCATGGACCACTCCTGATTGAGCTGCGTTTTGGTGATGCCGTGCGCAAAGGTCGGGCCCGCCGCCAGCTGGCGCGCGAGCATCAGCGCCTCTTGCGCAAGCGTTTCGGCGCCAACCAGCTTGTTGAAAAAGCCCCAGCGCTCGCCCTCCTGCGCCGTCATGGTCCGGCCGGTGTAGAGAAGCTCGGCGGCGCGCCCGTGGCCGATGAGGCGCGGCAGGATCGCGCAGGCGCCCATGTCGCAGCCGGCGAGACCGACGCGCGTGAACAGGAACGCCGTCTTCGCCTCCGGCGTCGCGAGGCGAAGGTCGGACGCCATGGCGATGATCGCCCCCGCGCCGACCGCGACGCCATCCACGGCGGCGATGATCGGCTTGCCGCAGCCGAGCATCGCCTTGACGAGATCGCCGGTCATGCGGGTGAATGCGAGCAACCGTTTCATGTCCATGGCGACGAGTGGGCCGATGATGTCGTGAACGTCGCCGCCCGAGCAGAAGTTCCCGCCGTTGGGCAGCAACACCACGGCATTCACGTCGTCGGCATAGGGCAGGTCGCGGAAGGTGTCGCGCAGTTCGCTATAGGACTCGAATGTCAGCGGATTCTTCCGCTCCGGCCGGCTCAACTGGATGACGGCGACGTCGCCTTCCATCCGCCACAGGAAATGCGCGGGCTTGAGCGTGGCCATCGGCTTCATGTTTCGCCCTCCCAGTCGCTCCGAAACGACCTCAGTTTCGCCGACAATTGTTCGGCCTCGCGCGCCGTGACGCCGCCGAGCAGCTTGTCGATCCAACCTTCGTGTGCCGCCGACATGTCCGCGAACGTCGCGCGGCCTTTGGCGGTCAGGCGCACGAACGAGGTGCGGCGGTCGCCATCGCGCTGGGAACGCGCCACGAAACCGTCCGACGCGAGACGGTCGACGATCCCGGTGACGTTGCCGTTGGAGACCAGGAGAAAGCGGGAAATCTCGCTCATCAGCATGCCGTCGGGCTTGCGGTAGAGCGCGGCCATCACGTCGAAGCGCGGCAAGGTGACGTTGAACTCGGTCTTGAACCGTTCCCGCGTCTCTCCCTCCACCAGCCGTGTCGCGCGCAACAGCCTGATCCACAGCCGCAGCCGCGCCTTGCTGTCGGTGTCGCGGCGAGCCGAGGGAAGCGGCGCACTCACCATGTCTCGCCCCCCGATACCGAAATCGCCTGGCCGGTGATGGCCGCGCTCGCGGTGCCGCACAGCCAGAGCACGGCGTCGGCGACCTCTTGCGGCCGGATGAAACGTCCCTGCGGATTGCCCGCGGCGAGGGTGGTGCGCACATCCTCCTCGCGGCGTTTGGTCGCCTCGGCGATGCGGTCGACCGAATCCGACAGCATCGCCGTTTCGGTGAAGCCCGGGCAGATCGCATTTACGGTGATGCCCATGGCCGCGGTCTCCAGCGCCAAGGCGCGCGTCAGCCCGACCACGCCGTGCTTGGCGGCCACATAGGGCGCCACATAGGCATATCCCTTCAGCCCCGCCGTCGAGGCGATGAAGACGATGCGTCCCCAGCCGCGCCCGCGCATGGCGCCGAGAGCGGGCTTGACCGTCAGGAAGGCGCCGGTCAGGTTCACACCGAGCGTCCTGTTCCACAGATCGAGCGAGGTCTTGTGGGCGGGTGCGCTCTCGGCCATCCCGGCGTTTGCAACGACGATATCAAAGGGCGTGCCGGCCGTTTCCGCCTGCTCATAGAGCTTGGCCAAGGACTCCTCGTCTGTGACATCGGCGATCGCCGCGCGGATGTTTGCGTTGCCCGCTGCGACGGATTGCAAAGGTTGCAGCCGCCGGCCGGAAATCGTAACCGTCGCGCCCGCATGTGCGAGCGCCATCGCGATGGCGGCGCCGATTCCAGTCCCGCCCCCGGTTACCAACGCATGTCTGCCGGCGAGCGTGTCCATCGCGGCCTATACCGACGTCGCCGCCGCCTCGGCGCTTTCGGCCAGGCGATGGAGTTGATCGCGACCCGCGTAATAGGGCGCGGGCCAAGTTTCGCCCCTGTCGCCGAGCCGCGCCGCGACGTGCAGCGTCCAGTAGGGATCGGCGAGATGCGGCCGTGCCAGGCACACGAGGTCGGCGCGGCCGGCCATCAGGATCGAGTTGACGTGGTCGGGCTCGTAGATGTTGCCGACCGCCATTGTCGCCATGCCGGTTTCGTTGCGGATGCGGTCGGAGAATGGCGTCTGGAACATGCGGCCGTAGACCGGCCGGGCACGGACGGAGGTCTGGCCGGCCGAGACGTTGCAGATATCGACGCCGGCCTCCTGGAGCATACGTGCGATCTCGACCGCGTCTTGCGGCTCGATGCCGTCGTCGCCGACCCAGTCGTTCGCGGAAATGCGGACCGAAATTGGCTTGCCGGCGGGCCACACCGCGCGCACCGCGTGGAAGATTTCCAGCGGATAGCGCATCCGGTTCTCCAAAGAGCCGCCGTATTCGTCGGCGCGCCGGTTGGTCAGCGGCGTGATGAAGGAAGACAGGAGATAGCCGTGCGCGCAGTGCAGCTCCAGCATGTCGAAGCCCGCGCGGTCGGCCATCCGGGCTGCGGCCACGAACTCATCGCGCACGCGGTTCATGTCGGCGCGATCCATAGCTTTCGGGCGCTGGTTGCGCGGCGACCAAGCGATCTCGGACGCCGCCAGCAACGGCCAGTTCCCATCCGCCAGCGGCGCATCCATCTCCTCCCAGCCGAGCTGGGTCGAGCCCTTCGGCCCGGAATGGCCGAGCTGGCAGCAGATCTTGGCGTCGGTCTCGGCGTGGACGAAATCGACGATGCGCCTCCAGGCCGCCTCGTGCGCCGGCGCATACAGGGCGGTGCAGCCCGGCGAAATCCGTCCCTGCGCACTGACGCAGGTCATCTCGATGCAGACGAGGCCCGCGCCACCCTTGGCGCGCTCGCCATAATGCACGAGGTGCCAGTCGGTCGGGCAGCCGTCGACCGCCTTGTATTGCGCCATCGGGGAGACGACGACGCGGTTCTTGAGCGCCATGTCGCGGAGCTTGAACGGCGCGAACATCGGCCGGCGCACGATCGCATTGTCGCTGCGGGCCTGACGCTGGAACCAGGCCTCGGCGCTCTCGAGCCAGGCCTTGTCGCGCAACCGCAGGTTCTCGTGGCTGATGCGCTGCGAGCGCGTCAGCAGCGAATAGGTGAACTGCACGGGGTCGAGATGGAGATAGCGCTCGATGTTCTCGAACCATTCGAGCGAATTGCGCGCCGCCGATTGCAGCCGCAGCACTTCCGACCGGCGCGCCTCCTCGTATTTCCGGAACGCCGCCGGAATGTCCGGTTCGCTGTGCAGATAGCCGGCAAGCGAGATCGCGCTTTCCATCGCGAGCTTCGTGCCAGAGCCGATGGAGAAATGCGCGGTCGCGGCGGCATCGCCCATCAGCACGATATTCTCGTATGACCAAGTCTCGCACAGCACCCGCGGAAAGTTCAGCCAGCCCGAGCCGCGCAGATGGCGCGCATTCGACATCAGCCCGTGGCCGCCGAGATATTTGCCGAAGACGCGCTCGCAGGTGGCGATCGACTCCTCGCTCGACATCGTGCCGAAGCCGAACTTGTTCCATGTCGCCTCCGAGCACTCGACGATGAAAGTCGCCGTGTCCACGTCGAACTGGTAGGCGTGCGCCCAGATCCAGCCGTGCTCGGTTTCCTCGAAAATGAAGGTGAAGGCGTCGTCGAATTTCTGGTGCGTGCCCAGCCACACGAACTTGCATTTGCGCAAGTCGACACCGGGTCGAAAGTGCGGGGCGAACTCGGTCCGGATTTTCGAATTCAAACCGTCGGAAGCGACCACCAGATCATGGGTCTTCGCGATTGCCGCAGCGCTCTCGATTTCGGTCCGAAAGCGCAGTGTCACGCCGAGCGAAATCGCCCGCTGCTGCAGCAGCGTGAGCAATTGCCGGCGTCCGATGCCGCAGAAGCCGTGTCCGCTCGAGACGATGCGCCGGCCGCGGTAATGGACCGCGATGTCGTCCCAGTAGGCGAAATGTTGCCGGATCGCTTCGGCGCTGACGGGATCGTTGGCGGCGAGATTGTCGAGCGTCTCGTCGGACAGCACCACGCCCCAGCCGAACGTGTCGTCCGGCCGGTTGCGCTCGAACACGGTGATGTCATTCGCCGCATCGCGCAGCTTCATGCTGATCGCGAAATAGAGGCCCGCCGGGCCGCCGCCGAGGCACGCAATCTTCATGCGGTGCCGTCCTTCCTGCTCGAAACAGCCGGATAATGGCAGCTTCGGCATGATATTTCAAGCTTGAAGGTTTAAGATTAAAGCTTCTTCATGGCGCGAGGCGGAACCCGGCGGGTACGGTCTGCGGGGGCCTCGACTCGACATCCGGCCATCATTTCGGCGAAACTCGGTTTCGGGCAAACGATGCCACGTTGCCGGACCATCCGGGATCGACCGCAGCGATGTTCCTCCCATGACCCGCCCGCCGCTCTATTACGGGGACTATCTGCAGGTCGACCGGCTGCTGTCCTTGCAGGTTCCCGAGAGCGCAAAGCACGGGCCGCCGGTGCACGACGAGATGCTGTTCATCATCGTCCACCAGGCCTACGAGCTCTGGTTCAAGCAGGTGCTGCACGAGTTCGACCGCATCGAGCGGGACTTTTCGACCAATCCGGTGGACGACGAGGCCATGGCCCGCATCGTGCATTCGCTCGCGCGCATCCACGAGATCCTCAAGCTCCTGGTCGCGCAGCTCGATGTGCTGGAGACCATGACGCCGGCAGATTTTCTCGATTTTCGCGACTACCTTTTCCCGGCTTCCGGCTTTCAATCGCTCCAATTCCGTTTGATTGAGACGCGGCTCGGTTTGCCCGAAGGCACGCGCGTCCAGTTCGACGGCGAGGCGGTCGAGACGCGCCTTTCGGTCGCCGACCGGGCCAAGCTGGCGGCGGCGCGGCTGTGTCCGACGATCCACGCACTGCTCGACGCGTGGCTGGCGCGCACGCCTTTCCTCGATTGGGGCGGGGAGTCCTTCCGCGTGGCCTATCGTGAGGCCGTGGTCAGGCATCTCTCCGCGGATGTCGAAACCGTCAAGGCCGACGCGGTCATTCCGGCGCAACGCCGGGAACTGGAGACGAGCGGACTGGGCAAGGCCATCGAGGCATTCGCCGCCATCTTCGAACCGGACGCCAGCCCGAACGCCTGGCGCCTCTCGCCCAAGGCCGTGCAGGCGGCTCTCTTCATCACGGTCTACCGCGAAATGCCCGCCGTGCAGCAGCCCTTCCGCCTGCTCTCGCTGCTCATGGACATAGACCAGACCCTGACGTTCTGGCGCTACCGTCATGCGTTGATGGTGGAGCGGATGATCGGGCGCAAGATCGGTACCGGCGGCTCGTCGGGGCACGCCTATCTCAGGAGCACAGCCGAACGCCATCGCATTTTCGGTGACCTGTTCCAGCTTTCGACTTTCCTCATCCCGCGTTCCTCGCTGCCGGAACTGCCCGCTGACGTCAAACGGCGCCTTGGATTCGTTTACGCGAGCAAATGAAAATCGGTACGGTGCCGATCCGGGCTGGGAGCGGAGGAGAAAGGCTTTGCGATCCATGCCTGTCCTCGACCTTCGCACCGACTTCTCCCGCTTCCGTGCCGCGAATCCGAGGCGCATCAACCTTGCCGCGCACAGTCACCACGATTGGCCGGACGTCACCTTCGAGGCCCAGATGCGCTGTTGGGAGGACGCCGCGCGGCTCGCCGGCGACAAGTGGGGGTTCGTGCTCGGCGAATTGATGCCTTCCCTGCAGCGGGGAATCGCAGCAATCCTCAATCTCCCTGATCCCTCAACAATTGCGATCGCGACCAACACCCACGAATTCCTGCGTCGTATCCTGTCGTGTTTTCCAGCGAGCCGCACGGTTCGCATCCTGTCGACCGACGCCGAGTTTCATACCTTCCGGCGACAGGTGGCCCGCCTCGAGGAGGACGGCATGGCGACGTGCACTTACGTGGCGGCCGAACCAGCCGCGACCTTCTCGGCGCGCTTTCAAGAAGCTGCGGACAAGGGCGGATACGACCTCGTCTTCGTGTCCCAGGTCTTCTTTACGAGCAGCGCGACCAGCGGACCGGTCGAGGACCTCGCCGCCGCCGTGCCGGACAGCGAGACCTTCGTGGTCATCGACGGTTATCACGGCTTCATGGCGCGCCCGACCGACCTGTCCAAGGTCGCGGCGCGGGTCTTCTACATGGCCGGCGGATACAAGTACGCCATGGCGGGAGAGGGCGTCTGCTTCCTGCATTGCCCGCCGGGCTACGGCCCACGCCCGCGCGACACCGGCTGGTTCGCCGAATTCGGCGCGCTTGCGGCCGCACCGGGCAAGACCGTCGGCTATCCTACGAGCGGATCGCGCTTCCTCGGGGCGACGTTCGATCCCGTCGGTATCTACCGGCTGTGCGCGGTGTTCTCGTGGATGGCCGCGAAACGTCTCGGAATCGAGGACGTGCACGCACATGCGAGGGCGCTGATGGTGCATTTCCTGATGCGCCTCGATCGCCTGAGCTTCAAGGACCTGACGCGCGCCGGCCTCGTCACGCCGTTCGGCAATGGTGCCGCCCACGGCAACTTTCTCAGCTTCCGCACGCCGCACGCCGGGGCCATCGAAGCAGCCCTCGCCGCCGCCGACGTTCACGCCGACCATCGCGGCGACCGGATGCGCTTCGGCTTCGGTGTCGCGACCACATTGGAGGACGTGGACGTGGCGGTCGAGCGTATGGCCGAAGTCCTGGCAAGGTCCTGACGCTGCACCGACCAAGTAATGTTCGGCGTGGCAATCAGCCGCGAAATCCGGCCGGCGTTCAGCCCAGGCTCGGCAGCTTCAGCCCGTGCGCCTTTGCACACGCGATCGCTTCGTCGTAGCCGGCGTCGGCGTGGCGCATGACGCCGGTCGCCGGGTCGTTCCACAAGACGCGCTCGATGCGCCGTGCCGCCTCTGGCGTGCCGTCGCACACGACGACCATGCCGGCATGCTGCGAGAAGCCGATGCCGACCCCGCCGCCATGATGGAACGACACCCAGGTGGCGCCGGAGGCGCAGTTGAGCAAGGCGTTGAGCAGCGGCCAGTCGGACACGGCGTCGGAGCCGTCCTTCATCGCTTCGGTCTCGCGGTTGGGGCTCGCGACGGAACCGGAATCCAGGTGATCGCGGCCGATGACGATCGGCGCCTCGAGTTCGCCGCGTGCGACCATCTCGTTGAACGCCAGCCCGAGGCGATGCCGGTCGCCGAGCCCGACCCAGCAGATGCGGGCCGGCAGGCCCTGGAACCTGATGCGCGCCTTCGCCATGTCGAGCCAGTTGTGCAGGTGCCGGTCGTGCGGCATCAACTCCTTGACCTTGGCGTCGGTGCGGAAAATGTCCTCCGGCTCGCCCGAGAGCGCCGCCCAGCGGAACGGGCCGACGCCGCGGCAAAACATCGGACGGATATAGGCCGGCACGAACCCGGGGAAATCGAAGGCGTCGGCGACCCCCATGTCCTTCGCCATCTGGCGAATGTTGTTGCCGTAGTCGAGGGTGGGAACGCCGCGCCGCCAGAACTCCAACATGGCGCGCACGTGGACGGCCATCGATTCCTTCGCCGTGCGTTCGACGCCTTTCGGATCGCTCGCCCGTCGCGCTTCCCAATCGGCGAGCGTCCACCCCGCGGGCAGGTAGCCGTTGATGGGATCGTGCGCCGAGGTCTGGTCGGTGACCGCGTCGGGCCTTACGCCGCGGCGCACCAGCTCGGGCAGCATTTCGGCTGCGTTGCCGAGCACGCCGACAGAGAGCGGTTTGCGCTCGCGGCACGCCTGTTCGATCATCGCCAGTCCCTCGTCCAGGCCGTTTGCCTTGGCGTCGAGATAGCCGGTCTTGAGCCGCATCTCGATGCGTGAGGGCTGGCATTCGATCGCAAGCAGCGACGCGCCCGCCATGGTCGCGGCAAGCGGCTGCGCGCCGCCCATGCCGCCGAGCCCGGCGGTGAGAAACCATCGGCCGGCGAGGTCGCCGCCGTAATGGCGCCGCCCGATCTCCGCGAAGGTCTCGTAGGTGCCCTGCACGATGCCCTGCGAGCCGATGTAGATCCACGAGCCGGCGGTCATCTGGCCGTACATCATCAGGCCTTTGCGGTCGAGCGCATTGAAATGGTCTAGCGTCGCCCAATGCGGCACCAGGTTCGAATTCGCGATCAGCACGCGCGGTGCGTCCGGGTGGGTACGAAATACCCCGACCGGTTTTCCCGATTGCACGCACAGCGTCTCGTCCGCCTCGAGTGCAGTGAGCGCCGCGACGATGCGGTCGTAGCTCTCCCAGTCGCGCGCCGCGCGCCCGATGCCGCCATACACCACGAGCTCGTGCGGCTTCTCGGCCACCTCCGGATCGAGATTGTTCATGAGCATCCGCAGCGGCGCCTCGGTCAGCCAGCTCTTGGCGGTAAGCTTCGGGCCGCGCGGCGCCCGGATCACGCGAGCATTGTCGAGGCGGGTCGGCATCGAATTCCTCTTCAGGTGCGGGTTGGGTCGATGTCCGGCAGCTCGGCTCCGGTAACCGCGAGGAGCGCGCCCGACCGCACCAGATCGGCGGCTGCGGCGATGTCCGGCGCGAGATAGCGGTCGCGCGCGAGCCACGGCACGCGTTCGCGCAGGCGCGCGCGCACGCGCTCCAGCGGCGCGCTGGTCGTCATCGGAGCGAGGAAGTCGCAGCCTTGCGCCGCCGCGACAAGCTCGATCGCGACGATGTTCACGGCGTTCTCCGCCATTGCCGTGAGCCGGCGCGCGCCGTGCGCGGCCATCGATACGTGGTCCTCCTGGTTGGCGCAGGTCGGGATCGAGTCGACGCTTGCCGGATAGGCACGCTGCTTGTTCTCGGCGACCAGCGCGGCCGCCGTCACCTGCGCCACCATGAACCCAGAATTGAGTCCCGGCTGCGGGGTCAGGAAGGCCGGCAGCCCGGACAGAGCGGGATCGATCAACATGGCAATACGGCGTTCGGCGAGCGAGCCGATCTCGCACACGGCGATCGCCAGAATGTCGGCGGCAAACGCCACCGGCTCGGCATGGAAGTTGCCGCCCGACAGCGCCTCGCCGCTGTCCGCGAAGATCAGCGGATTATCGGTGACGCCGTTCGCTTCCGTCGCCAGGGTCGCGGCCGTTTGCCGCAGCAAATCCAGCACGGCGCCCATCACCTGCGGCTGGCAGCGCAGGCAATAAGGGTCTTGAACGCGATCATCGTTGATGAGGTGAGACGCGCGGATCGAGCTGCCCGCCATCAGCCCGCGCAACGCGGCGGCGACCTCGATCTGCCCGCGGTGACCGCGCAGCGCGTGGATGCGCGCATCGAACGGCGTGTCGGAGCCCTTGGCTGCGTCGGTCGACAGCGCGCCGGTGACCAACGCGGCCTGGAACACGCGTTCGATCGCAAATAGGCCTGCCAACGCCTCCGCGGTCGAGAACTGGGTGCCGTTGAGCAGCGCGAGCCCCTCTTTGGCGCCGAGCACGACCGGCGCGAGCCCGGCGCGCGCGAGGGCCGCATCCGCCGGCATGCGCTCGCCGGCAAGCTGCACTTCGCCGACGCCCAGCATCGCCGCCGTCATGTGCGCGAGCGGGGCGAGATCGCCGGACGCCCCTACCGAGCCCTGGCACGGGATCACCGGGATCACGTCGCACGCCAACATGGCTTCCAGCATTTCAACGGTCTGTGACCGAACTCCGGAGGCGCCGCGGGCAAGGCACACCAACTTCAGCGCCATCATCAGCCGTACGGTCGCCGGCCGCATCGGCTCGCCGACACCGGCCGCGTGGGACAGCACGATGTTGCGTTGGAGCGTGGCGAGGTCTTCGGAGGCGATGCGCACGCTGGCAAGCTTCCCGAAGCCGGTGTTGATCCCGTAAACGGGCTCGCCCCTGGCGACGATGGCTTTGACCGCCCGCGCGCCCGCCTCGACCGCCGGCATCGCGGCGGGATCGAGCCGGACGGCCGCCCCACCTGCCACGGCGCGCCAGTCGGCGAGCGTCGCACGTCCCGGCGTCAGCGTGATCGCGGCAGTCATCTGCTTCTCCCGCGCGATTTTACCCTGCCCGGCTGGCCGTTCCAGCAGTGTTTGATGCGCAACGACTGCCTAACGAACCGGCGGCCCGATGTGTAGGATAGGCAGAGGCGCGTAGCGCCGTGCCTACTCCGGGCGTGAACGCACACGAGGAACCGCGCATGCGCAACATCAAGGTCGCCGCCGCCCAGCTCGGCCCGATCCAGAAGGCCGACACCCGCCAGGCCGTGGTCGCGCGCATGCTCGATCTCATGCGACAGGCCGAGGGCTGCGATCTCATCGTTTACCCGGAGCTCGCGCTGACCACGTTCTTCCCGCGCTGGCACTACCAAGACCGCGGCGACGCCGACATCTGGTTCGAGCCCGAGATGCCGAGCGCCGCCACCCGGCCGCTGTTCGAGCAGGCGAAGGCCGCCGCGATGGCGATGAGCTTCGGCTATGCGGAGCTTACGCCGGACGGGCATCATTTCAACACGTCGATCCTGGTCGACAAGGCAGGCGCCGTCGTCGGCAAGTACCGCAAGGTCCATCTGCCCGGCCACGACGAGTTCGATCCGAAGCGCAGCCACCAGCATCTCGAAAAGCGCTATTTCGAGCCCGGCGACCTCGGCTTTCCGGCGTGGCGCATGCTGGGCGGCGTGTTCGGCATGTGCATCTGCAACGACCGGCGCTGGCCGGAGACGTTTCGCGTGCTCGGCCTGCAGGGCGTCGAGATGGTGGTGCTCGGCTTCAATACGCCCTCGGCCAATGTGCAAAACCGCGACGAAGGCCTCGCAAAGCGCATGTTCCACCACAAGCTTTCGCTTCAGGCCGGCGCCTATCAGAACTCGACCTGGGTGGTGGCGGTCGCCAAGTGCGGCGTCGAGGACGGCCATCACTGCATGGCCGGCACCGTGATCGTCAATCCCGACGGCGAGATCGTCGCGGAAACGTCGACGGAGGACGACGAGCTCCTGGCGCATGATTGCGACCTCGATGCGACGCGGTTCGCCAAGGAAACCATGTTCGATTTCGCCCGCCACCGGCGTATCGAGCACTACGGCCTGATCGCCACCCAGACCGGCATCGTGCCGCCGAAGGGCTAACGGCACGATACGGCGAACGCGATGCGGAGGAGAGGTCGGGGATTGCGATGCGACCTGTCACAGACGCGTAGGGCGCGACAGCGCTACGCTATTGCGCCCTGCGATTCTTCGTGGAAAGAGGGCGTTCGACAAAAGAAGCGCAAGCCGGCCTGGAGGAACCTTTCGAACATGACTCACGAAGAGGCAAAACAGAAACTCATCCTCGCCGGCCAGGTGCTGGTCGCAGAGGGACAGGACGATTTCACCCGCGGCCACGTTTCCGTGCGGGTGCCGGACCAGCCTTCGCATTTCTTCATGAAGCCGCACAGCGTCGGGCTCGACGAGATCACCATGGAGAACATCCTCACCATCGATCTCGAAGGCAAGGTGGTCGCCGGCGGCTCACGTCGCCACAGCGAAGTCTTCATCCACTCCGAAATCTTCAAGGCCCGAGCCGACGTGCAGAGCGTCATCCATACCCATCCGCCCTATGCCGTGGCGCTTTCGGCGAGCGGCCGGCCGATGAAATGCTACAGCCAGCCGGCCGCGCTGTTCAGCGGGGAACTCGACACCTATGTCGATACCATCAATCTCATCCGCACCCATGAGATGGGGACCGGCGTCGCCCGTGCGCTCGGTCGTAACCGCGCCGCGCTCCTCAGGAATCACGGGGTCGCCGTGGTGGGCGGATCGATCGAGGAGGCCGTCATCAACGCGATCATGCTGGAGAACGCCGCGATGATCCAGATGATCACCGAGGCCGCCGGCGATCCCGCCCCGGAATTTCCGGCCCGAGATATCGCCCAGCTCAAGCATAATATCTCGCGGCCGGATCAGTTCATCGTCAATTTCGATTATCTCGTCCGCCGGCTGAAGCGCCGCGGTTGACGCTCCCCGCGGGGGCGACGAATCACCCCCCGAGGTTGAACGCGCGCGGCAAAAACACCGTGAACCAGGGAACGAAAGCGACGATCAGCAGCCCGGCGATCAGGACCACGAGGTAGGGGATCATGGCCCGCGAGGCGCCCTCGATGTCGGTGCGCATGATGGCGCAGGCGACGTAGAAGCCGACGCCCGCGGGCGGCAGGAACGCCCCGACGCCCATCGCGATCAAGAGCACGATGCCGTAGTGCAATTCGCTCAGTCCGATCCCTCCAGCGAGCGGGAGCAGCAGCGGCGCCAGGATGATCAGCGCCGGCAATCCCTCCAGCAGCGAGCCGATGACGATCAGCAGCAGGATCGAGCCGACCATGAACAGCGCCGGATTGTCGTTGATGCCGTGCAGGAGGTCGACCAGGCGCTGCGGCAGATAGGCGACCGTCAGCGTCCAGGAAAACCCCGAGGCCGCGGCGAGGATGAACAGCACCATGCCGGCGAGCGTCGCGCTGTCGAGCACCGTGCGGACGAAGGTCCGCACATCGAGCTCGCGATAGACGAGGCATGACAGGATCAGGCCGTACACCACCGCGAAGGACGATACCTCCGTCGGAGTGGCGACCCCGAGCAGAATGCCGGCGAACAGGATCACCGGCATCAGCAGCGGCAGAATGGCGCGGACCCCGCTCGCCGCCATGACGCGCAGCGGCGCCCGGAGCGGGTGGGATGCCGTGCGCCTGGTGCGCACGAAGATGAGCGCCATCAGGCAGGTGGCGACCACCGCGGCGGGAACGAGGCCGCCGACGAACAGCGCCGCCATCGACAGCGTAGTGATGGAGCCCAGCACCAGCATGGCGATGCTCGGCGGCACCGTCTCGCCCATGGCCGCGGAAGCTGCGAGCACGGCGGCGCCTTCGGCAGCGGCGTAGCCTTCCTTCTTGAGCATGTCGCGCATGACGGAGCCGACGGCGGCGACATCGGCGGTCTTGGAGCCCGACAGGCCGGAGACCAGATACATGCTCATCACCATGACGTGGAGCAGGCCGCCGCGCAGATGCCCGACCAGCGCGTGCACGAACCGCACCAGGCGCAGCGAGATGCCGCCGCGCTCCATGATGAGGCCGGCGAAGATGAAAAAGGGCAGCGCGAGCAGCACGAAATTGCCGGTGCCGTCGACCATGTTCTGGGGCAGCGCCACCATCGGGACGGTGTCCGCGATCCACAGATAGGCGATGGTGCTCAACAGCAGCGCGAATCCGATCGGCAATGCGCAGAAGATGGTGACGAAGAACAGAATGAGCGCGGCG
>Ga0302325_10004890_pt1 | contig 30857 bp, 35 predicted proteins | sample Palsa_T0_2_FD_201948 | JGI IMG/M metagenome (GOLD analysis project Ga0302325, IMG submission 201948) | Peat permafrost microbial communities from Stordalen Mire near Abisko, Sweden - Palsa_T0_2 | ecosystem: Environmental > Terrestrial > Soil > Palsa > Peat permafrost | place: Sweden: Abisko... | reverse complement strand
ATATCCGATCACCCGCGACCGCGCCGACGATGTCTGGCGCGGTCTCGGTGGTCAGCACGCCGGATCGCTCGCCGCCCCCCGGCAGGAACCAGCGCGCCTCGGTTTGCTCGACGCGGCCCATGCTGCCGCCGGCCGGGCCATCCCGAAGCAGCACGGCCGCCGCCGGGCGCAGGCCTGCCGTAGCCGCCCGCTGCCCCTGATAGGTATGGATGCCGAAAATGCACGCGATGGCCAGGGCGGCCAGGAAGGCCGCGGACAACGCCACCAGGACCGCGCCCTCGATCCTGTCGACCGGCCGCCGCAGCGCGTTCCGCCCGGTCAGCCATCGCGCCAGCCGGGAGACCCGGTGAGTCGCCGCCCGGCGAGCTTTAACGTTCATGAGGACGCGCTGGCCTTCGCGCGGGAACCGGGACTGATTCGGCAGATGACACGGCGGGACTCCTAGAGGGCACATCGCGGTCGGGCTGGTCGATGTACCGCCGGGGTCCGGAGCGGCGGTGGCCGGGCGGGAGCCGCGTCGTCAATCGCGTCAGTAGCCCGGCTGGCAATACTCATAACGGTAACCCCGCCAGGGCCTGCTGGCCGACCTGGTTCTCGCGGCCTGCCTACGACACTCCTGACCGTGCCCTCCGGGGCCGGCCGGCGTAGCATAGAAATGTTGCTCCGGACCCCGGCAGCCGCGCCTGTGCAATTTCTGCGGGTGCGGCGGCAGGACCGGATTTTTTTTGCCCGTAAAGCAGCGTGCGGAAATGGACATCGGTGCCCGATAACTCATCGCTCGCATAGCCGGGCACGGGAAACTCATCATGAAAATGCTCATCGTGGGCGCCGGCGTGATCGGGACCGTATACGGCGCCCATCTCGCGGCCGCAGGAAACCAGGTTTCGGTACTGAGCCATGGGCGCCGGACCGACGAAGTGGCCGCGGAAGGCCTGCGCGCCCGCGATGTAACCGGCGGCCGTCGGATCGGCGTCCAAGCGGAAGTGGTGCCGGATGCCGGCGGGGACTACGACGTCGTCCTGGTCGCGGTTCGGCGTGATCAGCTCCCCTCGGCCTGCGCCGGGCTCGCGGTCCTGACCGGGAAACCGGCCGTGGTCTTCGTTGGCAACAACCCAGCGGGTCGGGCAGGCATCACCAGTGACGTGCCCGGCGATGTCTACCTCGGGTTCCCCGGTATCGGCGGTGTCATGGCCGGCGGGACCGCCGACTACGTTCGTATCCGGCAGCAGCCCACGGCCTTGCCGAGGGCATCTGATCCTCGGCTGACCGCGCTGGCCGCGATCCTGTCCGGTCGCGGGTTCCCTGTCCAGCGGGTCACCGACATGGACGGGTGGCTGGCCTACCACGCCACCTTTGTCGCCTGCGTCGCGGCGGCCCTGTACCGGTGCGGAACCGACCCCGTCCGCCTCGCCGCGGACCGCGCGACGCTCAAGCTCATGTGCGAGGCCATCACCGGGGCATTCGCCGCCCTGCGCGCTGACGGCACAACCGGGCTACCGCGGAACCTTGCCGTCCTGCACAGCCCTGTGCTCAGGGCGGTCGCGGTCCGGTACTGGGCCCGGACTATGCGCACGCCGATGGGCGAGCTGTGCTTCGCCGCGCACTCGCGGCACGCCGAGGCGGAGATGCGCGCCCTGGGCGATGAGATGGCCGCCCGGATCACGGACTCACCCGCCCTGACGGAGCTGCTCTGCCCAGATCGGGTACCAGCCGTCGCGCACCCGGACGGCTAACGTGTGGTGAGCCGGTAGGGGATGGTGCAGATGACGACATCGGTGCTGGCGCGCAGGACGGTCGCCAGCAGTGGCCACGGTGACCGGCAGCGTCAGACGCAAGGCGGACGTTCCTGCCGCCACCAGTACCAGCACGATGGCCTCGGGCCCGTAGGCCACCGAGCTGAGCGCATCGAGCGACAGCGCGGCCAGCCCCTCGAAGCTGGTCAGATGGTCCTTGCCGCCCTCCCGTGGCGAAGCGGCACCCGAGGCAGGGCCTTCTTCGATACTGCTCCAGAACCCATGGGTGCCCTTCCCTGCGGGCATTCCCGCGGCGCCGGCAAATGGTGCTGGCGATCGTTCCCGTGGTAACTTCAAAATGTTGCCCTGGACCCCGGTGGCTGACCTCATCCGCTGTCAGCGAATGCCGCCGAGATGCCGGGAGCATTTCATGCTGAGATTCAGCGAAAGAAGCCTCACGAGCGCTTCGGTTGTGACGAGCGCGCGCCTGGTGACCGGGACGCGTCCCCGCGGCCGCCTGATCATGAAGCAAGCCCATGCTTAACGTAGATCTCAGCATCCGGGCCGGCGACGGCGTGGGCGTCGTCGCCCTGCGCGGTGAGTTTGACCTGGCCGACGCTCCGGGTGTCGCGTCCCGTCTGATCACGGCCGTGGCGGTCTGCGGGCCATCGGTCATCGTGGATATCGCGGACCTGGAGGGTATCGGCTACAGCGGTCTGTCCGTGCTGCTGCGGATACGGAAATGGATCCGGGCCAGCGGCGGCGACCTGCCCCTGGCCGGGCCGCAGCCGCCGGTGCGCGAGATGCTGGAAGCCACCGGCCTGATCGATGTCTTCTCTGTTTATCCCAGCGTGGACGAAGCCGCGGGCGGTACGAGGCGCTTTCCGGCCCGGCTCCGGGCCGCGCCCCAGCGGTTCCATTCCGACGTGGCGCCCCGATGCGGCGCCCGGCGGCCGGTACGCCGCGCCGCGCATCACTCGCTGGTCCGGCCGCCGCGCGGACACACAGAATGCCGGTCGCGGTACATGGCGCGGGATATCTGCGTCAATCGGCGTTCGCCCGGCGGAAGAACGGCCGGCTTATTCATGCTGGCTTTCAAGTTAACCGTCACGTATTAATCTGCCCCGGACCTCGGCGGTTCTATCTGGTCTACTGCGAAACCGAGGTTGGACATGGCCGCACCTTCGTCCACAACAGAATTTGCCGTGTCAGGCACGTCGGCTGTATCCGTCGCGGCGCTCGTGCCAGGTTCGCTCGTCTCAACCGGACCAGATGCTCCTGGCGACCTGGCCGGGCGGGATGACCTGGCGCTGCTGAGTATCGTCCGGCTGCTGCCGCGGACCAGCGAGCGGCGGGCGGCGGCCTGCGAGATCCTGGTCACCCGCTACCAGGGCCTGGTCTGGTCCTGCGTGCAACGCTACGCGCACGGCGCGGAGCCGGCCGAGGACCTCGCACAGGTGGGATACGTCGGCTTGCTGAAAGCGATCAACAACTTCGATCCGGCCGTGTGCCGCAGCCTGGCGACGTACGCGCAGCCCTGCATAACCGGCGAGATCAAGCGGCACTTCCGTGACCATCGCTGGCAGATCCATGTCAAGCGGTCCGTGCAGGAGCTGATACTCAGTATCCGGGCGGCGACCGGGCCGCTCACCCAGGACCTGGGCCGTACCCCGACCGAATCCGACCTGGCCAGGCACCTCGGGGTCAGCCGGGAGCTGCTGCGCGAGGCCCAGCGGGCCGAGCTGGCCTTCCAGCCTTCCTCGCTGGATGCGCCGCTAGCCGGTCGGTCCGGCGCGATAAACCTGACCGACTATCTCGGCGAGGAGGATCCGCGGCTGGAGCACATGCTCGCCATGCGGACCGTTGCCGCGCACTGGGACGAGCTGACCACGCGCGAGCAGAGCATCCTGGTGATGAGCTTTCGCGGCGGCCTGACGCAAACGGAGATCGGCCGGCGGCTCCAGATCTCGCAGATGCACGTTTCCCGGCTGCGCGCCAATGCGCTCGGGCGCCTCCGCTCACGTCTGCTGGACGAAGCGGACACTCAGGAGTAGCCAGCCTCGGGCTTCATGATCGGTCCCCGCGCGCCACGAGGCCCGAGGCTGGAGTCAGGCGAGGTCGAGGCGGACCGGCAGCGAGGGCAAGCCGAGAGCTTGCCGGGCGTGCGCGATGGCTTCGGCCTCGATGCGCTGATGCAGGGCGTTCAAGTCGGCCGACGCGGCCGCGGTGACGGTGAGCACGAGTTCCGGGTTACCGCCGTCGCCGACGACCCGGCCCTTGGCCGCCTCGACCCCGTGGTAGCTGCTGATTTCCCTGGTCAGAGCGCTGGTCAGGGCGGCTGGCCGCAAGATGGTGGTGCCCTGGTCATCCCCATCGGGAACGATGATGTCGCCGGCCCGGCCGGTGCCGATCAGCAGCGCTGCCAGCCAGCGCAGCACGACCAGGGCGAGGATCAGGCCGACCCCGGCCGCGGCCTGCCACACCCAGCTCCCGTGCTGGCCGACATACCCGCCGACCCGGTTGGCGAATAGGGTGCGTCGGGAGAAGGCCGCGCCGAACGCGCCGGCCGAGGCGGCCATCGCGGCCGCCCCCGAGAGCAGGAGCAGGACCCCCAGCAAGGTGAGCGCAAAGCGATTAGTGCGGTCGGCGCGCATCAGCGACCCCGCGGGACGATATGCACCCGCAGCCGCGGCGGGTGACGAAGCTCCAGGCTGTCCAGGCGGGTGCGCAGCTCCTTGGTGACGGGTTCGGTCAGCGCGTCGGCGGCGGGACGGCCCCGCGCGGCCGACGTCGCGGTGACCTTGGCGCGACCGCGGCGGACCTTCACGGTCGCGCTGGCAATCCCGTCGACTCCGGTGGCGGCCGCGCGCAGCAGGCCGGCCAGGCCACGTGGGGTCACGGCCGCGTCGGTAGCGTCGTCGCCGGAACGCATCGGCAGCCGGGTGACGCGGGGCGGCTTGAGCTCGAGGGCGAGGAACAGGGCGCCGACGACGATCAGGATGGCGGACCACACCCGGATGACCGTCGCATCCCACCGTGTCTTCCGCGCCCAGCGGTACCAGGTGCTCCAGTGCACCAGCAGCGGGCTGTGATGGACGGCGACGCCGATCACCTCGGCGATGAGGACGACACAGCCCGCTAGCAGGGCCACGGCGAGGATGAAGCCGAGCGGCCGGTTCGCCACGCGCATCTGCGGCTCCTTCCTTACCGGACCCGCGACGGCGGGGTGATGTCGGCGGCCAGGTCGGCGACGACGATATGAACCTCGTCGACCTCCAGCCCGGTGAGTTCCCTGACCCGGTCCCTGACCCGGACCCGGATCTGTCTGGTGACCTCGGGAACGCAGGCCGGCCAGCGTACGCTGATCTCCAGGTTCACGAAGGCCTTGGTGCCGTCGACCTCGACCGAGGTTTTCGGCAGCGCATCGAGGTCTGTGCCGCGTACGCCGAGGCGACCCGCGGCGGGAACGACGCGGCCCAGCATCCGGGCCGCGGCCGCCCCGGCGTCGGGGTTCTCGACCGCCGCCTGCGCGGCGATCTTCATCACCACGCGATCGGCGATGCTGACCGTGCCCCGGTCGGTGCGGCCGGCCTGTGGCGCCGGCCCGGCCTGCGCGACGACGCTCACTTGCCGCCGCGGCGGCCACGCGACAGCCACCCCTGCGCATCCAGGTCCCCGTCCAGGACCTTGGCGGCACCGTAGCCGATCGCGCCGAACAGAGCCACGATCAGCATGTCGCCGAAATTGCCGAACACCAGGGCCAGGCCCAGGATCAGGCCGGTCAAGGTGGCAAGCGCGGTACGGTTCATCACTCACATCCCATGGGAAGACGGCAAGCTCAGGAGCTCAGGAGCTAAGGCCGACGGCAGGCCCGGGAGCGCCGCGGCCTGGCGGCACGCCCGGAGGATCATCGATGTCGGCGATCATCACGTCGACCGGGTGATGCCCCGTCAACGGCACCAGGACCACGGTGATCAAGGCGGCCAGGTCGGCGGCCCGGACACCCCACCGGGATCGGACCTGGACCGTCACCCGGCCGTCACGTACTACCACGCCCGCGACCTTACGGCCAGGCAGGTAGGAGACGACCTCATCGAACTGTCCGCCGACCAGCGCGGAAACCGCCGTGCAGCCCTGAACGGCCGCGGCCACGGCGTCGACGTCCACGCCGTCGATCACGGCCGGCGGGAGCACACTGTCTCCGGGTAGGGTCATGACACCCGTGAGGTCCCGGTGCTCGGATCGCCGTCACTCGGCAGGTAGACGTCGTCCACGGCGATGTTGACCTCGACGACACGCAGGCCGGTCATCCGCTCGACCGACTGCTTGACGTTGCGCTGGATGCTGCGCCCCAGCTCGGCGATGCTGACGCCGTATTCGACCACGATGTCCAGGTCGATGGCCGCCTCGGTCTCGCCGACCTCCACGCCGACGCCCTGGGCGATGTTCGGGCCGCTGCTGCCGGGGATGCGCTCGCGGATCGAGCCGAACGCGCGGGTGGTGCTGGTCCCCATCGCGTGCACTCCGGCGATTTCCCGGCAGGCCCGGCCGGCGATTTTCTGCACGACGCCTTCGGCGACGGTGATACGCCCGTCCTGCTCGCCGGGCCGGTCCTTGGTCGCCGGGCTGGCCGCCGTGCTCACGGTGGCCGGGACCTCGCTGAGCTTGGTGGTCACGGGCTGGGTCATCGGGCATTCTCCTTCACATGATCAGGGGACAGGCCAGGCCCGGCGTACCTCGCTCCGGGCCAGCACATGGTTAGACACCGCCGGGGGAAAATCCTCGCAGCCTTTTCCGGGATTTCTGCCGGAGGGCTCCGCGGGCCGAAACCCGGAGCTGGGCCTCGGGTGCCCCGGCTTGTCCTGGTATACTCTGGCACCCTGCCGCAGCAAGGGGGTTGCGCATAGATGGCAGCGGCAGAGGCGTCCGAGCCGGAGGTAGCGGACGCCTACCTGGTAGCCAGCGCTCAGCAGGGCTACATCGATGCCTACGAGCTCCTGGTCCAGCGGCATTCAGCGATGGCTTACCGGGTCGCCCTGCGGCTGACCGGCAATCATCACGACGCGCAGGACGTCGCCCAGGAAGCGCTGATAGCAGCGTGGGAAAACCTGCCCAAGTTCAGAGCTGACTCCTCGTTCTCCACCTGGCTATACCAGATCGTGACCCGCCGGGCCCTGAACAAGGTCAGCCGCGGCCGCGACGTCAGCCTGGTCGAGCTTCTCCCCGAGGACGTCGCCGACCCGGCGCAAGAGCCCGCCCAGCGGGCCGAGCGCAACCTGGCCGTCGACGCGGTCACCGACGCGCTGTCCGTTTTGCCGTTCAGCCAGCGGGTAGTTATCGTCCTTCACCATTTTGAGCGACTGTCCTACGCTGAAGTAGCGAGTGTGACCGGTAGTACCGAGCCGGCGGTTCGTAGCCACCTGTTCCGTGCCCGGCGCGCCCTCGGGACGACACTGCAGGAGTGGAGGTGAGCGGCCCCGTGAACGATCCCGCGCCGGACAGCTATTCCGCCGGGCCGCTGCTGAGCGCCGCCACCTTGGCCTGCGGCGCCGACGTCGATCTCCTGCTCGAGCAGGTCGCCGACGGTCACGCTCGTGACCAGGACGTTCACCAGCAGGAATGCGTGCACTGCCAGGCCGCGATCGGCGAGCTTGACGGCTTGTGGGGCCCGATCGTCGAGCTCGCGGCCAGCCCGGTGCCCACCCCGCCCGGCCTGGCCGCCGCGGTCACCAGGCGGATCCGCGCCCTGGCCAGGGACATTTGGTACACCCTGGAGGCTACCGACATCGGAGTGATCCAGATCGCCTCCCGGATCGTGGCGACGCTGGCCCGCGACAGCGCCCGGACGGTCCCTGGTGTCCGCGTCGCGCTCGGCCGCAGCACCCGGGACGACCTTGGCGCGCTCATCGAGCGGGCCACCTTCGGCCACCGTCATCCGCACGCCGCCGTCGGAGTCCTGGGCCGGACCGCGGTGGTGGACCTGGCGGTGGCGGTTAGCTACGGGCCCCCGGTGCATGACGTAGCCCGCGAGGTTCAGCGCAGGGTGATCACGACCCTACGCGAGCAGGTCGGGCTGCAGAACGTCGCGGTCAACGTCACCGTCGACAACGTGCTCGACGACGAGGACGACTAACGGCCCGCACGGACGAGCCGCACCGGACGAGCCACCGCGGCCACCTAGTGCACCCGCGGGGGTTTGTGGCTTTGCCGAAGCCGCCCGGACGCCGCGATCATCACCCGGGCTAGCCAGGCCCGGCGTCTGAAGATGAACACCGGCGGCAGCGGCCCGCCGTCCGTCTGGCCGACCGTGTCAGTCTCGTGGTCCGCGCCAGTCTCGTGGTCCGCGTCGAAGGACTGCAGGCCCGCGACGAAAGCATCGGGATCGCCGCCCCGGTCCGGATGATGCGTCCGGATGAACTCCCGGCGACGGTGCTGAACCTCGTGAACCTTGTCCTCTTCCATCGGCGACCTGGCGGCGAGCTCGCCGCAACCTCCAGGTGATCGGGACAGCTCCAGGCTAGCAGCGGTCTGGCGGACCGCAGCGGCGCGGACCCGCCCATACCCGTTCCGTCAGGACCGCCCGGCCAGGCGGGGTGACACCATGGCCGTTCGGGATAATTGACGTTCTTATTTTCCCGAACGGACCGTGGTGCTTGCCCCCTGGTCCAGCGAGCTGTCGAGCGCGCGCTGAAGTCCATTCGAGCGGATCACGCCAAGGTTGGAGTGAAGCCGCCGGGCCAGTCGGGACAATACAGGCATATCGCCACCTGTCAGGTATGGACACTGCCGTGAATGCTTGGCAGGCTCAAGTTTGACCCCAGTCCGGAGCACTCTTAAGGCGGATCGTAATGGCCATACCGACCGAACCTATCGGCAGCATTCCGCGACCTCAGTACCTGCTGGAAGGCATGGCCGGATTCGCGGCGGGCCAGGTCAGCCGCGAGGAACTGGGCGAACTCCAGGAGAAGGCGCTGAAAGACACGATTGCCCGTTTTGAGCAAACCGGCTCGCCGGTGATCAGCGACGGGGAACAGACCAAGCCGAGCTTCGCCACCTATCCCATTGACGGGCTGGCCGCGCTGGCCCCCGACGGCGTTGTGATCCCGTTCGCGGACGGGCACACCCGCCAGCTTCCCGTCCTGACCAGCGGGCCGTTCCAGTACCAGACCTACGCGGACGCCTACCTGACGAAGGCGAAGACGTTCACCACCCACCCGGTCAAGCAGGCCGTCATCGCGCCCTCGGCCGTCAGCCTGATCTATCCCGGCGGCGGCCTGCACGGGTACCCCCGGGAGAAGTTCATCGAGGATCTGGTGGACCAGAGCGAAGCCGACATCCGCCGCTGCCTGGACGCCGGCGCGGCGACGGTGCAACTCGACTTCACCGAAGGCAGGCTATCGGTCAAGCTCGACCCGTCAAAGGGCCTGCTCCAGCAGTTCATCGACCTCAACAACCAGGTCCTGGACCGGTTCACCGACCAGGAGCGGCAGCGGATCGGAGTGCACACCTGCCCCGGCGGTGACCAGGATTCGGCGCACAGCCTCGACGTCGACTACGGCGAACTGCTGCCGCTGCTGTTCACCCTGCACGCCGGGAACTTCTACCTCCAGCTGGCCAGCGAGCCTGACCGCCGCCGGGTGCTGCAGGTGGTCAAGGACCACTCAGGTGACGACCAGCGCGTCTTCGTCGGGGTGACCGACCCGATCAATCCTGCCGTGGAAACGGCCGAACAGGTCAGGGACCAGGTCCTGGAGGCGGCCGAGTACATCCCGGCCAGCAGGCTCGGCACCTGCGACGACTGCGGATTCTCGCCGTTCGCCGACGACACCTCGACCTCGCGGGACATCGCCTTCGCCAAGATCACCGCGCGGGTGGAAGGCACCAAGCTCGCCGAAGCCCAGCTCGGCGCCTGATCCCTTCATGAAGTTGCGGGTGTGCAGGGCGGACAGGCAGGCACCCCTCGAGCCGGCTCGGACGTATCACGCTCCCGGCCCGCCCCGAGCTAGTCCGGCGGCCTCGACATGTCCGCGAACCGTTCCCCGGACATGGCCACCGATCTGGTCGCGGCTTCCAGGGTGTCGCCTGCACCGACCATGAGGCTGACGAGCTGCGCCTCCAAGCAGCGGCCGGGGTCGCAGGGGGAGACCAGGTAGCCCCCGAGCTCCATCGTGACGATCCCGTGCACCGCGGTCCACATCAGGTGCGCGGCCAGGTCGGCATCGGTCGGCCGAAACCGCCGTGCTGCGATGCAGCGCTCCGCGCAGGCGGTCACGTCGGCCAGGTTGTAGCGGCCGTGCTGGCGGTCCTCCTCGGTGAGGGAGAAGTTGACGAGTGACGCCCCGCCGAACATGACCATGTAGAGGTGCGGATTCGCCAGCGCGTTGCTCCGGTATCTCCGTCCGAGCAGGGCCATGTCAGCGACTGCGTCGGCGGTCGGCTCGACACTGGCGAGATACCGCTGGAGCCGGGAGAATCCATCGTGGACCATTTCCCTGACCAGCTCGCTCATGCTGCCGAAATGCGTGTAAACGACCATCGTCGAAGTGCCCGTCTCGGCGGCGAGACGGCGGCTGGACAGCGACTTAGGGCCCTCCTGGGCGAGCAGTCGGGCGGCAACGTCGATCAGCGCGGGGCGTGTCCGGGAATCCAGACGGCGGGGGCTCACCTTGACAGTATTGCATAACACCGTTATAGTTAGCAAAATAACACTGTTATTCTTAGCCGACAGCTAAGGAGGATGGTGCCGGCGAACCGCGACAGACGAGAAAGGCGGAACTATGATGTGTGAGCCCACAGGAACCCTTGAGGCAATCGCAGCCATTGAGGCTATCGAGCCCCCCGAGGCCATCGGGACTGTCGAGCGGGTCGACGTCGGCACCTGCCTGCGGTTGCGGCTAATCTCCGGCCTCGAGGTGCTGGAGGCCTGGTCTGAGACGGCTGGCCAGATCGAGAAGAACAGCATGCACGAGGCGCTGTTCGCCATCGCCGACTGCTCGGTATTCGTAACCCACGACATCATTGACGACGTCCAGTGCCCGCGCGAGTTCTACGTCGCAGTGAAGGATGACCTCGTGGCGAAGGTTCGCGTTCACGACTTCGATGCCTTCGGGATCGTGTACCTCGGTTCTCCCGGCGACGCGCCGGATCTGGATCTTGGCGTAGATCAGGCGGCCTGACCGGCTTGCCTGCGATTATGGCTTTCGCCGGGCCGCTCGGCGTGCGGCATTCCCGCCTTCCGGGCCACCCGGCGACTACTGGACAGAAGATTGGCAAGCCAGACATTCTGGACAGAAGATCAGTAAGTATGCGATACTTTCGGTAAATAGTGCCGAAGGCGCCGGCGCCACATGGCCGGTCTGGCAGGAGCTTTCTTTGTCTTCTCCCGAGTTGTCTGGTCTTGACGTCTCCACGCGGGTACGGGCGCGTGACATACAAATGGCGGGCGTCGCCGATCTGCGTCGCCGTGTCCTCATGATTTCCGGTGCCATTGACACTACCGAGCACGACTTGGCCATCAGCGTCAATCTTCCCGAGGCGGGCCGCTGGCAGGTTATCGAGTCCGCGACGAACTTGACGGACAAGACCTGGATCGCGATGCAGGCGGCTACCGACGAGAATTCTGTTTTCGTCAATGATGCCGAGACCATTTATATCTCGCGCCAGTTCGCCAAGTCGTTTATGACACCGGATCAGCGTCGCCTCACTTTTTATGACGGCGAGGTACGTCCCGGTGAGGCCCTGCTGAAGATGTATTCGATGGAGACCAGCGCCCGGCGGCCCACCTACAGCTACTCCCGGTACAGCCCGATCGCCACCGACACCCCGGAGAAGTCGGCCGAGATCCTGGAGCGCCTGGTCGCCGAGGGGATGCCGCAGCGGCAGGTCATCGAAGTGATCGTCCCGGTCATGGTCGTCGGCTGACCTTACCCCAGACCCACGGAGCGCCGGTCCCCAGCCGTTTGGACAGGAGTCTGCTTGTCCATTTTCTTTACCCCGGAGCCGCACCTGCTCGATTCGCCCCGGCATCGCGAATGGCCGCTCAGTCGCCTGTCCGGGGTGCCGCCGCGGGCCGGCGAGCCGCCCCGCACCGCCGATGTTGTCATCGTCGGGGCGGGTCCCGCGGGCGTGGCGGTAGCCTCCGCGCTCTGGCATCACGGAGTGCGTGATGTCGTGCTACTGGATCAGGCGGGCCGGCCCTGCGGCCGGTTCTTCGATCGGATAGACATCCTGAGGCAGCGGATCCTGCGGTCTCCCTACGAGCACCACCCAGGCGTCGAGGGGTACCGCGACTGCGAATTGCTTGATTTCGCGCGGCTGCACTGGTCCCTGCTCACCGGGGTGGAGCGCCGCGAGGTCCGGATGGCCCAGGCCGGGCACCGCTCCGTCGTGCCGGTAGACGTCTTCGAGGCGTACTGCCGCCATGTTGCCGACACCCACCACGTGTCCGCCCGGACCTGGCCGGCCACCGTTCAGGAGGTGCTGCCAGCCGGGCGCGCCGTGACGGTGAGCACCAGCCGATTCACGGTGTCTGCCTCGTTCGTCGTGCTCTGCACGGGCGAGGAACGGCGCCCGGCGCCGGCGTCCTGGTGGGGTGGCGATCCGGCGCCGGCCGGGGTGAGCTGGTGGGACGAGGCCATGCCGGACGACGTGGGAGATGTGGTGGTCGTCGGGGCAGGCCTCACCTCCGCGCACCTCATCTCGAACGCGCTCGCCGCGGGCCGGCGGGTGCGCTGGGTCATCCGCGAGGCCGCCGAGCGCTACCAGTGCTCCGACGTCAACTCGGCGTTCTTCCGGGCCGAGGGCAGAGCCCGGTTCGGCGGGCTGCCCTGGGCCGACCGACTGAGGATGATGCGCGAGCACCGCCGCGCGTCGGTGATGTTCGAGTTCGCGCCGCTGCTGCGGCGCGCCGAGGCCGACGGACGGCTGATCGTGTACCGGGGCGGCACCGTCGAGGCGGTGACATCCGGTGCCGGCACGGCCGCGGTCCGGCTGGCCAGCGGCGACGTGGTCGCTGGGGATCACGTGGTCCTGGCGCTCGGGACCGCGCCGCCGGCCAGCGAACGGCTGCTCCCCGAGCATGTCACCGGGACCCGCGAAGGCTGGCCTGACCTGGACGAACGAACGCTGGCCTACCGCCGCGCCCCGCGCGTGCTCGCGGTCGGCGCCGCCGCCGGCATGGTGCTCGGCCCCGCCGCCCGCAACATCGACGGCCACCGGGTCGCGACCGCCCGGGTGGCCGCCGCCGTGGCGGGCGGCCTACGCCGCGACGGCCTCCCCGTCGCGGCCGATGGTGCCCGCGCCGGACAGCTGATCGCGCATGTCTAGCGGGGTGGGGCCTGACACGTGCTTCTCGTTCCCGGCGGTCGATGATCCCCCCGCGACCGAGGTCGGCGTGATCTTGATGGGGCTGGACGCCGAGCGGCTTCTCGCCGGGCTGGGCCTGGCCACGCTGGCCGATGATCCCGCAGTGGTAACGCTGGTCGTCGATAGGGCCAGGCATGGCACTACGGGTCCTTTGTCATTTGATGACCTGGTCGAGGCCGGTTTGCGTCGATGGGTTCGCGCCCGGACGGGGCTCGCCGCGGCCAGCCCCGGCCCCGCGGCCCCGGTGTCGCTGCGCGAGGGGTGGGAGCAGGCCCTGGCGGCGGTGTCCGCGAGCGAGGGCGGCGACCTGGGGCCCGCGACCGCGAGTTACCTGGCGGCGTGCTGGCTGCGCCGCATGGACGTCGACAGGCGAGCCGCAGGCCGGATCACCCCCGAAGAAGGATCGTCCGATGTCGCATCTACGGTCGCTTCCCGCTGACGCGGCGCTGCTGCGGGTCTTTCAGGCCTATCCCCGCACCGCCCGGCCGCTGATCGAGTTCCACGAGGTGCTGATGCGCGGCTCCTCGCCGTTCACCGTCGCCGAGCGCGAGCTGATGGCGGCATTCGTGTCCGGCCTCAACGAGTGCGGCTACTGCGGCGGCGTGCATACCGCCACCGCGGAGGCGTTTGGCGTGCCCGCGGGCGTGCTGGCCGCGGCGGTTGCGGACCTCGGCACGGCCCCGGTCGGCGAGCGGCTCAGGCCGGTCCTGGCGTATCTCCGCCAGCTGACCATCGCCCCCGCCCGGCTGACCGAGGCGGACGCCGACGCGGTATTCGCAGCCGGGTGGGACGACCGTGCCCTACATGACGCCGTGCTGGTGGGCGCTCTGTTTAATTTCATGAATCGGATGGTCGATGGGCTGGGCATCCAGGCCGACAAGAGCTACTTCGCGACCTCGGCGGACCGGCTGCACCGGGATGGCTACGCTGGGCTCGCGGCTTTGCTGGCCGATCAGGACGAACCCCCGCTGGGACCGGCCGACTAGGGGCGGGGCGCCCGCCTAGGCCAATATGGATTCGGCGCGCAGATCGGGCAACGGCAGCATGATCTCATCCAGGTCGGGCAGCGCCAGGAGAATCGGCAGATCCACCCGGCACCTGGGTCGCAGGCAGATGCCAGACTGGATGACGGTGCCGGTCGTGACCGTGACCGCGGCCGGTTGCCCGCCCACCAGTGACAACCTGGAGGTCCACGGCTCGGGGTCCGTGCTGTTCGCTACCGCCACCGCCCGGACGAACCACTCGCCGGCCGGCACGTCCGTCAGCCGGTAGTGAGTCAGGCGGTCGGACTCAGCCGCCATGACGGCGGAGGAGATAGGTCGGCCCTGGACGATGGGTGTCCGGAACGCGCCCAAGTAGATGCGCACGGACGCACAGCCCGGCGGCAGGTCAACCGCCCCCGCGACGCTACCGCGCAATGCGGACCGTCGCGGCGCGTCTTCAGGTAGCGTGTACACGCCGTCCTCTGACATCCGCCGGAACCGGCCTGGGGAAATGCCCACGCTATCGGTGAAGTGGTTGGAAAACGAACCCAGGCTATTGTACCCAACGGCCAGCGATATGTCGGTGACTGTAGCCGAGGTCGCGACCAGCATTCGTTTCGCCTGGTAGATGCGGACCGCAGAAAGAAACCGGCCGGGGGAGACGCCAGTCGCGTCCCGGAAAGTACGCGAGAAGTGGAAGCGGCTGAGCCATGCGCTCCCCGCGATATCAACCAGGGACAACTCTCCGCCATAATTTGCCCACATAAAGGCGATGGCTCTTTCCGTGGCGGTATTCATCGGCTCTCACGTGCATTTTCTGCCGTCGCCGGCGCCTGCCGGGCGCGAGCAGCAAACAAGCCGACCAGCTTAGCGCTCGCCAGGCCAGGGAGAATGAACCGCCCGATGAGTCTCATGAACCACTCCTTTAGTCAGCGCACGAAGCCATATTCAGGAGTGTTTAAAAACCCCAGACCGGTGCCAGCTAATAACGGCCGCCGAGGTCTGGGGTTAATTCAATTAAACCTCTTCCGTGGACGCACGTCAATAAGCGCGCCCCTTATGGTCAGGAAAAGGGAGATCCGCAGCCGCGGCCGGGTGAGCGGTCCGCGTCCGTCCGGCTCAAGGTCGTCCCTGAAGGAGTGGGACCGCGTCAAGGAGCGTCACATCCTTCCGCACATCAGGCCTGACTTGCCGGGGTTGGGTGTCTTGTTGAGGTAGCGCTGCGGGTCAGGACGGTGTCCGGGGGCGTCGAGGTTCATCGGGAAGGTCAGGACGGCCTCAGGTGAGCGCTGTGTCCCGCCGGGGAGCGAACTGCCCAGGGGAGCGCCCGGGCCCGGGGCCGCCGCGGTAGCACTGCGCGATGTCCAGCCAGCGATCAGCGTCGGCGCCGGAAGCCGTCACGGCGAGGTCGTCACGGTGCCGGCGCCTGGTTACCAGTAGGCAGAAGTCGGCCGCGGGACCCGTGATCACTTGCGTCGCGTCAGCCGGACCAAGCTCCCAGCGCGCACCGGAGGGGGCGATCAGCTCGAAGCGAAACGGCGTGCCGGGCGGGGTCAGGCCGCGTATCAGGTAACCGGATTCCCAGTTTCGCACCGCGAAGACGACGAGGTGCCTGATCCGGTCGGTTGCAGGCCGGTGCCCGCCGACGGTATCGGCAATGTCCAGGCCATGAGCGAACAGCTCCATGATCCCGGCGCTGGCGAGGATGCCGGCCGGAAGGGGCCGGGCGAGCCAGGGCACCATCTTGTCAACCGGCAGCGCGGCGAGCGCCGCCGCGGCAGTGGCGCGCTCGGAGCGCCAGCGGGTCAGCAGTTCCGGCGGCGAGCAGGCTAGGTAGGGCGTCAGAGCCGCCTGCACGGCGGCGTCGAAATTCTGCGCGGCCCCGGCGGTCTGCGCCCGGAACGCTTCCGGGTCGGCCGCCGCCGTCCCGGCGAGACGGGCCATCGAGGCCAGATGAGCGACCTGATGGGAGATCGTCCAGCCCGGCGCGGGAGTGGCCAGCGTCCACTGCGCTGGCTCCAGCCCGGCGACGAACTGGTCGACGGCCTCGCCGTCGGCGACCAGGTCGGCGTATACATCGGTGCCCGGGGACACGTTCACGGAGTTCCTTCCACCTTGGCGGCCGCGGCGGGTGACTCCGGGGCCGGTCGCGGGCGCGAGTTGCCTAGCGCCGCGCATGTTGTCGCGGGACCACATCAGGAGGCTCCGGATCAGCCCCCTGATGTGGCGTGCCGTGGATCAGGCCGTCGTCGGGCTGTTGTGATAGGCGCTGACCAGCCAGTTCGGGCTGTGCCGGGTCAGCACCCACGTCGCCCGGATAGCCTGCGCCGCCGAGACCTCGGTCTCTCCCGGCATCAGGACCCCGCCCTCAGTGATCAGGACCGCGACATCGGCGCTGAGAGCCCGGACCGTCAGCGGCTTCCCGGTCACCCGCGTTCCCTTGTACGGGCCGGTGAAGGCGGCCGTCATGAACGTTCGGATCTCATCCCGGCTCTTGAGGAAGACATCGCCGGGCAGGACCAGGCTCCCGTCCTCGGCGAAGATCGCGGCGAAGGCATCGCCGTCGTTGTCGGCCCACGCCGCGATCATGCGCTGGGCCACCTGGGCCAGCGCGGCCTGGTCAGCGGCGAGGGATGGTGCAGTTGTCGTGCTGGGCATGGAATTTTCCGTTCTTCATCAGGTGGGTGGGCTCGGGTCGGTCTGTCAGAGTGCAGGCAAGGCTCCCTCCGGCTACTACGAGCCTGAGAACTGGCCGGGAGTGCGGCCGTCCCCGGCCGGGCCGCGGTAGGCCTGGGCGATATCCAGCCACCGATCGGCCTCGGCGCCGGTAGCGATGAGCGCGAGGTCGTCGCGATGGCGGCGCCGCGTGACGAGCAGGCAGAAGTCAACGGCGGGCCCGGTGACCTTGTCGGCCGCCGTATCAGGACCGAACGCCCAGAGCTCTCCTGAGGGCGCCGTGAGCTCGAAACGGAACTCCTGGTCCGGGGGAGTCAGGCCGCGCGACTGGTAGCCGAAGTCCCAGACCAGGATCGCGAACCCGACCAGGTGCTTGATCCGGTCGGTGTACTCCCGCTGGACGGCCATGGCGTCGAAGATGTCCTGCCCGTGCCCGAACAATTCCATGATCCCGGCGCAGGCGAGGATGACGGGCGGCAGCGGCCTGACGAGCCAGGGCACCATGTCGCCGGGTGGCGCGGCGGCGAGCGCGTCAGAGGCGGCGGCCCGCTCGGCGCGCCAGCGGGCGAACTGCTCTTCCGGCCCGCCGGTGAGGTACGCCGCAAGCGCGGCGTTGACCGCCCCGCCGAAGTCCTTCTGGGCGCCCTCCATCATCACCTGGAAGGCCTCGGGGTCCGATGCCGCCGTGGCGGCCAGATGGAAGATGAAACTCAGGTGGGCGACCTGATGCGCGATCGTCCAGCCGGGAGCGGGCGTGGGCAGGCTCCATTCGGCCGCGCTCAGGCTGGCGATCAGCTTTTCAAGGTCATCGCCCTCCGCGGTCAGGTCGGCGACTGTTTCTGGCAGGCTTGACATGAAATTCCTCTCTCGGCAGACGGGGCGTCCGCTCAGGTTCTCGATGTGGTGCGGGGCTGGTCGCCAGCCTCACGGCCGGGTCCGTCGGCCGGCACCGGCCGGCCGCCCATCCAGCTGCCCACCCGCCGGGCCGCGGCCAGGCTCGCCCACGAGGTGAGCTCGATGAGCGCCTGGTCTCCGGGATGGTCCGCCCGGAAGTCCTCGATGACGCCGCGGTCAACCTGGTAGGAGGCCAATGCGGTCAGCAGGGCCAGCTGCCCGGCGGAGCGTTGCGCTTGGGGCAGGCCGGACAGCGCATCCCTCGTCCACGCCCGGCTCGGTCCCGGGGGCTGCCCGTCCCACCCGGCCAGCTCGCTCAGGAGCAGGCGGCTGACACCCTCGGGCACCGTGCGCTCGGCGGCCGCGTCGGTCGCGGCGGCCGCACGGGCGAAGGCGCCGGCCACCGCCGGGTTCCCGGACGCCCAGGCCAGATCGGCCGGGAGCGCAGCGGAGGGCAGCAGGCTCAGCGAGGCTCCAGGCTCGCAGAACCGGCGGGCCGCCGGCCGCATGATCCGGCCGATCACGGACGGCAGGACGCCGCGCACGGCAGCCGGCACCCCGCTCGGGATGACGCTCTCGGCCAGGAAGATGTTCACCATCCGGTTCAGGTACTGGAACGTCACCGCGACCCCGACGAGCTCGGGCAGCTGGCTAGTGGGGAATGGCCGCTCCGCGCCCGCGGCCTCCGCGCGGGTTCCGCTCGCTCGCGCCCACGCTGCCGTCTGGCGGACGCCGGGGTCCTCGATGGCCGTGATGCGGCCACCGCCGATGGCTACGGCGTCCTGGGTGCGCAGGAGGCCGTGCAGCACGGCGGTGTGCACTTCCGCGCAGTAGGGGCAGCTGTTGCCGACTGACACGGTGGCGGCAATCGACTCCTTCACCGCGCGGTCGGCGGCCCCCGTGGCCAGGAGCGTCTCCCGGAGCATCGACCAGCAGGCCGCCAGCAGATCAGGGGCAGGCGCGTGCAGAACGACCGGCGGCGCGAGCATCCCGAAGTCCCGCTCCACCTGGGCGTAGACGGCAGTGACCGGATCCGGCGCGTGGCCGGGCGGGATCGCCGCGACGTAGCGGATCTGAGCGAGCGAGCCGCGCCTGGTCACGCGGCTGAGGACCATTCCCGGCACGCGCGTCATGACCCGGGCGCCATGGTGGCCACGAGGGGCGCCGTTCCGCGCCGGCCGCTGGTGCCGCCATCTGGCGCCGGCGCCCCGTACTCGGCCGCGATGCCGCGTTGCCGCGCGGCGCTCATGATGGCCGGCATGGCGCGCTCGGCGAGCGCGGCGATGGTGAGCGCGGGGTTGACGGTGAGCGCGCCCGGCACGGCCGAGCTGTCGGTGACGAAGATGCCCGGATGACCGCGCAGTTCATGGTGGCCATCCAGCGCGGAGGTGGCCGGGTCGTCGCCGATGCGGCAGGAGGCCAGCGGGTGGACGGTGTAGGCGCCGATGACGTCGTTGGTCCAGGGCATCACCGTGGCCAGCCCATCCCGCTCAACGATGTCACGGACCGCGGCGTCCGACTCGGCCCAGCCGCGCAGGGTATTGCCGGTGGGGTGATATCCGAGGTTCCCGCGCCCGAGCATCTGCTGGGAGATGCGCATGGCGTTGCCGGTCCCCGGGGGCGGCCCGAACACCCCCTCGTTGTCGTCCTCGGACATGGTGAAGATCGTCAGCCACGACTGCCACCGCCGCAGGATCTCCTTCTTCTCCACGCCGAACCAGCTCACGCCGGCCGCGCCGGGGGCCTGGGCCAGGATCGTGCCCAGCCCGGGTGGGAAGTACAGCTGCTCGAGCGAGAAGCGGGAGTACTCGGGCAAGGTCGCGTCGAGCCGGTCCCAGCTCGCCACGGCCGGCCCCCTGCCGATCTGGTTGGCGCTGTAGGCCAGGCCGCCGCCGCGGGACAGGCCAAGCAGTTCAGCGGCCCGGTCCTCGTTGATGATGGCGGTGTTGAGCCGCTCTCCGTTGCCCGAGAAGTATCTTCCGACCGCGTGCGGCATGGCACCGAGGGCCGGCGCCGAGCGCTGCAGGATCACCGGAGTTGCGCCGGCGCCCGCGGCGATCACGACGATCTTGGCATCGATGCTCCCGCTGGCGGTCTGGAGACGGTAGTCGACGTCATCGATGACGTTGTAGTGCACCCGGTAGCCGCCATCGTCGGACCGCGAGAGGTGCTGCACCTCGTGCAGCGGCCGGATCTCGGCGCCGTGCGCGAGGGCCGCGGGCAGGTAATTGAGGAGCAGGGACCGCTTGGCGTCGAAGCGGCAGCCGGCCATCATCCAGTTGCAGTTGGTGCATAGCTTGTTGTCGACGGCGACCGGTACCGGGTTGGCGGTGTGGCCGGCCCGCGCGCAGGCGGCGGCCCACAGGCCGCCCGAGTAGGGGACGTCGTCCCAGCCCCGCTGGGTGACCGGCAATGCCTCCTCCACCCGGTCGTACCACGGTTCCAGCGTGTCGCGGGTGACGGCGGACGGCCACATGCGGCGGCCGATGCTCCCGTGGCGCTCGAAGACGAAGGACGGCGCGCGGGGCATGGTGGCGAAGTAGACGACGCTGCCGCCTCCGACGCAATTGCCGCTGAGCACGCTGATGCCGTCACCGACCGTGAAGTCGAAGATCCGGGTGTAGGAGGATCCGAGCATGAAGTCGTGCTCGAAGTCCTCGGTCTTGAGCCACGGACCGCGTTCGAGCACGACGACCCGCGCGCCGCCCGCCGCCAGATGGTAGGCCGCGATCGCGCCGCCGAAGCCGCTGCCGATCACGAGGACGTCGGTGGATTCTGTCGTGGTCATGCCGGGCCTCCCGACGAGGTCGTAGCCGGGTGGAGCTCCGCGAGCGGCCGGCCGTAGGAGAATTCGGGGAACCGCCACAGACCGTCGGAGTCGGGCTTGGTGAGGCCTATGGTCGCCAGGCCGGGGTGGTTCGCCGCGAGCGCGTCAGCGGTGTGCATATGGGCGGCGGTGTCGAAGGCCATGTTGCTGAAGAGCGCGACACTGACCCACACCTCCTTCTCCGGGTGACCGGGTGCGGTCAGCGCCCGGATCAAAGCGGTGCGGTCGGCGAACGGCAGGGCGACGAACGGCGGCACCGTCGCGTCGAGGATCAGCGCGTACCCAGCGGCGTAGGCCCGGGCGTGCTCGTTCAGCATGCGGGCAATGTCGTCGAGTCCGTCGGCGATCCCGGCCGCGGGCGTCTCCAGCAGCTCGACAGCGCCACCCTGGACCGCACCGGGGCCGTCCGCGGCGCCAGCGACCGCCCGGTCGCCGGGCGAGCGCTTCTCACCCGGGATAATCGTGTCCGCAAACGCCTCGAGGGTCATCGTCCGGTCATTCTCTTCGTGCGGCGCACCCGTATTCACCGGCGCAACTCCCTGTTCTTGTGAGTGGTCTACGGCTGATCCGCGCCAGGACTCAGTCAGTCGGCCGGCTGCGGCCGTGCTCGGTCGCCGTCGTATTCATCGTCTGGGTAATGCCCCCCTGTGACACATCTCCGAGAATGCCGTCATTGCCACGGGTAACGGCCAAACGGCCCCGGCCGGGGCCTCCAGGCCTCCCGGGCCGGCCCGGGAGGCGCAATCAGGGAGACGTACGGCCGGGTGGCTGGCCGCTAGCGTCGATGGTGCAGGCCAGCCGGTAATTTCTACCGCGATTTCCCGAGGATGCTTTGATGGTCGTCAGCCACCCACCGTCCAGGACAGAACTCGCGCGTCGCGCGTCTGACCTGGTGCCGCTGCTCCAGAAGAACGCGCTGTGGACGGAGGACAACAGGCGCCTCCCGGCAGAGACCATCGACGCTCTTGCCGATGCGGGCCTCATGAGGATGCGGATCCCCGCTCGCTACGGGGGCTATGAATCAAAGATGAGCACCGTGGTCGACGTTGTATCAGAACTCGCGCGAGGGGACGGGTCGACCTCGTGGACGGTCGCGGTCTGGGCGATCAGCAGCTGGATGGTCGGCCTTTTCCCGGACGATGTCCAGGATGAGGTATTCGCGGATCCTGACGTTCGGATTAGCGGGATCCTCAGCCCGCGCGCTGTCGCGATCCCCGCCGCGGGCGGGGTCATTCTCAACGGCAGGTGGTCGTTCAACACAGGAGCTCAGCAAAGTCAGTGGAACACCAACGCGGCGGTACTTTCGACGGCCAGCGGCGAGGAGCCGATCATGACTGTCATTCCGCTCGTGGATCTGGAGATCATCGACGACTGGTATGCCGCGGGCCTGCGGGGCACGGGCAGCGTCACGACGGTGGCGCGGGATCTCTTCGTCCCCGACCAGCGCGTGCTGCCCATGGGACCCGTGATTCAGGGGGTGCACCGCTCGACGGCGAATGCCGGCTCGTCCATTTACCAGGGTCCCTTCATGCCGACCGTCTGCGCGACCGTCAGCGCGACTGCGCTTGGCTTGGCCAAAGCGGCCAGGGATGCATTCTTCGAGCGGCTGCCCGGCCGGAAGATTACCTACACCGAGGACGCGGACCATAGCCAGGCGCCCCTCACTCACCTGCAGGTAGGTGAGGCGACGGTGAAGATTGACGAAGCGGAGTTCCATGCTTACCGCGCCGCGCGCATGGTGGACGACAAGGGCCAGGACGGCAGGCCGTGGACACTGGAAGAACGTGCCCAGAGCCGTCTTGACATGAGTGCTGTGTGCCAGTGCGCCAAGGAGGCCGTGGACATTCTCAGCTCGGCCACGGGCGCGTCGTCCGTCTACTCGCACGTCCCGATGCAGCGCATTGAGCGCGACGCTCGGGCTCTTAACCTGATCGCTCTTATGCACCCGGATACAAATCTTGAACTTTACGGACGGATTCTCTGCGGCCTGCCGCCGAACACCAGTTACGTCTAACCCGGCTGCTCCCTCACCGGAGCACCGCAAGCAAGGAGCAAGACATGCCGACCACCCTAGGCTCGTTGCGTAGCCTGGTCCTGAGCCCTTCGCTCGCCGAGGTCAGCTTCGCCGGACGAGGCTTCGCGGTCACCCCGTCAGAGGCCACCCGGCGGCTCGAAACGGTGCCTCAGGCGGTCGTCTGCGGTTTTGAGTGGGGCATCGACGCCCGCAGCCAGTGGGAGGTCGAGCGCCGCCTCAGCATGGTCGATCCCGAGCTGCGCGGCTTCGCCTGCGAAGGGGTGACGATGGCCTACACGATTCTCGACGCCGCGGGCCCGCGCCGCGGCCAGCGCGCCCAGACGCTGCTGCGCGGGTCCGGGCAGCCCCACATCTTTCTCGCCTACATCGGCATCGGCTTCGCGATGGCGCGGCTCCCTCGGCCGCTCTGGAAGAAGGTCATGCCCGACCTCAGTGGGTCCCCGTACTACCCGGTGATGAGCTGGCTGGCCGTGGACGGATACGGCTTCGACCGCGCCTACTTCGATACCAAGCGCTGGGTGGCGGAGCAGAAGGTGCCGGCCGCCTACCCGTGGGAAGGCTCGCCCGACTACTTTCTCCGTGCGGCGGACCAGGGGGTCGGCCGCGCACTGTGGTTCATTCACGGTGGCCATGTGCCCGATGTCGCCGCCACCGTCGCGGGCTTCGCCAGCCGCAGGCAGCCGGACCTGTGGAGCGGAGTGGGGCTGGCCGCGACCTTCGCCGGCGGCTGCGGGACAGCCGCGCTGGCCACCTTGCGCGACGGGGCCGGGCCGCACCGGCCCGAGCTGGCCCAGGGGGCGGTGTTCGCGGCCAAGGCGCGCAGCTACTCGGGCTTCGTGCCCGCTCATACCGAGGCAGCGACCCAAGCGCTCGCGGGCATGTCCGTTCCGGCCGCCGTCGAGCTCGCCGACGGCGCCGCCGAGCAAGCCCGTGCGCCGGGCTCGGTTCCGGCGTACGAGCTGTGGCGCCAGGGGGTACGCGCTCACTGCGCCGCGGCCCGGGGGGACACGGCGCAGCTGCTTACGTAACGCGGGCTTCATTCATGAGCCAGGTGAGCACTTCGGAAGAAGCCGATATCGGCTGGCTCAGCTAGCTTTCAATTGGGTAATTCCCTTAGATAATAGGCCCGGATCGAGTGTCTGGAGAATGACATGGCTTATTCTTGGCGGGCTGTCCGCCGCGCCATCCTGACACCTAACGTGTCGGCGACACGGCTCGATGTGCGTGGCTTTCATGAGAAAAGCCCGGCCGCCCGCGAGCTGCTTGAGACCATTGGCGCGACATTTCTCCGAGGTTACGGAGCCGCCGTTGAAGCGCGGTCACTAGCCGACGCGCAGAGCCGGATCGAGGAGGTTCCTGCTCGGTTCCGCGGATTCGCCTACGAGGGCGCCGCGATGGGATACACGGTCCTCGACGGGCTGCCGCTCAGCGGCAGGCGCCGGCTTCCCTCCTTCCTCGCCGGGCCAGGCAAGAACCATATCTACATGGCGTACGTCGGGATTGGCTGGGCGATGGCCCGGCTTCCCCGGTTCCGCTGGTCGAAGCTCGAAGCGCCAGATCCGCTGCTGCAATGGCTCGTGCTTGATGGCTACGGCTTTCATCAAGCCTACTTCGATACCGCGCATTATGTCGGCGAGCAATTCCAGGACCCGGCGTTTCCCTGGCCAGCCGACGATCCAGGCCACTACGCCGGTCGCGCCATCGATCAAGGCATCGGGCGCGCGATGTGGTTCGTCGGGGGGACCGACACCGACCTAGTCGCCACGATGATCGAGAAGTTCCCCGAGCATCGCCGCGCGGACCTCTACAGCGGTGCGGGACTGGCTGTCACCTACGCTGGCGGGGCGGACGAGCAGGAACTGCGGGCGTTCTGGGACCGCGCCGGGGAGCACCGCGCGCAGGTCGCGCTGGGCTGCGCGTTCGCGGCGGAAGCCCGGCTGCTGGCCGGCCTCGTGGTCCCGCATGTGGACCTCGCCACGGCGGTGTTCTGCGACATGACGCCGGCTGAGGCGGCGCGCGTCTGCGCCGACCAGCGGCCGCCGGACGGCGCGGCCCGGCCAGCGGCCATCAGGACCGCCGACCAGAGTATGACGCCGGCCTACGAACTGTGGCGGCAGCGCGTCGCCGCGGAGCTCACCTCCCGCGGAAGGTGCTAAATCGTAATGGGTGCGGCCGGATTGCGCTCGCAGCGGGAAATGAAAGGCGGTTCAGGCCATGAAGAACTACTACGAATATCTGCACACGGTGGGCTTTGAGGAGACTAGCCTCGTCGGAAACGTGTACTACGTCAACTACCTGCGCTGGCAGGGACGGTGCCGGGAATTGTTCCTGAAGGAGCGGGCCCCCGAGGTGCTGGAAGACCTGAAATCGGATCTGAAGCTCTTCACGCTGAAGGTCGATTGCGAGTTCTTCGTCGAGATCACTGCCTTTGATGATCTTTCCATCAGGATGCGCCTAACCGATCTCGCCCAGACACAGGTCGAGTTCGGATTTGACTACGTGCTGCTTGCGCCGGACGACACCGAGAGGCTTGTCGCCAGAGGCCGGCAGCGGGTGGCGTGCATGCGCGGGCCTAGTAACAACACGATTCCGACCCGCGTGCCCGAGGTACTTGCGACGGCACTGGAGCCGTACGTAACTGCGGGACGGCGAGGATGACGTGGATTCGGACTGGATAGCGCCATCGTCCGAAATGGCGGACCTGAAGCTGCTGCGCCGGACGTTCGGGATGTTTGCTTCCGGCGTCAGCGTGGTGACCGTCGGCGGCACGGCGCCCCACGCCATGACCGCGACTTCCTTTACGTGGGTCTCGCTCGATCCGCCGCTCATACTGATCTGCGTGGGCCGCAGCGCGACGATGCACCGGAGCCTGAGCGTCGGCTTCTTCGGCGTGTCCGTCCTGGCCTCAACCCAGGAGCAGGTGGCGCGCCAATTCGCGAGCACCTGGCGCCCGCTCGGGTCGCCCCAGTTCGACGGGGTTGACTACCAGCCCGGCCGGCTGACCGGCGTGCCGCTGATCGGGGGCGCCCTCACTCGTTTCGAATGCGAGCTCTGGAGCACATGCGAGGGCGGAGATCACACGATCTTCATCGGCAGGGTGCTGTCCCTTGACCCGCCGGGCGAGGACGGTGCCCTGCTCTTCTTCCGTGGTCACTTCCACGAGCTCACCCTGGAGAGGACCGCGACGCCGATATGACAGCAGTGGAGAGTACCTCCCCGGAAACCCGCTCGGCCGGAACCTGGCGAGTACCACCGCGGACCGCGATGATCGGCCTGCTCAAGATGCTCGCCGTCGATCGGCTGGGATTGATGACCGCGGCGGCCCGCTACGGTGACGCCGTCCAGCTCTCCGTCGGCCCCAAGAAGCTGTACTTCCTCAATGACCCCGGCTGCGCCAAGCACGTGCTGGCTGATAACAGCGCCAATTATCACAAGGGCATCGGGCTCGTGCAGGCCCGTCGGGCGCTCGGTGACGGGCTGCTGACCAGTGACGGCCCGCTCTGGCAAGAGCAGCGCAAGGCGGTCCAGCCCGCGTTCGCGCACAAGCGCGTCGCCGCGCAGGCGCCCGCCATCGCGCAGGAGGCGGCGAAGCTGATCACCAGGCTGAGCGCACACGCAGGCGGGGAACCCGTCGACATCGTGGCTGAGATGACTGGCCTCACCCTCGGGGTCCTCGGCCGGTCCCTGCTCGATGCGGATCTCAGCGGCTACGAGTCGGTGGGCCACGCATTCGAGGCCGTGCAGGACCAGGCGATGTTCGAGATGGTGTCGCAGGGGATGGTCCCGATGTGGGTGCCGTTGCCCAAGCAGCGCAGGTTCCGCCGGGCCCGCCAGGAACTGCGGCAGGTCGTGGACGAGCTGGTGGCCGAACGGTCCGCCCAGACCACCACCGGGGACGACGCGCTATCCCGGCTCATGGTCTCCACTGGCCGGGAGGCCGATCCCCTGGTGGGCCGCCAGCGCCTGCGGGACGAAGTGATCACGCTGCTTCTTGCCGGGCACGAGACGACGGCCAGCACGCTCGGATGGACCTTTTTCCTGCTCGACCGGCACCCGGAGGTGCTGGAGCGGCTGCGCGCGGAGGCGGTCGAGGTGCTGGGGGACCGGCGCCCGGTCGCCGAGGACGTGCCGCGGCTGGCGTATACGGCGATGGTCGTGCAGGAGGTCATCCGGCTGTACCCGCCGGTGTGGATCCTCCCCCGCCAGGCTCAGCAGGATGACGAGGTCGGCGGTTACCACGTGCCCGCCGGGGCTGACGTCCTGATCTGCCCGTACACGTTGCACCGGCACCCGGGGCTGTGGGACGCACCGGAGCGATTTGATCCCGAGCGCTTCAGCCCGGCCCGCTCCGGGGACCTGCCCCGGTACGGGTACATCCCGTTCGGGGCCGGCCCTCGATTCTGCGTCGGTAGTCATCTCGGCACGATGGAAGCCATCTTCGTGATCGCTATGGTGGCCAGGGACCTCCGGCTGACCAAGGTGCCCGGCTACGAGGTGGTGCCCGAGCCCATGCTGTCCCTGCGCATTCGCGGCGGGCTACCCATGACGGTGTCCGCGGCCGCGTCGGCGGGTTCGCCGGGCGGACCCTGACCAGAGCGGTGGCGCTCGTGTTAACAGGTCTCCCGCCGGGGCAGCCCGGCGGGAGACCATTCGCTTGCGGACCCGAGTTGGCTCAAACTAGTGCGCACCTCGACTGCCGCGGGTGATGGCGCAAAGGGCCTGGCGGAGGTCGTCGGGGAGGGGTCAGCGGCGGTAATGGTCTGCCGTCCGGCTGCCAGCGCCGCGAAGACAACGGTCAGGTGGGCCTCGATGGAGGTCGCGGTGCACGCCCCAACTCAGGTGTTAACAGGTCTCCCGCCGGGGCAGCCCGGCGGGAGACCATTCGCTTGCGGACCGTCGGCGCACCCGGGACACCGGCGCCCCGGCGGGGGGCTCAGCCGACGGGTCCTTCGGCCAGGATCGCGAACACCACAGGGACCTTGTCGTCGCGCAGCGTCGTGATGAGCGTCGCGATCCGCAGGGGACCGGAGGTGAAGACGGTCCAGGGGCTCTGGGCCCCCGGCATCAGGGTGAGCGGGACAAGCGGCGGGAGGCCGACTTTCTGCAGGCACTCGATGCCGGTCCACACGCGGGTGCAGGCGATGTCCAGGCTCTCCCCGAGCTCCCCGGCGGTCAGTGCGGCGAGCGGAGCGTGGGAGCCGAGCAGGTCATCCCACTCAGTCCGCGATCGCGTGACGACCGACTCGATGTCACAGCCCAGCGTCCCCGTGCTCGCGACGCAGAGCGTCACGCCCGGACCGTGGGAGGCGGAGATCCGCGAATCCCCGTCAATCTCCGGGCGCCCGTCCTGGCGGTACCGGATCTCGACCTCGTGGCCTAGGACCCGGCCGGCGGCCGCGGCGGTCCTGGCCCGCCGCTGCCCGGCCCGGTCGACGCCGTCCGCCTCATAGGGCTCCACGACGACCGCGACCGGCGGGCCGCCGATCACGCGCTCGAGCGTCCGCTCGATGTAGGGACCCAGCAGCGGGGCCACCCAGGGCCCGCGCCCGTCGGCCTGGCGCACGGCCCGCAGCCGCAGGCCTTCCCAGCGCTCGACGACCGCGCCGGCGCCGGTCCGCACGGCGATGTCGTACACATAGGTGTCGCCGTCATGAGACCGTTCGTTCGCGCAGAAGCGTAGTTCCCCGGCTGCGGCCAGCGCCGCGCCGCCCGGATAGACCTTCTCAATCCCGACCGGCAGGAGCGTGGCGTCCGGAATGCACACCTGGGTACCGTGCATCAGCGCGTCGCGCATGCCCGGGTCGCCCAGCAGCAGAGTTGTCGGCAGGAAGCCGGCGAACCAGTCCGTCGCGTCGGTGGCGCTTACATCCGCGTCGACGTTGCGTGCGGCGGCCTGGTGATACCGTCGCAGCCGCTGGAACCGCGGGCCCTGGAACAGGATGTCCCCGTATAGGTCGCTGGCTGGGTCCAACGGCGCTAGGGGCAGGCCGTCGGCAATCTGATCAGGCGGGCCTGCCGCGGCCGTCTGCCCGGTAAACCGCAGGCGAGCCCGGAAATGCTCGGCGGCGAAGCCCGTCTCCGCGCTGCGGATGGTCACCTCGACGGTGTGGTCGTCGGTGACGACTGCGGCGATCCGGATGGTGGTGCTGCCGTCAGGCGGTATCACGATGGGCCGCAGGAACTCCGCCTGCTCGATCACCGGCAGGCCGTCCTCTCCGCTGACCGCCTGGGCGACCTGGGCCATGGCCTCCAGGCCGAAAACCGCCGGGAACAGCAGGTTACCGTCCAGAAGATGATCGGCGAGGTAGAGATCCGTGCCGACGCTCAGCTCGGCCTCGGTGACCAGCTCCACCCCGTGATAGCGGACCAGCGGCTTGTCCACGAAGCGCAGCAGCGGCAGCGGCGGCAGCTGATGGCGGATGGTATCGATGGACCCGGTGCGCCCGCTGATCTGCACGACGGTCGGCACGTCGCAATCGGTGATCAGGCGCCGCATGATCGGCACGCCCTGGTCGGGTGTGATCGGCGTGATCCCGTCGCGGGACAGCGCCTCGACGACTTCAAGCCGCTCGCCCATGCCGACCCCGGACCAGACCGACCACTCGGTGCACAGGCAGCGGCAGTCGGGGTACTTCCCGGCCACCTCCTCGGTAAGGTCGGCCAGCCACTCGTTGACGGTCGCGTAGTGCGCCTCGCCCCGCAGGCCGGCCCGGCCGATGATGCTGCCGAACGTGACGAGCAGCCGCAGCCGGCCGGGATCGATCGCGTCGAGTACCACCCGCAGGCCGTCGACCTTGGGGGCGAAGGTACGCCGGAATGCATCCATGTCCAGATTGATCAGCGCGTCAGGCTCGTTGCGGCCCGCGCCGTGCAGCAGCGCCGTGACCGGCCCAAGCGCCTCGGCTATCTCGGCGATGGCGCTGCGCACCGCCTCCGGATCCGTGACGTCGGCGCGGACGTAGCGCGCGGTCACGCCGCTATCGGCCATCCGCTTCAAGTTTGCCGCGAGCTCGGGGTCCTCGGCGGGGTCCGAGCGTCCCATGACGGCCAGCCTGGCTCCGCTGTCCAAGACCACCGCCAGCGCACATTCGGCGGTGATGCCCTTGCCGCCCCCGGTCACCAGCAGCACGTCACTGGCATCAAGCGGCTGCTCGACCCGAGCCGGCCGCACCGGCAGCGCCCGGAGTACCGGGACCCGCCGGACGCCACCGTCGTCGTAATACGCATCGGCGAAGTCTTCCGTGGCCGCTACCTCGGCGACGACCCAGTCGACCGCCATGGCGGTCTGCGGGACGTGCGCGATGGTGACGCGCAGGTGCGGCGACTCCAGGTGGAGCGTCTTGGCCAGGCCGGCCGCGCCGCGGCCGTGCTGAACGAGGACGAACCGGGTACCTGGCTCCCTGCGCGTGGCCTCCTGCGCGCCCAGCAGCGCCGGTTCTAGCTGCTCCTGGGTGCAGTCCGGCGGCAGGTAGACGAGCACCCCGTCACCGATACCGGCGTGCTCGAGGGCCTCGTGCAGCTGATCGGCGAGTGGCTGGCCGCCGACCGTATAGAGCTGCCAGCTCCCGTCCGCCTCAGTCGCGAGTCGCGCCGGCCGCGGCAGCTCCTCGAAGTCGATGACGAAGCTCCGGGCCCACCCCGCGGCGCCGTCCACGGTCGGCGCGACGCCGGAGTCGGAGTCCTGCCCAGTCTCTTTCTGACTGTCGAGCGCGTCAGCCAGTTCCTGCACGCTCGCCATGGCCACGTTGGACAGCGACTGGGGTGCTTCGATGCCCATGCTCTCAGCGGCCTTGTTCATGATCTGCCCGACGGTGATCGAGCTCAGATGCAGATCGTCCAGCAGCCGGCTGGTGTCCAGGACCAGAGAAACCGGCAGTTCAGCGCGCGCGGCCGCCAGTGTGCGCAGCATAACGGAGGTGGTTTCCGCGGACTCGTCGGTCTCCGCGGGCTCCGCGGTCTCCGCGGTCTCCGCGGTCTCCGCCGCGGCCGGGCCGCCAGTGCCGGTGACCTGAACCTGGGGAGCCTGCTCGCAGGGACTCGCGAAGAAGCTGAACTGGGCGCCGATCTCCAGTGGCCGGGTGAACCGATCCTGGAACAGCACCTTGCGCAGGACGGGAACCCCGGCGGCGAACGCCGCGCCCACCACCCCAAGCAGGCCGCCCAGCGACTGGCTGTCGGTGTCCAGCGCGACAGCCGGAACGTCCGTCACCGCGGCGAGCATTCCGCTCAGCACCTGGCCAGGGCCGACTTCCACGAAGAGGTTGACGTCCTTGGCCGCCAGCTCCGCGGCCTGGGCGAACAGGACCGGGGCGGTGATCTGCTGGCGCAGCAGCGCCGGGATGTCG